>Ga0209997_10000871_pt1 | contig 10670 bp, 13 predicted proteins | sample CR04metaG_FD_182079 | JGI IMG/M metagenome (GOLD analysis project Ga0209997, IMG submission 182079) | Deep subsurface microbial communities from Mariana Trench to uncover new lineages of life (NeLLi) - CR04 metaG (SPAdes) (version 2) | ecosystem: Environmental > Aquatic > Marine > Ocean trench...
GTTATACGACGGCAGAAGGTCTGCGTACTTTTGCTGGCGCATGGTCGCGACCAACTCGTCCTTCTGGGCGATCAGGGCGCCCCAGTCTTCCAGGTCGGCGCCGGCGCGGATACCGGCGAAGCGCGTCGCCGCCTGTGCCTGGTGCAGGGTCTCGGTCGCCCGGATGAGGTTCTTGGAGGGAATGCAGCCCACGTTGACGCAGGTACCCCCAATGGTGCCGTGACCGATGAACGCGACCCGCGCGCCCAGCTCCGCCGCCCGGATGGAGGCCGAGAACCCCGCCGATCCGGCGCCGATCACCGCCAGGTCGAAGGTCCCGTTCCCGTCCTTGGCGGAGTTGCTGCAGCAGTCGTCAGACGCACTGTTCATGACGCTTCCTTGATTTCGGCGGCGTCCGCTCCCGGGTCGTCCTGGGCGGCCGGCTTGCGTTTGACGCGATAGACCGCATACCCGGTCAGGCCGAGGAAAAATGCCAATGCGGGAAAGAGCACTAAGTAATCGAGCCACCAGCCCATCCACGCCGACAGCCCCACCGCGGCGAACAAAAGGACAAGCACCGGCGTGAAGCAGCATATTGCGGCGATCACGGTACCTATGATGCCGGTGCGCAGAAGTTTTCGGTCGTTCATGGCATACCTCTTTGTCTTGGTTCGGAGGGGACCGACAGGGTCGGCGACGCGTGCGGCAATCGGTCTGGCGCCCGTGTCGCCCCCCTACTCCATCACCCGCGACGGAAAGCCGACGTCGGTGGTGGCCGCCGTCAGCACTGCAATGCTCGTTTTGCCGTCATCGTAAGTGACGACCGCCTTTTTCTCCGGGAACGAAACCGCGACGGTGCGCACGCCGGAAACTCCGGCAAGGGCCTGCTTGACGATGTACGGGCAGGCCACACAGGTCATGCCGTCCACCGCCAAGGTGACGGACGCCTCCCCGGCCAGGGTTGCGTCGGCGGCTAAGACGGTGACGGCGAGCGCCGCCGCGGCAAGATAGGGTTTCACGAGGGGTATCCTTCTACTTTCTCAGGTGCCAAGCATGAGTGGTGCGACATACGGGAACGCCAGGGCCGCGGCGGTGAGAGCCGTCGCGCTCCACAGGACAATCTTGACGCCACGGCCCGATACGGGCCGGGCGCAGTAGGAACCTTCGGCGGACGCGGCCGCTGTCGGCCTTCGGTAGACCATGACGAACCCGGCGCCGAGGAACCCGACGGTGAGCGCCAGGAAAACCGGCTGATAAGGCGCAAGGGCGGTAAGGTTCCCGATCCACGCGCCGCCTGCCCCGAGGCCAAAAAGGACCAATGGCGCGATACAACAGGATGCCGACGCAAGGGCGCCGAGCACGCCGCCGGCGGCCACAAGCCCTTGGCGCACCGGCTTCCCGGCTCGCGCGCCGCTTCGCTTTTGTGCACCGCAAGCGGCTTTTTGCGTGAGTGTCCTTTGTGCGTTTCCGCTCATGGATTTCCTGTCCCCTTTTTCACGGTCGGGTGATAGTCTGGGACCTGTAGTTACTACAGGTTCAAGGTTTTTTTTCAGGGAGCGTCGCGATGGCCGAGGTGCCCCAGTACATGACCATCGGGACGGTGTCCAAGCGCACCGGCTGCAAGGTCGAGACCATCCGCTATTACGAGCGCATCGGCCTGTTGCCCGCGCCCGTGCGCAGCTTAGGCGGCCACCGCCACTATGATCACGACGCCCTGAAGCGCCTCAACTTCATCCTCCGGGCGCGGCAGCTGGGATTCACGCTGGATACCGTGCGCGCCCTGCTCTCGCTGGCCGATGGAGAGGGGGAGAGCTGCGCCGAGGTCGAGGGCATAGCTGGCAAGCACCTGGGCGAGGTACGGGGAAAACTGGACGATCTTGCGGCCCTGGAGAGGGTTCTGACGGACATGGTCGCCCGCTGCCGGGGCGGGACCATGCCCGACTGCCCCTTGATCGAGGCCCTGTCCGAGGACGACCGCCCCGGCGGCCGCCGGGGCGGGTGGAATTGACGCACCCCCGGGAGTATCCTTTGCCTTCGCCGTCGGCTTGCGGGCGCGTCCAGAACCCGGCCGAGGATCCGGGTGATGGTGAATCGTATACGCCTCCCTGACACGCCGGGGATACGGATCGGGTGTCCAAGACCATGGCCGAGCAGAAACCCTCGCAAAACCGTTTGCCGGAGGGCGGCAACCGCGTCCTCGACCACTTGGAGCTGGCCGCGGTCATGGGCCGGGACTTCGCCGCCTCGCTTGACATCGAGGATTCCCTGCGCCGGGCCGTGGAGCACATTACGCGACACCTGGACGCCGCAGGGGGGGCCTTGTTCCTGCTTGACGAGTCGGGCGACCACTTGCGCTGCCACGCCTGCTTCGGGGCGACGGAAATCACCGGTCTTGTCCTGAAAAGCGACGAGGGCATCGTCGGGCGGTGCGTCCAGACGAACTGCGCCGAGATGGTCCGCGACGTGACCAGGGACCGCGACTTCCAGAAGAGTGTGGACGAGCAGACCGGGTACACCACCCGTTCCATCCTGTGCGCCCCCATGAGCGTCAAGGATCGACGCATCGGCGCCATCGAGCTGATCAACAAGCTGGGCGGCGACGGCACGTTTTCCGATGCCGACCTGCACCTGCTCCAGGCGTTGAGTTCCGTGGCGGCGCTGGCCGTCATCAACGCCCGCATGGCCGAAGCCCTGGTCGAGCAGGAACGGCTGCGCCGCGAGCTGGAACTGGCCGCCGAAATTCAGCGTAGCCTGCTGCCCCGGCGGCGTCCGGAGTCCTTCCCGGTGCACGGCGCCTACCATCCGGCGCGCATTGTCTCCGGCGACTTTTACGATTTCTTCCCCCTCGATGACGGGCGCATCTGTTTCAACCTCGGCGACGTTTCGGGAAAAGGCATGAACGCCGCCCTGCTCATGGCCAAGACGGCCAGCCTGTACCGCTGCCTGGGCAAGACCGTGCACGAGCCGGGCCGTCTTCTCGCTCTGCTCAACGGGGAAATTTGCGAAACCGCGACGCGGGGCATGTTCGTGACCATGGTGGGCGGCGTGTACGATCCCGAAACCGGCATCGTGCGCCTGGCCAATGCGGGTCACGAGCCGCCGCTTTTTCACGACCGGCAGGGAGATTTCACGCCGCTGCCGGCGGAAGCGCCCCCGCTTGGCATTTTGTCCCTGCCGGCGGCGGACGGCGACTTCCCGGAGACCGAACTGCGGCTTGACGGGGGAACCCTGTACGTTTTCACTGACGGGGTCACCGAAGGATATGCCGACGATGGCGCCCCGCTCGAGGTTGAGGGCCTGAAAGCGTTGATCCGGAAGAACGACTCCCTCACCCTGGCCGGGCGGGTCGATGCCGTCATCAGCTGCCTCAAGCAAGGCGCCGAAGCGCTCCGGGACGACGTCACGATGCTTGCCATCGAGGACAGGCGAAAAGGGGGGAACGGGTGAGTGCACGGGCGGCGCGAGGAACGTGGCGACAATGGAAGATCACGACCAAAGCCTGCTGAAGCTCAGGTTCCCGTCCCAGGCCGACCGGCTGAAGCTGGTGCGCAGCGCGGTGTCGGAAGCGGCCAAGCGGTGCGGCTGTACCGCCGAGGTGGCCCGGGATATCGTCATCGCCGTGGACGAGGCGTGCCAGAATGTCATCCGCCACGCTTATGGCGGCGCGTCGGACGGAGAGATTATCCTGGAGATACGGCACACGGGGGATGAGATCGTTGTGTTCCTTAGGGATTTCGCCAAGGCCACCGAGGTCGCCAAGGTCAAGCCCCGTGAGCTCGACGACCTGCGCCCCGGAGGGCTGGGCACCCATTTTATCGGCGAGGTCATGGATGAGGTGGAGTTCATGCCGTCGCCGCCGGACGGCGGTAACCTTTTAAGAATGGTGAAACGCATTGCATGAAAGTCGGCGATGATACACCGGATCAAGGATGAAAACGGGGTAACCGTCGTCGCTTTCGAAGGCGACGTGGACTTGGAGAGTTCGCCCGAAGCTCGCAGAATCTTGCTCGACTGCCTGGGACGGACATCCTCGCTGCTCGTGGATTTGTCCGCCGTCACCTACATCGACAGCTCAGGCATCGCCTCGTTGGTGGAATCCTTTCAGAACGCCCGCAAGGCGGGGCGGCATTTCGCCCTTGTCGCGGTCAGCGGTTCTGTGCTCAGCGTGTTGCGTCTGAGCCGCCTGGACAAGGTCTTCACCATTTACGACACCTTGGAAGACGGTCTGGCGCGGGCCGGCTAGCAGGGCCGCCATGCCTTCCAGCGACACCCGAAATCCGCTCACCCGGTTCACCGAGAGGATGGGCCGCACGGTCGTCGCCGGCGTCGAGGAGGTTGGCTACTGTGGGGTCCTGGTTGCCCAAAGCCTATTCTGGCTCGTTGCCGGACCACGCCTGAAGCAACCCGTGCGCGTGGATTCGGTGTTCGTGCAGATGATGGAGGTCGGCGTCCGCGCCGTCCCGATCATCGCCCTCTTGGGCGGCGCGATCGGCGTCATGCTGGCCATTCAAGGCGTGCACACGCTGCGCATATTCGGTGCCGAATCCCGGGTGGTCATCGGCATCGCCCTATCCGTCACGCGCGAATTTGCCCCCCTGATCACCGGCATCCTGGTGGCCGGCCGGTCGGGTTCGGCGCTGGCGGCACGGCTGGGCATCATGACCATCAACCAGGAAGTGGATGCCCTGACCGTGATGGGAATCAACCCGGTGCGCTTCCTGGTGGTCCCGGCGCTGATCGCCCTGATGGTGATGGTCCCGGCGCTCACTTTTTTCAGCGGCCTGGTGGGGCTGTTCGCCGCGGGCCTGTATGTGGGCGCGGACTTGGGCATCAGCATGGCCGCTTACGTCGACCAAACGATCGAGATCCTGTCTACCGACGACGTCATGCACGGAATGGGGAAAAGCTTGATCTTCGCCGCCTTGATCGCCGTCATCGGCGTCGCCAACGGCGCCTCGGTCACCGGCGGCGCCGAAGGCGTCGGGCGGGCCACGACGCGGGCCGTGGTGCAGGCGATCACCGCCATCGTGCTGACGGATATGATCTTTGCCTTTGTGGTGACGCGCTGAAATGGATGGCAGGGAACAAAAACCCGAAAAGGTGATCGAGGTCCGGGACCTGGTCGCCCATTACGGCGAGCGCAAGATCCTCGATGGCGTCAGCATGGACGTGTATGCGGGCGAGATCATGGTCATCATAGGGGGCAGCGGCTCGGGCAAAAGCACCCTGCTGCGCCACGTGATGGCGCTTGAGCACGGCACTTCGGGCACCGTCAAGATTTTGGGCCGCGACCCGGCGGCCCTGGACGCGAAGGAAGCGCTCGACCTTCGCAAGAAGATCGGTGTCGCCTTCCAGGGCGGGGCCCTGTTCAGCTCCATGACCGTGGGCGAGAACATCATGCTGCCGCTTTACGAGCATACAGTTCTGGACCGCACGACCATGGAAATCATGGCGCGGCTCAAGCTGGAGGTTGTGGGCCTGGCGGGCTTCGAGGACCTGATGCCCGCGGAACTGTCGGGCGGCATGGTCAAGCGGGCGGCCTTCGCCCGTGCCATCATCATGGACCCCAAGATCCTGTTCTGCGACGAACCGTCCGCCGGGCTCGATCCGGTGATCGCCGCAGCGCTGGACAATCTGCTTCTGCGCATGCGCGAGGCCATGGGCATGACCATCGTTGTCGTCACCCATGAACTGGAAAGCGCGTTCAGTATTGCCGACCGCATCACGGTCCTCGATCAGGGCAGGATCTTGTTGACCGGTACCACCGAAGAGCTACGCGAAACCAAAATCGAGCGCATCCAAAATCTCCTACAACGGCGCACGGAAGAGGAAATCGTCGATCCGGAGGAATACCTGGAAAGGCTCATGGGTGAAAGATTGGGCGAAAGGGCCCGCTTGTGAAAAGCAGCAAGATCAACTACGTGATGGTCGGCGGCTTCGTGCTCGCCATGATCGTCGGGCTGGTCGTCTCGTTGGCCGTGCTGACGGGGAGGACCGGGGCCACCGATTCCTATTACGCCATTTACAAGAATGTCACCGGCATCAAGTTCGGCACCCAGGTTCTGTACGAGGGGTATCCCATCGGTCAGGTGACGGAGATCACGCCTCAGCCCGAGGACGGCCGGATGCGTTTCCGGGTCGATTTCGACGTCACCAAGGGCTGGCGCATCCCAGAGGACAGCGTCGCCCAGATCGCGGCGCCGGGCCTGCTGTCGGCCATTACCCTTAGCATCAAGGCCGGCGAGGGCCCCGCCCTCGAACCGGGCGGTCGAGTCGAGGAACAGGAGTCCGCCAACGTCCTTGCCGTGTTGTCAGGGGTTGCGGCCGACATGGGCGAACTGGCCGAGACGCGCATCAAGCCCCTGATCGCAAATGTCGACCGCACCGTGGTTGCCCTCGGCAACCTCTTGGAGGCGGACGCACCGGTGCTGATCAGGGACCTTGCCGCCCTGGTCAGGGATGTGGCCGAGCGGATGCCCAGGATTGCCGACAACGTCGAGGACTTCACTGGAAAACTGAACCGCAGCAGCGACGAACTGGCGGCGCTCATGACACCGAAAAACCGTGAGAAGGTGGAGGGGCTGATTTCCAATATGGATGCCGCCGCCCGGAACCTGGCGCGCCTGTCGGTGAACTTCGAGAAGACGCGCGCCGACATCGACAGGCTTCTCGCCTCTATGAGCGCCGCGGTAGCCAAGGTGGGCACCATGGTCGCGGATAACAAGCTGGACATCGAGAAGTCCATCATCGACATACGCTACGTCGTCAATTCCGTGGCACGCCACATCGATTCCATAAACCAGAACATGGAGGGGGCGGCGCGAAATATGTATGAATTCACCCGTCAGATACGGCAGAATCCGGGGCTGTTGCTCGGCGGCAGGCCGCCACGGGACGAAGCGGCAACCCGGTGACCACGGACGGGCGGGGGAAAGACGGGTGAAACGGTCGCTTCACGCGATGATCTTCCTGGTGGCGCCGGTACTGGCCGTCTGTGCCCAGCCGCCCTTGCCCCAGGATCATTTCTATCGCCTGTCCGTTGGGGCACCGGACACCCCCCTGGCCGAACCACGATTCAAGGGGACCCTGGAGGTCGGCCGGTTCGTCGCCGACGGTCTGACCGCCGGACGCCCCATCGTCTACGGCATGGCCGACCGGCCCTATGAGTTGCACGAGTATCACTACCATTTCTGGACCGAGCCTCCGCCGACCATGCTGCGGGATCAACTGGTGGACTACCTTCGCGCGGCCAAGGTGACGACCATGGTGGTTACGCCTGAGATGCGTGTGGAGCCGGACTACGTGCTCGCCGGCAGGATCAAGCGCCTGGAAAAGATCAACGGCTCGCCGCCGCGCGCCGTGGTGGAGTTGGAGCTTGCGCTGCGGCGAACGGCGAACGACGAGCTCCTGTTCCTGGGGACATACGGTGTCGAAGCCAAGGCCGGGGCCGACACCGTCGCCGCGGCGGTGGCCGCCTTCAACGACGCCCTGACCGAGATCTACGCAAAGTTCACAGCCGACATTTCCGGACTCTGACCCGTCGGGAGCGTGTCCCCGGCCGCCGGCGCGGGCCGCATACCCGCCGCCGGCATTGCCGGGCCTGCCCTCTTGATGCGGGGCGGCAAAGGACGTAAAACCCCCAGGCCTTTCGTACAGCCGGCGAGACGCCAGGACACATATGACGGTCAGATCGACCAACATCACGACCACGGAACACCAGGTCGCGCAAGAGGCCCGTTGGCGCGCCAACGGGCACCGGGGCGGCGTCCTATGGTTCACGGGGCTGTCGGCGTCGGGCAAGACGACGCTGGCGTTCGAGCTGGAACAGCGTCTGTTCAAAAAGGGTTACCAGGTCTACGTGCTGGACGGCGACAACATCCGCCACGGGCTCAGCGCCGATCTCGGCTTCTCGCCCGGGGATCGGGGCGAAAACATCCGCCGCATCGGAGAGGTGGCGGCCCTTTTCGCCGATGCCGGGTATATCGTGATTCCCGCCTTCATCTCGCCCTACCGCCGCGACCGCGAGTTGGCCCGGCAGGCGGGCGGTGATGCCTTCCACGAAATCCACCTGACGGCGTCTCTCGAGGTGTGTGAGGGACGCGACCCCAAGGGTCTTTATAAAAAGGCCCGGCGCGGCGACATTCCCGAATTCACCGGGATATCCGCTCCCTACGAATCACCGGGTCACCCCGAACTGGCGATCAACACCGGGACCCTTTCCGTGGAAGAGAGCCTGGCCATTCTTCTCGAATACGTGGATCATGCCTTCGCCGTGCCCGAGGAAGCAATTTCCGGCGGCGCCGCGCTGGCGCCCTGATATCCCGGATCTTTCGCCCCGCGACGCGCTTCGGCGGGTCGAGAATCTGTGGCCCATGGCACCATCGAACGGCCCGGGCGGCGGCTACCCTTGGTGGAAGCCCCTCCCTTCCCGCGCCAGCCTTTCCAGCAAAGGCGCCGGCTTAAATGCCGCGCCGTGGGTCCCGTGGAGCCTTCGCACGGCGTCCAGGATCACGTTCGCGCCGACCGTGTCGGCATGGAACAACGGGCCGCCCCGGTGGACGGGAAAGCCGTATCCGTAAATCCAGATGACGTCGATGTCGCCCGCCCTCAGCGCCAGGCCTTCGTCGAGGATTTTTGCGCCCTCATTGATGAGCGCATAAAGGCAGCGTTCGAGAATTTCCCGATCGCCGATCTCGCGCCTTTGGATTCCCAATTCGTCCGAGACGCCGACAATCAGCTTTTCGATCTCCGGGTCCGGGATCGGGGTGCGTCCACCCTTTTCGTACCGGTACCAGCCGGCGCCGGTTTTCTGGCCGAACCGGCCCATCTCGCAGATGCGGTCGGCGATGGGCGAATAGCGCTCGTCCGGGTCGCGGGTCTTCGCCCGGCGTTGGCGGATGCGCCAACCCACGTCGAGCCCCGCCAGATCGCCGGTGGTGAAAGGACCCATGGGAAAGCCGAAGTCGTAGATCGCCTTGTCCACCTGCTGGGGCAGCGCCCCTTCCTCCAACAGGAAATTGGCCTCGCGGGTGTAGGCGTGATACATGCGGTTGCCGACGAAGCCGTCGCAGACGCCGACCAGGACCCCGATCTTGCCGAGCCTCCTGGAAAGGCCCATCACCGAAGCGACGGTCTCTTTCGAGGTCTTCTCGCCGCGCACGTTTTCCATCAGCCGCATCACGTGGGCCGGACTGAAGAAGTGGGTGCCCATCACCTTTTCGGGGCGCGCGGTGGTGACGGCGATTTCGTTGACATCCAGCGAGGACGTGTTGGTGGCGAGGATGGTGTCCGCCTTGCACACCCTGTCCAGGGTCTGGAAGACCTTTTTTTTCAGGTCCATTTCCTCGAACACGGCCTCGATGACGATGTCGGCGTCGCGGATGCCGGCGTAGTCCGCCGTGCCCGTGATCAGGCCCATGCGCGCTTCCCTATCGGCCTCCGAGATGCGGCCCCTGGATACGCCGGCGGCGTAGGTCTTGCGGATGATGCCGAGGCCGGCATCGAGCGCCTCCCGCGACACGTCCAGGACGTGCACGGGAATACCGGCGTTGGCGAACGTGATCGCGATGCCCGCGCCCATGGTGCCGCAGCCGATCACGGCCGCCCTGCGTATGGAAATCACCGCCGTGTCCGCCGGAACGTCGGGGATCCTGGCCGCCTGGCGTTCCGCGAAGAAGACGTGGCGCTGGGCCTTGGACTGATCGGACTCCCGGCAACGGACGAAGAATTCGCGCTCTTTGCGCATGGCTTCATCGAAGGGAAGCCGGAGCGCGTTCTCGACGCTTTCGATGCACAAGTCGGGGGCGATGAGGCCCCGCGCCCTTCTGCCGATGCCCTTGCGCGCGCGATCGAACACGTCGGGCGCGTCCGGAGCCTTGGGCGGCTTCGCTTCCAGGTCCCGGGTCCTGTGCGCCGGGCGCCCTTCGGCGACGACCCTTTCGGCGAAAGCGACGGCGCCATCGGCCAAGTTCCCCTCCACCACCTCATCGAGAATACCCAGCGCCAACGCCTCTGCGGCGGGCACGGGTTCACCGCCGAGGATAACTCTCAGCGCCGGCCCGACCCCGATCAGCCGGGGCAGGCGCTGGGTGCCCCCGGCGCCGGGCACGAGGCCCAGCTTGACCTCCGGCAGCCCAACCCTGGCGGACGGGGCGCCGATCCGGTAATCGCAGCCCAGCGCCAGTTCCAGCCCGCCGCCGAGCGCCGTCTCATGGATGGCGGCGATCACCGGCTTCGGACAATCCCGGATCTTTTCGATCACCTCGCGCACGGTGGGCGGTTCCGGGGGGCGGCTGAACTCGCGGATATCGGCGCCGGCGGAAAAGCAGCGGCCGGCGCCGATGAGCACCAATGCCGTCACGTCCGCATCCCCCTCCGCCCGGTCAAGGCAGGCGAAGACGCCCTTGCGGACCGGGATGCCGAGCGCGTTGACCGGCGGGTTGTCGATGGTGATGACGCCGGTCGCGCCGCGCCTTTCGTATCGGACCACGTCCGTCATCGAACGGCTCACGCCCGCAAGGTCGCGGGGCGGGTCAAGGCCTGCGCTCCATGACCACGGCGCCCGATTCGATCAGGGTGTCCATCTCCTCATCGGTGTAGCCGGCCAACGCCAGAACCTCGCGCGCATCCGCGGCGAAGGTAGGGGGCTTGCGGCGCACCGAGGCCGGCGTGCGGCTGAACTTGATAGGCGG
>Ga0209997_10000874_pt1 | contig 10663 bp, 7 predicted proteins | sample CR04metaG_FD_182079 | JGI IMG/M metagenome (GOLD analysis project Ga0209997, IMG submission 182079) | Deep subsurface microbial communities from Mariana Trench to uncover new lineages of life (NeLLi) - CR04 metaG (SPAdes) (version 2) | ecosystem: Environmental > Aquatic > Marine > Ocean trench >...
CACCCCCCTTGTCCCCCCGGGGGCTGCGGGGGCGTCCCCCGCATACCGTAGCCGGGGGGACACCCCCCTTGTCCCCCCGTGGGCTGCCGATCCTGCGGACGCGGATCCGCCGACGGTCCTTGACCCGCCGAGCGTCCTGCCGGCCGCCGGACCAGCCCTGCCCGCGCCGCCGGCCAGGGGATCGCGCCCCGGCGCCTGGGCCCGGTTCCCGGGCCCTCCCCCAAGAAAGCCGCGCGTCGCGAAACGGCCGCGGGAAATCGCCGAAACATCCCCCGCACCTGCGGAACCCTCCGCCGCCGCCGCCGGCAAGGCGCCGCCCGCGAAACCGGCGCCGGCAACCCCCCCTCCCGACACTCCGGTCGGGACAAGTCCGCCCCAGCTTGAGACATTCGTCGCTTCGACCCCCCCGTGGGCCGCGGGGGCGTCCCCCGCATACCGTAGCCGGGGGGACACCCCCCTTGTCCCCCCGTGGGCGGAGGAGAAAACCGCGGCCCCCGTAGCGCGTGCGCCGGGCGTGTCCAGCCGGGAGACGAGCGGTGGCGCGAAGCGGACGGTGAGCGCCGCCGGCTACGCGGCCGGCCATCTGGGCAATGTCCCGCCGGTCTACCCCTACCGCGCCCGCAGGAAGGAGATTGAAGGGCGCGTGGTCCTGCGCGTCCAGGTGCTGCCGGGCGGCACAGCCCGGTCGGTGGAGGTGTTGTCCAGCAGCGGGCACGCCATCCTGGACAGGGCCGCCCTGAAGGCCGTGCGGGCGTGGCGCTTCGTTCCCGCCAAGCGGGCCGGCGCCCCCGTGGCCGGCGCCATCGACGTGCCGATAACCTTCCGGCTCACGGACTGATACCAAGGAGCGCGTTCAGCTCCGTTCCCCATAGGCGCGTGCCAGCGCGCAGAACTGCTCCACCGCCAGGTCCTCGGCCCGCACCGTGGGGTCGATGCCCAGGCTTTCCAGGTCCAGGTCCAGGCGTTGGAGGCTTTTGCGCAGCATCTTGCGGCGCTGGCCGAAGGCGGTGGCGGTCACCGTTTCCAGGGCGGTCCAGTCCGCCGGGGCCAGGGGCGTGGGCCGCGGGGTCAGGGAAACGACCGTCGAGGCCACCTTGGGCGGCGGGGTAAAGGCCGTGCTTGCGACGTTGAACTCGCGGCGGACCGCACACAGCCATTGGACGATAACCGAAAGCCGGCCGTAATCCTTTGTCCCCGGACGGGCCGTGAGACGGGCGGCGACCTCTTTCTGGAACATCAGGGTGAGGCCGGCGAAGTCCGTGATCTGCTTGAGCCAGCCGATCAGCAGCGGCGTGGCCACGTTATAGGGCAGGTTGGCGACGATGCGCCGCGGGGCCGGGGCGAGGGCGGCGAGGTCGGTCTCCAGCGCATCGCCTTCGACAACTTCCAGGCGCGGCCCGTAGGCGGCGGCAAGTTCTTCGAGGGCGGCGACGCAGCGCCCGTCGCGCTCGACGGCGATCACGCGGGCGGCCCCCGCCTCCAGCAAGGCGCGGGTGAGGCCGCCGGGACCGGGCCCCACTTCGATGACGGTGGCTTGCCCCAGGTCCCCGGCGGCGCGGGCGATACGGGCACACAGATTGAGGTCGAGCAGGAAATGCTGGCCCAGGGAGCGCCGGGCGCTGAGCTTGTGGCGCGCGATCACCTCGCGCAGGGGCGGCAGCCGGGGCCGGGGGGACGCGGGTTCGGACACCGGAATCTCAGGAATCGGCCGACGCCCGCCGCCGCGCCATCTCGGCCGCCATCCTGAGCGCGGCGACCAGGCTCGCCTCGTTGGCCTTGCCCGAGCCGGCGATGTCGAGCGCGGTGCCGTGATCGGGCGACGTGCGCACGAACGGCAGGCCCAGGGTGACGTTGACGGCGTTGTCGAAGTCGATGGCCTTGACCGGGATCAGGGCCTGGTCGTGGTACATGCAGATGGCGGCATCGTAGGCCTTGCGCGAACGGGCGCTGAACAGGGTATCGGGAGGCACCGGGCCGAAGGCGTCGATGCCCCTTTCGCCGAGCGCCGCCACCGCCGGCGCGATGATGTCGGCTTCCTCCGAGCCCATGGCCCCGTCCTCGCCGGCGTGGGGATTGAGTCCGGCCATCGCCAGCCGCGGCCTGGCGATGCCGAAATCGCGGCGCAGCGCCGCCTCCGTTATGGCCGCCACCTCGACGATGCGTTCGGTATTCAGCGCCTGCACCGCGTCGCGCAGGCTCGTGTGTCCGGTCACCGGCACCGCCCGCAGTTCCGCACACGCCAGCATCATGACCGCGGTGGCGTCGCCCCCGGCAAGGGAAGCCAGGAACTCCGTGTGGCCGGGAAACGGGAACCCGGCCTCGTACAGGCAGTGTTTATGGATGGGGTTGGTAACCACGGCCGCGGCGTCGCCCGAGCGGACAAGGGTAACGGCGCTTTCGATGGCGGCGCAAACGGCTTCGGCGTTGGCCGGGTCCGGATGTCCGGGCACCGCCTCCGCGGCCAGCGGTTGAGGCAACACGGGAAGGCCCGAGGAAAAGACCGCCGCCGCGCGTTCGGGTGTTTCGATCGGCTCGATGGGCACGGCGAGGTCAAGACGCCTGGCCAGCCACCGGAGCCGCTCGGGATCGTCGACGGCGAAGAAACGGGGCAGGCCTTCGTCGCGGCGCAGCCAGGCCTTGAGGGCAATTTCTCCACCCACGCCCGCCGGTTCGCCCATGGTCAGGGCCAGCGGTTTTTCGCCCCGCGTGGGCGCCGCGGCGATCACTTTCTCACATCCACGAACGCCGCGCGCCTGAGGTCGCGAAGATATCGCCGCGCCGCGATGTTCAGGCGCTGATCCATCAGCATCCCTGCGACTTTTTGCCGGGCGGTAATGTTCGAGCCTTCCTGTTCACGTTCGCAAATCATGAGGACGATGATGCCGTCGTCCTTGCGGATGGGCCGACTGGCCGTGCGGTCGGGCAAGCCCTTGACCACCGCCTTCAATGCGCGGGGCAGCTTGCTGAGCTTGATCTTCCCCAGGCTGCCCGAAAGCGGCGAGCCCGTTTTCTTGCCCAGCCGCTCCATATCCGCACAGCTGCGCGCCTGTTGGGCCAGGGTCTTGGCCCGTTCCGTTTGCCGCTCCACCACGGCTTGGCCGGCCTTGGGCGGCAGGGGCAGGAAAAGCTGAATGAGGGCGACGGTCACCTCGCCCGTATCCAACCCCGGGTCGGCGCGGCGGTCGATCAGCAGAAGGATATAATAACCGGCCTCAGTCTTGATGGGCTTGGACATCTGCCCCGGCCGCATCCTGACCAGCGCGGCGTCGACTTCCGTGGCCAGTTGACCTTGCTTGATCCATCCCAGGTCACCGCCCACGGCGGCGGAAGCGCTTTGCGAGAAGTTGCGGGCCAGGGTCCGAAAGCTGGCGCCCGACTCCAGTTGCTGCACGAGGCGCTCGGCGAGGAGGCGGATTTTCTGTTCATCTTCCGGGTCGTCTAGGGGGAGAAAAATTTCCACCACCCGGTGTTCGGGCTTTCCCTTGTTGGCTTCGAATTGGGCCAGCATCTCGTCGATCTCGTCTTCGCCGACCTGTATCTGGATACGCAGCCTGCGGTTCACCGCCTTGGACCACACGATCTCGGCTTCGATCTGGTCGATCAACACCACCATGTCGATGCCGCTCTGGGCCAGGAAGGGCCCCAGGCCACCGCGGCGCAGGCCGTTCTGCCGCTCGATCCTCTCCAGGGCCCGGTCGATGTCTTTTTTCGACGCCCGGATGCTCAGTCGCCTCGCCTCTTGAAGCTTGAGCTTGTCGTCGATGAGAGTGCGCAGCACCTGCGGCGCCAGACGGCGCCGGGCCTCGGCTTTGTTGCTCACCCGCGAGGACGCCAACGCCAGCGACAGCCGCGCGTTGAGGTCATAGGCGGAAATGATGTCGTCGTTGACCACCGCCGCGATACGCAGCGAATTCTGCGCCCCGGCGCCGCCGCAAATGAGCAGCGCCGCCAGCAGTAGCGATCGCCCTAACACCAACCTCATAATCGTGCCGGCCGCAGACGCCGATGGTGACGGATCAGAGCCTTCATGATACGCCCGGTAAGCGGTGCCGCGCAAATCGCGCTCGGCGCCATCACCGGGTTCAATCGACCCCCGTTTGGCTCCGCGTGAAGCCAGTCTGCAGTTCGCCGAGGGTCTTGAACAGGACGCGGAAGACAATGGCGTCCGTCGGTTCCAGGTCGCGGTCTTCGAAGAACGTGCGGGTGGCGGTGGTCGAGAACGTACAGCACTCGTTCTCGAAGGTCAGGTTGAGCCCAAGCGTGCGCATCTCGCCGGCGGTGAGGTCGCGGACGCCGAAGACTCGGCTTCGCCAGTACCGGGTGAGCTGCGAACCCAGCGCCAGGGTGATTTCCTCGCGCCCGGTGAATTCGCTGTCTTCCTGGCGGTCGAAAAAGACGTAGTTGGCGTTGACGCTAAGTGCCGGCGGGCCCGCCGACAGACCAATCTCGTGGCGCCGGGGATCGAGGTTGTCCTTGCTCAGGCGGAAGCGATAGAGAAGGTCCACGTATTTGCCGGGAGAGATGTGGACCTTGCCCACGATATCGGAGAAATGATCCTCGAGGCCCGACCCTTTGGCAAAGGTATCGTCCGAGCGGACGCGGAAACTTTGTCCCACCAATACATTGGTGCTGCCGCCCTTGTGCCTGAACACGCCCCACCTGAGCCCGTAGTTCACACGCGGCCCGCTCTCCACCCGGTCAAGACCGGTGAACCGGGTCGCGCTGAACAGATTGGTGTCGTCGAACACGAAGTCCACGCTGTCCTCGTTGGGGATTTCGTCCGGGTTGCCGCCGAAGGGCTCGGCGATGATCGAGGCGATGGGTTCGACGATCTGGTAGACCATGCCGCCGTCGCGCACGAACGGGTGACGCCAGTCGAGCGCCACCTGCGGCCGGAAGCGCCCCGTGACGCCGGAGAAATCGCTCTGGCCGCCGGGCCGGCTTACGCTGTTCACGTGATAGAGATCCCCCCTGAGCGACGCCGACAGGGTATACGCGCTGCCCCACCGCCCCACACGGTTCAACTGCCACCCGGCGTTCACGGACAGGCGGCGCGTATCCGTCCCCTCGTCGCGGGTGAGCGACAACACGTTGACGTCGAGACTGGTCCGTCCGCCAAAGCGATTCGCCTCCCCCACATGGTTGAAGTCGAGCAAGGGAATGACCAGGGGGGCCAGTCCGGGGTCGTCGTCCACGCGCAGCCCCTGGAAGGCGAAGGCGTTGACGGACATGTAGTTGCGTTCGCGGAAGCCCTCGGCGAAAAGGCGGGTGGTCAGCGTGTTGTCGAACCCGAAAAGGGTGGGGCCCAACCCGAATCCGTAGCGCCGCAAATAGGTGTCGTCGGTGGTGCGGTTGACGTCGAAACCCCAACGCCAGGTCTCATCGAGGTCGAATCGCCCCTTGCTGAAGATGTGGCCGCGCACATCATCCTCCGAATCGTTGGTGATGCTGGCCTCCAGTTGCAGTTCGCCGTCCTGCAGGCGCTGGCGGTATTCGGCCGCCAGCACGGGCCCCTCTTCGGTGGTCAGCATGGGGATGAGCGTCAGGCCCTTGTCGGGGGCGATGTCGACGTAATACGGCACCCGCACCACGACGCCCAGGTCCGATGAGGTGCCGATGTTCGGCGTGAGCAAGCCGGTACGCCGGTTCACGGTCGGATCCGGGTGCAGAAGATACGGCGTATAGGCGATCGGCACCCCCCATAACTCCAGCCAGGCGTCGGTGTACTCCACGGTCCGTTCGTTCTTGTCGTGGATCACCTTGACCGCCCTGATCTGCCAAAGCGGGGGGCGGGTCGGGTCTACGATGCACAGACGGCACGGGGAATAGACGGCGTTGCGCAACTCTATGATCCTGGCGTCCGACCGCCGGCCCCCGCTGGCCGCGAAGCGGGAGCCGTCGGTGAAAATGAGGCCCAGGTCTTCGATGATGCCGTCCTTTAAGTCCCCCGACAGTTCCATGTACCGGGCGAACAGCACTTCGCCGTCGATCTCCAGCAACGTGACGTTGCCCGACGCGGTAAGCACGTCCGCTTTCTCGTTGTAGGTGATGGAATCGGCCATCAGCACGCGGTCGGCCTGGGATACCTCCACATGGCCGCTGGCCGTGATGACGCCCAGTTCGCGGTCATAAACCACCTTGTCGGCGGTCAGCAGGATAGGAATGTCTTCGCGCAGACCTTCGGCGGCCTCAGCCGCTACCCCCGGCCCCCCAGCGGCCAGCAGCCAGCATACGCTTACTACGCCTGCCAGAAACCTCCCCATGATGTTCTAACCATCTTCGAGATGCAGCAACATGGCAAGCCCCAGCAGCATGGTGACGCCCGAAGGCGTCCACGCCGCCAGGGTAATAGGAATACTATCCGAAAGTCCGAGGGCGAACACCACGTCGGAGAAAAAGTAGAGGACGAAGCCGGTGAGCACGCCGCCGGCGATGATGAAGGTGGTCCCTCCGCGCCGCGCGTGCCGCAAGGTAAAGGTGGCGGCGATGAGAACCATGGCGCACAACAGCACCGGGTCGGCCAGCAGCGTGTACCAGTACAGCCGATGCCTGACGGCGGAAAAGCCCGCTTTTTCCAGGGTCTTGATGAAATCCGGGAGATCCCAGAAAGACATGGTTTCCGGCGGCGCGAAGCTGTCTTGGATCTTGCTGAGCGTCAGGTCGGTCTCCAGCCAGAACTCCTTTTTGAATCGCGGCAGTTTCTCCGGGTTGTACACCCAGACATCGCGCATGTACCAGAAACCGTCCTCAAGGCGCGCATACTCGGCGTCAATGCGCTCGGCGAAATGGTCGGTTCCCTCATATACGAACACGGTGACGTCGCGCAGCTCCACGTCGTCGCCCTGTTGCAGGACATGGCGCGCGTGCACTACCGCCTGGCCGGAATCGCTGGCCTGGCGCAACCACAGGCCGGATGCGGACAGAGCCAGAAAGCTTACCCGGCCTTTCAAACGCACCGCCTCCAGGCGCTCGTAGCGCGCCAGGGTGGCCGAGGCCAGGGGGTTGAGCATGGTAATCTTGAACGCGCCCAAGAGAAACGCGATCACAAGCACCGGCAGGAGGAACTGCCATGCCGATACGCCGGCGGCCCGGGTGACCATCAACTCGTGGTTCCGCGTCAGCCGCCAGAACGTTACCATCCCGCCGAACAGGACGGCGAAGCGAAAGGTCTGCTGCCCCATGTGGGGAAGCTTCAGCAACGCCATCTCAAGCACCATGGCGAAGCTGACCTCGGGGCGCGTGACCGATCGGCGCAACAACTCGATGGTGTCGAACAGCAGGATCAGCACCATGAAGATTCCGAACAGCACCACGAAGCTGACCAGAAAGTGGCGGCCGATGTAGCCCGAAAGTGTGAGGGAAAGGCGCACGGGGGGTTGCCCTCCGCAGGTTTCAGGTGGCCGCGGCCGCGGCCGGGGATGTGCGCCGCCTGGGCGACCGCACCATGACCAGGTACCCGGCGAGCACGGGGAAGATGGCGTTCACATACATCAACGGGACCAGTTCAAGGTTTCTCGCCACCATGTTCTCCAGGCCCAGGGTCGCCGCCTGGAGGCCGACGACGATGGCCACGGCGAGAATCACGCGTCGCGTCAGGGGGCGTCCGCCGAACGCCCCCGAAACCAGGCACGCCAGGCCGACCAAGGCAAAGGCCAGCGCACGCAACGGGGAAACCAGGCGCCGGTGGCCCTCGACGGTGAACTTTCCGAAGTCCTTACGGTTAAAGTTCTTGTCTCTGTCCAGGTTGAACAACTCATCGAGCGTCCTTTCCCGGGCGTTCCGGTAGCGAATGATTCCTTCGTTTCCGGTCGCGCCGAAATCGAATATGTAGCGGTCGAAATACAAAATGGACAGTTGATTCGTTTTCTTGTCCACCTCCTGGCGGTTGCCGCGGAACATCATAACCCGGGACCCGTCCTCGGTTTGGGAGATGGCCCCCCGCTCGGCCATCAGGGTGACCGGTTTCTCGGCATCGCGGTCGTCCTGGACCAGGATGCCGAGCAACTCCCCATCCTTCGTCCGCGCCCGCACATACACGGTGACGCCGGCAGAAAGGGTGTTGAACGCACCCTCCTTGAGCAGGACATTCGAATAGTTGTAGCGCATGTCCCACCGCAGTTCGTGGAACGTGCGCGACGACAGCGGCACAAGATAGAGATTGAGGGCGTAGCCCGCCGCAACCACGACGAAGGTGAGGAAGAGAGCGGGTTTGGCCAGGGCGTGCTGACTCACGCCGGCCGCCCGCATGACCAACAGTTCGCGGTCGGTGACCAGCTTGGCGTAGGTGAACACGATGACCGTAAACAGCGCAATGGGCAGGATGACCGTCAGGAAATTGGGCAGCAACAATATGGTCAGGTAGACGAAATCCCCCGCCGTCAAGCCGCGGTTGACGATCATCTCCACGAACCGCAGCGACTGCAACAACCAGATAACACAGGTCAGGCTCGCGGTGACGAGGACCATCCCCACCAAAAGTTGTCGCAGCACGTATCGGGTGAACGCGTTCATCGGCTGAGGTCCGGCTGGCCAAATTTTTCGTCAGGGTGTGGGAAAAACGCTCGATAATCAAGGAATAACAGAGAGATCGGCCCTTCGGGGATTTTCGGCGATGGGTTTGTTTCCCGATATCCCCGCCCGGAGGCACCCGGGACGAGACCCTCGACCATTTTCATTCTGTCCGGCATAACGGTAATCATAAGGGTACGAGGCCGTATCCGGCGGCGGGCGGCGCCGGAGGAACGCAGACCGCGCCCGGCCGCGGCAGCGGAGGACCATCCGATGAAGCTGAGTACACGGCTGAAAATCATCAGGAAATTCCTGACCAGGAAGAACCCCTATATCGTCATTACCATCAGCCCGGCGGACATGATCAAGCCGCGGGACGGGGATTACGTCTATACCGAAGTCAGGAAAGTATTCGATCGGAGATTACAGGAGATTAAGAAAAATATGGATATCATAAGACATTACAGGCTTGACGACAGTATCCGCGCCCACCCGCCCCGGGGAGGCGCCGAAAGGGACCGGTCCGGGGGTCAGTTTTTCACCGGCATCGACGCCCGTGTCGCCTACGCCGTGGTGCGCCACCACAAACCCTCGAAAATCGTCGAAATCGGCAGTGGATACAGCACGCACCTGCTGCGCAGGGCGGCGCAGGACGCGCACATACAGACCAAAATCCTCTGCATCGACCCCAGGCCGCAAACGGACATCTCGTCGGTCGCGGATGACATATACACCGAAAACGTCGTCGACGTGGACCTGGGCGTGTTCGACACCCTCGCCGATGGCGACATCGTTTTTCTCGACGGCAGCCATCTCGCCTTCAACGGAACCGACGTGCCGCATTTCTTTTTGACGATTCTGCCGAGAATTCCAAAAGGCGTCTTCGTTCACATCCATGATATTATGTTGCCCTATGAATACGACGAGCTTTTTACTTCGCGGTATTACAATGAACAATACCTTCTGGGGACATTGATTATAAACTCGCAGGACTGGGTGCCCTTCCTGCCGGTCTATTTCCTGGTCAGAAACGGCATGTTGGAGGCCGACGGAGACGGGAGCTCGTACTGGATGCGCAAAGGCTGAGAGGCCGGCCGCGGCGCGAGCGCCCCGGCGGCAGCCCGCGAAGCGGTTCTCAAACGCCGGCGCCGGCCGGGCCGGCCGCCACCTGGGCGTCGACGGCCCCGAGCACGGCGTCGGCGGGAATCGAGTCCATGGTCGTTCCGCCGAACTGCTGGGCCGTGAGAACCCTCAGGCTGGGGGTGTAGGGGGCGAATTTCTTAGGGTTGGTGGGCCCGAACAGCGACACCATCGGTGCGCCGCCGGCGGCCAGCAGGTGCCCGGTTCCGGAGCAGTTCGAGACCGCGGCCGCCAAGTGGCGGGCCAGGGCGACGACCAGGGGCGGCCCCGCCATGTCGCCGGGCGGCCCGGCCCGGCCCCATCCGGGGAAAACGGCGTCGGGCACCCGCTGGCGGAGCAGGGGCAGCCACTCGGCCTCGTTGGGGCCGAGGAAAAACACCGGCACGCGGCCCTTCCGGCCCTGTTCCCCGGCGACGGCGATGAACCGCTCCAGGGGCCAGCATTTGCCGGTATCCTTGCGCCCCGCGCCCGGCGCCAGGCCCACATAGGCGGGGCCCGGGCGAAGGATCCTGTCCGCCGCCGCATACCATGGTTCGGGCAGAGGCGCGACGTGGGGGGGCCGTACGACGCGCCCCGCCGCGGCCGCCACCAGGGCCAGCAGCTGGTCGACCAGCAAGGTCGGGCGCGGCAGGCCGGCCGGGGGTTTCCTATCGGAGAACAGGAAATTCCACGTCGGCGAGACGAAACGGCCATGGGCGACGCGGCGCACGATCAGTGTGCGGTGCAGGGCATGTTGGGTGTCGATGACCAGATCGAAACGCCGTCCCGGCAACGGCGGCGCCCGACGGAACAGTTCGGCGGCGCTGGCGCCGAGGGACGTATGGTTGAGAACCTCGTCGATCAGGCCCGCGGCCAGGGGTTTCAAGCTGTCCTCGAAGAAAGAGGGCCCCCGGCCGTACATCCACGAGACACGGGCGTCGGGAAAGGCCTGGCGAATCGCCCGCAGGAAAGGCAGCTTGATGATGTTCTCGCCGAGGGCGTTGTCCGGGTTATGACCGATATAAACTAAGATGCT
>Ga0209997_10000875_pt1 | contig 10662 bp, 10 predicted proteins | sample CR04metaG_FD_182079 | JGI IMG/M metagenome (GOLD analysis project Ga0209997, IMG submission 182079) | Deep subsurface microbial communities from Mariana Trench to uncover new lineages of life (NeLLi) - CR04 metaG (SPAdes) (version 2) | ecosystem: Environmental > Aquatic > Marine > Ocean trench...
TGTACATACTGTAACAAGTGGAAAGAAGATGATACATGATGAATTATTTGATTCTAGTATTTTCATGTCTGGCGAAACTTTTGAAATTACATTTAGTGATGCAGGAACTTTTGACTACTTTTGTTTTGTCCATCCTTGGATGACCGGAATTGTTCATGTTAGTTAAATGATAGTGACTTTACTTCCTTGTTCAGACGATTCAAATTTGTAAATCCTTTCTACAGTTGAATCCTCAAAGATTTCTGCGTCGTGTGTAATTATTAAAAACTGCATTGGTGATTCTGAATTTGAAATATTTGATAACTGAGATAATACTCCTACTAGTGATTTTTTTCTCTCAGCATCAAGGTGAGTTGTAGGCTCATCCAGTATCATAAGGTTGAGATTTGATGCTCCTAGAAGACTTGCCATACCTAATCGTAAGGCTAGTGCAACGCTCACTTTCTCCCCCCCACTAAGAGATTCCAATTCTAATACTTCATTTTTTGAATAGCAAGTAATGGAAACATCTCTTGTTTTTTCTGATAATAAAATCCTCTGAATTTTTGTATTTAGTAGTGACAGATATTCTGAAGCTTTAGCAGATATTGTATTTAGTGCCCATGATCTTAGACTTGTTGCAACAGGACCATCTCTACTAAAAATATTTGTTTGAATTTTATCAAGACTTGTCATGTATTCTTTTACAATCTTTAGTTCTGACATTGCGCTTTGAATAACATTGATCTGCTCTTCTCCCTTAGAAATTTTTTCTGAAATTGCTCCAATTTGTTGATCTATTTGTGATATATTCATCTGTTTTTCATTTACCAATTTTTTTAGATTTGTGAATTCTTGTTCATTAAATCCACTAGTTTCAATTTCTAATTTTATAATATTCTCAAAAATCATTTTTGCATGAGAATCTATTTGTGATATTTCTAACAAACTTCCATTAGTGGATAACGGAATTTTCTGTATGTTTTGTCTCTTTGTCTCTATATTTTCTTGGATTTTCATTAAATCTTCTTTATTTTTAATTGAATAAGCTCTGAGTGTTGCTTCTGCATCTCTTGCATTCTGTAATTTCTCTAAAAATTCTTTTCTTTTTTGATTATCCATATCTCTTTCCTTTTCTTTTGAAATAATTTTTTCTTTTAGTGATGTAATCTCTTGTTTAAGATGTTCTTCTTGGAAAAGCGGATTTAGTTTTTCAACATGTGAATCACACACTGGACATTTGTTATCTTTTAGCTGGAGTTTTGATGCTAGCAGTTGTTTTTCTTTTAAGGATATAGTTTGATTTGTTAGTTCTTGGATTTTCTTTAAAGTGTCTTCTATTGCCTGTTCTACTTTTTGTATTATAGACTCTAGACCATCTTTTAGGCTAGCATGCTCAAAACATCCTTTACAATCACGTATTTTACTCTCATTTTCATTAATTTCATGCTGAATTTCATGGATTGCTTCTTTTGCATATGCTAAAAGCTCGCTTTTTCTTAATTTCAGTTGATTGATTTTATCTATTTTTGGGGCATCTATCTCTACTTTTTTTCTTAACTCATCAATTCCACTCTGTAGTTTTTCTTGTTTTGACTCTAATTGATTTTTTTGAGGTTTTACCTCTTCGATTTCCTTTTGGTGTCTTTCTAAATCTTGTGATAACTTCTCAATATCTGTGTCATCATATCCAATTTTTTCTCTTATTTTTTCACGAAATTCTTTATTTACCATCTTCATTGATTCTGATGCAACATCAAGCTTGTCAATTCCTATAATTGCATTAAGCAATTCTTTGAATTCTTTTGGCTTCGCATTAATGATTGTATTCAGTTCCCCTTGTTGAACTATTGATGCTATCTTTAATTTTTCAAAATTCAGACCAATGGTTTTTTCAATTTCTCGAGTCATTGATTCACCAAATTGTTTTCTTTCGCCTGCAGCAAGTTCAATACGATCATCTCCAATTATTTCAGAAAATTTTGCAGAAAGACTTCCTTTACTGTCTATTTTTCTCACTGCTTCGTATTGTTTACCATTAATTGAAAATCCTATTTTTGTGAATCCTTGATTTGAGCCACGTTTAATCAAACTTCTGTTTGATTTTCTTGTATGTTGTCCAAATAGTGCAAAAGTTATTGCATCAATAATGCTAGATTTTCCTGCACCGTTATCTCCTACGAAAACTGTGACTCCATTTTCAAATTCTAGTTTTGTATCTGAATGTGATAGAAAATCTCCCAGTTCTATTGAAGTAATCATTGTTTTTTCTCCTTTTTGAATTTCTCAAAGTTCTCAATAATTATTTGAGATGCTTCCTTGATTTCTCCAGATGCTAAAATTGGAAGTAATTCCTTTATTGCAAAATTTGCAGCTTCTTCAGAACCTAAAGCATCAACTGATAGTCTAAACATTTCATCGTCAATGATATTTGGTCTATCTAAAAACACAGATGAATCCGAAACTTGTTTTGTGCTTATTCTCCAAAAACATCTTAGAACTAACGAATTTAGCCTTGCAATTTGTGCCTGTATATGATCTGTTTCTATGTTCTCACCTTGTATTTTTATCTCTATAATCGGTTTTTTTCTAGAATTAACTATTTTCTCATAAATCTCATCAATTGTTTTTGATAATTCTTTGTATTCTGTTTTGAATGAAAATTGAGGTCTTGTATCTACTTCAATCCAATTGGGGATTGCCTCTTCTCCAGAAATATCTACTTCAAAGAATCCTTTTTTTGTCTCTTTAATGCCTTCACTAGTTGTTAATTCAATAGAACCAGGATACGCTATTGGACCATTTAGATGATTAAATTGTTTGATATCTTTATCGTGAAGATGTCCCATAGCATAATATGTAAAATTTTTTGGCAAGTCAGTTGATTGTATCTCTGCAGCAAACTTGTTGAATTCTGTAATTCCTTGATGCAACACTAAAATCTTGTGTCCAGAATAGTTCTGTGCAAGTTTATCTATCTCTGCAAACTTTTCTTCGTATTGTGGAATCTCGGCTTTTCTAATTTTGTCAAATCCTGCAAGGAGTATTCCTTTGTATTCAATTGGCTTTCCCTGACCAATATATTTTGAAAATTCTAAATTATGGTACACATATGGTATTGGTGTAGTTCTAATCCTACTGATATCATGTTCGCCTAAAATAAAAAATGAATCAATACTGTTTTGTTTTAATCGCTTTAACCCATTACCCATTTGAACAATTGCAGTTCCGTTTGGATTAGGTACATGAAAAATATCTCCAGCAAATATTACAAAATCTACATGATCTTTTATTGACGTATCAATTGCTTGATTAAATGCATCATACACATCCTGCGCACGTTCCTCTGACCCATACTGCACTAATCCTAAGTGTGTATCTGAAATGTGAGAAAATAACATTTAGTCTAATAACAAATCTTTTTGAACAAGTCCCTGTGTTGATTCTATTGCAATTTCTTTCATTTTATCTGCATTTACCCAAGCATTAACTGCACTTTGGTCTGCCCCCATTATCTTCTCTTTTACTTCTTCAACATGTACCATTGATGGTAGATTTGTCCATTGACCCACAAGAATAGCATCTCCTACATTAAGTGAAGTTAATTGAGCAATCAATTCACGACTAGTAGACTCTGTTGCTGAGGCTATTTGACGCTGATCATCTTCCTGAATAATCTTCATTATGGCAAATGATCCCATCTGACTGAGTACATTCAGATCTACACTTCGTGGTCTCTGAGATACAATTCCTAAACCCAATCCAAATTTTCTTCCTTCTCTTGCAATTTTCGCAGCCCAGTATTTTGCGCTGGTGTCATGATCTTTTGGAATGAAAACGTGTGCTTCTTCTATAATTACAAAAATAGGTGAATTAAATCGATAATTTCTTTCTCTTTTTGTTCTTCCATGTCTTGCAATACTAGCATCTTTTCTATCTTTGAGTAACTGCTGCAAATAAAATGCAACTGCAACGTTGGCTTGTTTTTCTGATAACTCTGAAATGTTAAGAATATTTGTACGACCCTCTTTGATGAAACTAATTGGATCGCCCATATCAGGATCTAGGATGTCTTCAAACCTTCTTTGAGATTCTTCTATAATATCTTGAACTCTATATGCCGATGTTCTAATCTCTTTTAGCTTTTTATCCTCTGAATTTATAATAAAATCAACTTCATTTTCTAATTTATTCCAAAAGTCTTTTGATTCTTTTACATGCTTTGTAAATGCCATTCTTAAAACTCGTTGTTGAACATTTGCCCCATCTCTGATCTCTAATACTTCTGAGAGTTGATCTGCATCTAATAATCTGGGATTTATTTTTGCATCAATTACGTTGATACGTGGAATGTTTAGAAATGTGTAATCATTATGGTAGTCAAAAATTATTACAGTTCCTTTTAATTTTGAAATTTGTTTTGTAATTAGCGAGACAAGATTACTTTTTCCCATTCCCGTCATTGCTAAAATTCCCAAATGCCTTGAAACAATCTTGTCTAAATTTATTTTGACATCAATTGTTTTGTTTCGTAAAAGATTTCCAATTTTTACCCATCCTTTATTTTTTGGACTAAAAATTTCTTCAAGGTCTTGTCTGCTTGGTTGAGTTATTTCAGTGCCTGGAATTGGTGGAATTGCAGGTATAATTGATTGTCCTCTTCTCAAATTTTCTAAAAATCCTAAAATTCCAATATGTGCAGTGAAAGTTTTGTCTCTTTTGTTGAGTTCTGCAATTTCAGTACTTTCTACTGCTTCATCAAAATTTCTGACGTCAGTAAAAGCAGCACTTGATATTGAAGATCTTTCAACTAGTCCTAAAATTTCTCCTTCCTCTGAATTTATTTTGATATACTCCCCTACAGATAGCGCTCTTGAAGTAATTGCTGTTACAAATGTAGGTTTTGATTCCCCTATAACAAAACCTAAACTCAACCTAATACCTCCCGTGATCCAATTTCATTACTTAATCCTAACAAACTAACCATTTTTGCAAGCTCCTTATCTGATATTTTACAGTTATTGTGTGCAAGCTTTAGTGCATATGGGTATCCACCTACACTAGTCTTGTATAATTTGTTCATTACTGACTTGATCTCATTATCATATTGTTCTCCTAGAAATTCTAATTTGATTATTGGAGTTGAATTACTTAATCTTACAAATGTTGAAGAAATCACTTTATCTGCACCATATTTTTTTTCTACAAAGATCTTGCTGAATCCTGAATTGTTTGTTACATGATTGAAATAAAAAATATCTCCAGCAAGAGAATCTAAACTTTCAAATTGTTTTTTTGTATTTGATGTCTTTGCAATGAATATCACATTATTTCTCCTCTTCATTGTTTTGACAATCAATGCTCCTAGAGCTGGTTGTCTTGTCATAAATTGAGAGTATAACGAGCCATCCATCAATACCAAGTCAACCAAATCTACTGTTTTTTCACAAGCATCCACCTCCATTCTACTTGCAATTCTTGAAAGATCTGTATCAGAACCTAATCCTGAATCATGTAAATCTACTAGTATGTCCCCATCAGATTTGATGGAAACTGCCGTTGTTGCCCAAAGCTCAATTCCTTGAAATTTAGTATTGTTAAAACTACTATCAATTCCTGCCGTAACTACCTCTTCTTTTGTAGGCGTAAATTCTACCCAATTCTCCCTTGCTTTTTGCAAAATTTGCTCAAATTTAGGACCCTTGAGGATAGATAACATCTTGTCTCTGTTGATGATAGCATCTTTGTATACAGTATTGAGCACAACAATAGTTCGTTAGTTTGAATAAATTCTTTAGGTTATACTGAACCTTGACAAAACTGATCCATCAAAACCATCTATCCTATTTTGCCTTTAAGAATAATTTTCTCATTTGTGTTTGATGGCGTAGATTTATCGATGTATCTTATTTCGTACCAATCTCCAATATGGATTATTTTACCATCAATCTGACGAGGAATTTTGATTTGTACTTCAAATATGCTTGTGTTTGGACCTGTTTCAACAAGATATCCTCTGTTTGCATCAAACTTGGGATTAGCCAATGTGGTTCTAATTCCACCTTCACCTCTATACTCCATTTCACTTAATGAAATTTTGTCTTCGTCTTTTGAATCTCTGTTTGCATCAGGTTCGTAAAGTCTTACAGTGAACTCATGACCAATTCTTGAACCTCCTCCAAAAGTCTGTACTTTAGCAAATGTCTTTGTTAATGTTACTGACTTTACTAGTACTCTTTTTTCTCCGGAGAAATCAGATTCATCCAAGTATTTTATCAAGACAATGTCATCTTGACTTAATGACTTTCCATTGATTGTTTCTGGTAATTCTAATTTCACATAAAATTTTCCTGTATCTGGGCCTGTCTCTATCATATTTTTAGGACCTTCAATTGGAATACCATTAATTGTAAATTCAAATAATCCTTCAATAGATACTACTTCTACAGCACTATGTGCCAAGTTCAAATCATGATCTGTTATGTAGAAATTTACTATTGACATACTAGACGCAGGAACTGTTTCAATCTCTTTTTCTGACTTTGTAAATCCACTAGGAATAAATAACATACCTATCTTTTGCATCTTTTCTGCAGTTTCTGGTCTTACACATGCAGCAAAACCATTTATCCTAATTACCAACTCCAAGCCTTCTTTACACATAACATTTACAGCGAGGACTCCTCTCTGCATCTGTTTTTTTGGTGATTCTATCTCAGTTATTTCTACTTGACTAAGAGGGATTTCAGAACAGAGTCTATCTCCACAAACTTTGTCAGAGTTTGTCTCCCATACTGGTTTTCCTGAAGCTTGTTCTGCAAATGATTCTTGAATTCCAGTAATGCTGAATAAAATCAATGAAATTACCACCCAAACTAGCTGCACAATCTTGATTATGTCATTAGAACTCATAAAGCATTCTACTAATTTGAATTCAAATCTAATTGACTCATGTAGACTAGAATTAATTAAGAGACTAATCTTAAAACAAACAGTTGAAAAAAATTGGTTTATTGGGTTGTGGGGCAATAGGTACTCAAATAGCGCTTGCAATCGATTCAGGTAGAATCCCAGCTACTCTAACTCATGTTTATGATATCTCTAAAGATGCTGCAGTTGAACTTGTTTCAAAATTAAATACAAAACCAGAAATTGTTGAAAACTCTCATCTTTTATCTTCACATCCAGTACACATTATAGTTGAAGCTGCTTCTCAGGATGCTGTAAAAGATGTTGCACTAAGTGTTTTGCAAAATAAACGTGACTTGATGATTATGAGTGTTGGTGCTTTACTTGATGAATCTATCTATGAAATTTTGTCAGATGCATGCATTGATTTCAAAAAAACAATATATCTTCCTTCAGGTGCAATTGCGGGCCTAGATGGAATAAAGTCAATCAAAGATGAATTAGAATCACTGTCAATTACTACAACAAAGCATCCCCGTTCACTTAAAGGTGCCAAATTTTTTGAAAATTCTAAAATTGATTTGGATGCAATCAACTCACCCATAACAATCTTTGAAGGAACTGCAAAAGAAGCTGTCTCCTTGTTTCCTGCTAACATCAATGTTGCTGCACTTTTATCATTGTCAGGAATAGGTAGTGAAAAAACACGTGTAAAAATTGTCGCTGATCCAAACACCGACAAAAATACTCATCATATTGTAGCTGCAGGAAAATTTGGAAAGATGACCTTCACAATAGAAAATTTTCCAGATGCTAATAATCCAAAAACAAGTAGATTGGCAATTTTATCTGCAATTGAAACTCTAAGAAAATACTGCTCAAATGATATTCAGATTGGTACCTAATATGGCAATAATTGTCCCATTTGGTAGTTTTTAGAGAATTATAGACTACTTCATATTCTTTAAATCCCTACACCCTCAATTTTTTATTGTTTATGCTAGTACAACAAGCTTCAAGACTCAAAGATGAAATTCTTAGACTCAAGAAAGAAAAAGATGTGATCATTTTAGCACACAATTACCAAATTCCTGACGTACAGGATGTAGCTGATTTTACAGGTGATTCTTTGGGTCTTTCAAGACAAGCAGCAAAAGTCGAACAAAAAATAATTCTATTTTGTGGTGTAACCTTTATGGCAGAAACTGCTGCAATCATCAGTCCTGAAAAAAAGGTATTACTTCCAGACTTAGAGGCTGGATGTTCACTGTCTGACTCTATTACTGTTGTTGAATTACGAAATTGGAAGAAACAACATCCTGGTGCTATTATAGTGGGCTATGTTAATACGACTGCAGAAATTAAAGCAGAACTTGATTATTGTTGTACATCATCAAACGCTGTAAATGTTGTAAACGCAATCCCTGAAGACAAAGAAATTTTGTTTTTACCTGATATGTTTCTTGGTTCTTATGTTGCCAAAATGACTGGAAGAAAAAATATGCGCATATGGGCAGGTGAATGTCATGTTCATGCAGGAATAACTCCTGAGGATATTATCAAAAAATTAGATTCAATGAAAGATGCTGAATTTCTTATTCATCCAGAGTGTGGTTGCACCACTCCAATGATGTATGATGTTGCAGATGGAAGTTTTGATGACAAAAAAGTTTCAATACTTTCCACAGATGGTATGTTAAAACATGTCAATGAATCAAAATCAAAGAACTTTGTTGTTGCTACTGAAACTGGAATATTGTATAGAATGAGAAAAGAAAATCCTGCTAAAACATTCATTCCTGCATCAGATAAAGCTGAATGTCAATACATGAAGATGATTACCCTTGAAAAAGTATATGATGCATTGGTAAATGAAAAATATGTTATTACTGTTCCTAAAGAAATTGCCGACAAGGCTCGTTTGGCAATTAATAGAATGCTTGAAATTAAATAAACTGGGTGACTATTTTGGTTGGGTTATTTTGTAAAACACCAAAAGATCCTCAAACGAAAGAGAATATTCGAAAATTCAAAGAAATCAAAAAACTTGTCAAAGAAAAAAAGTATACAAATGCTCTAAAATCAGGCACAGAATATTTAGAAAAAAACCCCAATCATCATGATGTTTTGTTTATTGTCGGTGGAATTTACTATATGAAAAACAAGTGCAAGACTGCTATTTCCTACTTTGATAAATCATTAGAAATTGGGTCTTATGATATTGATGTCTTGCTTTTGAAGGCATACTCGCATCAGAAATTAGGCGAAAACAAACGAGCAATTCAATGTTGTGACAAAATTCGAGAAATTGATCCAAAAAATAAAAAAGTTTTTGAATTATTAGAACAATTAAATTCTTAAATTTCTAAACTCATGTCAATTCCTTTAACAGAATTTGTAATACTACCAACTGAAATAATGTCAATCCCAGTTTGACCATACTTGGATATATTCTTAGAATTTATTCCCCCTGACGCTTCAAGCATCACTTTATTTCGTAATTTCTGATTCTTGAGAACCTTAATTGTTCTCTTGATTTGATACGGAGAAAAATTATCTAACATAACTATTGTTGCTCCTTCTTTTACAGCAAGAACTGCATCTGAAGTATTTTCAACTTCCACTTCAAATTTTTTGTATTTTCTCTTTGCTTTTTTAACTATAGATAATAATGAATTTGCAACAGCAATGTGATTGTCTTTAATCATCACCATTTCATCTAACCCCCGTCTATGTTTTTTACCTCCTCCTATCTCAACTGCTTCTTTGTCAAAATGTCTAAGACCTGGGGCAGTCTTTCTTGTTGCATACAATTTTGTTTTCTTTGGAATTTTTTTAACAAGTTCATTTGTTTGGGTTGCAATTCCACTCATTCTTGTAAGAAGATTTAGTGCAGTTCTTTCACATGTCAAAATTTTACGTACATCTCCTGTAATGGTCATTATTGTTTGATTTGGTTTTATTCTAGACCCATCTTTTTTTAAAATTTTTGTATTACACCCTTTGAGTTTGAAAATTTCTTTTGCATGTGTTGTACCTGCAACAATGGCATATTCTCTTGAAATAATTCTAACCACAATTTTTTTCTTAAGTAAAAGAGCACTTGTAATATCTCCTTTACCTACATCTTCAGCAAGAAATTGTGATAATTGTTTTTTAAAATTAAATGACAACATTATGATGAAATGCTGATGTAATTTTAAAGATTTAGAAATATTTTATGTTACTTTGATAGCATACTTGCCTTTTTTGGTAATGCCAAGTGTTTTTGAAATTTCTGAATTTGTTGGATCAACTACAAGTACAATTCCATTCCAATCTGGTGTCAAGTCTGATGATTTGCAAACTGGACAAATTTTTCCTGTTGTTACAGCTTTGCATTTTCTGCATGCCATTTCTCGTACCATCTCAACTTGCCTCTACTTTAGCTTCTTTTACAGGTTTATCTGTACTGTCACTAGATTTCTTAATCTCCTCAGCAATCCAACTATCTGCACCAAGAAATGGTTGTCTACATGTAATTCCGATCTTTCCCATTGAAGCAGCTTTTCCTATCGAGACTGCAGTGATTCTTGCACGAAGCGTAGAACCCACTTTGAGTGTTCTGCCACTTTGATTAGCTAAAATCATTCCAGATTTTACATCACTCTTAAGATAATCATCCATCACTTGCGATAAGTGAAGTAACGCATCAGTTGGGCCGATTCTTACAAATGCCCCAAAGTCTGTAATATCTACAATTTCTCCTAGAACAATTTCTTGCAATTTTGGATA
>Ga0209997_10000878_pt1 | contig 10652 bp, 8 predicted proteins | sample CR04metaG_FD_182079 | JGI IMG/M metagenome (GOLD analysis project Ga0209997, IMG submission 182079) | Deep subsurface microbial communities from Mariana Trench to uncover new lineages of life (NeLLi) - CR04 metaG (SPAdes) (version 2) | ecosystem: Environmental > Aquatic > Marine > Ocean trench >...
TGGCTGCAGAGAGGCGCTCTTCACTTTAGGCGAGAAACCGGAGCTGCGTTATCGGGCAGCGCGTGATGCCCTCGAAACAATGGGCTATTCATCGACCCTGGAGTATCTTCATGAAGCGGCACGGCTAGTGTATCAGGAAACCGGCCTGCTGCCACATTTGAATCCCGGCACGATGACCGCCGATGAGCTTGCGATGCTTCGTCCCGTCGCGCCGTCCATGGGGATAATGCTCGAATCTGCCGCACTGCGCCTGACCGAGAAGGGCATGCCGCACTATGGGTCACCCGACAAGTGTCCGGATGTGCGTCTGGCGACTATTGAGGAAGCCGGCAAAGCGCGTGTGCCGCTCACATCCGGAATACTGATTGGAATCGGAGAAACACGTCGCGAGCGAATCGAATCCCTGCTTGCGCTGCGCGATCTGCACTTTACCTATGGGCACCTGCAGGAAATCATCATTCAAAACTTTCGCGCCAAGCCCAACACCAAGATGGCAAAAGCGCCGGAGCCTGATCTGGATGATCTGCTCTGGACCATTGCGGTTGCTCGTATCCTGTTCGGATCGCAAATGAATATTCAGGCGCCACCGAACCTCAGCCCCGGCGTGCTGGCACAACTCGTCTCCGCGGGCATCAACGATTGGGGCGGCGTCTCGCCGTTGACGCCGGATTTCGTGAACCCCGAAGCGCCCTGGCCACACCTCGATGAGCTTGACAGGGAAACGGCAGCCGCCGGCAAGCACTTGCAGGAGCGACTCACGATCTATCCTGAATACGTGCGTAATGCGAAGGTTTGGACTGACGCCGCATGGCACACACCTTTGATCAGGATTATCGATTCGGAGGGATTGCCTCGGACTAACGATTGGGCTCCGGGAACGAATATTGCGCCGCCCGCTGAAGCGCGATCGTCGATCTCGAATGCTGCCGCAACAGTATCCGATGATATCGCGGCAATCATCGATAGGGCTCAAGACGGGGTGGAACTTGATAACTCAGAGATCGTGCGCTTGTTTCAAGCGTACGGCGAAGATTTTGAAGCAGTTGTTGACGCTGCCGACAAATTGCGTCATCGAGTCAACGGCGACACGGTCACCTATGCGGTCAATCGAAACATCAATTACACCAACGTCTGCTACTATCATTGCACGTTTTGTGCGTTTTCAAAAGGCAAGACGTCGCAGGAGCTGCGCGGCGCCCCGTATGATCTGAGCATCGATGAGATTCAACGCCGCACACGTGAGGCATGGGACTGCGGCGCTACGGAAGTCTGCATGCAGGGTGGCATACATCCGAGTTATACGGGCGAAACCTACCTTGAAATCTTGCATGCCGTCAAAGCCGCTGTCCCTGAGATCCACGTGCATGCCTTCTCGCCACTGGAGGTGTGGCAGGGTGCGGCAACACTTGGAATGAATTTAGGAAGCTATCTTCGGAGGCTTAAGGATGCCGGTCTGGCAACCCTGCCTGGTACGGCGGCCGAAATCCTGGATGACGAGATTCGCGATGTCATCTGTCGTGACAAGATCTCAACCGACCAGTGGCTCGAGGTGATGGAAACGGCGCACGGCGTGGGTCTCCGCTCGACGGCAACCATCATGTTTGGACATGTAGACAGTCCGATCAACTGGGCCAGGCATCTCCTGCGCATTCGTGACCTGCAGTCGCGCACCGGCGGATTTACCGAATTCGTGCCGCTGCCTTTCGTGCACATGGAGGCACCCATGTATCTGCGTGGCGCTGCGCGGCGCGGGCCGACATGGCGCGAGAGCATATTGATGCATGCGGTTGCGCGGTTGACGCTGCATCCCCGGATACAGAACATTCAGGTCTCATGGGTGAAGATGGGACACGCGGGTGCTATCGCCTGCCTCAACAGTGGCTGCAATGACCTCGGCGGAACGCTCATGAATGAAAGCATCTCGCGTGCGGCAGGGGCGGCTCACGGACAGGAAACGCCACCGGCGAAAATGCATGAGCTGATTCGCGCCGCCGGCCGCATCCCGAAACAACGAAGCACACTTTATAGCGGGGTGTCACCGGCACGCGTCAGCGCCGGCATGAATGCGGGGCCGCGTGAAGAAATACGCAACACGCCGATAGCAAGACATGTACTGAAACGAGCTCGCGCAGCGGCGTCCGGTTGCAGTTGACACCATTTGAAACCCAAAAATATTTCGGAGCAAACATGCAGATTGGAATGATTGGCCTGGGGCGCATGGGCGCCAACATGGTGCAAAGACTACTGGCGGATGGTCACACCTGCGTCGTATATGCACGGACCAAGAGCACGCGCGATGAACTGGCCGCGATGGGTGCCCAGGCTGCTGATTCGCTGGAAGACATGGTCAATTCGCTGCAGGCGCCCCGCCCGATATGGGTCATGGTGCCGGACAAGGTCGTTGACGACGTCATCGAAGAACTTGCTGGCCTGCTAAGTGAGGCCGACATCATTATCGATGGCGGTAATTCGTATTTTCCGGATGATGTGCGCCGTGCCGAGAGCTTGAAGAAGCACAACATCCGCTATGTTGATGTCGGTACCAGCGGCGGTGTATGGGGGCGGGAGCGCGGCTACTGCCTGATGATCGGCGGCGAAAGCGATGCGGTCAATTATCTCGAACCTGTGTTCCGGACACTCGCGCCCGGAGAAGAAGCGGCACCACCCACACCCGGCAGAGAAAACGACAAGTCCAGTGCCCATCAAGGTTACTTACATTGCGGTGGGCATGGCGCGGGTCACTTCGTCAAGATGGTGCACAATGGAATCGAATACGGCGTGATGGCTGCTTATGGCGAGGGATTCGCGATGCTCCATAAAGCGCATGAGAAGGGCGCAGATGTTTCCACCGGCAATGACGATGCACGAGTACAATTGGATGTCGATACCGGCGAGATTGCGGAACTCTGGCGTCGCGGCAGTGTGGTTGGCTCGTGGCTTCTCGACCTCGCAGCGGCGAGCCTTCACCAGGACCCGGCACTAAAAGATTTCAGCGGCGACGTCGCCGATTCCGGCGAAGGGCGCTGGACTGTGAAGACCGCAGTCGACATGGGCGTTCCGGCGCATGTGCTTGCGACCGCCCTGTTCAATCGCTTCAGCTCCAGGGGCGAGGGAACTTATGCTAACAAAGTACTTTCGGCGCTGCGTTATGCGTTTGGCGGTCACGTCGAAACGTCCTGATGGAGATATGTCAGTTCGCGACGCCAGATGATGTTGCCACGGCAGGCGCAGAGTTCATCTATAGCCGCGCCAGGGAAGCAATCGATGAACGGAAACAATTTACTCTGGCACTCAGTGGCGGCAGCACACCCTGGCGCATGTTGAGCGAGCTTGCCGAATTCGAGCTCCCCTGGGAGCGCGTCAAAATTGTTCAGGTCGACGAGCGTGTTGCCCCTGACGGCGATCCCGAACGGAACCTTGTCCACATACAAAAGGAATTTGCTGACCGCATTTCATTACCGCCCGAGAATTTGTATGCGATGCCGGTCGTCGACGAGAACCTCGACGAGGGAGCCAGGCAATACGAACGTGCACTGATTCAGGTTGCCGGAGAAGCGCCGGTTTTGGACATAGTCCATTTGGGTCTCGGTGGAGACGGGCACACCGCGTCATTGGTTCCGAATGATCCTGTATTGGAGACGGCCAATCGTGACGTAGATATCACAAAGCCATACAGTGGGCGGCGGCGCATGACCCTGACATATCCGATTATCAATCGCGCCAGACATATTCTGTGGTTGATCACCGGAGAAGAAAAAGCGGAGATGCTGAATCGAACGATTCAGGCGGACTATGACATACCGGCCGGACGGGTCAATCAACAGCAGGCAACAGTCGTTGCAGATGCCGCCGCATTATCCAGGCATCTTCAGAAATAAGCGGGAGTAAGGTAAACATGCTAAGGCTCGGATACAAAGCGTCGGCGGAACAATTTGGTCCTCGCGAACTATTGGAATTTTCTGTCGTCGCAGAAGAGCTTGGTTTTGACTCGGTAATGGTAAGCGACCACTTTCAGCCGTGGCGTCATACTGGTGGTCACGCGCCGTATTCTCTGGCGTGGCTTGCCGCCTTGGGCGAGCGCACCTCACGTATTGTGATGGGCACCAGCGTTACGACCGCGACTTTCAGGTATCACCCGTCGATCGTGGCACAGGCAATGGGAACCATTGCAGTGCTCAATCCGGGGCGCGTCATCTTAGGGCTTGGAACCGGCGAGTCCATGAATGAAGTACCGGCGACCGGCATCGAGTGGCCAAAATTCAAAGAACGGTTTGGGCGGCTCAGGGAGGCCGTGGAATTGATGCGACGATTGTGGACTGAAGATCGCGTAACCTTCGAAGGCGAATATTACCGGACGAAAAACGCGACCATCTACGATCGACCCGACGAACCTGTGCCGATTTACGTTGCCGCTTCCGGCCCGACGGCATCGCGCTTCGCCGGACGTGTCGGTGACGGTTTCATTTGCACGAGCGGCAAGGCGCCCGAACTTTACCGGGAAACCCTGCTCCCCAATGTACAGACAGGGCTGGAGAAGTCTGGTCGCTCTATGGATGACCTGGAAAAAACAATTGAAATGAAAGTGTCTTTTGATTCGGATCTGGACAAGGCGATGCAGGACACGTCTTATTGGGCCGCACTCGCTCTTTCGCCTGAGGAAAAAATGGGCGTCGAAGACCCTGTTGAAATGGAAAAACTTGCCGATGCGCTATCGGTTGAACGGGCCGCAAGTCGATGGATCGTATCGAATGATCCCGAGGAACACATCGAGCGTATCGCGCCGTATATTGAACTTGGCTTTACGCATCTGGTTTTCCATGCGCCGGGACCGGACCAGGAGCGCTTTCTGCGTCTGTACGCAAAAGAGATACTGCCGCGACTACGGACACAGTTTGCTTGAGAAAAGGCGCCCACGATCAGGTTTGTGATTTCATCGCCATTCGGTAATTTAATTCGATACTAATCTGAATCTACGATTGCTGTATCAACCTGTTCGGTGCGAATTAGAATTCAGGCGGCTGCTGGCAGCTGATACAAACTACGGCAGCGCTTTGCCCAACGATAATCGTCGCGGGGAGCGCAGTCGAGTCCTCGGTGAACACGGTCCCTGTTGTAATATCCTTAGTGAATCATCGTAACCAAAGCATCGAATATGACAAGACTTGGAAATCTCTCGAATTTATGCGAAGAATAGGAATTCGCGCCCCACACGTTCACACTGTGGCAAAAGTGTGGCAAATTTCCTCGCGTCGATCGCAACCAACACGTGGTGATTTCTTAGCGTATTCATCGCTCAATAATGTTCGATAGAGTTTTTGCGCCCTACAGCGCCTGCATTGACTTTGATCTTGAGCTTTCATCCTCTTTGTTGCGGAGATTATTACGTCTGAGAAAATGCGTTCATCAAGCCCGCTTAAGATCGGCATGGCGGTATCCCTGTCTGGTCAGTTCCAGGTGCAGGGCAGGCAAGCCCTATCCGGGCTCCAGGCATGGGCTGATGATATAAACCGGGCCGGAGGAATTCGGGTCAGCTCTGAATCGCCCACCCCCGTTTCCCTGGTGTACTACGACGATGCCAGCAACAGGAACCAGGTTCGCCAGGCCACCGAACGCCTTATTACAGCAGACCGCGTCGATATACTCTTGGGGCCCTATTCCAGCGTGCTGGCCCAGGCGGCCGCCGAAGTGGCTGAAGCACACGAAAAATTGCTGTGGAACCAGGGTGGCGCCGCCGATAGCATCTACCAGCGTGGCTATCGGTGGATTGTTAGCATCCTGACCCCGGCCAGCGAATATCTCACGGGACTATTACCCTTGGTACGGGAGGCGGACCCCAAAGCCAGGAAGGTGGTGATTATCCGGGCCGCATCCGGGCAGTTCCCCCAGGCCGTATGTAACGGAGTCCAGCGAGTCGCCAGTGAATTGGGCTGTGATGTTTCGCTTTGGGAGTACCGGCGGCCGGTAACTGCATTCACTGAATTACTGGACCGGGTTGAAGCGCTACGGCCGGATGTCTTGCTCGGCGTGGGCCGGATGCAGGACGACCTGTTGCTGGGTGGCGAGCTGGCCGGGCGGCGTCTGGAGTTGCGCGCAGTAGTGCTGGTCGCTGCGGGTATCCAACCGTTTCGCGATGTGCTGGGTGTGGAATCTGAAGGGTTCTTGGGGCCCAGCCAATGGGAAGCGTCTACCCATCACCACCACGATTATGGGCCCGCTGCGCCGCAAGTCCTGCAGTCGATGCTCCGGCATGGATCCGGAACGGTGGACTACCCCATGGTCCAGGCGTATGCGGGAGCACTGGTGGCCCAACGGTGTGTCGAGGCCGCGGGGACGGTGGCGGATGCCGCGTTGCGTTCGATGGCAGGAATATTGGATTTTTCCACGTTTTTTGGACATTTCAAGATCGACGCGGAAACCGGCAGGCAAACAGGCCACTCGATGCTAATCGTCCAGTGGCAACAAGGGCGGAAAGTGGTGGTTTGGCCGCCGGAGCAAAAGACGGGGGACCTGGTCTATCCCTGGCGCTGACCTCTGAAGAACCGGTGACGAAAACGGCGATGTCTTACCGGGTCAACCGCAGAAACGGGTCAATTTTTCCCGTTTCAGGGGGTTACTGCACCAGTGAAACTGCCTGAACGACCGCTTTTGGCCGAGGCTGTGTGAAAACTCGCCAAATTTCGTAGCCGATGGGACAGCACTCCAATATTGGCTACCAAGGCGTCGCAGATGAGATGCCGATTGCCCATATCGGTATCGGGAAATCGCGACAGCCACTGCAATTAACCACCGACTCTGGCGTTTTGCGTTTTTACACAGCCTTTGTGCCACGAGGCACAGAAGAAGAAAAAGGAGTTCTTTGAAAGTGTTGTAACTCCAGGAGAGATGGAGGTAGGCCCTCCAAAGCCGCCCTGCAGGGGGAGGTGTTAAACCACCCTGAGCTGCTTGGGTCAGGAGCCGGGGTAGTGAGCGTTAGGGAAAAGGCGTCGCAAGAGACATCATGTGCGGGACAGTGAGACGAGCGTAAGCGAACCACAAATGAAGCATCAAAAGAAACATCGGGCGACATCAAAACCGAGTCTGATGCAGTGGCATGGGAGGAATCCAGCGAGTGCCTGGTGATTGGCTGGGTGGTGTCCGGTGTAGAGGTGGCGTGACGCTGTTTCTGGCTGCGATAGGGAACGTGGAAACCGGTCGTGCGGATGCTAAGAGAGAAATTCGAGTGGTTGGCGCCACAAGAATGAGCGTACCGATGCAGCGCACCGGGGCGGAGCAACCCGTAGTAGTGATGAAGTCTGGTAATGCCGACGGAGCCAAGGAGTTGCGTCAGTCGGTCTCACGATTGGGTCAACCCGAAAGGGGAGGAACCCATGGTTGCGACAAAGCCGTTCGGCTGACTGATGGGGTCGTATAAACAGTGACGTTCACGTACAGTTCTGCGAGGGCCTCAGGGTGAAATTCCCCGGGGCTACTCACCCGGTCGAAAGCAGATTTTTTCCATCTGGTGTTAGGCCGAGAATTCTATTTCCGCTGGTCAAACCGTCGACCCACCATGGCAGATGCGATGTTGACTTTCTGGATGTCGATTGTGCCGCCGGCGATGCCCCAACCCCAGGCATCCCGCACGCGCCGCTCCGCCGGGTACTCTTTTGAATAGCCATAGGCCCCCATAAGCTGCACTGCATTACTGGTAACGGTGCGCGCAATTTCGTTGGCGAAACACTTTGCCAGTGATGAGTGAAGTATATCCGGCAAGCCATCCTCCGCATTGCTGGCTGCGCGATAGATCAGGAGTCGAGCGGCGTCCACCTGCATCCGCATTTCAGCAAGCTTGAGTTGCACTGCCTGGAAATCGACGATGGGTTTGCCGAATTGCTTTCGCTCCTGGACGTAGGCGACGACATCTTCAAGGGCGCCCGATGCCTGACCAAGAGCCATCGTCGCATTGCCACAGCGCTCCAGGTCGAATGCTTCCATCAGCTTTCGAAAACCGCCGGCCGGGACAACAACCTGGTAAGCCGGCACGGTGACGTCATCAAGGAAGATGTCGGAGGACGGTATCCCCCGAAAGCCCATCAACCTTTCTTGCTCGCCAAAGCTCAATCCCGGAGTATCTTTTTCCACATAGACAGCGCCGATGCCGCGAGCACCGGGATCGTCGGACATCCGGCAATAAACCACGTAGCCGTCGGCATGGCCGCCGCCCGAGCACCATCGTTTAGTACCGCTAATTATGACCCTTTCGCCTTTGAACTCGGCGCGCGTTTTTAGATCGGTTAGTGCAGTCCCGGCTTCGGGTTCAGACATCGCTACCGCTACAATTTTTTCACCTCGACATACAGCGGGAAGCACTTCATTCGCGAGCTTTTCGTCTGCAAATTTTTCAATGGCGCGCACTGGCCCGACGCAGGATTCGAATATTGGAAATGCCACTGCCGACGATATCTGAGCGAACTGTTCGAGAACGATGAGGGCTTCAAGATTGCCCAGACCCAAACCCCCGAATCGTTCCGGGATATTAATGCCAAGAAAGCCCATTTCGGCGTATTGTTTAAGCAAGGCCTTATTCGGCGGCACACCAGTCCGCTCGATCTCCTCTGCGATCTCGGGCAGCTGCTCACGCGCATACCGCCGGGCCGTTTCGCTAAGCTGCTCCTGTTCTTCGGTGAGTTGAAAATCCATAATTTTTGAGTTTCCCTGCGTCAAATTTTGTGACTGATCGGATTATTGCACACTGTTTGAGCGCGACCATAGACAGAGGATCCGGTAGTACAAGCTGAGGTTAAACAATGACGCGTGGCCCGGATGATGCTTTTTTTCTAAGCGACCGGTGCGTCCTAATGCCCGGCGATTGAAACCGGCCAGCCCGATCGCCGCCTTCAGCCGTCCAGTCTATAGACGCGTGTAGCGGTGTCGTGGAAGAGCGCGGAGCGCTCTGCTTGCGAGTAACCTTGAGTCAGGCGTTTGAACGCATTCCATTGAATAGTGTAAGCGCAGGAGGCCCGGTCAACGGGGAAGTTGCTCTCGAACATGCAGCGCTCCACACCGAAACAGTCGATACAGGTTTGGTAGTAGGGACCCATGGCCTCCGCCAATTCGATCGAACCCGGCGGCGCATCGCGCTTATGCCAGCCGAACCCGCTCATGGTCATCGTGAGCCCGCCCAATTTAACGACTACGTTTGCGCACTGCGCGAGCTCGGTGATGTTCTTCCGCCATAATGCAAACACATCCTCGCGCTTGCCGGCGTACGGGCCAATTCCCAAGGGGCCGCCAATGTGATCGAGCACGATAGTTATGTCGGGAAACGCCCGGGCGAGGTCGGCAAGCTCAGGTATTTGCGGGTGGTATAGCCATGCGTCGAATGAGAGGCCAAGCTTGCCCAGACAGGCAAAGCCTGCACGGAACGCCCGGCTTTGCAGCAGATCTTTTGGTGGCTTCGTGTGCGCGTTGCGAATCTGCTCACTCGCATCCCACGCACTTGCGTAGCGAAGTCCTCGAATCCGGCTGCTCTCCTTCATATGTGCCTCGATGACTCGCTGCACGGCGGGGCCCAGGGTCAACTCTGCAAATCCGACGATTCCGGCGGCTACACGGAGGTCACCCGCGCGGCCCTCGGTCGATCGGGTGATCCGCTCGACGAATTCTGTCTCACCAACCGGTCGCAACTCATCCGGCCCATCCTTTCGGTACATCTGCAAACATTCTACGAACACCGTCTTGGTCACACGGTGCCCGCCGCCAATATCGTTCAATAGCTCATCGACTAGATATCGGCTCTCGGGGAGGTCCCATAGATGGTGATGGGGATCACAGATCAGGAGGTCCGGCTCGATTGCTTCCTCTGTCGTGCGCGCCAGCCACGGAATCTGATCTGTCATTGACCAAGCTGGCCGGAGTTTGCGAGGTTCAATATCGAGGCACGGAACAGGCGGCGCGCCCGGGGTAGCTCGATGCGCTCGTCAAAGTACACGGCTGTGCGCAAGCCGATAAGCATGGCATAAGCAACCTCAGCTGAGTCCCGAGCATAGGACGCGCCGCACGGCGACTCAACAAATAATTCCTCCAGGTATGTCTTGCAGAAACGGTCCAGCGCGGTCTTCTCGCTATGGAGTTGACTGTCGTGCACGGCCACTCCGAAGCACTCGAGCATGAAGCCAATCTCGGACATGGTGATGCCTTTGCCAGCGAAGAAAAGGTCGACGAGGAGAGTAATCCGACGCTCGGCTGTCTCAGTTCGGAAACCTTCCATACGCTCGACAATTCGCTGCGCCACATCCTCAAAGAAGTCCTCAAGAATGGCGTCCTTGCCGCTGAAGTAGTAGAGCAGATGGCTAGGCGTCATCTCGGCGGTCCGTGCCACGTCCACCAACGTAGTTTTCGCGTAGCCTTTCTCGATGATGCAATCATGAAGCGCTTGAAATATGCGTTTCCGCCGTTTACCGCCGCGCATGGTCGATTCGATTTTCGCTGTCTCTTCCACTGGGGATTCCGTTGATGACATTATCAAATAATTTATGCTTTATAGTTTGCAGGATTCACCGCCATCGATGACGAAAACGCTACCGGTGACGAAATCGGATTTGCTCGAGGCCAGGTAGCAGATCAGCGGTCCGAGCTCGCTACTCTCGCCCATACGCCTGGCAGGAATCTTG
>Ga0209997_10000880_pt1 | contig 10638 bp, 10 predicted proteins | sample CR04metaG_FD_182079 | JGI IMG/M metagenome (GOLD analysis project Ga0209997, IMG submission 182079) | Deep subsurface microbial communities from Mariana Trench to uncover new lineages of life (NeLLi) - CR04 metaG (SPAdes) (version 2) | ecosystem: Environmental > Aquatic > Marine > Ocean trench...
TCTTCAACAATAACTAACATAGTTCCCCATCCACGTTCAACTAATTTTTCTGCAGTAGATGGAGTTACACAAGCAATTTTGTGATTATACTTTTCAATCCAAACTTTATCAATACAAATTTGTAATAAAGAAGGAATATCTATTCCATCACTGAATGGAATTACTGGAGCGATTCCAATTGATAGAATTAATGGAATTAGTGCAAAAATAATTAATTTCATAAAAACTAAAAATAAAATATCAAATTTAAAGGATCAAGGCTGAATCCTATAAGACTTGAACGGGTTTACTGATTGTGTTGGATAATCATAGTAAGATTATAAATTTAATACAATTTGGGTATTGTTTAATTATCAAATATTGAACTAATTGAATAGTCATGGATTAAATGATAGTTTTTACAAAAAATTAGTTGATAAACTAGCTTACAACAATTATTCGGGATTGACCACATTTAGTGTCATTGTGCTTACAACTCTGGAGAGTTTTCTAATTGTTGCAATTACTTTTGCGAATTCTTCTGGATTTTCTGTTTGAATTTCTGCAATTACGTCATATGCTCCAAAAGTAAGATATGCATTACTGACATCTTGCATCTGTTTTAACTCATCTACAATGTATTCTTCAGCGCCCAGATCACAATTTAATAAAATGAATCCTTTATGCATTACTTTATCTTAGAATAATTTATGAAGTTCAAGTCTTTAAGTTTTACAGTTGTTACCATCTACTACGTCCGCCGTAGCTATTTTTACCACCTCTATCATTGAATCTTTTTTTACCACCTCTATCATCTCTTGAATCTCGGCCTCTGTCTGATCTTCCGTATCCTCTAGAACGTCCTCCTCTGGAATAGTTAGATCTTGATTGACCTCCATATCTTCTTGATGGGATTTGTCTTTTTAGAGGATCTGGAATAGAGATTTCAATTCCCATTTCTTGATTCAAATCTTTGAGAGGAACTTTGATTTGACGTTTGATAATGTTCCAATCTCCAACAGACGAATATGAAACAAATGTTATGGCGTTACCTTTTCCACCTGCTCTTGCTGTTCTTCCAATTCTATGAAAGTATAATAATTCTTGATTTGGAACATCATAATTGATTACTAGTTCTACTCTTGGAACATCTATGCCTCTTGAGGCTACATCTGTTGCAACAAGAATATCAGCTTTTCCACTTCGGAATTTTCCCATTGCTTGCTCCCTTCTGTGTTGTGACATGTCTCCTTCTATTGCTACAGCATTAAATTTCTCTTGATGAAGGAATTTTGCAACATCTCTAGTCCTATATTTTGTTGAACAAAATACAATACATTGACGTTTTATTGGTTTGATAAAATCAATTAGATACTTGAACTTGTCTCGGTCTTTAATAACTAAAAATGATTGATCTATTCCGTCTCCACTCAGATCATCTGCATCTAATAGAAACTGTTTTGGATTATTCAGATATTCTTCAGAGAGTCTTAGAATCTCAGTTGGCATTGTTGCTGAATACAATGACATTACTCTGTCTTCTGGTGCAAGATCTAGAATAAATTGGATATCATCAATGAATCCCATATCTAACATTGTATCTGCTTCATCTAGAACAATATGGGTGATATCTCTTAGTTCTATCGAGCCCCTTTTGAGATGATCTATTAGTCTACCTGGTGTTGCTACTACAATTTCTACTCCTCTATCAAGAGCATCTAATTGGATTCCCATCCCTTGCCCTCCATAAATCGTTGCTACTCTGATTTTAGTATATTTTCCAAATTTCTTTATTTCTCCTGTAATCTGCATTGCAAGTTCTCTTGTAGGGGCCATGATCAATCCTTGAATTCCATTTTTTGGTTTGATTTCTTGTAGCATTGCTAATGCAAAAGCTGCAGTCTTACCAGAACCTGTATGAGCTTGTCCTACAACATCCCTCCCTGTAAGCAATACTGGAATTACAGCTTCTTGTATTGGAAATGGTTCTTTATACCCAAGTTCATTAATTCCTTTCAGTATGTCTTGGTTTAATCCTAGTTCTTCAAATTTTGTCATTTTGTTTTCTTCTCTTAAGCAATGACGAAAAAGCTCATTGCCTGCTCGTCATTATTCCTATGTATGCGGTCTCGATTTAGGATTAATAAACGCTTGTTATTTTTACGCATCTAATTTGGCATAAATGATTTTTTTAAAATAACATATTACGCATCTATTCGGCTTTGCTTTGTTCTTTATATTCCTCAAGAATTAATGGATGTGTCTAAGTGTGGAAGATCTTCCCAGTCCTTTTTTAATATTCTAGATAAATTCAAAATAATCAAAAGATGTTTCAGACTAGATGATTTGGGCTTTAAACACAAGAAGTGAAGCCAATGACGGGATCTGAACCCATGACCTGCTGATTACAAATCAGCTGCTCTACCGGGCTGAGCTACATTGGCACAAAGTAAAATGAAATTTTTCAGGTTTAAAATGTTACCGCGATTATTCTAAAAGACTTTCTTGTCCCAAATTATTCGAATTTACCGTCAGTTTATTATAATGTCCAATTTTGATACCTTTGATGAAAATAAGATACATCGAACCAAACAAGCTAAAGGTTTTGATGATGATGTTTTATGGAACATCCATAATGGGCATGGTTATGGGACTAAAATTTGCTCCTCCTTCAATGACTATGATTCTTACTTTCCTGGGGGTAATTAATTTTGGATTGGGTGCATTTTTCACATTTTTATTTTTAACACAGACACGTCAAGAACCTGATAAAAGAAAGAAAAAGAGAAAACAAGACTAGAACATTATTTCATTTTAGATCTGAGTTCTGTTATGTATGCATTTTCATCCATTAATAGTAAAACCTCTTCAAGAGTAAACCCAATTCTTGAAGCAGTTTTTTCAATTTGCCCAAGTACATCCTGTGGGATTGACTTGGTTATACTAGTCTTATCAAACCATACAGTGTCCGGTATTTTCTCCAACTCTTTATAGAATTCCTCCTCTGGTTGTACAACATAACTGTAAACTTCTTTCCCAATGGTATAATCAACAACTTTGATCTTACATTTTTCAAATATCTTGATTTCTGTTTTGCAGTTTATCTCAGACCACTGTTCTGCCAATCCATGATCAACAATAATGCGTATTCCTTTTCGCCCATCCAGAAACATGGATGAATGACCGTCACGCATATATTTTATTTTCAGTCTCTTCTCAAGAACAGCAAAGTCAATGTCAGTAGAATCCTTTCTAATCATTCTTAGGAAATAATCAGACATCTTGTCTGTTATCATATCCATTTCCTCATCAGAGATTTTCGATAAGTCTTTCAATCAATTTTTCTCCGTAAGATTATACAAAAATCTAATGAATAAACTCTATGAATCTTAGTTGTTATATATTCACAAGATAATGATGAATATGCAAGAAGGTCAACCTGCTCCAAATTTTGAACTCTTAGCAAATGACGGAAGTTCTGTACATCTTGATTCTTTTAAAGACAAAAAGAACATAGTTCTTTGTTTTTATCCAAAAAACCATTTGTTTGCGTGTCCTTCAAAAAAAGTTTTCAAAATGGCTGAAAGTGTTATCACTTCATACTCAAACATAATATCAACTGATACAGAGATTTTTGCAATTTCTGTAGACACTGTTGAAGATCAAGCAAAATTTGTCAAGGAATATAGTGTACCATATCTTCATCTAAGTGATACTACCAAAGATACTTGTAAAAAATATGCTGGATTAAATTTTGTCGGATTAGCAAAGCGTTCTACGTTTATTATTGACAAGAAAGGAATAATTCGAAAGATTTTTCGTGACATTAATGTTGAACAACATGGTCAAGAAATTGCAAATTTTTTAAATCAATTATGAAAAATATTTCTCTCAAATAAAGTATAAATAATAACCCTCTTTCATCAATTCAGAAATGTTAGATTTGATGGCCAAGAAATTGTTTCTTACAAAAGGTAAAGGCATTCATGAAGATCGATTGACAAGTTTTGAATATGCTCTAAGAGATGCTGGGATTGCAGGAACAAATATTGTGTTGATTTCAAGCATCTTTCCACCAAACGCTAAATTAATCTCTAGAAAGGAAGGTCTAAAACAAATCAAACCAGGTCAGATTCTGTTCACAATTTATTCAAAGAATCAAACCAATGAACCACACAGAGTGTGTGCTGCATCAGTAGGTATCGCACAACCAAAAAATAAGAGCAGATATGGTTATCTCTCTGAATACGAGTCTTTTGGTCAAAACGAAATCCAAGCAGGTGACTATGCTGAAGATGTTGCAGCACAAATGCTGGCATCTTCATTAGGAATTCCATTTGATGTTGATAAAAACTGGGATGAAAAAAGGCAGCAGTGGTTGATTTCAGGCCAAATCTATAAAACCCAAAACATTACTCAATCATCAAAAGGTGACAAGGATGGCAAATGGACAACTGTATTTGCTGCAGCAGTACTTTTGTTGTAATTATTTTTTATATCCTTTCAGATAAAATATTGCAGCCGCAATTGCAACTACTGTGATTATAATTACTACAACAATTGACTCATCAAACTCTACTGTTTCAGACTGTATAATTTGAAGTTGCGATCCTCCTAGCGAAAATTTTAACTCTTCTTTGTTTACTGATACTTTTTCACCAAAAATATATTTTCCTTGAATTCTTTGCCCTTCTTCAGGATCAAAAACCCATCCTTCCTTTGTAATGTCCGTAGGAATCTTTTCATTATCTATGATTTGTGTTGGAACGATATTTCCTCTGACATCTGAAACATTTGTATTTTCAGGTGATAGAACTACTACTTGAATTAAGGAATTCAAAGGATAAAATCCTGTTGAAAAATAATCTGATCTCTTAAGATTCTCAATATTGAGAAATTCTAATGGACTAATTTCTGAAATTGTTTGGGCTTTATTTGAATAAACAACTGATAATTTTAACTGCAAAAGTGATTTTGAATCTGATGGGATTAACGAAAATGTCATTTTTGAGTTTTCTTCAAATGATAAATCCTTTGCAACATCATAGAATCCTCCTCCATCTCGAATTGTTTTTGCAACAAGTATTGCTGAAATCTTTTCATACATTGAACTAGTGTCTTCCATGGGCATTGTGTAAACTGCTGAAATTATGCCCTTGCCAGAAACTATTCCTGAAGTTCCAAGTGCTCTGTTTGTTGCATCATCAGTATGGATGAAAACCGAATGGAATTTGGCATCTGTATCAAATACTTGATTAATTTCATCAATGTATAATTCTGCAACCTCTTTTGTGGAATCTTGAATAGTAAAAATGCCCTTGTCTTCAGGATTTCTTTTTACATTTATCATGATACATGACTGGTCTGTCACTCCTAGAATACATTGGTCTTGATTTGTCAAAATTATGGCCTTTATCCTCTTATCTTCTCTAATTTTTTGCTCTAATTCCGCAGGAATTTTGATTTCTTGAATGCTAGTGCTTTGCAATGTAATTGATGCTGTAACATTTTGAGATATGCTCTTGTCTACAATTATTTGTGCAGTTTCCTGAAAAGTTGCAAGACTCACTTCTTGTGAATAGGAATAATTTGTTGAAATTCCAATCAATGCAATCAATGCTAAGAAAAACAGCTTTTTTCGCATAGGTTGCTTCTCTAATAATGAAATTATTAAGTTTTACAAATCTTTGAAAAGATCTTTTATTGATAGCTTATCAAAGTTGAGGTTAACTTTGGTGAGCGATTTACTTTTGATTTTGCCAACATATGTTAAATCACGTTTGAATAACAAATCTGCAATCCAACTAGTTGCAACCTGAAATCTTTTTTCAAGCATTGGCAGTCTAGATAGATAATAAGTTCTCCAAATTAACCATGCTAAAGATCCCCTACAATGCAAACCATACACTACTGCAATTGCCACTCTTCTACCTAATGTGGTCATCATTCCTTTACTCTTAAAAGTAAATTCTTTGAGTTTAGTTTTACCAGTAATCACAGAATAAATATTGTTTGCAACAGTTGCGCTTTGATGAATTGAGTTTTGAGCAGTTGGTGGATATGCTTGTCCAGTTGAAGGATTTGTAATTAATGCGCAATCACCTAAAGCAAAAATATTTTCATGATCTGTTAGTCTTAGATACTTGCCAACTTCGAGTTTTCCAGACTTGCCATGTTTGCATTTTAACGATGATACAATAGGATCAATGACTATTCCTGCAGCCCAAATTAGTGTCATACATGGAATTTTTTCACCATTATCTAATTGGACAAAATCTTCCCCTGCATCAATTGCCTTTGTATTTGTAATTACATTTACGCCCGTTTTTCTTAGATATTTACCAGCGTCTTTTCCAAGCTTTGAACCAAGTTCAGGCAAGATGTATTCTTCTGAAGCAACTAAATTCATACTGATATTTTCTTCTCCAATACTCGGGTAGAAATTTTTAACGGATTCCCTAACAAGATAATTAATCTCGCCCATTGTTTCAACACCTGCAAAACCAGCACCAACAACGGTAAATGTCATCAGCTTCTTTTTGAAATCCACATCTGAGGTCTGGGCTGCACTCTCAAGCATATAGATTATCTGATTATGAATAGCGATTGCATCTTCCACAGTTTTGATTACAAATGCGTGTTTCTCGATATTTTTGTAATCATAAAAGTTAGTGTTGCTTCCAAGTGCTATTATGAGATAATCATAATCAAGAGCATGTACTTTGCCATCAAATGTTCGGGTAATTGTAACTAGTTTTTGCTCTAAATCAATTGAGGATACACCTGCTTGATAGAATTCAGCTTGTTTGCATAGCTTGCGTATAGGTATGGTGATATCACTTGGATGGATTAGCCCAGAAGAAACCTGGGGTAGCATTGGCGTATAAAGAAAATGGTTATCTTGGCTTACTAGACTGATTCTAACATTTGGGTTGTTTTTGAATTTATTTTGAATTGATTTGAGAACGTTAATTCCTCCAAATCCACCACCCAATATGAGAATTTTTTTAATTTGAGGCATGTTCTGTTTTAAAAAAAACAACTAAGTAAATTTTGTACCAATTTTTACATACGAGTAGATGAACTTTTTTTATTTTTTTACAAAAATATGTTATCGACTAGCTAATATTATCATTTTTACAAATATTTAGTTAGCAAATGGCCCTAATTGAATTTCTTGTTGAAATTTTCCAAGATCCCGTAATTCAATTAATTGCAATTTTGGGTGCTTTTGGTATTGGCATATTCCAAGGAATTATTCTGGGGAGAGCTATTCTTGTAAGATTTTCACGTCTACAAAATCATCTAAAGACCGTATCAATTACTTTGTTTATCATATTTTTGGCAAATGCTGTTTTGAGCGTTCCACGTTTTACTTCTCCTGAGAAAATTGATCTCTCCAGTGTATCTGCAGGCAGTACAGGCGAAGTTATCTCTTCAATCTTTTTGATTTTTGGAATGAATACTGGATTTCTAACTGTATTAGCTATTTCTGTTACTGTGATGACTTTTGTTCTTTTAAAATATACAAATATTCATAGAATAGCAAAAGCATTTGTTTTCTTTTTTAGTGCCCTTATACTACTACTGACTGGTCTGAGCAGATTCACAGATCTTACCCCTAGTACATTTGAGGTGCTATTGTATTTTCTTTATCAGTTAGGAATTACAATTGGAATTCTAGCTGGCACAATCAGAAAGATTAAACCTAAAAAATTGAACTTGAGATAATTTCAAACGTTTAAATCCGATTATCCATGTTTTGATTTTGACATCGAATTCAAACCGTTCGGGGAACAAGCTGGCAGTCCATGCGTTGGACTGTCAGCCCCAATTATTAAAAAATCTAGTTTAATGATGATAATGCTTTAACCTGCTCATCAACATAATCAAAACCTTCTTGCCAAAACTTTGAAGATCTAATATCAAATCCGTATTCTGAGAGAAGTTTCTCTGGTTTCTTAGCACCTCCTGTTGCAAGAATGTTGATGTATGAAGGGACAAAGTCTCTTCCCTCTTTTTTGTATCTTTGAAATAGAGACAACGCAAGCAAGTTTCCAAAAGAGTATGCATAGCAGTAAAATGGTGTATGATAAAAGTGAGGAATGCAACTCCACTCTATTCCAAAGTCTTCAGAAAGACTTACTGAATTTCCAAACTGCTCTTTTAGATTTTGCAGATATGTCTTTGAAATCTCATCTACTGTTGTTCCTTTTCCAATTTGCTTATGAGCATCAACTTCAAAGATTGTGAAAAATGATTGCCTTAGAATTGTCGCATACAAATCATCAATTTTTTCTGATAATATGATCTTCTTTTCATCATCAGAAATCTTGTCAGATAGATTGTCATATAATAACAACTCTGAAAAAGTAGATGCTGTCTCTGCTAGAGGCAACGGGGCCTCTTGAACAAGAATTGATCTATCCTGTGCTGCTTGGCTGTGAACTGCATGACCCAATTCATGAGCTAAAGTAAAAACATCTCTTGATTTACCTGTAAAATTTACCATAACATATGGTGTTATTTTTGGTGAAATAGTACTGCAAAATGCACCATCTCTTTTTCCTTGTCTTACAGATGAATCGATGTGGTTCTCATTGAAAACTTTTCTTGCAAATTCTTCTAGTGTTTCACTAAACTTTCCAAGTGATTCAAAGACTAGTTTTACTGATTTACTGTATGTATAGTTTTTTTCTTTGATATTAGCAGCTGCTGGAGCATACACATCGTATCTTCTCAATTTTTTAATTTTTAGCATCTTTGCTTTTTGAACAAAGAACTTTTGAAAAACAGGAGAATTTTTTCTACAAACTGCAAGAAGTGATTCTATGGTTTTATCATCCACATCATTTCCAATGTTTCTCATTGAAATTGGAGTTTTGTATCCTCTTATTTCGATGCCCTCATCTCTCCAATTAAGAACAATGTTTTGATATATCTCGCCTATCACACCTTTGTTTTTAGTATATTTCGTTAGAATGGTTTTGTAGGCAGTCTCACGGATCTTTGGACTTGTGCTTCGGACATAGTTTGTGAGTTCTTCTCTTGTCATTATTTTGGTTTTGTTTCCTATTTTCATTTTGTATTCATAGGCATTAGTTATCTTGTCATACAGTTTTACAAGTGCAGAAATGCCTGTAACATCTAATGTGTTGATAATTCTCTCTTCAGGTTCACTAAGAGCATATTTTGCAAATAGTCTTTTGTGTAACAAATATTCTGTGAGCTCTCCTGCGTCTTTCATGAGTCTTTTTGCATTTTTCTCATCTACCTGTGTTTTCCACCATAAATCAAAAAATAAAATCTTGTTAGAAACCTCAGAGCCTAATTTTGACATCTTTGTCATTAGGGATGTTGCTTCATCTGATTGAGTATCTGAAGAATATGATAACGATGCATACCCTCCAATCTTGCTCATCTTCTCAGAAATTCCTTCAACTTCTTTTATAATATTCATGAATTTCTTTGAGGACATTTTTGGAACTAAATTTGATTTTATTTTTTCAAACTTTTTTGCCTGCTTTTCTAGTTCATGAATCTGTTTTTGAAATGCTTGACTCTTTGGATTCTTTGCCAGTTCTGAAAGATCCCATCCTCCAAGCTGATATTCTGCCATTTAATAACCCCATTTTGAAACTAGTAAAAAACGCTCTTAATCTTCCAAAAAACATTCCTATATTCCAAATGTGTGTATTTATAAAAAACATACAGAGAACAATATAGTTTGTAGTGTATAGTAATTCATGGCAAGAAATTGGTGTTATATGTGTCGTAACAATACATATTCCAATGGCAAGTGTAGATGTTCTACTTGTGGTACTGACTATTAATCATTGGACTAACTGAATTCCGTTAAGAACATCAATTAACCGTTTCAATCATTATGTTAACTTTAAGTGGGGAATAATAAAACCTGATTTTGTCATGGGGGATCTAAATATTGCCGTAATTATAAAACTAGAACCTGATTTTTCAGAAGGAAATGTTAGCTATAATCCAGATGGCACTCTAAATCGAGCTGAGACAAAAAATACTTTGGGTCCTCATAGTGGAATTGCAGCTCACGCAGCATTTTTTGGTAGAGTGATGTATGATGCAAAGGTATCCGTTGTTACAATGGGGCCGCCAATAGCAGATCTTGCGCTTCAGCAAGCTCAGCAAATCTCAGATGCCGAAGAACTTCATTTGTATAGTGACAGGCTATTTGCAGGAGCTGATACTTTGGGAACCGCAGAAGTGTTACGAGTTGGAATTGAAAAGATACAACAAAAAATGGACATTGTATTTTCAGGGCATAGAGCGTCAGATGGTGAAACTGGACAAACAGGACCACAAACTGCCTGGAAATTGGGATTTACATTTCTTGGCAATGTGATTAGTTACCGTGTAGATTTAGAGACTAGAACAATTCGAGCAAAACGCCTGATTAGTTTACAGGGTTCTCCGAATGTAATTGAAGAAGTTGAAGCACCTTTACCAGTCTTTATCTCAATAGATCCTACCTACAAATCAAGTTACAATACCATTTCTCAGAGATTAGCCTTTCAAAAATATCAAAAAGAAGCCACACAACGTGCAAATACTTTCAAAGATTATCTCAAAGTCTTTAATGCAAAAGAACTCGGCGTTGATGAAACTCTTGTTGGCCTTCCAGGC
>Ga0209997_10000881_pt1 | contig 10625 bp, 9 predicted proteins | sample CR04metaG_FD_182079 | JGI IMG/M metagenome (GOLD analysis project Ga0209997, IMG submission 182079) | Deep subsurface microbial communities from Mariana Trench to uncover new lineages of life (NeLLi) - CR04 metaG (SPAdes) (version 2) | ecosystem: Environmental > Aquatic > Marine > Ocean trench >...
CATGCAACGCCGATAATGTGATCGATGCGGAGAACGGCCGAATTAGCGCCAAGGGAATGGCTGCAGAATATCTGCGCGTTTATCGCAGAATACTCGACAGTCACAGCGTGCCCGCCATGCTGCTCTAGTCGACTGCAGAAAAGCGGTATTTTTCTGCGGTCGGTTAATCGGTACAGGGATGTACCGACATTCTTGATGGCTATATGCCATTGAAAATGCGAGTGATCCGAAAATCGCATTGCCGGACAGGACGTCTCAATGCCACGGAGCGCAGGGATGCGCGAGAGCGGCGTGCGGATCGTGTCATTCAAAAAGCCATGAATGGCTTTTTTCAATATTCTAGTAAAATTCCCAAAGAAAGCCGATGGCGGGCAACAACGGCAACCAGTAATCCAGGCTGTATTCCAGAAACTCCTCGCCGCTGTCATCGGTCTCGAGGTCGTAATCGAAGCAGCACTCATTGTTTCGGTTGAGCAAATTAGAAACTTCGAAGAATGCCGTTATTGTGCCACTGCCAACGTCGAACTTGCGGCTGATCCTGGCATCGAGACTGGCGAAATACGCAAGCTGTTCGGCGTTGCGCGGGCCGGGTACCGCAACGAACACAGGCTCTCCGCCGGGATCGATTATTTCCTCCAGCGCCAGCGAGGTGGTCGGCCAGCCGCTGCGAATTTGTGCGGCAAAGGATAAATCCCAGTTGTTCACCTGCCAGGCCAGACCAAGCTGCAGCGAATGCCGTTGGTCCCAGCTTCGTGGAACCTCGATCCCGTCCACGGTATCGGTAACCTCGGCCAGTGAGTAGCTGGCCCACCAGGACAACGCCTGTCCGGTTCGATTGACGGATAGTTCCAATCCCCTGGCCAGCGCACTGGTTGGCGCGATTCGCACCCGGTCCGCCTGCAATTCGGGAATCAGAGCCAGCGGGTCGTAGAGATTCTCGAATCTCGGCCGCAGGTCGCTCATGTCCTTCTGAAATATCTCGAGCCTGAGCGAATGATGCTTCGTAAGCTTCTGAGTGATACCCGCAATGATGTGATCGGCCTGTTGCGCGGGAAAAAAATCGCTCACACCGTCTTCAATCTGCAACTCGTGGATTCCCTGCGACTGGTAATAACGACCCCAGCTGAAGCGCAACTCCGTTCCTGGTCTCAATGCGTGAAGTACGCTGAACCTGGGACTCAGCTGGGATCCGGAGGGAAACTCTGTGTAGGTCTGATCGTCCCAACGCAAACCGAATTGCAATATGGTCCTGGCAGCTACTTTCCACTTGTCCGACAGGTACAGCGCATAGCTCGGTCCACTGGGCGCAGCGGTCAGGTCCCGGTTGATCATCGTTGGCACATTCTCGATAATTCCCTGCAATCCGAAAAACTCTGCGTTGCCCCTATAAGCGTAGTGGGCCTTGTTGTGCTGAAGCGCAAATCCCCACTGCAACAGATGGTTGTCCGAGCTGTGCATTGACCAGTCCTGGCGAATACCGATCTGCTCTACATCCCGAACATCGCTGACGTCGGACACCACTTTTTCCATATCTTCGGTAAAGCCGATTCGGCGGTTGCTGAACGAACTGAACGAAAGCACGGTAGTGCTGCTCAACGTGTCGCTCCAGCGATTTTCAAGCGCAAGCCACAGCTGTGCATTCCGGGTCTGACTCGTTGCCTTCTCAATTTCATCCGGATCGCTTTCGGTAATGACTACAATCTGATCGTCCGCGAACAATGCATTGACGGACAAGCGGGCATCTCGTGTAAGCCAGGTCGAAAACTTGCCGAAGACGTCGTAATACGTGGGCTGGCCCAGTTTCTTGTCGATAACGAGATCCAGGTTGCCGCGCCTCGCGGAGAACAGCCAGTCGGTCGTGCTGTCGGCGTTTCTGCCTGCCGTGAGGAACGACGTGTTGAAAACGCTGAGGCCTACTTCGGTGTGCCGTGGTCGTGTCAGTTCCCGCGATTCCATGAGAACGACACCGCTAAGACGATCTCCGTATTGCACCGGGAATCCACCGGTGTAAACCTCGACGCCATCGATGGCTCGCGAATCGACCGTACTGAAGATGTTTTGGTAGTCCCGGATGTGGAATGGATCAAATAGTCTCTGGCCATTGAGAATGATGCCCGTCTCTGCTTCTTCACCGCCGCGAAAATGCGAGCGGGCGGATGCACCGCTGGCGGCTGCGCCAGGTAGTCGATGCGTCGCACGCAGCGGGTCTTCGCCAAGATCCGGAAGTGTCTCGATCGAACGCTGACCGAGATCGAATCGCGACGTGCTGATGTCTCGCGAAATTTCGTAGCGGCTCGCCAGCACCGTAATGTTTTCTATTTCCCGGCGCGCCGGCTCCAGATTTACTTTGAGTTCAGTGTTCCGGCCGGGCCGCACCCTGACCTCTCGTTCGACCGCCTGGTAGCCCGCAGCACCGATTCTGATCAGGTAGGTGTCCGCCGTTACTTCCGGGAATTGCTGTATGCCCTGCGTTAGCAAGATGCCGGGGTCAAGATCAGGTAACGCGCTAATCTTCAGGCGGTCCAGCGGCATGTAATCACGCCGGTCTCTGACAATGATGAGCAAACTGCCCAACCTTGCAGCAGCAGAGTCGTTGCGAACGATGAGCCACAAGCCTTCTTCGGACCGCAGAGTCAGCCCGTGCGGATCGAGAATCTCCCGGACAATTTCGAGTATTTCAGAGCCCTGTGGTTCGGCAATGACCAGAAGATCGTCGCTAACAAGATTGGTGCTATAGGCAAACGGCCATTCCTGTGACCGAAATTCTTCGATCACAGAGACTACGGTCCGACCCTCATAAGCCTCTCGCTGCACTTGTGCTGCAGCAGGCAAAGAGCAGACCGTCAGTAAAATCAAGAACAGGAGTGAGCGCACGTTCACCTCTTTCCCGATACGGGACAGTGAATTACCGTCCCTGACCGGTCTAACGAATACCTTGCGGCAGATCAGTCTTCACTGATTACAATTACGTCACCCTCTATGCGAGCATTGAGATCTACCGTCATCATGAAAATTTCGAGCGCGCGAGTTGGTGGAAGCTGCATTTTACCGCGCAACTGTGCTTGATTTGCGACCATCTCGGCGCCTTCGCTTGCGTACCTGATGGTGCGGCCGGATTCCCGGCTGACCCATGCAAGCGCTTCGGCAACGAAGCGGCCATCCAGGTTGACGGCTGGCGTGGAATTCTCGACCCACTCCCAATCATCTACGCCATTGGTATCGTCAATAGACAACACTCCGGTTGCCGAAATCGCAAATTGCTGCCCAGCCGTTGCCCTCGCTGTCACCTTGCCGTCGATCGATACAATGCCTTCACGTACTGAAATGACGAGTTCGTCGGCACCGACCTGGGTCATGTACTGAGTGCCCAGGTGCCGTACCACGCCGTAATCGGTTCGTATCGAAAGCTCGACGGCATGGTCTCGCGCCGGCTGTGACGACAGGGCGCCGGTTTTCGAATCGAAATAAACCCGGCCCTCGCGCAGATAGATCTGATTTGCTGCCTCAAATTCGACAAACGTATTTTCATCGATGCGCAGCGAGCCGCCATCATGCCAGCCGAGTGCAAGTCCGGATGCGGACCCGGTCTTTATTAAATCGCCACCCTTGAGCGCCGCCATCGGAGCGTCGCCAGCGATCCGGGAATTGACACTTATCTCGCCAAACTGCTTTTCAATCGTGGCCATTTGCTGCTGCCTGATATCACTATCCGGGTCACGCAACAGGTTTAATGTGGCAAAAACTGCAAGCAGCACTGACGCAGCCAATGCGAATGATGTGATATGACGTCGCCGGACATGTCTGACGCTTACTTTCTGCCATTCCTCGTGCACTGCTTCGCGAATCAGCGCCTCATCCGCCACCGGCGGAGCCGGCCGCGGTGGTGCTTTGCCGAGAAGGTCAGCAAACGCATCTTCAGAGCGTAGCTCTTTGAGTTTTTTGTTCCTGTCCATTACACCATCATTCCTGTCATTGCCGATCTCGTAGGACCGGACAGCGAACCATACACATCACTGAATGCACGCTTTGCCCGGGCAAGCAGTGACTGTGTTGCCTCGTTACCCAAATCAAGTCTCTCGGCAATCTCGCTGACCGAATAACCCTCGATGTATTTCCATTCGAGAACATTGCCGTATTTCGGCGGCAATTGGTCGAGCGCCACCTGGATCAGGCGCACGAGCTCAGCCCGTTGATAATTTTGCTCCGGATCATCGGATCGTGGTGCCTGGAACGAGTCGACGGCCGCCTGTATTTCGGGGTAGTCATCAGTCAGCACGATGACCTTCCGATAGCGCCCCTGCCTGGCGAGCCAGTCGCTCATTGCATTCCGGGTAATGGCGCATAGCCAGGTAAACAACGCCGATTCGCCGCGATACGTGTGCAACTTGGCAATAGCCCTGGTCAGCGCAATTTGCACCACCTCCCGCGTGGCCTCCGGATCATCCGGCAGGCGCGTCAGGGCGAAGCGGTACAGCCTCGCAAAGTTCTCGTTGAAAAAGCGATCGAACGCCTGCTCGTCATTTGCAAGCAATTGTTTTACAAGGCGTTTATCGTCCGGATAGTTAGCCACAACTCGTCCATAGCATTTGCCTGCCTGTTAGACCTCGCCAGCACGTTATTTCGGTCGTGAACCAGTCTACAATCAAAAGCCGCGCTTTGATTCGATCAGCAACTGAACACTGTCGATCGACGGGTCGCCATCCAGCGGAAAGGCGATATCGATGTGCACCACGTCCCTGCCGCTACTGCGGGTTCGCCCGAGCCTGAGCCCGAACCCTACGTTTTTCAGCCAGCCGAGTGATGGCCCACCGGCCGGGTTGTCGCCCCAGGTGCGACCAATGTCCGTAAATATTGCACCACCGACCCGAAACAGGCGAAATGGATACCAATCCGTAAAGTAACGTTGTTCGACCGTCAGGAGGATTTTCGAATCGCCGGTTTGATAGCGGAGTGGATAACCCCGCAGGCCGGTATCACCCCCGAGATCCACGAGCTTGTCGACGTCCAGGTCGTTACCCCAGCTCGCATCGAGCGTCATGAAGAACAGCCGCTTTTCGGTAATCTGGTTGTAGTAGCGGGCGTTGACGCCGACCTCGGTGTTCACCGGGTCTCCTTGTTCAATCCGGCCACTGGCCCGGGAAGTCAGGAACAGCGCCTTCTTTTTGATCGAACCGAATCCTTTGCTCGCACTCAGCGAGTAGACCAGCGCATCGCGATCCGAGCCGAAGCTCTCAGCGGCCCACCCGAGACTGGCGGTAACCCTGGTACCCAGGAAAAAATCTTCCGTCCGTTCAATCTGGTCGCGATTGCTGGCCGTCTGAAATTTGTCTTCCAACAATTCAATGCCAAGAAACGGATAGATCAGGCGACGGTCTTCAGGAACCAGGGAGGGAAGCTGACCGTCCGCTACGGCACTGAAATCACGGTCGTCGTGCACGACCCCCGCAGTCCAGCGCCTGGTCCAGCTGTTTATGAGTCCGGCCGACCACCCCCGGAACACGGTGTACAGTTCGGTCTCCGACTTGTACTCGGCAGCCTCGTTACCGAGATTGTAAAAGGTTTCTTCTCTTTCATCGTCAAATAATGTTGCGCCTGCACTCCAGCGCGCATCCAGTGCATAGAAAGGCCGCATCAGCCTGAATTGCGTCGTGCCACCGTCCGAACTGTCCGAATATTTAAAAAAAATCGATGTCCAGCTCTTGCCGAGATTCCTGTCGAAGTACTCGAAGCTGGTCGAGTTCCGGTCAACATTCTCAACATAGGTCACACGAAGCTGCACGCCAAGACCGAGCAGGTTCCGCTCGGAGAGTTCGACCCGGTTGCGGTTTTCGCCGCCGGACCGGGAAACGGAGATTCCGGGCATGAGCGTCCAGAGATCGCGCGTCCAGACGCGGATATCGACCACGCCATCCGCATAGTGTATCGGTGTGATTTTCACGTCATACAGATAGTTATTCACCCGCAAAAGCCGTTCCGACTCCTCAAGTAAACGCCGGGAAAACCGATCCCCGGAACGGAACAACAGTTGCTTTTCAATGACTGCATCACGCGTGACAATGTGCCAGCGATTCGCCAGCCGGAAGATCGACTTATTCTCACCAGGCAAGCTTAAGTCGAATACGTTTTGCTTCTCAATGACAATGAGACCGATGGTCGCGCCCGCGGCCTCGAGCTCTGCCGCAGATAGAATGCCTGGTGCGGCATCTGCTTCCGTGCCCTGGTCGGCTGCCTGAGCCCCGGCCATTAATGGCATCAGCAATCCGCACGCGACCAGGACCAGGCACGCGAGAACGTTCAGCGATTTGCCCATGCAATTCACAAATCGAGATTAACACCGTGAAGTAGAATTGGCGTGCATCGATTCTCGTAATCCGGCCCGGCCCATGCGTTCGCGCGTTAGAATGGCTGATTCGTGTGCATACAATGGAGCGAAACGCGGTGAGGCGATCGGGTGAGGATTTTCGGACCATCTGGCAGAAGCCGGATGACCCTGCGGTAGTACAGATAATCGATCAGCGCCGCCTGCCCCACGAATACGTTATCGAGGATCTGCGGTCCTGGCATGATGGCGCCCACGCGATCCGTGAAATGCTGGTCCGCGGTGCGCCACTGATCGGCGCAACTGCCGCTTGGAGTCTTTACCTGGCAGCGCTCGAGAGCAGTGGCGAGTCCGACCGCAATAAATTCATCCGGCATGCTGCCAAAGCGCTTGCGGCGACCCGGCCAACTGCCGTCAATCTCAGGTGGGCAATCGACAGGGTTCTTGGCGTGCTCGGTAGCACCGAAAATACGGATGAAATTGAAGATGCGCTGGAACAGGAAGCCCGCAAAATTTGCGACGAAGACATCGAAATCTGCCGCGGCATCGGCGAACAGGGCCTGAAACTTATCGAAAAAATTTCTGCCAGAAAATCGGGTGACACCGTCAATATTCTTACTCACTGCAACGCAGGTTCACTCGCAACGATTAACTGGGGCACTGCTACTGCACCAATCTATTTCGCCAGGAACAGAGGTATCGATGTGCACGTCTGGGTGGACGAGACGCGGCCAAGAAATCAGGGCTCGCAACTCACCACTTGGGAACTGGCCGAAAATGAGGTGCCGCATACACTGATTGTCGACAATGCCGGCGGGCATCTCATGCAGCATGGCATGGTCGACATTTGTATTACCGGCACGGATCGCACGACCCGGAGCGGCGATGTTGCCAACAAGATCGGCACGTATCTCAAGGCACTGGCCGCCAAAGACAACAATATTCCTTTTTATGTGGCGCTTCCCTCGACGACTATCGACTGGACGATCAGGGACGGGCTGGCCGAGATACCGATCGAGGAACGGGATCCGGACGAAGTCACAAAAACTTATGGCAAGGCAGGTGACGCATTCTGCACAGTGCAGACCGTGGGAAGTAATACCGCAATCAGCAACTATGCGTTTGATGTCACACCAGCCAGACTGGTGACGGGACTGATCACCGAGCGTGGTATATGTGCCGCCAGCGAAGATGGCCTGACCACGCTGTTTCCGGAGCAGGCAGATTGCCCGGATTATTCATAAATAATCCGGGCTGGTGCCCGCATGATTGACGAGGGATACATCAAATTCGATTCGCATTGGCGCAATACCGGGCCGCTGGATAATGCTGAAATTGAATCACTGAATCGCTGGCGCCGGCCAATTTACGATGCGGGGTTGATAGGGCAATACGAAGAACACGGGATCGGATTCGGCAACCTGAGCGTTCGCGCAACAGCGGCGCAGCGTCAGTTCATCATCAGTGGCTCGCAGACCGGGCACCTTCGCGATCTTGGCGCCGAGCACTACGCATTGGTTGAAGATTACGACATTGACCGGAACCGGGTGTATTCGATCGGCGCTCGCGAAGCTTCATCAGAGACCATGACGCATGCGGCCATCTACGAGCTGGATCCAGAAATTGGCGCCGTTGTGCATGTTCATAGTGAGGCAATGTGGGCAGGATTGAAGGGGTCGGCCGCAACCACTGATGCCGACGTCGCGTTTGGCACGCCTGAGATGGCGCGGGAATTTCAGCGCCTGTTCAGGAAAACCGATTTTCGAAAGACCGGGATCGCGGTCATGGCCGGACACGATTCAGGCCTGGTCAGTACCGGCAGCAATTTGCAGGAGGCAGCTGAGCGAATTCTGGCGATGGACGCAAAATTCAGAAGCTGACAGGAGAACGCCCGCAGCCTGTCAGGTGGCATCAGTTCGCGCTGTTATCAACCAGGATCGGCTCAAGTCTGAAACGATAGGTACGGCATGTTTTCCCGATTGCGAGAACCTGGTTGGGCGCCAGTGGCTCGAATGTCGACCTCTTGATTGCCCTGAGTACCGGCTTTCTGAAGATCCTGTGAGTGGATTCTTTCAGCTTTGCTCGCGATATACGGCCGTCCTGCCTGATCATGAAGCACACTACCACCTGGCCCTGAATTCTGTCCCGCCGCGCGATGGATGGATAAGTTGGAAACGTGGTCAGTAACGGTACCCGGTCGGTATTCGAATCCAGAAAATGGGTTACCGAAGTCGTTTCCAGTTGTCCAAATGCCAGCGCCGACCCCAGTAACAGACCTGCTGCCAGCCCTGCACTGACAAAAACAGTGGGCGTCTTATTGTGGATCAGATTCTGCACTGAATTGCCGTTGACGGTCATCGATTTCAATTTCAGGCGCAACAGGATGCACCGCATCCATATACATCGATCGCGCAATCTTCAGCGTCCTTGCGTTTGGATGCAATTCTTCGCCACGTATCAGGTCTTTCTCGGCCTTGTCCCACTGTTTGGTCTTGATATATATAACTGCCCTGTTGTTAAAACCGCGCCAATTCTTGTCGTTGCGCGCGATTAGCAGCTCACAATATTTGAGCGCATTATCATAAAGAGCGAGCATGATATATCCGGCGCAGAGATTTGACAGCGCCGCTTCTTCTTCGCGCCGCCCCTGCGCCATTTTCAGTCCCTGGAGCGTCAGGCGAACGCCCTCGGCATCGTTGCCGGCAAGCAACGCCTTCGCTCCATCGTATAAGGGGATGTTGCGCGGACCGATGACGGTCGTCGGGTTGTGATCACGCATTATCCTTTGAGCCCCCTGCCCCCAGCAAAGCGGCGCGGCAAGAACCAGCACTGTCAGAAGAGCAAATCGGCTGCCCATGTTTTGAAACTCCGGTGTTACCTGCGATTTTAGACCATTTTGGCCCTCCGGAGCGCAAACAGGCATCTCAGATGGCCATACCCAACCAGCATCACCGCCGGGCAGCAATGTCCATGCGGATCAGCTATTAATCAGACCAGATTTCTGCAGAAAAATTCATTCGTCAGCCGCCGCATCCTTGTCATAGCGCGGGCCGTATCGTCATGAAATCCGAGAAAACCGGGGTCGAACCGAAGTTTTCATAGAAAACACTGGATTAAGCTGGTCTTTAAGAAAACTTCGGTTCGATCCCGGTTTATATCGGCTGCGCGTGTCGCTATCGAATGATACTGTAGGAGCGGATTTATCCACGAATCGAGGCTGAGTCATTCGCGGCTGAGCCGCTCCTACCGCCACGAAAACGTAAGAACAGGCACTATGCCACTGACCAGCGAATTGCAGCAGACGGACCCGGTCCGGGGACAAAAAAGCCGGTCGGTACCCTGCATCGATGCGTGCGAACTTGCCGGCAATGACGCTGCAGTCATCGCAACGATCCGCGATGCCTGTCTCAATACCGGCTTCTTTTTCCTGGACCACGCGTTCGACAGCGAGGATACGATCAGCCGTGTGCTTGGGCAGATGCATGCCTTTTTCGCGCTTGACGATGCCGACCCGCTGAAGCAGGCCGTCAATGTAACTGTGACAAAAGGCAGTCAGGGATGGACACCGCTTTACGGGGAACTCCCGTACCAGCCCGGGACGATTGCACATGTCGAGTCCTTCGATTGCGGACGGCGCCCGCCGCAGGGCAGCGATGAGCCACCAAATATCTGGCCCGAGCTGGCGGATTTTCGGCGCGATGTGCGCGCCTGCTGGGATGCGCTGACAGACGCCGGCACCGCAGTCCTCGAGGGCCTGTCCCTCGCCGCAGGTCTGGAACGCAGGTTTTTTGCTGATCGCTGCAGTTCTCAGCAATTCAATACGATGCGTTTGCTCAATTATCCTGAGAACGATGCACCGGCAACAGATACCAATGTCGGTATATCGGCACACACGGACTTTGAGTGCATGACGCTGATATATCAGACAGCCCCGGGGCTGGAGCTATTGGCCACCGACGGTGAATGGTACGACGTGCCCGGACACGACGGCCGGCTGCTAGTGATGCTCGACGATATGATGGAACGATGGACCAATGGTCTCTTCAGGGCTACCGGTCATCGGGTTCGAAACACAGGTGAACAGCGCTACAGCATCGTCATGTTCTTTGCCGTTAACGATGACGAGATAGTCTGCCCATTGGAGGACTTCATCAGTGAAACCAACCCGGCGAAATACGCTGCTGTTAAACAACGCGATCACCTGAATCGCGAAATGGCAAGGGCGGCCCTGAACCGTGACGCCTCATCCTGAGCCGTAGATCGGCAAACAGACTATCGCGCCGGCCCGAACAATTGCCACTGTTCG
>Ga0209997_10000883_pt1 | contig 10616 bp, 7 predicted proteins | sample CR04metaG_FD_182079 | JGI IMG/M metagenome (GOLD analysis project Ga0209997, IMG submission 182079) | Deep subsurface microbial communities from Mariana Trench to uncover new lineages of life (NeLLi) - CR04 metaG (SPAdes) (version 2) | ecosystem: Environmental > Aquatic > Marine > Ocean trench >...
AATAATAGCCGGGATGTTTGCCCATAAATTTCCCGCTGTCTATATCAATTATTTCGCCTTCAATTTCTCCAAGATGGTGTTTAATAAATTCTTTAAACTTTACCTGCCCGAGGAAACAAATTCCCTGGCTGTCTTTTCTATCCATATTTGGCAATTGATATTTATGTGCAAGCTCGCGTATCCCAGTCTTCTTAAATTTACCAATTGGAAACAATGCTCGTGAAAGCTGCTGCTGTGTAAGATAAGCCAAAAAATAAGTTTGATCTTTTACAGGATCAGGTGATCGTTTTAATAATATTTTTCCGTTTACCTCATCAACCCATGCATAATGCCCGCTTGCAACTTTTTCATAAGAATTGTCAATTTTATCATAAAACTGCCCGAATTTAATTAAACTGTTGCAGAAAATATCTGGATTAGGTGTGCGTCCTTCTTTCACTTCTTCAATTGTATATTTTACAACTGTATCCCAGTATTCATTCTGAAGCGATAAAACTTCTAGAGGAACATCCGCCTGTGAACAAACTTCTCTTGCAAACTTCAGGTCTTCTTCCCACGGGCAATCACCCAAAAAGGAGAACTCATCCTGAAGCCATATTTTAAGATAGAATGTCGTTATGTCGTGCCCTTGATCCTTAAGTAATCTTAAAGCAACCGAGCTGTCAACTCCGCCGGAAAGTAATACTGCAATTTTCATTAATAATAAATTTATTTGGGATTAATATTTTTTCTGTGTCTTCTCTCAGTAAGATTATTCATTACTTCGTTGTACAAATCCTTCGAGACTTTGCTGAGAATTAATGCAATCAGCTTTTCTGAATTGTTCATTTTTTGTGAAAAACCAACTTGTAATTTACTTTTGCCGTCGCGCAGTTTCATTATCCCCGATGATCTTCCACTGAATACTCCGCCTTGCAGCTTATCAATATCTTTATAATAAATTGTAACAACTTTGTTAGATAATAGAAAATCTGAGCATATCATCTTTTCATCATCAGCTTCAATTTTATACGGAAGAATTAAATAGTAAGTGAGATATGTTCTATTTACCATATACAGAATTATTAAACCTATTATCAACGGAAGAATAAGTATCATGTTTTGATCAATGTAATAGAAAACCGGGATCAAATAAATAGAAAGTAAAAGCGTAACAATTATATTTCCGAAGCGGAAGATGATCTTAAATATTAGTGTATAAGTAAATGTTTGCATTTTTTAAATGGTAATTAAGTTGTTTGTGCAAAATTAAAGATAAATGAATGGAATTTCCTTATAAAAGTATTTGCTCAGAATGAAAATTAAATTATGTGATATTAAGAGCTTCAATAGTTATTATAAATCTCGAGCCGGATGGATGAATATCATCGACCGCGATATTATTACGATGTAGATCCAGTTACGCAAGTACAATCGATTTTTACTGATTTGCTCAAGTTAAGAAAATGATTCTCGTGGAATAAGTCAACTCATTATTCCATATGTAGAAGATGCTTCAGAATATTGGCAGCTTTTAATAAACTATAAAAAATAATTTGCTACAAACTTATTTAAATTTAACAATTACCGGTTTTTTAAATTCTACCTTCATACCGGGAATGTTTTCCACAATTGCTTTCATCTCATCCAAATTATCTGGCGGATTCTTTTTAAACAATTCTAAGCTTTCTTTATTCTTTAGAATTTTAGAAAAATCAATATCGAGCATCGTAACTTTTGAGCCATCAACGTAAGAAGCATTCGTTTCAACAATTTCGCCATTAAATTCAAGAGAAATTGTCATAGTCATACCATCCATCATTTTAATTAGGCTATCATCTAACTCCTGATTTTCCGTGTCAGTTTCTACAGCAATTTCTTCATCTTTCTTTTTGCTGTTCAAGTCGGGTCTGTCGATAATCAATTCTGCGATATCACCCGGAATAAACTTGAATGAGAAATACTCAGTTGCTGACCCATCATCCTGCGGGTTTTCAACTTTTGTATTCGGGTCAGTTTCCATTTTTAATGTGTTCAGGTCTTCAAAAGAATATATAGCTTTGTAACCCTGCCAACCATCAATCTTTATTTCTTCACCCGAAACATATTCCACACCTTCTCCGTATTCTGATGATTTGGCTTTCAATTCATCTTCTTTAAATAACTTAAATTCCTCCGGTGCGCTTGTTGAATCCTGGAATGAGCTCATAAATTCATTCATCATAGAAATCACCATATCGCTCATCAACACCTGTTCTTCCAATATGCCGCTGCCGTCCTTATTAATTATAACATTTGAATTAACTTTAAGACAGCCGGAGATAAGTATAATTGGTATGAACAATAATATTGTAAGTTTAATTAGTTTCATTTCTATCACCTTAATTTTTTTATTTAATTTGTGCTGTGGAAAAATAGTAAAAACTTTTGTCCATTGTATTCATAATTTTTAGTTTGAGAAAATAATCAAAATTCGATCGGAAATTGTGAGACAAATATTTGTGCTACGCATATCACTTTTTAAAATAATTACCTGATAAATTTGATACTAAACATTCATCAGTTTATATTTGGCAAACTTACAAGGATGATTTATTGTTTTCTTGCAGAATGCAAATCTTAAATACCTGTCTTTACCTGAGGACTTAACCAGCCGCTCATTTGAGTGGCTATTTTTTTATCTGAACTGAAATTATGAACGATAGAATAATAGCAAAATTAATATTAGAAGACGGAACAGAATTTTCCGGGTACAGTTTCGGTTTTAACGGAAATACAAACGGCGAAGTTGTATTTAACACCGGAATGGTCGGGTATCCTGAAACGCTTACTGATCCGTCATACAGGGGGCAAATTCTTATTTGCACCTATCCATTAATTGGTAATTATGGCGTACCAGCAAAAGAAATAGTAAACGATTTGCTGATGAATTTCGAATCTGATTCTATTCATTGCAGAGGATTGATAGTTTCTAATTATTCGGATGAATATTCACATTGGTCTGCTGTAAGGTCTTTAGCAGATTGGCTTAAGGAAGAAAAAATTCCGGCAATTACAGGAATTGATACAAGAATGCTCACTCGAAAACTTCGCGATAATGGAACAATGTTAGGTAAAATAATTATTGATGATAAAGTGTCCGTAGATTTTGAGGATCCCAACAAAGCAAATTTAGTGGATGAAGTAAGCATTAAAAAACCAATTGAGTATTCCGCTGGTAAGAAAAAAATTATTCTCGTTGATTGCGGAACAAAAAATAATATAATCCGTGCTTTCCTTGGAAGAAATATTACAGTTATAAGAGTTCCATACGATTACGATTTCTTAAACATAAAGACTGATGGAGTGATGATATCAAACGGACCGGGCGATCCAAAAATAAATACCGTTACTATTGAGAATATAAAAAGAATTATGAAAAAGAACTCGCCGGTGCTTGGTATTTGTCTCGGTTCTCAAATCTTAGCATTAGCTGCGGGAGCTGACACTTATAAATTAAAATACGGTCATCGTGGTTTAAACCAACCCTGCAATGAAATGGGTACAAAAAGAAGTTTTATTACATCGCAAAACCATGGTTACGCTGTACGCTCAGCTTCTTTACCACAGGACTGGCGCGAATGGTTTATAAATGATAACGACGGAACCAACGAAGGATTGCTGCATATTTCCAAACCGTTTTTTGCCGCACAATTTCATCCCGAAGCTTCTCCCGGGCCTGATGACAGTGAGTTTATATTTGATATGTTCGTTAGGGCGATGGGATGATACGAAGAGTAAAACCAAAAAAAGTACTAATACTTGGCTCCGGGGCATTGCAGATAGGACAGGCAGGTGAGTTCGATTACTCCGGCAGCCAGGCAATAAAAGCACTAAAAGAAGACGGTGTAACAAGCATTCTGATAAACCCAAACATTGCAACAATTCAAACATCGGAAGGATTTGCTGATAAAGTCTATTTCATTCCAATAACTTTTGAACCAGTTGTAAGAGTAATCGAAAAAGAAAAACCCGATAGTATTCTTCTACAGTTCGGCGGGCAAACAGCATTAAACGTTGGCGTAGAACTTTTTGAAAAGGGAACGCTCAATAAATTTAATATAAAAGTTCTCGGCACTCCCGTTGAAGCAATTATAGATACTGAAGACAGGTTTCTTTTTTCAAAGAAGTGCGCTGAAATCGGATTAAAAGTTGCATTGGGCAAGACCGCAAAAAATGTTGAAGAAGCTGTTTCGGTTGCAGAAGGAATCGGTTACCCGGTAATGGTACGTATTGCTTATGCACTTGGTGGTTTGGGTTCGGGCATTGTTGATAATAAAACAGAATTGATCCAGAAAGCAGAAAAAGCATTCAAGTTTACAAATCAAATATTAATAGAAGAATCGTTAGCGGGATGGAAAGAAGTTGAGTATGAAATTGTAAGAGATAAATTCGATAACTGCATCACAATCTGCTCAATGGAAAATATTGATCCCATGGGCATACATACAGGCGATAGCATTGTTATTGCACCGGTTCAAACTTTAACAGCCAAAGAAAATTTTAATCTACGATCAATCGGAATAAAACTGATAAGACACATTGGAGTTATTGGTGAGTGTAATATTCAATATGCTCTCGATCCAAATTCTGATGATTACAGAATAATAGAAGTAAACGCACGGTTAAGCCGCAGCTCTGCACTTGCATCCAAGGCAACCGGTTATCCTCTGGCATTTATCGCAACTAAACTGGCGCTTGGTTATGCATTAAATGAAATTGAAAATAATATAACACAACAGACTTCCGCCTGCTTTGAACCTGCGCTTGATTATGTTGCATTAAAATTTCCACGATGGGATTTGCAAAAATTCCAGCAGGTAAGCACACAGCTTGGCTCCGAGATGAAATCAGTCGGTGAAGTAATGAGTTTGGGAAGAAGCTTTGAAGAAGTTCTTCAAAAATCAATCCGTATGCTCGATGTAGGATTAGATGGCTTTGTTTGCAACAACTTACATTTTGATGATCTTGAGAAGGAACTTTCCGAACCAACTGACAAAAGGAATTTTGCAATTGCAGAGGCTCTGCTAAATAATTACTCCATAGACCGGATTCATCGTCTAACAAAAATTACAAAATGGTTTTTGTATAAGATGAAAAACATAGTTGATAACGAGGAAAGAATAAAAAATAAACCCCTCGGTAAGATTGATAAGGCGATGATGACAGAAGCAAAGCAAAATGGATTTTCGGATAAACAGATTGGAATTTTAACAAACGCTGATCATAACGTTGTTAGAAATTATCGTAAAGAGTTAGGTGTTGTTCCTGTTGTAAAGCAAATTGATACTCTTGCAGCAGAGTATCCTGCTCAAACAAATTATCTTTACCTAACATACCACGGAATTGATAATGATATTGAACTGGCTCAAAACGATCAGGTAGCTGTGCTTGGCAGCGGTCCGTACAGAATCGGTTCATCCGTTGAGTTTGATTGGTGCTGCGTAACTGCTGTTAACTCGATTAATAGAAGTGGGAAAAAATCGATAATGATAAATTGTAATCCCGAAACAGTTAGCACTGATTACGATATATGTGATAAACTTTATTTTGAGGAACTAACGCTTGAAAGAGTGCTGGATATTTTCGATAAAGAAAAACCCGAAGGTGTTATTGTTTCAACAGGCGGACAGGTACCGAATAATCTCGCAATGAAATTACATAAAGAAGGTATACACATATTAGGAACTTCACCAAAGCAAATTGATAATGCTGAAAGCCGGCACAAGTTTTCACAAATTCTTGATAAGATTGGTGTTGATCAGCCGGAGTGGGAAGAGGTTACAACTCTGAAAGCTGCAATGAGTTTTTCTAAGAAAGTGGAATTCCCTGTTTTAATTAGACCAAGTTATGTTTTAAGCGGCGCTGCAATGAGCATTGTTCTTTCAGAAGATGAATTAGAATTATATCTTAAAAAAGCAACGGAGTTAAATACCGAACATCCTGTTGTTATCAGCAAGTTTATAACAGATGCAAAAGAAATTGAAGTTGATGCTGTGGCAAACAAAGGAGAGTTGTTCTGTTATGCCATTGCCGAACATGTTGAAAATGCAGGCGTACATTCCGGCGATGCAACGATCGTTCTTCCACCTCAACGGACGTACCTTGAAACGATGCGGAGGGTTAAACTTATAACAAAGCAAATTGCAAAGGAACTTGAAATATCGGGACCGTTTAATATGCAGTTCATCGCAAAAGATAACGATGTAAAAGTAATTGAGTGCAATCTTCGGGCATCAAGGAGTTTTCCATTTGTATCAAAAACATTAAAGATAAATTTTATTGATATTGCTACAAGATTGATGCTTGGAGAAAAGGTTTCCAAGATCGATAAATCATCTTTCGATTTGGACTATGTTGGTGTTAAAGCATCTCAGTTCTCATTCACAAGATTAAAGGGTTCCGATCCGGTGACAGGTGTTGAGATGTCTTCAACGGGTGAGGTTGCCTGCCTTGGTGATGATTTTAATGAAGCATTCCTTAAAAGTATGTTATCTACCGGTAAAAGGATTCCACGAAAAGCGGTGCTGTTATCCACAGGAACATTGAAAAACAAAGCTGAATTATTAGAAGACCTGATCACCCTTAAAGAGATGGGATTGAAATTCTACGGAACCGAAGGTACTGCAAAATATTATAAGATGAACAACTTAGATGTGGAAATATTATACAGACCGTTCGATAACAAAGAGCCGGCAATATTAACATACCTTAACGATGAGAAAATTGATCTTGTAATTAACATCCCTAAAACTGCAGAGAAAGTTGAACTTGAAAGTGATTATATCATACGAAGAAAGGCGGTTGATCTGAACATACCTTTATTCACAAATGTTCAGGCAATAAAACGATTTATAAAATCAATGGAGCAATACAAATCGGAAGATTTAAAAATCAAAAGCTGGGATGAGTATGAGTAGAGTTAGGGGAAATCTTTAACGCTCTATAATTCTTAGCAGTATTGCAATAAAAAAATCAAACCAAATTTACTTTTTATAATACTGCATCGCTTCAGGTATCCACGAATTAAGATCTTTCATTCTTGTTTCATCCGATGGATGTGTGCTTAAGAATTCCGGTGGTGCTTCGCCCTCTCTAACTGATGACATCCTTTGCCAAAATTCAGGTGCGGCGTGAGGATCATAGCCAGCCATAGCCATGAAAATTACTCCAAGATGATCGGCTTCGCTTTCCTGAGTTCTGCCATAAGGAAGCATAATTCCTAACTGAGTTCCGGCACCATAGATACCAAGCCATAATGCTTTTGTTTGGGTTGGTTTATTATTCATTGCTACCATTAAACTTACTGCCCCGGCTTGACGCAGCAGTTCCTGGCTCATTCTTTCGTTTCCGTGTTCTGCAATGGCATGAGCTATCTCATGACCAAGAACAACAGCCAGACCGGTATCATCCTGTGTAACCGGAAGTATCCCTGTATAAACTGCAACCTTGCCACCCGGCATTGCCCATGCATTTACCTGGTCACTTTCAATCAGGTTAAATTCCCAATTATAACCTTCCAATCGATCCGATAAGTTTTTCTCTTTCATAAATTTTTCTACAACGTGCTGAATATTTCTGCCAACACGTTGAACCATTTCAACGGCTTCCAGATCATTACTAATTTTACTCTCATCTAAAAACAGATCATACTGCTGAAAGCTCATTGTAAGCATTTCGCTATCGGGAATTAAGCTAAGCTGCGATCTTCCTGTAATGGGAACAGTGCTGCACGATATAAAAAGCACTGAAAAAGAAAACACTAAAATTATTAATTGCTTTACTCGTTTCATTTTCTTTATGATACCTTTATTTATAATATAACCTTTATATAAAATATAAGAAAATTTACAAATCTGTTTGAATCCAAAAAATCAGTTGCTTTACAGAATGGGAATTCTTAAACATTAAATTCCTCTGTTTCAAACTTTTGTATATTTATACTTTAAGAAAAAAATAAAAGGAATTAAATGCAAATAGGAATAGTTGGACTTCCATTTTCGGGAAAATCAACACTTTTTCAGACAATAACTAAAACTCACATTGATCCGGAAGTATTAACCAAAGCAGAATCGCATCAGGCAGTTATTAAAGTACCCGATGAAAGATTGGAGAAGTTGACCGAAATATTTAATCCCAAAAAGAAAGTAAACGCAACGATAGAAGTAATAGATGTAGTTGGTTTGCAGAAGGGTGATTCAGGTTCTACACAATTTACAAGCAACTTTCTTGGTAAAGTAAAAACTAACGATGCTCTCATTCAGGTAGTGCGATTATTTGAGAATGATGCTGTACCTCATCCTGATACCACAATAAATATGATGCGCGATATCGATTCGTTTGAAACCGAATTTATCATCTCGGATATGGAAATTGTTGAGAAAAGACTTGAGAACATAAAAAAGCAAATAATGAAGACAAAGGATGAACAGTTAAAACGTGAACTTCCAGTACTGGAAAAATGTAATGTAATACTGCAAAAAGAAACACCGTTAAGGGAAGAAAAACTTTCCAACGACGAACTGAAAATTCTCAGATCATATCAACTACTATCTGCAAAACCGATGCTAATTGCATTAAATTTGGATGAGAATCAGGTTGATGATGCTAATAATCTTTTGGATGAATTAGTGAAGAAGAAGTTAGAACAAAATACAAAGGCACTTACTTTTTTTGGAAAAATCGAATTAGAAATGTCGGACCTTGCTGATGAAGAAGCTGAAGTATTTATGGAAGAATACGGAATAAAAGAATCTGCGCTGAACAGTCTCATCCGTGAATCTTACAATTTGCTTGGTCTCCATTCATTTTTTACAGTTGGTGAAGATGAATGCCGTGCATGGACTATAAAGAAAGGAATGAATGCCCAGGAAGCTGCCGGAGAAATTCATACCGACTTCTTCAAAAAGTTTATCCGTGCGGAAGTTGTTCACTATGATGATTTTATTGCAGACGGCTCATTCGCCAAAGCAAAGGAAAACGGACACTGGCGGCTTGAAGGAAAAGAATATATTGTTCAGGATGGTGATATAATTTCTATAAGGCATGGGTAATATTAAGATATGCCAGATTTCAAAAATCTGGCATATCTTAAACCATCTTTTTAAAACTCAATACATAAAGCTTGCAATCTCTAAAGACTCCGGATTACCAATCAATACGAACTGTAAGTTTTTCATATACTTTTGTGCAACATCCTGAATATCCTTAGAAGTTACTTTGTTTACATTAGTTAAAAACTCATTAACTTCATTGTATCCTATCCCCGCTAATTCATACCACGCTAAAGCATTTGCCTGTGCCTGGTTTGTTTCGTTGCCCATATAGTAAAACGTGATGAACTGCCTTACTTTGTTTGTTAACTCCTTGTCCGAAATCGGTTCATTTTTTAATCGTTCAAGTTCGTTTATCATTACCTTAATTGTTGTATCGGGATCAATAGCCGTTACATAAATAGCACCATAATTAGAAAAATTATTTACATAACGTGTTGACGGTGCATAAGAAAGACTTCTTTTTGTTCTCACCTCTTCCCAAACGCGATCTCTTAAAATTGAATTGGCGATGAGCATCGTATAACCATCCGTTGTACCGCGCTGCGGTGCAGAATACGTACCCTGAATATAATTTGTAGGCAGTTCACGATGGATGATTTTTATAGACGGTTCCACATGATCCACTTCCTGTAAAGCAATTTTTGTATAACTGCCAACCGGAAGGTTACCGAATGCATCTTTTACCTTTTGCTGTAAGTCAGCAATAGTTGTATTTCCAACTACCACGAGCAGTATCTCTGATGTTTGTAATCTGCTGCTCATAAAATCTTTCATGTCCTGAGTAGTGAACGAACTCAAAGTCTCCTCCGTTCCATTAACCGGAACTGAATACGGATGATCGATGTAGAACTCATTGGTTACTACCTTTCGTAAATATGCATCTGGATTATCATTCACCTGTTTTATAGAAGAAATAAGTTTGTCTCTTTCAAGATTTAAATCCTCCTCTGAAAATGATGGATTCAGCAACATATCAACATAAATATTCCAGGATGCGTCAAAGTTTTGTTTTACACAGAGCATACTTAATCTGGAGTAATCAAGACTCGCATTAGAGTTAATTTGTGTATTCATTCTCTCCAGCGTTGCATTTAACTTGTCTTTCGGATAATTTTTTGTTGCCTTCTGTGCAACTAATAATGTTAATGCTTCCAATCCCGCCTGGTCTTCATTCAGATTTACCACACCGCCTTTGAAATACATATTCACCGAAAGAATATCATTTGCTGTGTTCTGTTTAAAAATCACTTTTAAACCATTAACATCAAATGATTGAACATCCTGCGAAAAAATATTGGTGCCTGCAAGAAGCACCAATGAAAATATAATTAAGGTTTTGTTAATTGCTTTCATCTTCCAACTCTCCTTCCTTTATGTTCAGAATGAGATCAATTTTTTCTGCATTTTCAGGCGAGGTTAATACGCCGAGAACATAAGGTTTTTCGTTTACATAATTGTTCAAATAAAAAGCTATATCATCTCTTGTTGCCTTGTTCAGATTATCGATGTAATTCATATAATAATCCAATCCTGCAACAGCCC
>Ga0209997_10000884_pt1 | contig 10593 bp, 7 predicted proteins | sample CR04metaG_FD_182079 | JGI IMG/M metagenome (GOLD analysis project Ga0209997, IMG submission 182079) | Deep subsurface microbial communities from Mariana Trench to uncover new lineages of life (NeLLi) - CR04 metaG (SPAdes) (version 2) | ecosystem: Environmental > Aquatic > Marine > Ocean trench >...
GAACAATTTCATCAGGTTGCTCAGTGTGCTAAACCAGACGAAAATCGCTATGGTTTTGAGTACCCCAATGGTGATGAATTCAGGTGTTGCAGATATGCCCATACGGCGTGTCGCCAACGCCAGGCCCAGCAGCACAAACGACAGGAATACAGGTCGATGCACCAGCGCGACGAAGCGATCGTCGTATTCGTTGACCGACTTATTCGCGATGCGACCGATAATTCCGGAAATAACCCAGTCGGCGATTTTTCCGACGATCATGAAGGCAGCAGCAATGATCGCAGCTTGCAGGTAAACGTTTGGTCCGATTAATTCCGCGAGCTGCTGAATTCTGGCGATCAGATCAGTCAATGTCGGCTATTTCCTGAGGCTCAGTTGTGGGGCGGGAACCCGGTTTACTGACTATTCGGATTCTTCCGCTTCAGGCAGCCCGAAGGTACGTACCTCAGATGGCCTGTCATCTGCCCTGGGCTGGTTTGCTGCCGTTCGCATGCCAGGTTGTCTGGGAAGTCGATTCGTCTGCGCTGTCAGAATTTGCACAAACGTGTTGGCAACATCCGGCGCGATGTTGGGTGAACTGACGAAAATCCGCTCCGGCGTCATGGTCGTGGAATCGTAGAAAGCCACATTCGACTTGCGATCCATTGTGATGCTGGCACCCTCCAGCGCGACTCCTGCGAACAGCCCGCGGCTACGGGAGTACGAATAAACTTCGGACTTGAATTGGATGTCAGTCGCGACGGACGTATATCGTCCTACAGGCCCGGCAGCGATAGATGCTTCTGCGCCCAGCGTAAGCTTGCCATTCTCAATACCATCGACGCCTTTGCGGGTTTTGAAAACAAGAATGATATCGGTGGACTGTGCGCCGATCTGCCAGCCGATGCTGCCGGCTGTCAGAGTAATGAATGCCGGGTTGCTCCATGAATTGTCATCCTGCCGTATAACGATTATGCCTTTACCGCGGCGTGCTCCAATGCCGAAGGCCGCCTTGACGACGTTCGGAAATACAGCGACTGCGTAGGCTCGCGAAAGCAAACTGGGTGGAATGGATTTCTCGGGAATTCTCACCAGCTGCGTGAGAACATCTGCGGCGTCGCCCACACGCTGTTCTTCGCGTGACGTGCCCTGTGCAGTGGCGGTGATTATCATGGCGAGCATGGCCATGGTCGCAATTAATGGTTTGCTGATCATTATCCTGTACCGTTGGATGTGTGGATCACTCAGAAGTTCCACCTGGAAGGTCCATGATACGCCACTGGCGCATCCGTGTGTATCAGGTCGTTGTTTTGCGCCCCAATATAGGCGGCAACGGAAGGTTGAGTGTCGCGCAAATAGCGCGCAGCAATTCCGCCTCAGCGAGATCGAGTTTGCCATCATAAGCGGCCGTAGTACTGATGGCGCCCAACAGGGACTCCTGTCCCTTGCCATTCAGGCCCAGGAGGATGTCCAGACTATGATTTAGAACAGCGACCGTGGTCTTGCTGTCGTGGTTGTAGTTTTCTTGCTGCGCCCACTTACCGAGTGTCGCCCGACCGTCATTAAACGCGGCTTCCCGATCAGTGTCTGACTGATGGCCGTAGTAGGCGACGATGCGCAGTAGATCGATCGTTGCGGCCTTGAGGTTGCGGCGTCGGGCGTGCCGCGTGCCATGATGGCCGGACGGGTCGATTGCCTGTCCGAGGTTGCTGGTCAGAACGCGGTAGAAGCAATATTCGTAGAGATCGACCTCGTCATCAATCTCAATCATTCGGCTTATGAGTGAAATAATGTACGTCAGCTCTTGCGACGGCCTCAGTTTCAAAGCTGGAAACGCGATTTCGAGTAATGGCAATCGATACTCGGCGCCCAACGCCGCCAATTCGTCATAATAACGCCGCAGTAGTTGCGCTCTCTCAGCGCCGAGTTGTTCCTGTGCAAGAGCCAACTGGCGTTCGACGGACTTACCGCTGCGGTCGAGCACCAGCGCTATCGTGAGCAGGTAAGCGAGTTCTGAGGAGTGCGCAGCGTCATACAACGACCGTGGTAGCGATTGCCGCAGGGATTTGGCGTACTCCACATGTTCAGCGCTGGGTTGACCAACCGTCTGCGTGATGGAACTGGCCATTGCGTTGCCAGCGAAAGCTGTTGTGCTGCCACCCGCGAATGCCGCGTGTCGTTCTTCTGGCAGTGATATTGACTGACGAAGATGTGGATCGACGCGTGGGAAATCCGTTTCTTTGAAGCTCGGATCCAGCGCCTGGATGCGCGCGACCAGGGGTGGATGAGTCGCGAACATTCCAGACAGCCGGGCTCCGGTACCGAAAAGCATGTGACTGATTTCTTCGGGGTCCGTTGCGCTGATGAGTGAACCGGCGCTATAGCCACCGATTTTCTTCAGAGCGTTCGCAATGCCGGTGCTCTGGCGTGTGAACTGAACAGCCGATGCGTCAGCGAGGTACTCACGCTGCCGTGAGATGCTGGCTTTGATTGCGCGCGCGAAGAAAATGCCGATACCGCCCAGAATGACGAGTCCCAGGCCAATCACCAGCGCTACAGGCGCGCCGCGGCCGCGGCTACTCGACACGATGTTCGCGTGATAGCCGCCACGGACGATCAGGCGTCCTATCAAAGTCAGCGCCATGATCCCGAAAAGGACGCCCATGAGCCTGATGTTCAGCTTCATATCGCCATTCAATATGTGACTGAATTCGTGCGCGATGACGCCCTGAAGTTCGTCTCTGTCCAGGAGCTCGAGAGTGCCCCGGGTAACGGCAATCGCCGCATCACTGGGAGCATAACCCGCTGCAAAAGCATTGATGCCTTGCTCTTCCTCAAGTACGTAGATTTCGGGAACCGGAACGCCGGAGGCGATCGCCATTTCCTCAACGACGTTGCGCAGCCGCCGGCGCAATGGGTCCTGGACATCAGTGGCAACCAGCGTGCCGCCCATGTCGACCGCGACTCGCTTACCACCCGACGAAAGCAATGCAGTCTTGTACAGGCTGGCGCCCAAGACGAAAACGGTGGTGAGCAGGGCTATTCCAGCCAACAGCGGTGTTTGATGTCTTACAAACGCACCGGGAGTAAGGTCATAGCCAAGCTCCGAGAAGTTAAAAAGTGCAAAGCCGGCAACGGCGGTAACACCGAGGACTATCGCAATAGTGGCAACGATGTAAGCGTATACCAGGCGCCGCGAAGAGCGCCGAGCCTGGTCCTGAGCAGCAAAGAAATTCACTTGACCGAATGATGATTAGCTGAAGGAAACGGCGGGCGCCTCGCGTTTCTCTTCCGCATCGATTTCAAGGAAACTTGCAAGATCGAATCTGAAGGTGCTCGCGATGAATGTATTGGGGAAATTCTCGGCTGAGTTGTTGTAGCCGAGGACAGCATCATTGAATGCCTGGCGGGCAAAGGCGACCTTGTTCTCTGTGCTGGCGAGCTCCTCCTGGAACTGCATCATATTTTGATTCGCCTTGAGATCAGGATAAGCTTCGGATAGTGCAAACAGGCGGCCAAGCGCGCTGCCCAGAGCGCCTTCGGATGCGCCAAGCTTCTTCATTGCCGCCGCGTTTGCCGGGTCTGCTTTGGCTGCGTCAAGACTCGAGACGGCGCTGTTTCTGGCTTTGATGACGGCTTCGAGAGTTTCACGCTCATGCTTGATGTAACCCTTCACGGCTTCGACGAGATTTGGAATCAAGTCATAGCGACGAGTCAATTGCACATCGATCTGAGCAAACGCGTTTCTTACACGGTTGCGTTCATTGACAAGTCGGTTGTAAATGCCGATTGCCCAGAAAATTACTACGGCAATTATTATCAGGAAAACCACGAATGAAGTCACTGTCCCGCTCCTTGTCGAATGGTCATTACGCCAAGCATAACTCCGCGCTTGGACCAACACTAGCGACGCTCCTGTTGTTCTCAGCGCCGCAGCATGCAGCGGCAGAGTGGCTAGGTGATACTCGGCCGATGATGGGCACCGAGGTCAGCGTCTATCTTTGGAGTGAAGACCCCGCAGCGGGTCAGCTTGCACTCGAAGACGTATTTGCGGAGGCGGTGCGAATTGACCACCTCATGAGCACGTACAGAGATGATAGCGCAATTTCGAAAATCAACCGTCTTGCCGCAGAGTCCGCCGTCGCCACCGGAGATGAGCTGTTGCAACTCATCCAGCGATCGCTGGATATTTCTGTGCTGACCAAAGGAGCGTTCGATATTACCTACGACAGTATCGGGCAACACTATGACTTTCGCGCCGGACAGCGCCCTGACGAAAAGACAGTCCAGTCGGAGCTCAAGAACATCGACTATCGCAATGTGCAACTGGATCAGTTGGCGGGAAGCGTGCGTTTTCTGAAAGTCGGTACGCGTATTAATCTCGGCGGGATCGCAAAAGGCTATGTTGTTGAGCGCGGTGTGGAAATACTGCGGCGGCATGGCGTGCAACATGGGATCGTGACGGCCGGCGGTGATTCCAGGCTTCTGGGTGACCGGCGTGGCCGTCCCTGGATGGTTGGCGTTCGCGACCCCAGAAACGACAGTCAGGTTGCGGTTACGTTGCCGCTGCAGGACGAAGCGATTTCGACGTCGGGGGACTATGAGCGCTTTTTCGACGAGGATGGCATTCGTTACCATCACATCATCCAACCCAGCACCGGCGAACCTGCAAGTGGCGTGCGCAGCGCTACTGTAATCGGACCCGACGCGGTCATGACCGATGCCTTGTCGACCTCTGTATTTGTCATGGGCGTTGATCGGGGCCTGCGCCTTATCAGCACGCTTCCTGACTACGAAAGCGTCGTAATCGACGCCAATGGGCAGGTGTACTTCTCCGACGGCTTGCAGCAGCCCACAAACGGGTCACCCGACCGGGGCGAAGAAAATTCGCCGATGTCGCTGAAAGACGACGGATTTTCACTTTAAATTCAAATCGATACGTCTATCATAGACCTACAAAGCGAGCGCAATAAATCTCTGTGAGTGAGGCCTATTTAACGTAATCTGCTGCGATTGCGCGGCATTCCTGTCCTGGCGGGAAATCGAGATTATGTTCAGGGAATCCGGGCAATTGTGACGATTATCACGGCCCAAACCGGGCTTGGCTGTCAACATTCAGGGTCCCCGGAAGGAATCGGGCTCGCACACATAGGAACGGATTGATGAAAATCAAGAAATTGGCGCTCGGGCTGGTGTTCAGCATTCTTGCAGCGACTTCGCTCGCGTCGTCAGGCATGGAAGGTCAGGTCGCACCGGACTTCGCGCTCAAGAGTACTACCGGTGAAAATCTCCGCCTGTCCGAATATCGCGGCGACGTTGTCATGATCAACTTTTGGGCAACCTGGTGTGGGCCATGCCGCCAGGAAATGCCGTTGCTGGACGAGCTATACGGACGCTACCATCGCGTCGGCTTCAATCTGTTAGGCGTGAATATCGACGATGACACCACGCGCGCGCTGCGGATGGTCGAGGAACTCGACCTGCATTTCCCGGTTGTGTTCGATACGCGCAAAGAAGTCAGCAGGCTTTACAACGTAGAGGCCATGCCGGCCACCATCCTGGTGGACAGAGAAGGCAAAATTCGTCACGTACATCATGGCTATAAGCCGGGTTACGAAGACAAGTATCTCGATCAGATTCGCGCGTTACTCAGAGAGTAACCGGCAGGAGACATACAGGTGACAAAGACATTTATCAGGGTTGTGGCAATGGTGACACTCGCAATTGGTGTTGCTGCTGTTGCGCAGGATGCAGACGAAGCAGAGTCTCGTCAGGAGTTTCGCAACCTTGATCGAGCGGTGCAGACTCTAAAAAAAGATGTTCTGGATCTCAACCGGGACTTGTTCATGCTTGAGGAAGAGCTCCTGTTTCCGGCCAACTCGCAAGTCGCCTTCTTCATTTCCATGGATGTTGGTGCGTACTTCGAACTCGACTCGGTCAACATCAAAATCGATGGTAAAGAAGTCGCGAATTACCTGTACACGGTGCGCGAAGCGGATGCGCTTATCCGTGGCGGTGTGCACCGGGTTCACATGGCGAACCTCAAAACAGGCGAACATGAGCTGATTGCCATTTTCACCGGCAAGGGCCCTCATGTTCGTGACTATCGTCGCGGCGCGACGTTGAGCTTCACCAAGGGGATCGGTGCAAAATACGTCGAGTTAGAGATAACGGATCGAGTGAAGAAGCAACAGCCTGAATTCGTCATCAAAGAATGGGAGTGATCATTGTCACGAGGTCGCTTCACAATTTGTTGCTTGAGTCTGTGCCTGGTGCTGAGCGGCACGACGTCGCTGACTCAGGCGGCACAGGAAAATATCGGTCCCGTCAGCATCGAGGACCCGCACTATGGCGAGGTGCTGTTTTACTTTTACCAGGAAGACTTTTTTCCGGCGATCGTAAGATTGCTGGCGGCGCAAGATCAGGCGCAATTCGACGACCACGCTGAGGAGGCTGAACTGCTTCTGGGCGGCTTGTTTCTGTCCTACGGCCATCATCTTCGTGCGGCTGAAATATTCGAGCGCCTGCTGGCTGATAATGTCGCGCCGAATATTCGCGACAGAACCTGGTTTTTCCTTGCGAAGATCTGGTATCAGCGCGGCTACCATGACAGGGCGCAGGAGGCTCTGAGTTCTATCGAGAATGAGTTGCCCGTGAACTTGCAGCGCGAGGCCTTGATGTTGCGGGCGCAAATCGCAATTGACGCGGGCGAATACGATCGGGCTATCTCGCTGTTACAAGACTGGCAGGGGGACACAGAGTGGGCCAGTTATGCCAAATTCAATATAGGTGTCGCACTGGTTCGCAGTGGCAGGGTCGACGAAGCCAGGACGCTTCTCGATGATCTTGGCCATTTAAATCCATTCAATGAAGAGCTGACTTCGCTGCGCGACAGGGCCAATCTTGCACTGGGCTTCGCATTGCTACAAGACGGACAGCCATACGCCGCCAAGGCGCCGTTGCAGCGCGTCCGTCTCGAAGGACCGTTCTCAAACAAGGCCCTGCTGGGCGTCGGCTGGGCTGACGCGGAAACGAAAAATTTCCAGCGTGCACTCGTCCCATGGATGGAATTGCGCGGCCGGGATTTGCTGGATTCGGCCGTACAGGAATCCATGCTCGCCATTCCCTACGCAATGGCCAAACTCGACTCCATCAGTCAGGCGGCAGATCATTATCTTGACGCTATCGAAGCATTCTATGAAGAATCTGCGCGCATTGATCGCACGATCGGTCATATCAATTCCGGAGCCATGTTCGACGATTTTCTCCTGGATGACCCGCTGGATGGCATGGGATGGTACTGGCGCCTTGAAGAACTGCCGCAAGGGCCTGCGGCCCGCTACCTGTTTCACTTGCTCGCATCACATGAGTTCCAGGAAGGACTAAAAAATTACCGTGACCTGAATCACCTGAAGCGCAATCTGACGGGCTGGCAGGAAAACATTGCGGTCTACGCGAACATGATCGAGACGCGCCTGGAGGCCTATGCGTCGCGCTTGCCATATGTTGAGGACGCGCTGGCCAGTGCCGATCTTGACGGCATGGTAAGTCGCAAACTCGAATTCGACGCAACGCTTGGGAATATCGAAGAAACTCATGACTGGCTTGCATTGGCGACGCAACCTGAGTTCGATATGTGGGAGGACATAAGCGATCTCGAAAATACGCCCGCATTACAGGCAAGCCTTCCCGAAGCCGAGGAAGCGCGCGACAAGATAAGACTGCTGAAGGGCGTGTTGCAATGGCAGCTTGAACGGGATTTCAAGGATCGCTTGTGGCGCGTCAAAAGAGATGTGCGGCAAGCTGGAGAAGCGCTTGTTGCGACCCAGCGTTCCCGCCGCAAGATAGATGAGACCATGCGCACGGAACCGCAACGTCTCGCTGAATTGAGCGACCGTGTTGACGGCCTCACCCCGCGTATCGAGGCGCTGCAGGCGCAGGTTGCGGGCGCGCTGCTGGAGCAGCATGCATTCCTGCAATCCATAGCCGTAGACGAGTTGCAGGCGCAAAAGCAGCGGCTGGAGACCTATACGGTGCAGGCTCGCTTTGCTCTCGCTGCGATCTACGATGTGTCGGCGTCTTTTGGGGATGCATCGCAATGACGCCGCGTCCCTTTCTGGCACCGATTCTGGCTGCAATGTTAAGCGCCGCAATATTTGTGGCGCCGGCGCATGCCGCGAAATTGCGCGTAGAAGACACGATCAAGAGCCTGGAGAAGAAGGAAATCCAGTTGCGTCCGGGCAGAGCCATCATGGAGAGTTCGAATCTCGCGCGCGAAAATTACCGTACGTTTCTCGACTTGATGTCCGACGATCCCGAACTACGTGCAGAAGCGATGCGACGCCTGGGCGATCTGGAGCTTGAAGCGACTGAGGCGGAGCAGCTCGCAGATAATATCGACGCTTTGGATTACACGGTGTATGACGACACTGTCACACTCTATCAGAAACTGCTCGAAGCCTATCCCGACTACCGCCGCAACGACACCGTGTTATATCAATTGGCCCGCGCCTACGAGATTGGCGGCCAAAACGACGCGGCGCTACGAGTTCTTGACGAACTGGTTGGCAAATATCCGCACACCTTGCTTATCGATGAAGTGCAATTCCGTCGCGGCGAAATGCTGTTCTTGCGGCGGCGCTATAACGACGCAGAAAGGGCCTATCAGGACGTTGTGAAATATGGCAGTGCATCGCGCTTTTACGAACAGTCGTTGTACAAGCTTGGCTGGTCGCAATTCAAGCTCGCTTGGCACGAGCAAAGCCTGACGCCGTTCTTCGAGCTGATCGACCGCAAGATCGGCAATATCGAACTTGCACCAGGCGACGAACGCCTGCAAAGCCTGCGGCGTTCAGAGCAGGAGCTCGTCGAAGACACATTTCGTGTGCTGAGTATCAGTTTTTCTTATTTGCAGGGTGCTGAGACGATTAACAGTTTCCTCGACGGTCGCGGCCGCCCGCACTACAGCTACGTGATCTATCGCAATCTCGGCGATTTGTATCTTGAGCAGGAACGCTATCAGGACGCAGCCCAGGCTTATGAAGCGTTTGTGGTCTTCGATCCGCATCACGCCAAGGCACCGCTACTGCAGGTCGAGGTCATTCAGGCTTACGAGCGCGGCGGCTTCCCGAGCCTCGTGCTTGAAGGCAAAAAGGACTTTGTCGCTCGCTATGGCATGGATGGCGATTTTTGGCTGCACAACCCGCGCGAACAGAACACTGAAGTTGCCGCACATTTGAAGGCCAACCTGACAGATCTGGCGCAGTACTATCACGCCGCGGCACAAAAGGACGGCAAGAAAAGCGACTACCAGGAGGCAGCTAACTGGTATCGCAAATACCTGGCGTATTTTCCTGGTGAGCCGGACAGTGCCGACACCAACTTCTTGCTGGCTGAAGTCTTGTTTGAGAGCGACGATTTTGCAGCAGCGACAGTCGCATACGAACACACGGCTTATGACTACGTCGCGCACGAAAAGTCAGCCGAGGCGGGCTTCGCGACGATTCTTGCGTACCGCGAGCATGAAAAGTCACTTGAGGGCACTGCCCGGGACGAATGGCACCAACGCTATCTGGACAGTGGTCTGAAGTTCGCGGACACCTTTCCCGAACACCCGGAGTCAGGCGCTGTACTGACAACGGTTGCGGAAGACCTGTTCCGGCAAGACCAGTTTGATCTCGCTATTGCGGTTGGCCAGACAGTGATTGCCAAGCAGCCTGCGGTGGACGCGAAGCTCGCGCGTACTGCATGGACGGTCATCGCGCATTCGTTGTTTGACCTCGAAAATTATGCCGGAGCCGAAACGGCCTATTACAGCTTGCAGGGCTTTACGCCTGCAGACGACAAGCAGGCAGGCCAGGAAATCGAGAATCGAATTGCATCATCAATTTACAAGCAGGGCGAGTATGCGCGCGACGCCGGAGATCTCGAAACAGCCGTTGCCCATTTCACACGCCTGGGAGAAGTCGTTCCCGATTCCGCTATTCGCGCTACTGCTGAATACGATGCGGCTGCTGCACTGATTAGTTTGCAAGCATGGGGCCGGGCGTCCAGGGTGCTGGAGAAATTCCGCAGCGATTACCCGGACAGCGCACTTGCTGGGGATGTCACGCAAAAATTGGCTGTTACGTACCTCGAAACCGGAAGGTCCGCCCAGGCAGCAGCGGAATTTGAACGCATTGCAGATAATGACAACAACGCGGCAGACATGCGCCGCGAAGCCTTGTGGCAAGCATCTGAGCTCTACCAGGAAACGGGCGAGCTAAGGAATGAGAAGCGCGTCTTGAATAACATCGTTGCGCGTTACCCGAATCCACTGGCGGAATCATTCGAAGCAAGATTTCGGCTTATGGAGATTGCCAGACAGTCGGGCGACCACAATGCACTCAAAGCGAGCCTTGAGGAACTGGTGGCGGTAGATGCGACGGCAGGCGTGCAGCGTACGGATCGCACACGATTCCTGGCGGCCATGGCATCACTGGAACTTGCCGAGCCGGTTCGCCGGCGCTTCATTGTCGTCAAGCTGACGCAACCGTTGGCGAAAAGCCTGAAATGGAAGAAGTCTCTCATGGAGGAAGTCATCACTGCCTACACCAGTGCTGCAAATTATGGTGT
>Ga0209997_10000886_pt1 | contig 10580 bp, 12 predicted proteins | sample CR04metaG_FD_182079 | JGI IMG/M metagenome (GOLD analysis project Ga0209997, IMG submission 182079) | Deep subsurface microbial communities from Mariana Trench to uncover new lineages of life (NeLLi) - CR04 metaG (SPAdes) (version 2) | ecosystem: Environmental > Aquatic > Marine > Ocean trench...
TATCCAAAGACATCGAGTTTGTTATTATCGTTAAATTTTGTTTCCTTCCAGAAACCATAAATGCTTTGTGAAGGTGTTGCTTCCTGCGGATACGGATAGATGCTTGGTGTGGCATTACCAATATAGCCTACGGATTCATTTAGAGTTAAACCAAATAACTGAAGGTTAAAACCCTTTGGAGCCACTACAAAACGTATCCCATCAAATGATCTTCCGATGTAATGCCAGCCGACAGCACCAAAAAATCTTTGAGTACCATATGATACTTCAAATCTTCCTGCTTGAATAGACCAGTTCCAGTTGAATAATTTATTTAGTTTTACATAACCTTGATGAAGATCGAGGTTTTTTGAATTTGATAGTGTTCCTGATTCAGAACCAAACACTCGTGAATCCTGAACCTGAACATATAAAGTAAGTTTTTTCTTAAAAGTTTTCTCAACACCTAACCATATCTTGCTGCTTGTAAAAGTTAACGGATGAGTGCTATTTGAAAAATCCCTTCCATCTAATTCACTTCTTAATTGAATTTGTCCAAGAATTTTCCACCCGTTACCCAAATCTTGTTGAGCAAGAACCGGAAGGCTGATGAAACTGCAAAACAATAATAATATGATAAATTTTTTCATCTTTGTAACCCCTATGATAGTTAACGATAATTAGAACCAATTTTAATAACAGTATTTAAGAATTGCTATTACTGTTATTTATATTCCTTTAAAGTGCCCTGCCTGTTTTTGGCTTCTTTGTCCCATTTAACAGCAGTTGTTTTTAAGAAATTCTGCTTGTCTTCATTAAGGAATTCCATATCCAAACCGATAAATTTTTGTGCTTTTTCTTTTGTTGAGATGTCGGGTAGTTCAACTGGATAATTCACACCGAGTTTTATAAATAATGCTGCAAGAAATCTCCTTGCCTGTTCTCCCTTATGAATCGACGTTCCCAGCACTCTAAGTGCCTCTACGGGAGAATGGAAACCTAAGCCGTTTGCTGCAGCTACCCAATCCCATCTCCATTGTGCATGTCTTATCAAGGTAAGTATTTCTTTCATCTGGATCTCAGCAGCACCATTATCCCAAGCTATTTTTGCCTCTATATGAGCAGCAGCAATTGTCTTCTCTGCAATTCGTCTTAGCTCTTCAATCCTGTCCTGCCTGTCGTAAACATCCCGGAACAGAGTTTCTTTTTCTTCCCTGTGACATACCTGGCACGAATTAGCCACGTTGTTCAATGGAGATTGAATGTGATGATCTGTGAACTTAACGCCGCCTTCGCTTTTATACGGCATATGGCAATCGGCACATGAGACACCGCGTTTTGCATGAATGCCTGTCATAAATAACTCATAATCAGGGTGCTGTGCCTTTAACATCGGAGCTCTGCTAAGTTTATGTGTCCAGTCAACAAAATCAGCATTATCATAATACTCCTCCATCTCATCTGCACTGAAACCGTTATCCCACGGTAATGTTAAATATTTTTCCTTCTTACCTTTAAAATAGTATTCAACATGGCACTGGGCACAGACAAGCGATCGCATCTCCTGCCTTGAAAAGCTGTTAATATCTTTGCCCTGCCTTTCAAACGCTTCGATTAATGCAGGTCTTGTAATTTTAAGATCCATGGTTTTATTGTCGTGGCAATCCTGGCAGCCTATTGGATTTATTATTTCCGCACCGAGATCAAACCATCTTCCCTGATAGAAATTTTCTGTGTTTATTTCCCGCATAACACGAGGGACGTCAGTACTCTTGCAAGTCCAGCATGTAGCTGGCATTGGGCTTTCTTCATTACCTCCCGTTCTTAAAGTGTTTCTTATGTCTTTGATTGCGTAACCATGACCCCTACCCTGGTTGTAATCTTTTGAAAAAGCGTATCCGGCCCAAAGAACTACTAACTCGGGATATTTTTCAAGATAGTCGATCATTCCGGAACCACCATGTTTGCTGTAGAAATTAGTATCTAAAGTTTTAAGATACGATTCATATTCCCGTGGAAAATTTTGACCCCAAACCTCATTACGCGGTTCCCAATCTTCAATTGGTTTGATCATCTGTAAAGTATAAATTCTTTCAGCCTTTCTTTCAATAATTGAAGAAGCAAGCATTCCTAATAAAAAAACAACCACTATTGTAACAAGGAATATTAGCCATGCAAATCCTGGCTTTTCTTTAATTAGTTCTCTGATAGGTTTCATTTTCGATCCTTATAATATTTTTTTATTAATCCACTTTGGCAAAAGGTGTTGAACTGAGACTGTGGACTCTTCCGTGAGGGACTTCACGGTGGCAATCCCAGCATACCGCGTCCTTATCTTCATAGATGGATTTGTTTGAAATCGATCTTAAAGATATCGGATGAAGAAGATTCAAATGGCATCGAATACAATTTTCCTGTACTACCTGCAGGCCGGCTTCTTTTATCCTTATCACCTGAGGCTCTAATCTGAAAGTAAACATATACGAATGGCGTAATCCATCACTCGCTTTAAATAAAAACTTACGAATAATATTATCATTCGGTACATGACAATCGTTACAAGTAGTAACGCGTCCGTGGCTTCCTCTTTCCCAGGTTGCATATTCAGGAATCATTACATGACAATTTGTACATGCCTTCGGGTTGTCGGAGAGATAGGATGTTGCATTTCCCACATGCACGATTATGAAAAACAAGCCAACTAAAATTCCAACAAGAATTAGAACAGGAAATCTCCACTCAGACGGAGGCAGAATGAATTTGAATAATTTATTTGTTGCCATATTTTTTTATTTGAGTGCTTTCATTTTATTTAATGAGACATTATGTAAATTTATATTGCACCATAGTTACAAATTTGTTCCCTATCGCTTTAATTTCTTTTCCAGTTGAATTAATTCTTCTTCAGTAAGTATTTTCTGAATAGCTGTGAACAGTTCTCTCTCTTCCTTCCTTATATGCGATTCGAGCAAATATCCAAGTTCATCCATTGTATCATCAACATCTTCATCACTCTCAAGCCTGGTAATTAATTTTTTTATTTTTCGATGTTCAGTAATGATCTCTTCAAATAAGCTGTCGATTTCTTTGTCTCTGCTTTTAACCAAAGGGTAAAGCACTTTTTCCTCTTCTTTAAAATGCCTTATCAATTCAGTATTGTAAAACTGAACGGCATAATCTCTCTTACCCTCGGTTGTAAAAGGCAGGTTTTTATATTGCGGACTCCCCTTTTTTATAAGCTGTGCAAGTATCAATCCGTGATGATGATCGTGGGAAAGAATATGAAGGGCTTTATGTCTTTTTATCGGAACTTTCATTCAATTAATTTATTTTGATTTTGGATTCATCTTCTTTCAATTTTTCCTTTACAACATCTTTACTTTTCTTGTTTACTTCATCATTAAATCTTTTAACCGATTCCGTACTTGTTGGATGACCGTAAGAATTTAATTGTTTATGATGAATTAAATACTCTTCTTTACTAACACCATTCTGCCAGTTGCCTGAGATAATTCCTGCACCTGTAACAATCATAAATAAAGAGACAACACCAATTGCAACATACCTTTTATTTATCTTCTTTTTTAGTGGCACTAACTCTAATTGAAGCGTGTCATCTACAGGGCAGACATCAACACAATTCATACATGTTGTGCATTCATCGGAAATGACAGTTTTAAGTTTATCCACTTTAATTGAAGATGGACAAGCTTTATTACACAACCCGCAATCAATACAATTTTGGGAATTTCTTTTAATCTTTGTCGGGCTAAGTAATGCTGTTATTCCTAACAGTGCACCATAAGGGCAAAGATACCTGCACCAGAAACCACGAATTGGAATCGAAAGTAAAAACAATATTCCTATCACCATTAAAGAAACTTGTGATATATCTATGAAAAAATACCACATCTTTATATCTGAGACAATGTTATACGGACTGTTTAAAAATGCCTTAACAGCAACAACCGACATGATGAAAAATACAGAATAGAATAAAAAACCAAGCAGTAAATATTTTAAACTTCGCAAAGGATAATCTAACCACTTAGGGAGTTGAACATTTTTCTTAAAAATTTTCTTCCAAACATCTGCTATAATTTCTGATAAGTATCCGATTGGACAAAGCCAGCTACAGAATGCCTTACCAAAAACGAGTGAGGTTAATAAAATTGCAAAGAATATGAATAGTCCCGCAGGGTGTGCCTGATGTATCATTCCTGTCATCAAAAAAAGATAAAAGCTCATCATGGAACTGATTGGCAGGAAACCGTCTCCTCCTGGAGGTCTTTCAACAAAAGCAGTTGTGCCTCCTGATTCGAGATATTGTATGAAACCGAAAAACTCAATTCCTATCCAGATACAAAGCAGTGCAAATAAACTTTGTACTAAAAACCTCACGTTTTGAATACCCTTTTCACTGTTGCGAACTATTTTCTTCTTTTTATTCATTGCAACCATAATTGAGTATTGTTTGTACGTTATAGAGATTTAATTTTATTTAAAGTTTTCTCTTTTAATTTATCCAATGTTTCGTTAGACAGCATCTCATATGCCTGGGTTCTTAAAGCACCCCAGCTATCGTGAACCGGACAAGGACTATCGGGCGAACATTCCGGGAAACCGATCACACAACTGTTAAACATTTCCAGTCCGTCAATTGCTTCAACAATATCAATCAGTTTTATTTCAGAAGATGGTTTTGCAAGAAAAAATCCGCCGAATTTTCCTTTGGTAGAGCGGATGATTCCACTATCTCGTAAGCTTTGTAATATTTTTGATATAAATTCGCGTGGAATTTTAAGGACTTGTGAAATTTTTTCGGCTGATACTACCGATCCTGTTTCCTTAGCTGCAAGGAAGAGAACCGCCTGCATACCGTATTCGCATTTTTTTGAAAATATAACTGTCATAACAATAATCAGATTTTTTTATCCGATTAAACTTACACACAATTATTTTTATTGTCAATAAATAAATAAATGTTTTTTTAATTTATTTTTAGATGAGTAATTTTTCAATGATAGTTAAAAAGTTTATTAAATTATTTATGAATGTATAATATATAAGGTTACTTTAGAATAATCAATTAAACATAATCTATTAACAATCTCCGAGTTGCTGTTACTCTAAGTCTCTAACGGGATATGAGCAGTAACCGATAGGGTAAATTTAGAAATGGATTTGCCTGCCAGTTCGGCTTTTTGCCAGAATGCTTTGCAAAGGAGAAATTTTTAGTTCTGTAACTAATTTTAATTTACCCTGTTTGTAAAGCGGGGCTTTTTTTATTTAATAACGAGGAGTGGGTAATGTCACAAATACCAAAACGATATCTGAAGTTCAAAGAAGATTATTCTGATGTAGCAACTGCTTATGAATCAATGGGCAACGCTGTTCACAATGCAGGTCCGTTGGATGAAAAAACACGAGCATTAATAAAACTCGCAATTTCAACCGGCGCCCGATTGGAAGGAGCAGTTCATTCACACGTAAGAAAAGCTGTTAAAGTGGGTGCATCAAAAGAGGAAATGCGCCAGGTGGCTTTACTAGCTTTACCAACAATCGGCTTACCTTCAATGATGGCTTCATTAAGCTGGATTGATGATATTATTGAGGAGAATTAAATGACTCAGTTTATCGAACTTTTTATCTCCTTTGTTAAAGTAGGATCTTTTTCATTTGGTGGTGCCTATTCTCTTATCCCACTAATAGAAAAGGAAGTAGTACAAAATCACAACTGGCTTTCGCAGGATGATTTTTTGAAAGTACTTGGTATGGCTGAAGTATTTCCCGGCGCAATATCAATAAAATTTGCAACTTATACCGGTTACAAAGTTGCAGGAATACCTGGAGCCATTGTTGCAAACCTGGGAAATTTTATTATGCCGGCAACAATTATTATGATTGCTGCCTATTTTTATACTCAGTATGAAAAAAATGTAACTGTAGTAAAAGCATTTAACGGTATAAAATATGCGATGGTCGGAATGATTGCAGCAATTATGTATCAATATGCTGTTACAAATTTTGCTGAAGCAAAAAGTTTAATCTTTTTAGTGCTTGGAGCTTCCCTGGTTTTATTTTTCAATTTACACCCGGCATTTGTAGTGATCATTGCCGGAGTATTGGCAATTTTTATTCTATAATTTTATATGAAGAATTTCATAGATAATTTTAACAGGGTTCACGATTATTTAAGGATATCACTTACGGATAAGTGCAATCTTAACTGTCTTTATTACAATCCTGATAATTCTACTTATGTTAAACTATTAAAACAAGATATCCTCACATACGATGAATTACTGAGGTTGATAAAAATATTCGGCAATGCTGGAATTAGAAAAATAAGATTCACAGGAGGAGAGCCGCTTGCACGAAAAGGTGTGCTTAATTTTTTTGATGATGTAAATCAATTGAAGGACGAATTCAACTTTGAAATCGGCATAACAACAAATGCAACATTATTAAATGGTAACGTACACAGATTAAAAGAAGCAGGAATAGCACGGCTTAATATCAGTCTCGATTCATTACAGGAAGAAAAGTTTTTTAACATAACAAAACAGGATAAACTCCATTCAGTTTTAGATGCGATATCGGAAGCAAAACAGTTGGGCTTTAACCCGATTAAAATTAATTCGGTTGTAATGAGAGGAATAAATGACGATGAACTAATTGATTTTGTTGAGTTTGCGATAACAAACGATTTAAATATTCGCTTTATTGAATTTATGCCTTTCGGAAATAACGATTGGAATTCCAATGCATTTATCGGCTGGCAGGAAATGAAATCCGAAATAGAAGAAAAGTTTGAGCTTCTTCCTGTAAAAACAAATTCAAACAGTGTTGCTAAAGATTTTAGTATTAAGGACTATCCCGGTGAAGTAAGTTTTATCAGTTCCATATCCGACCACTTCTGCTGTATGTGCAACAGGTTAAGGATTACAGCAAGCGGAATATTAAAACTTTGCTTATTCACAAATAGCATTGATGAACTAAATTTTAAAGAGCTGTTAAATAACATGTCATTAAATGATGAAGATATAACTTTACTTATTTCCGATACACTTCAATTTAAAAAAGAGAACCACCCTCCGGTGAAGGAATTATTAACTTACGAAAAAAATCAAATGTTAAGTATTGGCGGATGATGGAAACGAAATTAACACACACGAACATAAACGGCAAAGCTAATATGGTTGATATTTCCGATAAAGAAATATCAATCCGAACTGCCGAAGCTTATTCCGAAGTAAAAATAAGTGATGAAGTTTTTAAAGCAATAAAAGAAAACAATATTAAAAAAGGTGATGTGTTTACAGTTGCAAAAATAGCGGGAATTCAGGCAGCTAAAAAAACTTCGGAACTCATTCCGCTTTGTCATAACATTTTCATCACCAAAATTGATGTTGAACTGCACTTAAACGAAGAAAAAAAACGTGTTGAAATAAAATCTTTTGCCAAAACAGAAAGTAAAACAGGAATTGAGATGGAAGTATTAACAGCAGCTTCTTTGGCGGCGCTTACTGTTTACGATATGTGCAAAGCTATCGATAAATCAATGGTTATTTCGGAAACAAAACTGATTACGAAAACAGGCGGAAAGAGCGGGACATATAAAATTAATGATTCAAACAATTAATGAGTGAACTATTAACACCTAACTTCAGTCTGTGTTGCACGAGGTTGAAATGTCATTCTGAATGGAGCGTAGCGGAATGAAGAATCTCATATTTACTAAAAATGAGACACTTCACTTCGTTCGGTGTGACAAAAAGTAATTCTGCAACAGACTCCTAATCCCGGTGTTATAGAATAAAAACTTTAATCATAAAATAAAATAATCATCAAAAAGACCACCAATCAAAACTGAATTAAGATGATATCATTTGACGAAGCGTATAAAATTATTGAAAAAGGTTTTAACGAAATAAATCCTGAGACTGAAAAGGTATTATTGGAAAGATCTTTACACAGAACTTTAGCCGAAGAGGTTATTGCAGATGTTGATCTTCCTCCATTCAATAATTCTGCTATGGATGGAATTGCAGTTAAATATATTGAATATATTAATGAGTGGAAAATAGTTGGGGAAATTTCTGCGGGAAATTATGAAGAGTTTAAACTGAAAGAAAAATCCGCAGTTACTATAATGACCGGAAGCAGAATACCTGAATTTTGCGATACAATAATTCCTGTTGAAGATATTGATGTGAACAAAGATACCGCTTCACTTAAAGAGAACGCCAAATTCAGAAAAGGTATGAGCATCAGAAAAAAAGGGAGCGACATTGCAAACGGAGAAATAGCAATTCCGAAAAACACTTTTTTGAAACCCAGACATCTTGCGGCGGCAGCTTCCTGTGGTAAATCTGAAATAAGTGTTATTAAAAAATTAAACATTGGAGTGATGGCAACCGGCGATGAATTAATTCCTGTTGATGAAAAACCTACGGGAGATAAAATAAGAATATCAAATACATATTCCTTACTTGCAGTAATTGATGAGTTGAATATGAACGCAGTAGATTTAGGAATTGTTTCAGATGAAAAGGTATTATTGCTGCAGAAGATTTCAGACGCACTCAGCAGTAATATTGATATTCTAATTACAACAGGCGGTGTTTCCGTTGGCAAATTTGATTATGTAAAAGAAGTTTTTGAAGAGTTAGGTGTTGAAATAATTTTTTGGAGAGCATCTATAAAGCCGGGCAGACCAATAGTGTTTGGATCATTCAAAAGCGGCGCTCATTCAATGCTTGTTTTTGGACTTCCGGGAAATCCTGTTTCGAGTTTGGTTAATTTTGAAATTTTCATTCGTGAAAACATCATTAAATTATACAATCAACCAAAACGGGAATACTTTGAAGCTGTCCTTCAAAACAATTTAAAAAAGAGGGATAAAAAACGGCATTTTATGAGAGGTGTTTTAGCAAAAAGAACAGATGGAACGTATGCAGTAAGTTCGGAATTCAGTCAGTCATCGGGCAGCCTGGTGGAAATGAGCAAGGCGAATTGTTTGATGATAATTGAAGAAGAAACAATAAATCCGATGAAAGGAAAAATTGTAAAATGTATGATGATATAACAGCAATTATTTTATCGGGTGGTAAAAGTTCAAGAATGGGAACAAATAAATCTTTTTTGAAGATAGGCAATAAAACCGTAATTGAGAGAATGCACGATTTACTGCAAAGCATGTTTAATAATGTAATTCTTATAACAAACGAACCCGATGATTATAAATTTCTCGGTGTTCCAATTTATGAAGACATCTTCCGGCACAGAGGTCCTTTAGCCGGAATTCACTCGGGGCTAAAACATTCCAAAACAAATATAAATTTTATTATCTCCTGCGATCTGCCTTTAATGACAAAGGAAATGATAAATTATTTGATGGAATATAAAACCAATAAATTAATAACGGTTGCAAAAGCAGATGGATTTATTCAGCAACTTGCCGGAAAATATTCAAAGGATTGTTTAAGTGATGCAGAAGAAATATTAAAAGCTCAGTTAGAAGTTGAACTAAGAGACCATGCACAAATGAAGAGACGCTGCAACGTATTAAAATTAATTGACCAGATAGGTGCTGAAATAATTAATGCTGAAATGCTTCCCTTTTATAATGAGGATCTATATTTCAATATGAATAAAACTGAAGATTACGAACTACTTCTACAAAAATTACAAGTTAAGAACTTTAGTTAAGGTTAATGATATTTAATCAAGATTGCTCGATATCCTTAATATTCTTAGGATATTTATAAAAACGCTTTGAGTTATTAATTTTTATGGGTATTATTCTAAAAAACTATATTATTATATGGCTTGCAGTCTCGCAACCAATGAGTCAATGCTTGAAGAATTCCGCTATTCGAACGAGCCTCATAGCATCCTTATTAATGCTCGTTGCATCATCTCAAACATTATCACAAGAAGTGACGCCGGCAAACCACAGTTATATCCTGCAACTACTCGACTCATCATATGTCTTCGTCCACTGGAAAACAAAATGGAAGGAGCATCTTCCTTCTATGACCTTGGAGCAATTCACCCTGTATCGGGAGAGTGAGATTGAAATAAACACTCATTCCAAGAAATCGCCGCTTGAGTATTTTCTGAGTAAACCTAACCTGGCGTTTTTCTCATTCTCTCCCAATGGTCTGCTGGCGGTTTCCTCAAGTGAGAGCTGGTCCATTTTTAAAAGGGACGGATTCTACCACGTGGGATATGATGACAGTTCAGTGTTGCGTCTTTATGACTTCTCAAAAGAAGAATCTTATGTCGTCGTCCATTCCGGACTATATGGTCCTGGCTTCCACGGTTTTGCATGGCTCAACGATAATCTCTTAGTTGCTGTTGGCGCTATCTGGGACCTGGCTAAAGAGCGTGACGACTACGACCAAGTTGCACCGGCAGCTTTCGTGTTTGATTTTGCAAAGATGTGGGTCTCCATGTACAGAGGAAACAATGTACCTGCAAAGGATTACTACAAGAACGGACCCAGAGGACTCTCGTTTGAGACAAAATTAATGTTTGACTATCGTCCTGATTCAGAATAAGTCAGTTCAATGTATTAAGTTTAATTAATATAG
>Ga0209997_10000888_pt1 | contig 10579 bp, 6 predicted proteins | sample CR04metaG_FD_182079 | JGI IMG/M metagenome (GOLD analysis project Ga0209997, IMG submission 182079) | Deep subsurface microbial communities from Mariana Trench to uncover new lineages of life (NeLLi) - CR04 metaG (SPAdes) (version 2) | ecosystem: Environmental > Aquatic > Marine > Ocean trench >...
CAGCCGGGACGACCGCTTTGAAATTGTGGTAGCGAACGAAATACTCCCACTGTGGTTCTTTCGGTAAGTACTGGTGTAGTTGCTCCTGTACCTCGGCGTACTTTTGATCATTGGCCAAATTGACGAACTCGTCCGGATCTCGCTGAAGATCGTATAACTCTGCGCCTCCATCGAAATAGTGAATGTACTGCCAGCGAGGCGTGCTAATAGTGTGATTTCCTCGGCCAAAAGTTGTGTGTGTATAAGTCTGCCATTCCTGATCGGGATTTCTTATCAAAGGCAAAAGGCTGTTTCCCTCCCACTCTTTTTTGATCGGTATCTTCGTCATGTCCGCGATGGTCGGGGCGAGATCCAGCAGATTGACCATGCGAGCGCTCGTACTATGCGGTTCAAAACCCTCAGGCAATTGATTCTTAGGCGGAACAATGACCATCGGTATTCGAGTCGACCTGTACCAGCCGGTCGCTTTGCCCCAATGTTCTTTTTCCCCCAGGTGCCAACCGTGATCCGACCACAATACGACCAGCGTATTGTCGGCGTAGTCGCTCATTTTCAGCGCCGTCATGATATTGCCGACCAGTTCATCCACATAAGAAATGGCCGCGAGATAGGAAGAAACGGCATTTTCCCATTCCCCGTATTGTTCGACACTCTTATGCAAGCCAGAAGTAACGGCGACTTTCGTATATTCCTTGCCTGCACGTGGCAAATCGCTCAGATCGTCCGGAAGCGTTTGTGGCAGGACGACCGATTCCGGGGGGTACAGATCGTGAAAGCGTTTCGGGTTGAATAAAGGTTGATGAGGGCGGTGAAAACCAACGGCCAGGAAAAAAGGCTTTTCCTGTTCTTGCTGAAGCTTATCGATCGCCCAATTGGCCGTTTTGGTATCGGAAAACATCTCATCGGGAAGGTCCACTGGCCCCCAATCGAACGTATTGGTGCTTCTCCAATGCCGGTCGGCGGGAAAACCATTGAGGGGAAGCCGGAACTCTTTTCCATTCTTGACCACCAGGTTGAACGGCTTTTGCGCCTCAATATCCAACTCTTCTCTTGTAAACGGTGCTGAGGAACTGCCTGCCTCCCCATACTCGTCGAAAGCATCTATGGGAATTCTTGATGCCCCAGCATGAAATATTTTCCCAGCGCCCATGACGTGATAACCGTTTTGGCGAAAATATTCCGGCATGCTAATCAGATGAGGCACATCTTCTCGGTAGTTAATGGCATTGGTGTAAATACCGTTGGACGTTGGCCAAAGTCCACTCATGATCGCGGTACGGGAAGGGCCGCAGATAGGGGCCGGAGCGTGAGCGTTGGTAAAAGACACGCCCTCTGCAGCCAAGGCGTCCATATGAGGTGTTTGAACCTGCGGATGGGTGTTCAAAAACCCGGCCCAGTCGTTCATATCGTCGATAGCGATGAACAATACATTGGGGTGCGTATCATTAGCTGGCGCCGATTGTGCATTGGCCCAGGTGGGAAGAATGGCAATCAGCACGAACGAGAATATAACGAACAGTAATTTCTTTGACATATCAACAAATGACCTGCTTCATGTCCCCTAAGGTAGTTCCTGCCCAGCCTACATACGATTGCCGAACAGGACCAGAGCTCGCTTATCTTCTGCGAAACTGTATTCTTTCGCTGCCCTCGCCTGAGGATAGCGTATTACTGTAATAACTGTATTTGTTCCGGGAATTACGGCGTTGATTTTAGATTCCCTACCTGACATCACGTAACCGCCGTCGTTTTCAAAGAGCCACCACATCAATCCATAGCGCCCACCGTCGGACTCCCGCATTCCGTGGTATGTCCAGACTTCTTGCCTCAGCTCCGTGGAAAACACCGATTCCGGATTCAGCCAAAACTGTCCGAAGGTGTTGAGATCGCGGGCGGTGGTGTAAAGTCCCGCGCTTGCTCTTCTCCCGCTCTGTGAATAGTGGAAAAGATCTTTCTTCAGTGGCAACACCTGCTCCGTGGCCGATCCGGGATAAACATAGCCTGTTGATTCCAGGCCCAGTGGTTCGATGATTTTTTCATTCAAAAGGGTATCCAGATCCTTGCCGCTCGCGGCTTCAAGCGTTCGCTCAAGGATCAGCATCCCGAGGCTCGAATATTTGAAACCGGTGCCGGGTGCCGTGATTATCTGGATAATGTCAAAGCTCGGCGGCAGGGATTCCGGCGTTTTGTTGCCTTCAACAGCCGTCCCTGAAGTGTGAGACAACAGATGCCGAATCGTAACGGCCCGTCGATCGAACGGTCCATCACCGTGCTCGCGGAAAGCGGGCAGGTATTTGCTGACCGAGTCATCCAGCGAAAGAAGGTCGTCTTCGCATAAGCTCAGAACCAGTGCCGAAACAAAGCTCTTGGCAATGGAGAAGACCTGCCAGCGGGAATGCTCATTCACCACCGTGTCTAAAACGCCTTGTCCATCATAATAACGCTCGTAAATGATCTCCCCGTTCTTGCTGACCACCGCGGCAAAGGGGCTGTCTCCCAGTTGGCTGGCCGTTGTGTCCAGGTAAGTGTCGAGCTCCCTCAGTGTCTCGGCAGTGTCCGCTGTGCCCAGGGCTGGGAAAACCATCAATGAATAAAGGGCGATGAATTGTTTCATATTCGGCGTTTGTTTCTAGCCAGTGCTTATCGTGTGTTTGAAGGTGGCCGGTCCTCCTACGGAGGCGTCGTCAGCAGAATATCGGCATAGGCGTCTGCATATCGACGGCCAAGCTCCCGCGCCGACCGTGCATCAAAGTGAGTGCCATCACCAATATCTGTCAGGCCATCCGAAGAGACAAACCTCGTGTGCTCGATTTGTGCCGGTACGTTTTCATGCACAGCATTAACGAGCTGCCTGCCGTCCGACCATTCTTTGAATTGGCCGAGTTGACCGATGATGAACGGCAGCTGTTCGTCACTGGCAATGTTGCGAAAACGGCGGATCAGGTCATGCAATCTCTTTTCATACTGGGGTGCCCGCTCCGGCCTTGAGTCCGATTCGCCCTGGTGCCAAAGAATTGCCTTAAGCTCGCCTGACTGCATGGCCACGCGCAGTCGACGAACAGCATCGTCCCAGGGGTAGAGGCCGGTTTTTTCGTGGTAGCCGCCCGGTGCCCAGGTCTCAATACCCGAGCCACCGACTGCGGTCGGAACGAGCCCTATTCTGATTTCAGGATTCTGTTTAGCGATCTCTTTCGCAAATGCCAGCCCCGGTCCTGTTCCTCTTACTTCTGGTTTGTCGAAATGCAGCGGCTCGGTCGCGATCACCCACTTGTCATTCTTGTCTAAAACAAATACTCGCGGATGAGGGGTGCGGTCTATTTCCGACAGCTCTCCTCTTCCGGCCATGTTTGACTGGCCGGCCAGCAAGAAAATGTGCATTGGCGGTAAGGCACTGGATCCTGTCGGTCCGGAGCAGCCGCTGGTGCAAAAAGTAGCCAGAGCGATGAGCGCGATTACGCGAATTGATCGCTGTATGTCTCTATTGGTCTTCCTGTTCATCATCCATCAATTCGAAAAAATCGGCCGGTAGCTGATTTTTGAGACTGTCCATCAGCTCGCGGTGCTGCGTTGCAGATTCCGGATCAGCCGCCAGGTTGGTCCACTCGTTGGGATCGTCCTCGTGATTGTAGAGTTCTTCACTGCCATCGGCATACAGGCTGTAGCGCCAGGGGCCGGACTGAATTGCTTGCCCAAACCTCACGACATCATCGTCGCCGGTGCGTCGATACTGGGTAATTGCCGGGTAGTCCCAGGACGCGTCCGCGTCGCCCAGCAAGGGCACCAGGCTATGGCCCTGGTTGACCGGATTCGCGGGCAGGTTGGCCAGGTCCAGCAGGGTGGGGTAGATGTCAATCAGGCCGACCGTTTGGGCACGACTTTCACCTTGCGGCAGGTTCGGTCCGGCGATGATCAGCGGAACCTTATTGGCACGCTCCCACAAGGCGTGTTTCTGGAACGTATTCTTCTCGCCAATGAAATATCCATGGTCTGAAAACAGCACAATGATGGTATTTTCCGCGTAGGGGCTGCTTTCCAGTGCATCGAGCACCTGTCCGACATAGTAGTCAGCAAAATTCACGCTCGCCAGGTATGAGTGAATGATGTCCTGGTAGACGCCTGTTTCCTTCGCCCATTCGGTTCTCGGCATGTGATTTACGAAATTGAGGCCGATCGCGTAATTCGGAACGTCGTCAAGATCGTCTTTTTTGTAGGGTGGCGGGGTGACCAACTCGGAATTGCCAATCGCATCGAAATAGCGTTGCGGCACGTACCACGGCACGTGCGGACGCAGGAACCCGACCATCAGCATAAACGGGCGATCGTGCTCTTCCTGCAAACGCTCGACGGCCCAGGCGGCAGCCGTCGCATCGGACATTTCCTGCTCGGGAGCCGGATATACGGCCCAGTCCGTCAGCGTATCTTCCGAAAAGTAGTTGACTTCCTTGCCGTCAGGCATGGTGTCCCAGTCGCCTCGATCGCCGGACATATCAACGCTGCCTTCGGGAAGATGCCGATGCAGCAATTTACCGACCGCCATCGTTTTGTAACCATGCTGCGCGAAGTAACTGTGCAGTAATGCCGTATTGTGTTTCTCTGCAGCCTCGACGACTAGCGAGTCCGGCTTGGGCTGTTGCAACAATCCCAGTGTGCCCGGCAACAATCCGGAAAACAGGCTGGCACGCGACGGCCCGCAAAGTGGAAACTGGCTGAAAGCCTGGGTGAACACCGTACCGCGCCCGGCCAGGGCATCGATATGCGGTGTACGCGTATCCGGGTGCGTGCCCGTGTAGCCGACCCAGTCATTCAGATCGTCGACAGCGATAAACAGTACATTGGGCGGTTCGGTGACAACAGGTTCATCTTCCTCCGATGTTTGCGGAGCGCAGCCGTTGACAAAAAGCATCAGGCAGCCGACTGCAAGCAGCCGAAGATAACTGTTCCAGCGACGAAGAGCGTACTGCATAGAATCTGACCTCAATGTTTAGCAGTAGGGCATGTACCGCTTGATTGCCGTACTTTCAGTTCGTAATCGAGTAAGACGTTGGATTGCACCGTCTCGTTCGACTCGTCATTGATCTGTCGAATGTAGCTTTCCAGAAGCTCAACGGATTTTTCACCCATGGCCCTCAAAGGCTGGCGGATCGTTGTCAGCTTCGGCCAAACCGACCGCGCAATTGGCGCGTCATCGAATCCTGCAACGCTGAGCTCTTCCGGGACGCGTATTCTTGATTCCTGAGCAGCGGACAAGACGCCAGCAGCCATCTCATCATTGCTCGCAAAAATGGCTGTCGGGCGATCCTTCAGGCGCAATAACTCACGGGCACATTCATTGCCGGATTGGACGTCAAAATTACCGGTCTGGATATTGGAGGGTGAAATTTTCAAGCCATGATCGCGGATCGACGCCGAAAAACCTTCAAACCTTAGCGCGGAGGCCACGTAATCACCGGGACCTTTGATGATTGCGAGGTTCTTATGCCCTTCCGAAATAAAATAGTTGGCGAGCTCATAGGCCGCAGCGAAATTATCGATGCTGACGCGCAACTGGATATCCTGCGTAGGCGTACCGGCGATCCGAACACATGGGACAGCCTTTTCTCGGACAATTTCCAGGAGTCGCCTGTCGAAGCAGATCGGAGGTGGCAGGATTACTCCGTCTATGCGGGAAGGATCCAGCAGTTTGGCGATTTCCTCGTAATCGATGGGTAACCCGATCGTGTCACCCTCATAATCCCCGACACCCTCGATCAGAAGGTGATAGCCAATGTTCCGGCACGCATGCATCATGCCGATCAGCAATTTTGCGGTCCAGGTAACGTTTGGATTGTTGAAGATCATCAGTATCTGATACGTTCGTCCACCCGACAGGCGTCTTGCGCCAATATTCGGCCGATAATCGACTTTCGCTATCGCCCTTTGGATTCTCTCAGCCGTAGCTTGTTTGACGTTGCCTTTCATATTGACTACACGGCTAACCGTCATCGGCGACACGCCCGCCTCCAAAGCAACATCTTTGATCGTTGCTTCACGTTTCCTTGTCGTATGCCGTTTATCGTTGCTCATTCGCAGTCAACACCATCTCCGCCATAGGCGCCAATGTTCACACTCTTGATCTCGTTACGCCAGAAATCGGCAAGGGCTGCGTTATCGTCGCCCTTTCCGGCGCGGATAGCCGGCGAGCCAAGACACAACTTGTAGCCACTGAGCCGCCCTGGATCGTTCATGTCAATTCCCGTGCCGCCAGTGCCAGGCGCGGCCAGGCGCGGATCATCGGTCAGGTCGATGTAGTTGGGGTCATCAAGACCGATAACGATATTGTTCTCGAAGATGTTGCCACGCTCCGCGGTGGGCACGGACCCCCAACTTGCACCGCTTCCGGCAAACACGAAAATATTGTCGATAAACGCCGTGTCGATGGGGTCACGTTGCGGCCCGAAGTTCATAAACATCATCATGTTCGGATGCGTGGAATAGAACGTATTATTGCTGATCACCACGTCGCTAATTTCATGGTCATCATAGAAACCGTAGTGAAGAAAGCCATAACGATCGTTGACGCTGATATTGTGGTGGATGTATATGCCATCGCCATACTTGCGCATGATTGCGAAGGCGAAATTATTATCATGCGAATAGTTGTACCGGAACTCGGTGTTCCGGCTATTGTAGTCGGCATCGAATCCACCGCGATCCTTGTCGGCGGCAGGACCATGGTTTCCGAAAGCTTCGTTATACTGAATCAGTGCCGAGTCGGTCGCGTAGTTGTAGAGCGTATTCCCCGTAGTCTCGGTCGCAATATTCGGGCCCATGACGTTGTATTCGGCCAACGGAGCGTCTGCACTGCCGATAATGATGGCGTTCCGCGTAACGTTGCTGACGCGATTACCGCGAACAACGACATTGAGGTGAGCGTGCCGGCCAATTGGATTGCCCACGTTTCGCGGATCGTCAGGGTCGGCTTCCCACGTTGATTTGGTTCTGATGCCTACACCACTGATATTCCGAATCTCATTGTTTTCGATCAACACGCCATCGAATTTCGTGGGCACCGCGGTACCGCGAACGCGAAACACGATGCCGCCATTGTTAAAGTCGTCGTGCACCCCGGTTACATCGTGGACCAGGCAGTTTCGAACGACGAAATTCTTGTGTGTGCCGCTGTCTGAAGCCGTAACGAATATGCCGTGGCGTTCGGAGCGAACCGCGGATTGGTTGATGACCTCGATATTCTCGATGACCCAGCCCCCGGAATCACGGATATCGATAGTTCCCATGCCCTCAGCGTTGGCTCGGATTACTGGGCGCGGTGCCTCGGATGATCCGAAATCCGCGACCCTGATGACCGAGCCCGGCTGCACATCGCTGCGCTGAAGTGACAGAACACCCTCAAAGCTGCGGCCTCGCTCTAAAAGGATCTGGTCGCCACCATTGAAAATGAGTGGTTTGAGTGCTTCAAAGTCTGACTGAGTAGAAATGCGGTAGGTCGTGGCAGCCGCACGCGGCGGCGAAACACCCGTCGTGCCGGAATCAGCGCAGTTGCTCAGACACAGGGCGATCAGAGCCACAAGCGCGACACGGCGAATCCGGGATCGCGCGACGTACAGCATTCCATCATTCATCGTTGCCCCTTCAGTGTGGGTAAGGTTATTTCTTTATAAAGGTAACGTTATCATAATTATTTGGCGACAGTGACTCTGCTCGGATATAGCAAGTATACTAAGCTAATACTCGATCAGCACGTGTACACCGCACTATTGCAATGGCTGGTGACTCGTGATAAAAATACTCAAAATGATAACGATAACACGGCACCACTGTCCCGGGTGTTGGCTGCCGCTACCTTTAAGATCTCGGAGGAGGCAATCTGCAATGATGTTGCTGAGTCGTACGATGTGTTGCGCTCTCCTGGCCGTCGTTTTGGCCGGTGCCGAGGTGGGCGCCGCGCCCTATCCGACCGCGCTGATCAACATCGATGCTCGCGATGCGACAGATCTGTCGGGTAAATGGCATTACATCGTTGACCCGCTGAAGATGGGGGTGACGCGAGCGAACTCGCGCCGGTATGCGGTATTTCAGGATGTAGCCGGGCCCGAAAATCAGGCTGACTTTCTCGAATACAACTTCGACGCCTCACCGCGAATGTTGATTCCCGGCGACTGGAACGGACAGGATGTTTCACTAACGTGGTACGACGGTCTCGTGTGGTTTCGGCGGACCATAGAAATCGATGAGTTGCGGGCGGGTAGACAATTCCTGCACTTCGGAGCGGCAAATTACAAGGCGCTTGTCTACATCAATGGTGAGAAAGTGGGAGAACATGAAGGTGGCTTCACGCCGTTCGCCTTCGACGTTACAGAAAACCTCGTAGTTGGGCAGAATTCGATCGTCGTCGGGGTCGATTCGGAGCACAATAGTTCGTCAATACCTTCGCCCGTCGTCGACTGGAAGAATTACGGTGGTATTACGCGGCCAGTTCATCTTGTCAGCGTTGCGGAAAGCTACGTTCACGATTATTTTGTACGCCTTGATTCTGACGGCCGAATGAGAGCTGACGTCCGCCTCGGTGGTGGCAAGGTCGGAAATCGTACTGTTCGGGTCGACATCCCGGATCTTGGTATCAAGCTTCGCGGCAAGAGCGATCAATCCGGCAGCGTGACGTTTGCTGTGGATGCGCCGGATAAGCTGCAACGGTGGAGCCCCGCAACTCCGAAACTGTATGACGTGATTGTCAGTGCTGCAGGGGATCAGGTCTCCGACAAAATCGGTTTCCGCACGCTCGCGATTGATGGGAGCAACATACTTCTCAATGGCGAGCCGATTTTTTTGCGCGGTATCTCCATTCACGAGGAGACCATTGGCGCAATTCCCAGCCGAGCCATGAACGAAGCGCGTGCACGTGAGTTGCTGAGCATCGCCAAACAGGATCTCAACGCCAACTTCGTGCGCCTGGCACATTATCCTCACGCGGCGATTATGACGCGGATTGCGGATGAGTTGGGCCTGATGGTCTGGAGCGAGATTCCCGTCTATTGGGATATCGACTTCGAGAATCCCGACACGCTCGCAACGGCGAAACAGATGCAGCAGGAAAACATTATCCGCGACAGAAACCGCGCCTCAATTGTCTTCTGGAGCGTCGGCAACGAGACACCGCAAACGGATGTGCGATTGGCTTTTCTCGAAGAATTGATCAGCGATGTTCGCCAACTGGATGCGACGAGACTTGTGACTGCGGCATTGCACCGGGTCAGGAACGAAGGCAGGGCCAATGTCGTTGACGATCCGCTTGGCAAGCTTATCGATGTGGTGTCCGTCAACACCTACCAGGGCTGGTACGGCAACATGTCATTGGACAGGGTGCCGGGCGTCGAGTGGAGAAACCCGAGCGGAAAACCGTTCCTGTTTTCGGAATTTGGCGCGGGTGCGCTGTACGGGTTCCACGATGCGGATATGGAGAAGTTCTCGGAGGAATTCCAGGCGGAGTATTACAGGGTTACGCTGGAGATGGCGAGTAAGGTGCCGGGCCTAAGCGGACTATCACCCTGGATACTGAAGGATTTTCAGTCGCCTCGGCGCATGCACGGCAGATTTCAGGAGTACTGGAACCGAAAGGGTATAATTTCACCGCAGGGCCATAAGAAAGCAGCATTCTTTGTACTGGGTGACTGGTACAAGGAATTAGCATCTAGGGGAGGAATCAGTGAGTAAGTCGGCTATAAATGTCATAACGGCGTCTGTCGGTGATGAGAGCGACTATCTCTTTCCGGCAGAGGCGGGCCCGCGGAAATTAGCGCGCGAGCTTTACGAGAGCATCCGTCAATTGCCGATCATCAGTCCTCACGGTCACTGTGACCCGCAATGGTTTGCAACCAACGAAGCGTTCGCCGATCCGACATCCCTGTTACTGACGCCAGATCACTATTTGTTGCGAATGCTGCACAGCCATGGCGTGAGCCTGGAAACACTGGGCGTGGGCGTTGCGAAGGGCGATAGCGCATTTGACGCGCGCAAGGCATGGCGAATCTTCGCGGAGAATTATTACCTGTTCCGAGGCACGCCCTCTGAACTTTGGATCAATCAAGTCCTCAGGACGGTTTTTGGTATCCACGAATCGTTTTCCGGTACTACTGCCGACGCGATTTATGACGTAATCGCGGATGCGCTGAAACAGCCGGAATTCAGGCCAAGGGCTTTGTTCGAGAGTTTCAACATTGAGTTCCTGGCGACCACGGAGTCCGCGACTGATGATTTGGCCTATCACAAGAAGTTGTTGGCCGACCCCTGGCCGGGGAGAATCGTCACGACGTATCGGCCGGATAATGTCACGAATCCGCAGTTTGAAGATTTCAAAGAGAACATTGTGAAATTCGGCGAGATCACTGGTCAGGATGCTTTGTCCTGGAGCGGCTACCTGGAGGCGCATCGCTTACGGCGTCAGGACTTCATACAGCATGGCGCGACTGCAACCGATCATGGCCATCCCACAGCGCAGACTGAAAACCTTTCTGCCGAGCAAGCGGAAGCTCTATTTCAGAAGGTGCTCAGCGGCAAACAGTCGGCAGAAGATGAAGAACAGTTT
>Ga0209997_10000889_pt1 | contig 10573 bp, 13 predicted proteins | sample CR04metaG_FD_182079 | JGI IMG/M metagenome (GOLD analysis project Ga0209997, IMG submission 182079) | Deep subsurface microbial communities from Mariana Trench to uncover new lineages of life (NeLLi) - CR04 metaG (SPAdes) (version 2) | ecosystem: Environmental > Aquatic > Marine > Ocean trench...
CGTTTTTGACTGGTGAAAAAAAGTTTGTTTTATGGAAATGTTACTGGCCTGATTGTCATAATTGCTGTGACAGACAAGGACGACTTCCATTAACTTCAGATGACTTGATTACAATTGGAAGAGGCTTAAAGTACCAAAAAATTTCTGAGTTTATCCAAAAAGAAACAGTCCTTGTCACTTGGCAAGAACCAGGACCATCAGGTCAGTATACAAGCATGACTACAATTAACTTGAAGAGAAAAGAAGACGAAACAGAAGCTGATGATGGAACACACATCTCATGCAGATTTTTAGATGAAAAAGGAGGATGTTCTATGCATCCAGATAGACCAGGTGTATGCTATCTTTATCCATTCTCAACTTGGCTTGAAAACGAACGTGGAATGGCACGTGTTCATGCAACATTTCAATTTACAGGTGATTGCCCAGGATTTTATCTGGCCGATAATTTGAAACCAATGAAAGATGTATTGAAGGAATACTCTCCAATCATTTATGACTATAATATGAAATCAAGTAGAACCATGCGAGAAAGCTTTGGCTCTGTAACCTTTAGCTAGTGTCATACTATGTTAGAAAAAAAATACAAACACAGAGATAACTTTTCAAATGATCAACATACCTTAGGTTTCCTCACACTGAGTTGTTGGGTGACATTCCCACTTTTTGGGCGTGAGGATTCCTATACATTTTTGAGAATTACATAGATTGAATCATTTTTTTCCATTTCTGTAAATGTTTTAATTTCTATAATATCAAAATGAATTCCAATGATTTTTTTAAGCTGTTCTATTTCATAATAAACAAAGCGTAACCCCCTTTTGTATTCAGTCTTGTTTCCCTTCCAAAAAGAATGAAAAGCAATTCCATTCGGATTGAGAATCTCTTTTTGCCTTTTAATTGATTTTTTAAGATCCCATTTTGTTAAATGTTGGAGTACTTTGTTGGTGTAAATTCCATCAAATTTTTTACCTGTTAGAATTGTTACTGCATCTAGCTTTAGCAAATCTGCCTTTTTGTTATTTTTTTTGTATCTATCAAGAAAGGCCTTTGATGCATCTGAACCAGTTAAAGTATAAGTTTTTTTGAGAATATCAAAGTCTCTTCCTAGACCCATTCCAAGCTCAAGCAGTGTAGAGTTTTTTGGTAGATATTTTTTTAAAATCTTGATAAGCTTTTGTCCTCCCCATTTTTCCGATCTTTTAGCATACTCTTGTATGCCTTTTTTTGTATCATAATATCCCATTTTCTAAGATGTTTTTCTTTTAGATTTAATTTTAAAATTACTTTTTCTCTTTAAATTCTCAGGACAAAAGTTACACAAAAAAGAAAAGGTTAAGCTGCAGGAACTGCAAGACCATTTTCAATCAGTCTTTCTGCTGTTGCTGATTTAACACACATTGCCTTGCCGTTTGAGGTTTTAAGAACAAGATTTAGTCCTTCTCTACATTCTATCTCATCAACATCTATTCCAGCTAACATTTGTTTGTGAGGAGAAATCCATGCGAATCGTTTGTCTGATACATTATCTCTAAACTCTGCTTGGAATTGGATTCGCTCATCTTCAGACATGTCTTTGTATTTTAGTCTAAGTTCAGACTTGAAATCCTTCATCTCTGCATGTCGTTTGAGAATTTGGTCTTTTTGAAGATCAGACATTGCACCAAGTCTCATTTCCATTCCAGATTTGAAATGATCCATGTACTTTGATTTAATTTTGTCGTGAATCTCATCTCTTTGTATATCAGTCAAATCCGAATGCGTTGTTCTGAATTTTTCTAGAATTGCATCACGTCTTTCATCAGACATGTCATACTTTAACATCTTTTCATGCATCTTCATTTTCAAATCAGAACTAGAATCCATCATTTTGTCCCGCATTTGACCAAAGTCTTCTGTATAGTCTTCAATCATGTCTTGATGATTCATTCTGTAGTCTTCTCGCTCTTGTTCAGACATGTTGCAGTATTCGGCTAGTCTTTCATGATGTTCTTGCAAAAATTTATTATTTTGCATCAACATTCTCTTTTTTTCATCTGGCATATCACATAGAGCTGCAATTCTCATATCAAAGTCTCGAACAAAATCTTGACCCATTTTTTTATACATCATATGATCTTTTTTGTAATCGGTCATCTTATCACGATGTTCTTTTTTGTACTGTTCTTTTTCCTCATCAGTCATAGAGCAGTATCTGTCATGTTGTTCTCTCATTTCATCAGTTATTTTATCATTCCTTGACTTAAATTCATCTCGTTCTTCATCCGACATTTCACAAAATCGCTCATAGTTGTCTTTCATATAGTCTGCTTTGTCATGATATTTGTCACGAATCTCTTCTTTGTGATCTTCAATGTATTGTTCACGTTCTGATTCATCTAGTTGACAATATTTGTCAAGCTTTGCTTTGTACTCACGCATGTCTTCATATTCTGCAAAATGCTCTTCGCGTTCTTCCTCAGACATGTTACAATATCTGTCGGCTTTTTCTCTAAGATCTTCGTATTTGTCATAATCTTTGTGATCGTCAGAATCTTCGTAATCCTCATCCTGAGTGGATGTAGTGATTTGTGTATCATCGCCACCAGTTGTAGATATTTCCATGTCTGTATCTTCTTCGTCTGTGTCGTCTTGTGCAAATGCTACTCCACTTAGCTGCATTGATGGACTAGCAAAGAGTCCTCCAATTAGAATAAATGCTATAGCATACAAGGCTGTTTTTTTATCCATCATTAGAGACCGGATCGAGTAGATCAGTATTTATCATTTGCGAAGCATTTGTCAGAATTCTGGGTTTTGGTTTTTTTGTAATTAATTTAAAACAAAATTTAAATTAAGAATTTTTTTAGGTTTTGTGTTAGTTTTATATCATCCAATAAAACTAAAATATGATTTAGAAATTGGATAAATTATTACCATTATTTTCTCTTAACTTAAAAGGAAAGTCTCTAGCTTTTAGTTCTGCAAGTTGCTCGGCAATTTTCTCTTGATTTTCAGATCCATATGAAATTAAAATTAAATCGCCTTCAAATATTAGATAATCTCTTAGATCATCTACCTTTTTTTCATTAATGTAAAACTTTAGTATATAGTCCCCATTGGAACAAAACTTTGTTCCATCATGAAAGACAATGCAATTTGACAAAAGTCCAAGATTTATAGTTTCAAAAAGGTAACCAATTGTTACATCTTTTGAATGTCTGTGAACTACATAGCCATTAGAGTTTTCTAAATGAATAAAAGGATTCTGTAATTGAAACTCTGGTTTTGTAAAATCAAACTCGTCACCAAAAATCTTCATTGAAATTGATGCGTGCTCGTGCGCGCTTCCAAAAACAAATGTAGAATAACTATCTGTTTTGGGTTGGTCTAGCAAAACTCCCAAGGTAATTGATGACATTAATCCTATTAGCATGATCCAAATAACTGGAATTTTAGTTTTCATTGATTAGAGCTTTGCTTTAGCCCCTTTTTTTATCATCTGCCAACGAAAGTAAACTAAAAGAGGAATTACAATTACGATTACCGCTATGAGAAAGTATTGGTCGGAGTGATCTTGAAAAATACATTGTTCTATCTGACTGTATAGTTTGTAAAACTCTAAAAGTTTGGGGTCACTATAACTATTCAAATTATTTTCATTAAGATAATTGACTCTTTCTTGGATATTGTTTTGTAGAGTTTTCAGATTTTCCTTATCTGTAGGTTTGCACTCATAGCCTGCTTGCAGGAATAATTTTCCTAGATTAAAAAAAAAGGATTCAACTATTTTCTAGCACCTTCATGAATACCGTATGTGCACTCTGCACAAATATTATCATGAGTATATACTTCGTTTAAACAAGAACATTTTCTACAAGTGCAGCTGTATTTTTCTAATTTCTGCATGAACCTCTTTGGTGATTATCTTACTTAATTTTTTACACTGTAAATTGGTTTAGGCTTTGATTATTTTGTTATAACTAGAACCAAATCGTTCCAGCTATTAGGAGATCTGCGTCAATTAGCCAAGAAATACAGTAATTACTAAAAGTGATGTGATGCTAAATTAACAATGAAGCGTCTCTTTGCTCTGGGTTTATTGTTAATATTTACATCTACTCCTTTAGCTTTTTCAATACAATCAGATCAAAATTCTCTTACATGGCCAAATGAGAGAGCAGCTGCATCACAGACACAAATTCAAGATATTCAAGGCAACGAGCTTGCCTATGTATTGGTTGATCAGCAGGTTCTCATTGTTGCAGATGTTACAAATGCGCTTGATAAACAACAGCCATTTACCTATATTGTTCAAATACAAGACAACGATGGAGTTGTAGTATCATTAGGTTGGCTTTCAGGTTCTCTTGCTCCAAACCAAATTCTCAGTCCCGCATTATCTTGGATCCCACAGTATCCAGGAGTGTATAATGCTGCAGTATTTGTTTGGGAAGGAATTGATAATCCATCTGCCCTTTCTCATCCTCTTTCTTTAGATATTGAGGTAAGGCACGCTGAAACCTAAATCAGAACATGAATGCTGAATTGTTCTAAACATCAGGCCTTTGCGATCTTCATTAGGTCACTCATGTGAATCTCCATGCCAAACCTTTGCTCGTTCTTTTTCATGTAACGGAAGATAGCTAAAACATCAGGTAAGGACTTGAAGATTGAGAAATTTTTGTCAATTTTTTTTCTAATAAACTTGAATACCTTGCCGTAAATCTTGTAATACTCATCTACTGCCTTTTCGTACTTTGCAGGATTATACATGTGCTCTAAAAAGATATCTACACAAATCATACTGGGAATAATTCCCTCACCCAACAGAGGATAGACTGTTCCAATTGACTCACCAACTCCAATAACCTTCCCATGGTAAAATGGCTTGCAAAGATCCGGCGTTGCAAGCCTTATTGGTCGCCCTACCGTTTTTGTTACTCGGCCTCCATATTTTTTTAAGAACTTGTTGGTTTCTTCTACATGCTTCTTGTTATAGTCACCAGCTCCAATGTGTGCAACCTTCTCTCCTAGTGGAAAGTACCAAAAGTATCCGCTCATACCAGGAAACGGCTGTATGTAAAAGTCGTCATATGGGACCTTGTCTTCGTATTCTATTCTGTACTCGTATGTTGGCAAAAAAAAGTCATGTTCTATCTTTGGCAGATACATTCTATAAAAGCCTGTACAGTCTACAATTAGATCATATTCTTTTTCTAACTGTTCCAAGCTTAGTGCCTTGCCATACCTTACATCACAGTCTTTAATGAAATCTTGTATGAGACCAATTTTGTTGTACGTACACAAACCGATTAGTCCAATGTCAAACTCCTCTTGATTGTCCAACTTAACATGCATCTTTTTGCCATCATGAGTTAGATAATCCTCAAAATTGACTCCAACTTTACTGCATAGCTCATTCATTGTACTTTTGATTGTGCCCCATGCGCAAATAGAGTCATGTTTTTCTTGCAGGGATCTTTCATAACCTACGACTTTGTGTTCAGAATCCTTTAGTCTGGCCATAAGATAAGAGCCGGCTACTCCCATTCCCATTACTGCGATCTTCAATAGCATGACTTTGATTGAGCCCCATAAATAGATGATTTTCTTTCTGGAATAGAGTATTTGATTATACAGGGAGTAATACAGATACCAATTATTCCTGCAGATAATGGAGCTGAATCATCTGCCTTTGCTCCGTCATGGATTAAGGACACTGCAGGTTGGTGGGCTGAAGGTTTTGTTAGTGATTCAGAGTTTGTAAACGGGCTTCAGTATTTGATTAGTCAGGGAATAATTACAGTATAATTTTTCAAAACCATCCCTTGCTGCAATCAAAATAGTTTTTCCTGCTTTTTCTCATCCCAAACTAAATCAGATAAACCAAGCTCAAGTCTCAATGCATTTGCAGTAGCTGGCGCAAAGCCCTGATAATGATTGTTTGTCATTACCAAAGCAAGTTCAGCTTCATCTTCAATTTTTTTTAGCTTCTCTGCCCAACCTCGAATAGAATCGCCTTTGTCTAAAACAACTCTGCCAAACTCTGAATCATGAATGGCACGATCCCCAATTAACCTCACATACACAAAGTCTGATGTCAAAATTTTTGGATTGTGCACGTCTGGAATATCATTCCATACAAGGCAGATGTTTTTCTCAGTTAGATAGTCAATTGCCTCATCTGTAAACCAGGACTCGTGTCGTCCCTCAATTGGAAACCTATAGTAGTTTGGAAGATAGGAAAAAATCTCATCTAAATGCGGTCGAGCCTCGTCAAACGTCAACGATGGAGGCAGCTGAAACACCAATGCCAAGATTTGAGATTTCATCCGAACCAGGGCTCCTAAAAACTCATACACTAGACCTTTGACGTTTTTTAGCTTATGTTCGTGTGTAATCTTTCCAGGAAACTTTGCAGTAAATCTAAAGTCTTCAGGAGTATCAGAAAACCACTTTTTTGTAATGAACTGATTTGGAACCTGATAGTAAGTAGAGTTAATTTCTGTAATATCAAAAATTGTACTATAATACTTGAGCCATTCTCTGCTTTTGAGTGATTTTGGATAAAATGTACCAGACCATCCTTCATAACTCCATCCTGTGCAGCCAATTTTTAGCTCCAATACTATGTAACTACGTTAAAGTTTGCTAAATCACTTTTTTTCTTAATCTTGTTTAGGATTATGAAATTGAATGTATACACAATTACTTACGAAAACTCATTTTCCTCCCTGAGTCAGTATTGGAGAAAGGGAATTCGTCGATGTGATGTTAGGGATTTTACGAATTTGTTTAGTTAAAATGTCTTGTAACTTCGCTTGAGAATCAGATTCTATCTTTACGAATATGTCATATTCACCAAATATACCCTGAACCTCTTTTACTTCTCGTATCTTAATGAGCTTCTCAATTATTGAGTTTTCAAAACCGGATTGACAGTTTATTAGAACATATGCGAATGACATAACCTCATTGCATCTTTTTAATATTAAAATTAATTATCCGTTTTAGTTAGAAAATTCTCCACTTTTGTGGTAATTCATCTTGCATTTCTTTTGCAATATCTATTACTTCAGTTTTTGAAACTTTAAAGTCATGCACAATTTTCTCATAAATCTCCTCTTTATTTGTCTGTCCCCCTGTAAGAAAAAAAATTATGGTTTTCTGAATTTCTTGTTTTGTTATGTAATTAATAGTCATAATATTACATGCTCTAAAGTGATTAAACTCTTTTTCGAAAAATCATTTTACAATATAAGACAGGAAATTTTTCAATTAATGACTTTTGCTAACAGAGCATTTGTGGTCTGATTTTTTTCTCCTATCAAAAACTTCTCCACACTTTTCACAAGCAAAGAATCTTCCCATATGATAAATTGTGAGGTGATTGGATTTACCTTTTTCTTTGTTTTTCTTTTAATACCACACAAGTACCAAATGCCTTTGCTACAAGAATTGGCGGCTCTAAAACATCACATGCACTTTCATGTAGTTGATCTGGGCTTGGAGTAATTACTTTGTATGCCTCGAAGCTCATCCTTCTACTGGTTTTTCCTACCTCTGTAATTTTTCCTGTAACTTCAATAAAATCTCCGGCATGCACTGGTGCTAAAAACTCAATTTTATCATATGCTCGAAGAAGTCCCTCATCTCCATCATAACGAATTGTCAGCTCAGTTGCCAAGTCTCCAAATAGATTAAGAATTCTTGCACCATCAACAAGATTCCCAGCATAATGTGCATCACGAGAACTCATTCGTACACGCAACTTAGCTTCTGGAAGAGAATTAGCCATGTCTTAAAATTAATCTAGTCTAATGAAAGTTTTATTGAAGATTTGGCTAAATCTCATTATGATTAAAAAAAAAGCGAATAATTTGTATAAAAGACAAAAAACCATTAATTTGAGGAATGAACTTTTCTCAAATAATTATCAAAAAACAATAAAGCTTCAAGAAAAATTAGCATCCAAAGTCATTACCAAAAATGAATCACGATCACAATTTCAAAAAATCTGTGGAGTAGATGTATCATACAAAAATGATACTGCATTTTGCTCTGCTGTAATATATGATATAACACAAAAAAAGGTAATAGAATCAGCAGATTCAAAAATTCAATCAAAAAGCTCCTATGTTCCAGGACTTTTTATGCTAAAAGAATCAAAACCAATTTTTAATGTATTAAAAAAACTAAAACAAAATTTTGATCTTCTTCTAGTCGACGGTAATGGTCAGCTTCATCCCCGATATTGTGGCTTGGCCTGCTATATAGGACTAAAATATGATATTCCAACCATCGGAGTTGCCAAAAAATTACTCTGTGGGAAAATTCAAGATGATTCTCAAGTTTTCTATGGTGGAAAAATGGTAGGTTATCAAATTAAAAAAAATAAAAAAAGAATCTATGTCAGTGTAGGAAATAAAATCAATTTAAAAACTGCAACAAGGCTTGTCAACGAAATGATCATTGATGATTATTGGTATCCAGAGCCTCTGCGTATTGCAGATTTTAACTCAAAACAGCTTAGTCGTAAGCTGATTAGCAAATGAACAGCAAGAAACTTCCAATTTAGCTAAACACTCTACAATCCTGAATCTTTAACAACCGAATTGTATTTCTAATTCCATTATCTATAGCCTAGTATTTTTGAATTTGTAAAGTATTTTCATTACTTGGTTATCAGATACTTGATCAAATTCTTTGTAAAATTTACCTACTGCAGAAAACTCTGTAGGAATCTCTAAAGCAATAATGTTGTCCACCAATGGTTTCATTTCTTCATAGGTAGTTGCAGGAATAACAGGAACTGCCAAGATAATTCGTTTTACCTTATGTATTGATAGCCATTTTAACAACGCAAAAACTGTAGAGCCAGTAGCTATGCCGTCATCAACTAAAATTACAGTTTTGTTATCAAACTTGTAGTTTGAATTGCCTCTGTATTCTTCTAATCTTCTTTTCACCTCTAATCTCTTTTTGTTTTTCTCTTCTTCAAATTTAGGTTCTTGTGAAAATCTATCCCAGTTTTCACCACGATAAATTATTCCATCATGAGTAATTGCACCTATTGCATATTCAGGAAAATCTGGAGGAGTAATTTTTTTTGAAATAATCACATCAAGAGGGCAGCTTAGCTTTTTTGAAATTTCGTTTCCAACTACTACTCCTCCTCTTGGAATAGCAAGAATTATTGATTCTTCACCTTTTACAATATCTGTAAGTTTTTCTGCTAGTTTATTTCCTGCATCGCTTCGATTTTTTATCATATGCATGGTTTAACGCCTTTATCCCTTAATTTCATTTCAAAAGCAAGTCTTTGATGCCAATTTCGCTAAATCACTTTACAATGTGAGCCTAAATCGTTCAAATGCTACACACAAACCAGTATTACTTTAAAAGACGTTTACAAACTTATGGGTTTGCGCTTGTGCAAAAGATGCAATAAGGAATTTTCTACGCTTACCGATGACATATACTGCTCCTTTGAATGTGCTTATGAAAAATTTGGAAGACGTAGTTCTAGCTTCAAACCCAAATGACTCGATGCCCATCTCTCTAAATCATTTTTTTGTTCATACTTTCTCAATTCATTTTAAGTAAGATCACAACGTAGTATAGTTTTAGATGATGTTCAAAACAGGTGATGTCTGTCCACTTCAGGGAACCTATCGTTTTTCTGGTCATCCAGATAACAGTAGAGGTTGTCATCCCAGATGGTTTGAAAAGGATATCAATTTAGAACTAAAACAAAAATTTCCACGCGTTGGTTATTGTATCAAACCTGCACAATGGGTTTTTGTCAGACCAGCATGAATCTATAATAATGATCGTTTTGGAGTTGATATGATGAAAGTAACTTGGGATGAAAATATCTGTATTCATTCAGGTAAATGTGTAAAGAATCTTCCTTCAGTATTTACAAAACAAGACGGAAAATTCGTTATTATTCAAGATGGTGCACCTGAGGAACAAATTAGAAAAACAGTAAAAGAATGTCCATCTGGTGCCCTAAAGATCGAAGAATAATGCTAGTCAAATGTGCATATTGTGGATCCTAATCATAAAGTTATAATCTGAAGTGTTTTTGATTACTATAATAAATGAGTAATGGTATAAGTGGGAAATCAATTGATATTAGTGTAAAAGCTCTCCTTCTGGATTTCATATTTTAGGATCAGGTTTTTGTAATACAAGTAATATTCACAAATGGATAGAAGATGGGTCAGGGCATAAAGATAGGAGCAGGAATTTTAGGAATCTTAATTGTAATTACAATAGCATATACTCTAATGGGAACTGATACAGAAACTGCTCCACCTGAAACTACAGAAGCGCCAGCAATGATAGAAGAAACTACTGGGCTAACTGGTGAGGTCAGAATAGGATTAATTCTTCCACTGACAGGAGACTTGGCAACTCATGGAATAGAAAATCATGAGGGTTCAAAGTTTGGAGTAGTGGAATTTAACAAATATCTAGAGGAGATAGGAGAACCTTGGCATCTGAAAATGGTTTCAGAGGACTCTGCAACTAGTCCTGTTATTGCACTAGAAAAACTTACTTCATTAAATGCTAAAGGAATTGG
>Ga0209997_10000890_pt1 | contig 10573 bp, 9 predicted proteins | sample CR04metaG_FD_182079 | JGI IMG/M metagenome (GOLD analysis project Ga0209997, IMG submission 182079) | Deep subsurface microbial communities from Mariana Trench to uncover new lineages of life (NeLLi) - CR04 metaG (SPAdes) (version 2) | ecosystem: Environmental > Aquatic > Marine > Ocean trench >...
ATTTTTTTTGAATTCATCATAAATTATTATAATTTCTAATATTCGTCCAAAAAAAGCAAACACCATCTTATATCGATTTTTCAGTGTTGATTCAGTATTGGACTCTGTATTAGACGTAGGTAGTATTTTGCATGAATCACTATTGGAGGAAGATTAGATGCCAGAAAAATTCCATACTGGAAATGAAGAAATCGATAGGCAATTCGGCGATTCAATACCAATTCCTACTTTAATGTTAATTGAAGGAGGACACGGCACAGGAAAAAGTGCAATGGTTGCATTATTTATGCACGGTCTTCTTGCAAGTGGAAAAAAAGTTCTATGCATTACTGAAAACACAGTAAAAGAATATATCGAAAATATGAAAGCTATAACTTACAATTTTTCTCATGCATTTTTACAAAACAAATTAACTATTATGCCACTTCATGTATATGGTATTAAGTGGAATAAAGAACAAGCTGCATATCTATTACCTGTAATTAGTAAATACATTAGCAATAGCTTCAAAGAAACACATGTTGTAATAATTGATTCTTTATCACTACTAACAGTATTTGCTGATCCAACAAAAATTTTAGATTTCTTTACACAATGTAAATATCTTGTAGCAAGTGGAATGACTGTAATACTTACTGTTCATCCTAATGACATTCCTCCCGATATTGCACAAAGAATTACCGGAAGTGTAGATGTGTATTTACAACTTGGTTCAACAAATATCGGTGGTAAAGATGTTAAAACTTGTAAAATTGTTAAATTAATTGGAGCTGATACTACACCCGAATCTGGATTTGCATTTGAGGTTAATCAAATATTTGGAATTAAAGTTGTACCAATCTCAATGGCAAACGCGTAGAGGAGGAGGTAGATCATGCCCTTTGATTTTTCTCAAGTAAAAGACGAACACCTGATCGAAGTTCTTAAAAAAACACCTCATTTGCTAAGATACTTGGATAATTATACAACTCAAGGAAATCCTTTACCAATTTTTACCGATCAACTCAAACCAGAACACAAAAAGCTAAAAGAACCAAATGTAATGTATCCAGTATCTGATCAATCTTTCATTCACATTAATCCTCATACATCATCTGATGATGGTTACATGGAGTATGTAATCATAGAGCCAGATTTGCCTGAACGTGTAATTATGGATATGGCAGATGGAATGTTTGCTGCAAAATCAGGTGATTTAGATCCTCCAGTTGAAATTACTGAACGATTCAACATGGTAGAAAGCTACATTGAAAAAAATATCACTATTACCGATGAGCCCATAGATTATTCAAAACTAGGTGATCCATACAAGCTTGAAACCTTACCAATTTCTAGAAAGGACTATCCAGGATTCAAATATCACTTTTTGCAAAAACGTGCAGGTACAGGAATATTAGATCCCTTTCTTGCTGATCCTAACTTAGAAGATATTTCAATTATAGGAGCAGGTAATGTTTACGTTATCCACAAGTCATTTGGTGCTCTAAAATCTCCATTGTTTCTTGGTCAAGAAGAAATTGATGAGCTAATAATTAGCATGTCAGAACAATTTGGAAAAACAGTTTCTCATGCTAAACCTGTAATAGATGCAAGTCTTCCTGATGGTTCTAGAATTAACATAGTGTATGGTAAAGACATTAGCAGAAAAGGAACAAACACTACAATAAGAAAATTCGCAAGTACTCCTCTTTCAATTACACAAGTGTTAACCTCTAAAGCCTTTGATTATAATGAAGCTGCCTACATGTGGATGATGTTAGCTGAAGGAATGAGTACTTTTATCTGTGGAGAAACTGCTTCAGGTAAAACTACAACTGCAATGGCGCTTACTGCGTTTATTCCATCAAACTGGAAAATTGTTACTATAGAAGATACCCCTGAACTTACTTTACCACATGCAAACTGGATCACAGAAGTAACAAGGTACACTGGAAACGACTACTCAAGTGTAACAATGTTTGATCTATTGAAGGCCGCCTTAAGACAGAGACCAAACTATATCATAGTCGGTGAGATTAGAGGTGCAGAAGGAAATATTGCATTTCAAGCCATGCAGACAGGTCACCCAGTAATTAGTACATTCCACGCTGCAAACATGACATCTCTTATACAAAGACTTTCTAACGACCCAATCAACGTTCCAAAAACTCACATGGATAACCTTAACATTGCAATTTTCCAAAGTGCAGTGCAAGGACCTGGAGGAAAGAGAGTAAGAAGAGTTATTTCAATTAATGAAATTTTAGGATACAACCCAGAAGGTAACAACATCATGTTCATACCTATTTTTAATTGGGATCCTGGTACTGATACTACTAAATTTAGAGGAAAGGGAAGCAGTGCATTATTTGCATCTAAGCTTATGCAATTGCGAGGAATGGATAAAAGAGATGAGGGTCTTTTGTATGAAGAATTAGCTTTACGTGCTAAAATCCTTGAAAAAATGGTTGAAAAGAAGATCTTCAATTTTTATGATGTTTTTGATTCCATTTCACATTGTAGAGAGATTGGATTAGAGGCATTTCTAAAGGAGCTTGATACGCTGTAATGCAATTATCACTTCTAAAGTCATTATCTGCAAATGATTTAAAAAAAAATGATGAAAAATTTGTTTATTTTATTGCCTACCTTTATTCAATTTCTACTGGGGAAACTGAAGCCACAGACTTAGTTAAAACTGCAGCAAGTAGCGAGTACGGAAAATATTCTACTGCATTCAGAGATGCTTTCCGTTTAGGTGTAGGTTGGACCTATGGTTTGGCAAAATCACTTGAAATGGTTGCATTGAAGATCTCTAGTGAGCCCACTGACCAACTAAAACAACTTTTAGTAAAATTTGCCCAAGTTATAAGACTCGGTGATCGTCTTAGTACATATTTTAAGGCAGAGCTTACAGGTACATTACTCAGCTTTACAATTGAATATGAAAGAAAATTAGAGATGCAAAAATTATTTCTAGAAATGTTTTACACCTTAATGTCTACTGCTGCCTTTATGATTGCTGCAAACTCTATTATGACAATGTTAACAGGAGCTGATTCTGCTGAATTAATTTTAGTATACTCTTTGTTAGGAGTAGGAATTACTATGAGCACATTTGTAGTTATGATGTACTTTTTATTTCCTAGAGATAAACTTGGATATAGCAGAGAAGATGATGATCTAAAATTTAGGATCAAAATTTATCTCTCATTAGGAGCGGGAGTAGGAATTGGAATAGTATTATTAATATCACAAGTGGTCCCACTAAGTCTTATCGTAGGTATATCACTAGCACCACTGTTTTATCCAGGATTACTAGCAAGAAAAATGGAACAAAAAATAAAACAAGTCAATGATTGGTATCCTGAACTTATAAGACATTTTGGTGAAATTTTATCAACTGTAGGTTCAATGGGTCAAGCATTAGATTCAGTACTAAGAAGTGACTTTGGTCCAATTCAAAAATATGTAATCTCATTGAAAAATAGAATTAAAAATAAAGTGGAACAACAACATGCTTTTGAATTATTTTCAAGAGATTGTGGTAGTGAAATAATTGCAAATGGAAATCAGGTCATATCAACTGCATTGGATAAGGGTGGAGATATGAATGAAACAGGTAATATAGTTGCTAATATTACAATAAAAATTAATGAGCTACGTGGAAAAAGATCACAGACTGTAAAAACATTTGAAACAATCATAATTGTATTACACGTTTTAACTCTTGGAGTATTTGGTTTGATGAATAAACTAACAGCAATATTTTTTGATTTAATTGGCTCAATTGAGATCTCAAACAATGCGTTTCCTCTATCACCGATTAATCCTGCATTTATGGAAATGATTTTACCAATAATGATTCTAATGACCTCAGTGTTAAGTGCAACAGCACTAAAGGTTGCTCAGGGTGGATTGTATAAAACAGTCTTTTTTCACATAGCATTACTTGCAGTTTTAGGATCTGTGACAGTATTTGCTATGGATATATTGATGACTAATTTCCTCGAAACTTCCATATTGGACTTTGGAGACACTGGTGCCTAATCAAACTTCTAAATTTTTTAAAAATCTATTTTTTTAGGTGATATTATATCCCCAAATCACTAGTTTTTTGATTCTTCATATAATGTTTTAAAAAAAATGTTCGTTCACATCATACACATGTAGGGTTATTGGCTCAAACCAAAATGATGAATTGTGAGTAGCAAAGGAAAGTTTTCAACAATTCTTAGTGTAAATAGTAAATCACTAGTTTTACAACTTATTTTGATAGTCACCATTTTAGCTGGCAGTGCATATACAATTTTTTCAGTAAATTATGGAGAAGAAGTACTAGTTGATAACATTATTACTGCTATGATAATAATGATTGGCGTTTCCATAGGCACTTTTATCTTAATAACACTAATTAGCAATAATATCTATATACCAATTAAAAATGCTGCAGAGATTACAAAAAAGATTAGTGAAGGAAATCTAAATGTTAAAGTTCCTAGAACAAATTCTACTCCTGAGATAAACGAACTTACTAATTCTCTGGATAATATGGTTACAAGTCTTCGTCAACTTGTTATGGATGTAAACCAAACTGCAAATAAAGTTGCTCGAGATGCTCGGGAATCTGCAGCAGCTTCTGAGGAACTAAGTGCAAGTGTAGAAGAAGTTTCTACAACAGTACAACAAATAGCAACTGGTTCTCAATCACAAGCATCAGAGCTTGCTGAAGCAAAAGCAATTGTGGATAGTGTAATGGATCAAAATTCCAAAGAAGGTCAAACTGCTGCTGAAAAAATGTCTAGAATAATCGAGTTAACCAACGAATCTTCAGCAAAAGTAAAAAATCTGGCAGCAAAAAGTGAAAAAATCACATCTGTTGTCGAAGTAATTAGAGAAATTTCTGAAAAAACTAATTTGTTAGCATTGAATGCTGCAATTGAGGCAGCTAGAGCGGGAGAATCAGGAAGAGGATTTGCCGTAGTAGCTGATGAAGTTAGAAGACTTGCTGAAGGTTCAGCCAAATCCTTAGAAGAAATTGATAAATTAATAGGAGAAATACAAGAAGACATTCACATAGCTGTAGCTTCGATTGATGATAGTGCTATAGAAATAGAAGAGGGACGTTCAGTAGTAGATTCTTCTCTTAATGCGCTATCTAAAATTAGTTATAAAGTACAAGAAGTAGCAGCAGTAGCAGAACAAAATGCTTTTGCAACAGACCAAGCATATGCAGCAGTAGAGCAGCAAACCACTGCTACTCAAGAAATCTCATCTTCAAACCGAAATATTGCTTTAATGGCTGAACAACTTGCAAAAAAGGTTAGATCCTTTAAAGTTCCATCATCTGAATTACCTTCATTAAATAAATCAGTACCTGATAATTTTTCAAAAAACAAAGAAAACGAAGAATCTCAAGATAATAGTTTTATTGATGAATTTGAACAGGCTACTAGCTCTGAAACGGAAGCGGAGGAAAAAATTGAAAGTTGAAACTCTTCCCGATGACTCTATACAAGTAATTACTTTTAGTCTAGTTAATGAAACTACTAAAAAAAAAGAAAATTATGCAGTACCAATAGAACAAGTTAAAGAAATTAGAAATTTTACACACATTACAACAGTTCCAAAAGCTAAAAAATATGTCCAAGGTGTTATGAATCTTCGTGGATTAATTATTCCAGTAATTGATATTAAGAAACGATTAGGTTTTGGAGAGGCTGATTTAAAAAATCAAGCAAATTATAAAATAATTATTGCAGATGTAAGAGATTCAATTTATGGATTAATTGTTGACAAAGTAGAGCATGTAATGCACATATCTACTAAAGAAATTGAGCCGGTACCATCAGATTCTTTTGAATCATACCATTACATTAAAGGAATTGCAAAAACCCAAGGCCAATTACTGGTTCTTTTAGATATTATTGCATTACTTGAAGATTCTGAAGATAATTCAGATGAGGGATTTCAACAAGAAATTCAGATAACAAATGAGGAAAAGAATCAAACATCAAGCTCTGAAATAAAATCTAATCTAGAAGATACCGAATACGACATACCAAAAGAACTCCAAGAAGTTTTCAGGGAAGATGAAGAAAAAGACAATTCAAGGGAGGTACCAAAATAATCCACTACTCATGATTTACACAAAGTGTAATCATGAATTTTTTTGAATTTGGAATGATAAAAATTGATGACAAAATCTGTTGAAGATCAAATTGATGTTTGGATCGTTAATGATTCAAAATACATGACTCAACTTCTAAGTGATCTAATTTCTAAAGATAACATCAAAGTAACTAATACTGCAAGAGATGGAGCTGAAGCCTTACGTAAACTTAATTTAAATAAACCCGATGTAATTTTGCTCGATCTTGAAATGCCAACCATGGATGGATTAACATTCATCGAAGAGGTGGTAAAACAGGATAAACTTGTTCCAATTATTGTAGTTAGCAGCTTTTCTCAAGATGGTGCCAAAATTGTTTTAGATGCATTAGAAACTGGAGCATTAGATTTTGTTCCTATATCTACAACAGATCCAGATCAAATTGGAGAACTAAAAGACGACTTAATTTCAAAAATTGAAATTGCGTCCAAATCTGAACCTAAGAATTTAATTGTAAAAAATATTCAAAAATTAAAACCTAAGAAAAAAACTATCCCAGCACCTAATGCTGCAACTAGAGTAGTTGTTATAGGTTCATCCACTGGAGGTCCTAATACTCTCCAATCAATAATTTCTGCACTTCCAGAAGATTTGAAAGCTGCAATTTTAGTCGTGCAACACATGCCCAAAGAATTCACTGGATCACTTGCACTTCGATTAGATGAAACTTGTAAACTTCCTGTAAAAGAAGCTGAAGATGGTGACATAATCAAAGAAGGAGCAGTGTTGGTTGCTAGAGGAGGTTATCATATGATTGTTGAATCCAATATGAGAATTAAGCTAATAGATGGACCAAAAAGATTTGGAGTAAAACCTGCTGTCAACATGACTATGGTTTCAGCATCAGAAGTCTTTGGTTCTAATGCAATTGGAATTTTACTTACAGGAATGGGACACGATGGTGCATTTGGAATGAAAACTATAAAGAAAAGAGGAGGAAATACTATAGCTCAAGATAGTTCATCATCTGTTATCTATGGAATGCCAAAGGCTGCAGTAGATCTACATGCAGTAGATAAATTATTACCAACTAAAAAAATTCCTCAAACAATTCAAGAATTAGTGGAGCGACTTGTCTGACAATAATTATCGTGAAATGTATCTCAGCGAAGCTTTAGAGCATGTAGATATAATGAATCAAGCTTTACTGAAGCTTGAGGAACAGCCAGATGTAAAAGATCATGTAGATCTGATTTTTCGTTCTGCCCATACCATCAAAGGCATGGCAGCTACAATGGGATATGAACAAACAAAAGACTTGTGTAAGAATATTGAAAATATTTTTGACTCTGTAAGAAAGAAAGAACAAAAACTATCACCAAATCTTGCAAGCGCACTTTTCAAATGTATTGATATAATACAGCAAATGATCAATGATGAAAATAAGAAAATAGATCTAGAATCTTATTTATCAATTCTTAAAAATCCTGATACACCTCAGCAAATTGAAAATGATGAAATAATGCAACTTACTCAATTACCTACAATTAGAGTTAAGATGTCTGATCTTGATTCTCTTGTAAATTTAGTAGGAGAATTGATAATTTCAAAAATGAAATTAGAAAATACACTTAGAAACGAAAGCTCAGTTAAATCAAAAACTGCATTATTTGATTTAGGGAGATTGGTATCTGACTTGCAATATCAGTCCTTAAAACTGAGACTAATTCCAATTGATACAATTTTCAAAAGATCTGAAAGAGTAGTTAGAGATACTGCCAATAAACTAGGAAAAATAATTAATTTGAAAATAGATGGGGTAAAGCTTGAACTTGATAGGACCATTTTAGATGCAATAAGTGATCCGCTTTTACACATTCTAAGAAATTGTGTAGATCATGGTATAGAAAGCCCTTCAGAACGAAAAACTTTGAAAAAGTCTGAAGCAGGGAACATAAAATTATCTGCTTATCATGTAGGAGAGCAAATTGCCATTAAGATTGAAGATGATGGAAAAGGAATTGATCTAGAAAAAGTAAAAGCTAAGGCAGTAGAAAATGGAATTTTAACACAACACGAAGCTAATGAAATTTCTGATGAAAAAACTATAGAATTGTTGGGTACTCCAGGACTATCAACTGCTAAAACTATAACTGATATTTCTGGACGTGGGGTGGGAATGGATGTTGTAATAAATAAAGTACAAGACATTGGAGGACATGTTCAAATAACTACTGAAATGGGAAAAGGAACAACAATGATCTTATTATTACCACTAAGTGTTTCAATCATAGGTGGATTATTAGTTAACATTTCAAATGAAAAATTTGTTCTACCGTTAACTAGTATTACAACTACATTAAAAATCAATAAAAACGAAATAAAAAGTGTACATGGAATAGAGGTTATTGAATATCAAGAAAAAATTGTACCAATTGTTAGAGTTTCTGACATACTAGAAATACAACAAGACCAATCCGTAGTTCAAGATGAAGTTACTATAGTAATAGTCGACATAGGTGGGAAGCCTTATGGCCTTGTAGTAGATTCATTTGAACGTAAACAAGAAATTGTAATTAAAAAATTTAGTAATACCTCAAATTCAAAAAATGCTTTCCATAATGCAACAATCCTTCCTGATGGAAAAGTTGCGCTAATACTTGATCCAGGGATATTAATTTAGGATTTGAAAATAAAATGGATGAAACATCAAATCTAAAACCAAAAGAAATTGAGACTTTTTCTAAAATTATTAATGAGTATATAGCATCACAAACTTCATTATCTCTTTCAACTTTACTATCAGAACCAATTAATTACAAAGTAATGGTTTTAGATAAACGATTTTTCAATCCAAAAAACATTAAGCTATCATCAGATGAAATTCAAATGTGTGGAGTACGACTTGTAGGTAAAGGTGACATTCACATTGAGATTTGTTATGCCATGAAGGTGAAATATGCAAAAAAAATTGTTGCCAAACTACTTGGGGGAGATGAAATTAGAGAAATTGATGAAATGGGATCTTCGGCAATTCAGGAAGTTGCTAATATTTTAACAGGTTCATTTTTCAATGCAATGTCTAAAGGAACTGGCTTCAGAGTGGATCTTTCTACTCCCAATTACTTACAAGGTGATTTAGAATCTATGGTAAAAGAATCCACTACGAAGGTCATAACAGAAACTGAATCTGCTATCATTACTGATGCAGAGCTTGTAGGTGAAAAAAGTGGAATTAGAATACATATGATAATAGTCCAAAATACTAAAGATGCAAGAAAAATTCTTAATCAAAATGGTAAGAAAAATTCCTCAGAATTTTCTACATTATTAGATCCAGAGTCCTTCGTTACTGGTTCACCAAACTCAGAGCTGGATGATTTTGTAAAAGAATTACAAAAGGAGGAAACTTAATTTTGACTGTGAATATTTCAATTTCAGATAAAGATCTTAAAGAAATTACAGAATTTGTACAAAAAAAACGTGGATTGGATTTATCTTACTTTAAACCAGCATTTCTTACAAGAAGAATTGGTGTTAGAATGCAGATGTTGAATATGACAAGCAGTTCACAATACGCCCAACTTCTAAACTCAGATCTTAATGAAGTGGGATCATTATACGATTCTCTTTCAATTAATGTTACAAGATTCTATCGTGATAAACAAGTATGGCAAATCTTTGGAAATAAAATTATTCCCAATTTGTTAAAAGATTCTAAAATATCTGAAAAATTACGTATATGGAGTTGTGGTTGTGCATCAGGAGAAGAACCATACAGCTTAGCAATAATGTTTAGTGAATCTCTTGATAATCCTAAAAACAAAATCAAAATACAGGCAACAGATATCAATTCTCGCGCATTACAAACTGCACTAAAAGGTATCTATTCTATAGATAATTTGAAAAATTTAGATTCAATACTAATTACAAAATATTTCAAAAAAATCGATAGTACAAAGTTTCAAGTAATCGAAAAAATTAAAGATCTAGTATCATTCAATCTTGCAGATATTACAACATTTCCTGTAAGTTATCTTGATGTAATATTTTGTAGAAATCTTTTAATCTATTACGGAAAAGAAGCACAAGATCTGATATTCAAAAAATTCCATATTGTTTTAAAACCTAATCGCTATCTTGTTTTAGGAATGGATGAAACACTTTGGGGTCATAAGCTTCAAAATTCATTTTTATCACTACATCCTAAAGATAGAATATATCAGAAAAAATTAAAATTAAAAAATAAATCAGATTCTACTTCAAATAATGATCAAAAAAAAGTAATTAGAAATTATACAACATCTACAGAGAGTTTATCCAATTTTATTGCAGGTAAATAAAATGAAAGAGAATTTGACTAAAATCACTCAAAAAAACATGATTAGATTTTCAAAAAATGTATGTTCAAGTCGAACAAACTTAGGATTATTACTTAATTTAAGAAAATTAAATTCATGCAACGGAGATATAGAGTATTAT
>Ga0209997_10000895_pt1 | contig 10559 bp, 11 predicted proteins | sample CR04metaG_FD_182079 | JGI IMG/M metagenome (GOLD analysis project Ga0209997, IMG submission 182079) | Deep subsurface microbial communities from Mariana Trench to uncover new lineages of life (NeLLi) - CR04 metaG (SPAdes) (version 2) | ecosystem: Environmental > Aquatic > Marine > Ocean trench...
TCCCGGGCCAGGTAGTCCATCCATCCGGGATTTGCCGAGAGGTAAATGTCGGCCGGGGCGCCGTTGGCGATCTGTTTGGCGAGGGTGGAACTGGAGGCGAACGACATCACGGCGCGGCCCTTGCCCTGGGCGGCGAAGCGGGCCGCGATCTCGGTCAGCGCCGCGGTCGTGCTGGCGGCGGCGAAGACCATGACCCGGGTGGTGTCCGCCGGCGCCGCCTCGGCGGCACGGGCGGATGAAGCGGGTGCGCCGGCGCCCCATACCAGCGCCGCCAGGGCGGCCACGCGGGCCGCCCCGGCAAAGGCCGCGGAGTATTTCGCAACGTCGCTGGGCACGACCGGCGCTCCCATGCCCGAAAGGTCATAGATGCAGAGTTAAAACGACCCGTGTCAAGCCGACGCCGGCGGGCGGACCGCTCGCCGGGAAGAGCGTTCCCAGTGCCGAAAGCGCCCGGCGCGGCGGCCTCCAGGGCGTGGGGAAGGTCCGGCGTGTGATGGTTTCGCCGGGGCCAGGGATTTGCTATATACCTTCGTATAGGATATCTGATGAGCAGGCTGCATTAATCGGCCATTCTCCATTGACGCCGACGACAACCGGACAAGAGCAAGCGCCGTGACGACCGCGATAGACCCCGACAAGGACCAACGGCGTCATGAGCGCGCGGGGGTTCCGGTCATCACCGTGACCGTCGACGGCGCGCTCTACGAGGCCGTGAACTGGAGTTTCGGCGGGTTCCTGATCAAAGAGTACGCAGGGAATCTGACCCCGGGCTCCCTGTTCGACATCAAGGAAATCGGTACCGTGGGGCGCAAAATGAACGCCGTGGACGTCCGCGCGCGGGTGACCAGAACCAATCCGGGCGATAAGGAACTGGTGGTGACGTTTCTCGACCTCGACGGCCGTGCGTACAAGCTCTTGCACGACTTCATGACCGAACGGATGCGCATCCTGAAAGAGAAGCAGGGACCCGTTTGACCGGCCTTGCGGCCGTCATCCGTCGTAGAGCTCCTTGGGATCGACCTCGACCTCGGCGATCACCGCCGGCTTGCCCTCGCGCACCGCGTTGAAGAAGCAGCTGCGCCGCCCGGTGTGGCAGGCGACGCCTTCCTGGTCCACCTGTACCAGCACGGTGTCGGCGTCGCAGTCCCAGCGGAAATCCTTGAGCACCTGCACCTGGCCCGATGTCTCGCCCTTGCGCCACAGCTTGCCCCGCGAACGGGACCAGTAGCACACCCGCCCGGTACCGAGGGTCTCGGCGACCGCGTCACGGTTCATCCACGCCATCATCAGCACCTCGCCGCTGTCGTACTGCTGGGCGATCGCCGCCACCAGGCCGTCGGCGTCGAACGTGATCGCTTCCACGACCGCCGGGACGGCGGCCGCCCTGTCGTCGTTCATGGTCCTGCTCCTCTCGAATCGCCCCGTACATCGGCCTTTGGCCCGATGCTGTCAACCGCCGGCGGCCCGGCCAGGCAGCGGACCAGGGCGTCGGCGTTGGCCCGCATGAGCCGGAAATAGAGGTCCGGACCGGCTTCAATCTGGGCGCCCAGGGGATCGAGGACGCCGACCCTGACCTCGGACCGGGCGGTCAGGACGGCGATCAGGCGGGGCTCGAACTGGGGTTCGCGGAAAAGGCAACGCACACCCATCTCGCGCATCTTGAGGCGGAGTCGATGAAGGTGGCGGGCGCCGGGCGGACGCTCCGGGGCCGTGGTCACGAAGCCCACCGCGTTCAGGCCGTAGGCGCGTTCCAGGTACCGATAGGCGTCGTGGAACACCACGAACGGCGTCGTCGACAACGGCTCCAGCCTGGCCCGAAGGTCGCGGTCCAGGGCGTCGATGCGCCGGGTCAGGCGGTCGCCGTTGCCGCGGTAGAGGGCGGCGTGGCCGGGGTCGATGGCGCTCAGCTCGGTCACCGCCACGGCGGCGATGGCGCGGGCGTTCGCCGGGTCGAGCCACAGGTGCGGATCGCCGCCGCCGTCCCCGGCGCGCCGGGGCAGGGCCGTCAGGCGCGGGTGGCCGGCCAGCCGCACGGTCTTGCCGGCCAGGGCCGCCAGGGGCTTGTCCAGGAACCGTTCCATCTCCGGGCCGACCCAGAACACCAGCGCGGCCCGGCTCAGCGCCTTGGCCTCCGACGGCCTGAGGGCGTAGGCGTGGGGCGAGGCGGTGCCGGCGACGATCAGGTAGGGCTCGGCCACCCCGTCCATGACGGCGGCGATCAGGGAATGGATCGGCTTGATGCTGACCGCGACCCGCGGCTCGCCGGCCGCCGCCGCGCCGAACGCGAGGGCCAAGGCGACGCCGGGAACGGCGGCGATCAGGGGTCTCGGCACCATATTCCTCCTCTCCCGGGGGCCGCGGGGGCGTCCCCCGCATATCATTGCCGGGGGGACACCCCCCTTGTCCTCCCGGGGTCCGGGGTGCAAACCGCTTCCAATTATGTTATGTTATATCGTATCAAGTTCTGGTCAAGCGGACAGGGGCCATGAAAACTATACAGAATGAAGGCTTTCCGGCGGAGGACCACGATCACCGCCACTGCCTGGACCGGGCCCTGGAGAGGGCGGCGGCCATCTGCAAACGGCGCGGCGCGCGCCTGACGGATCTGCGCCGGCGGGTTCTTGAGCTGGTGTGGAGCGGCCACAAGCCCCTCGGCGCCTACGACATCTTGGACGCCTTGCGGCGGGAGCGCCGGGGCGCGGCGCCGCCGACCGTTTACCGGGCCCTGGATTTCCTCACCGCGCAAGGTCTCGTGCACCGCATCGAGAGCCTCAACTGCTTCGTCGGCTGCAGCGATCCCGAACTTCCCCACAGCGGGCAGTTTCTCATCTGCACGTCCTGTGGCTCGGCGGCGGAACTCAACGATGTCCGCATCGACGACGCCATCCGCGACAGCGCGGCGGAAGCGGGTTTTACCGTCGGCCGGCGGACCATCGAGGTGAACGGCCTGTGTCCCCATTGCCAGGAACAGGGGCGGGGGCCGCGGGGGCGTCCCCCGCATATCATTGCCGGGGGGACACCCCCCTTGTCCCCCCGGGGGGCCGGCGATGGATGAGGGGCTTACGGGCGCGGCGGCGGATACCGACGGCGGCGCGGTCCTTGCCGAGGCCTGGGGCGTCGACGTGCAGATCGGGGCCAAGGCCATCCTGAGCGGCGCCGACCTCAGGGTGCGCACCGGCGAGATCGTCACCCTGATCGGCCCCAACGGCGCCGGCAAGACGACGTTCCTGCGGGTGATCCTGGGTCTGCAGCGGCCCCGGCGCGGCCGCGTCTTCCGCCGGCCCGGACTGCGCGTCGGGTACGTGCCCCAGCGCCTGGCCCTGGATGCGACCCTGCCGCTGACGGTGGAGCGGTTCCTGGCCCTTGGGGCCGGCCGCGGCGGCCGGGAAGGGGCGGCGCGGCGGGCGGCCATCCTCGAAGATGTGGGCGCGGCACAGGTCCTGGCCAGCCCGGTGCGGGACATCTCGGGCGGGGAGTTGCAGCGGGTCCTGCTGGCGCGGGCGCTGTTGCGCGATCCCGACCTGCTGGTGCTGGACGAGCCGGTGCAGGGCGTCGACGTGAGCGGCCAGGCCGACCTTTACGGTCTGATCGGACGCATCCGGGACGAGCGCCGCTGCGGCGTCCTTCTGGTGTCCCACGACCTGCACCTGGTGATGGCGGCGGCCGACCAGGTGATCTGCCTCAACCACCACGTCTGCTGCGCCGGACGGCCCGAGGCGGTGACCCGCGATCCCGCCTACCTGGCCCTGTTCGGCGAACACGTGGCGCGCCAGTTCGCCGTCTACCACCACGACCACGACCACCGGCACGGCACCGACGGCGCCGTGCTGCCGTTGGCGCCGGAGCCCGACGACGGGCGCCACCGGGCGGAGACCCCGGATCATGGATGATTTTCTGTTGCGCGCCCTGGCCGGCGGGTTCGGCGTCGCCGTCGTCGCCGGCCCGCTGGGCGCCTTCGTCGTCTGGCGGCGCATGGCCTACTTCGGCGACACCCTGGCCCATGCGGCACTGTTGGGGGTGGCGCTGGGATTCCTGCTCGGCATCGACATCAACCTGGGCATCGTCGCCGTCTGCGCCGCGGTGGCGGTGATCCTGGTCGTCCTGCAGCGGCGCCAGGCCCTGGCCGGCGACACCTTGCTCGGCATCCTCTCCCACGGCGGGCTGGCGCTCGGCCTGATCGCCGTGGCCTTCCTGGAATCGCCGCGCGTCGACCTGATGTCGTACCTGTTCGGCGACATCCTGGCCGTCAGCGCCCGCGACATCGCCTGGGTCTACGGTGGCGGCGCGGTGGTGGCGGCGGCGCTGGCGTTCCTCTGGCGGCCCCTTCTTGCGGCCACCGTGCACGAGGAACTGGCCCGCGTCGAAGGCGTGCCGGTAACCGCCGTGCGCCTTGCCTTCATGGTGCTGCTGGCGATCGTCGTGGCGCTGGCCATGAAGGTGGTGGGCGTCCTGCTGGTGACCTCGCTGTTGATCATCCCCGCCGCCGCGGCCCGGCGCCTGGCCGCCTCGCCGGAGCAGATGGCGGCCCTGGCCGCCGTCGCCGGGTGCGCCGCCGTCGCCGGCGGCCTGTGGGGCTCGTTTACCTTCGATACGCCGTCCGGGCCGTCCATCGTGGTGGCGGCGCTGGTTCTGTTCGTGGTCAGCGCGCTGGCGCCCGCCGTCAGGCCCGGGCGCCATCACCATTAATTTCGTTACCGGGATTTCATGTCCTCGCGGATCATGTCGGATGCTTTCTCGGCGATCATGATAACGGGAGAGTTCGTGTTGCCGCTGGTGATCACGGGCATGATGGAGGCATCCACCACCCGGAGGCCCTGGAGCCCCCGGACGCGCAGGCGCTCATCCACGACCGCCGTCTCATCCGAGCCCATCTTGCAGGTGCCGACCGCGTGAAAGATCGTGGTGCCGATGTCACCGGCCGCCGTGGCGAGTTCATCGTCATTTTGGAAGGTTTCCCCCGGTCTGAATTCCTCCGGCGTGAATTTCTGCAGGGCGGGCTGCGCAATGATATGCCGCGTCAGGCGGATCGAGTCGGCGGCGATGCGTCGATCCGCCGGCGTCGACAGATAGTTCGGCTGAATGGCCGGCTTGGCAAACGGGTCGGGGGTCTTGATCCTTACGTGACCCCGGCTTTCCGGCCTTAGGTTGCACACGCTGGCGGTAAAGGCAGGGAACGGATGCAGGGGCTCGCCGAACTTGTCGAGAGTGAGTGGCTGCACGTGATATTCGACGTTCGGCGTCTCGAAGGCCGGATCGGTCCGGGCGAAGGCGCCCAGTTGCGAGGGTGCCATCGACATCGGACCTCTTCGGAATAAGGCGTACTCGAGGCCGATGCCGATCTTCCCCAAAAGGCTGTTGGAGCGCTCGTTGAGGGTCGGAACCCCATGGACCTTGTAGGCACACCGGATTTGCAGGTGGTCCTGCAGGTTTTCGCCGACCCCCGCAAGGTCGTGAACGACGTCGATCCCGTGGTCCTTCAGGAGGGATCCCGGACCGACACCAGAGAGCTGCAGCAACTGAGGGGATCCGATCGATCCGGCCGCGAGAATGAGTTCCGCGGTGGCGTCGATCACGGCGTCTTCCCCGTCCAGGCGCAGTTCAAGGCCGGTCGCCCGTCCGCCGTCGATGCGGATCTTCTTTACTTGGGCGTGGATCAGGACGCGAAGGTTCGGACGGCTTTTGGCCGGGCGCAGAAAGGCCTTGGAGGTGCTCCAGCGCCAGCCCCGACGCTGGTTGACGTGGAAATACCCGCATCCCTCGTTGTTGCCGCGGTTGAAATCGTTGGTGTTTGGGATTCCGGCTTGCGCGGCGGCATCGCGAAAGGCGTCCAGAATCTCCCAACTCAACCGTTGCTTCTCGACCCGCCATTCGCCGCCGGTTCCGTGCATATGATCGGCGGCCACAGCCCCCTGATCTTCGGACTTCAAGAAGTAGGGGAGGACGTCGTCCCAACTCCAGCCCGCATTGCCGAACTGGCGCCAGTGATCATAGTCCCTGGCCTGGCCCCGCATATAGATCATGCCGTTGATGGACGAAGAGCCGCCGAGCACGCGTCCCCGCGGATAGCCGAGGGTCCGGCCGTTGAGGCCCGGCTCGGGCTCCGTGGAAAACCCCCAGTCGGTGCGGGGGTTTCCCAGGCAATAGAGATAGCCGACCGGGATATGGATCCAGATGTAGTTGTCCTTCCCGCCCGCCTCCAGAAGAGCCACCGTCGTCCCGGGGTTTTCCGATAGCCGGTTCGCCAGGACGCAGCCGGCACTGCCGGCGCCAACGATCACGTAATCGAATGCGCCAAGGTGTTTCATGTGGCGCTCATGAAAGCGTCGGAATGGCGCACCGGGGATATCCCGCGTGTGGATCGGACCATCAACCGTTCAACGATTCGCATGCCGCCGTTTCCGTTCATCGGCGCCGAAACGGCGCCCGGACATCCAGTACCCTCTAGCATAAAAGGATGACACGTGTGACGGTCATGGGTGGCCGCCCGAAGGGTCGCTTTTCGCGCCTTTTGGGGGCGTCAGCGCCGCTTGACGATGCCCCGCATCGCCGGCGCGACGCTTCCTGCCCAAAAGACGCGAAAAGACGATCACACGTGCCATCCTTTTATGATAGAGGGTACTAGATCATCAGGTACTTTTCCTGCACGTCGCGGTTCCGCTCAAGCTCCTCGATGGTGCCGTGGTAGCGGATGCGGCCTTTTTCGATGATGTAGGCGCGGTCCGAGATGTCGGTGGCAAACTGCAGGTTCTGTTCGGCAAACAGGATGGTGAGCCCCATGGTCTTCAGCAGCCTGAACTGCCGCCCCAGTTCCTCGACCACGAGTGGGGCCACACCCTCGACGGGCTCGTCGAGAAGCACCAGCGAGGGGTTGCCCATGAGGGTGCGGCCGATGGTCAGCATCTGTTGCTCGCCGCCGCTCAGATATCCGCCGAGATTCCCGTCCAGGGGAACGAGGATGGGGAACAACTCGTAAATTCTCTCCACCGTCCATTGCCGGACTTTCACGTCGAGGCCCTGCTTGGCCGCGATCTCCAGGTTCTCGCGCACGGTGAGGTCGGGGAATATAAGCCGGTCGTCGGGAACATAGCCGATCCCCAGCCTTGCGATGTCGTGCGGTGCGAGCCCGTTGAGGACCGTGCCGTTGAACGTGATGCTTCCCGAAGACGCCTGGACCAGGCCCATGATGGTGCGGATGGTCGTCGTCTTGCCGGCGCCGTTGCGGCCCAGGAGACAGACCACCTCTCCCTCGTTCACCTTCAACGACACGCCGAAAAGGATGTGACTGGTGCCGTAATGGGTAGAGACGTCCTTGAGATCGAGTTGCATCATATTTGCTGCTTGCCAAGATAGATCTGCTTCGCCGATTCGTTTTCGCGGACCGCGTTCGGGGTACCCTCGACGATGATCTCGCCCCGGTGCAGCAGGGTCACCCGCCGCGCATGGCTGAAGACCACGGACATGTCATGCTCGGTGAACAGGACCGTGAGTCCCAGGTCCTTGTTGAGCCGGTCGACGAGATTCATGGTCTCCCGCGTCTCGTCGCGGGACATACCGGCCGTGGGTTCGTCCAGGAACAGGAGCTTGGGCTTGTTGGCCAGCGCGATCGCCAGTTCCAGCTTCTTCTTGTCGCCCTGCGAAAGCCGGCCCGCCAGCACGTCGAGCTTGTCCGTCAAGCCGCAGAGCGCCACCACCTCCTCCGTTTCGGCGATGCCCACCCGGTTGGCGCGGGTGAACATGTTCATGGCGACGCCCAGGTGGGAGTGCACGGCGGAGCGTACGTTCTCCATCACCGTCAGCCGGGGAAAGATATTGCTCACCTGGAAGGCCCGGGATATCCCGATCCGGGCGATGGTGTGCGGTGGCCAGTTGGTGATGTCCTGTCCGTCGAACACGATCCGGCCCGAGTCCGGGGAGTGGTGTCCGGTCAACAGGTTGAAAAACGTGGTTTTGCCCGCGCCGTTCGGACCGATGATCGCCGACTGATCGCCCTCGGACATCTCGAAATCCACGTCCCGGGTGACGTAAATGCCGCCGAAGTGCTTGTTGAGACCGACGACTTCCAAGATCTTGCGTGCCATCAGGATCCGGCTTTCGTCTCGGCGGTGACGGCGGCGCCCGTTTCCGCCTCCCCGTTCGGCGTTTCACCGGGTGCAATCGGAGTCCTGCCCAGGCGAAATCCGACTTTGGCGTCGAAGACGGCGAGCAGGCCGCCCGGAGAAAACAGGACGATGAGTAAGATGACCGTGCCGATGGTCAAGGGCCAATAGACCGTGAAGCCGGTCACGTAGGCCTGCAGGAATGTGTAGATGATGGAGCCGATGGCCGGGCCGGCGAAGTACCCCGCGCCGCCGATCAACGTCATGAACACGGCGATACCCGATTCCTGCCAGCCCAGGAGCAGTGGCCCGACGCTGCGCGTGAACGGACCCCAAAGGGCGCCGGCCATACCCGCGAACGCTCCGGCGATGACGAAATTGACCAGCATGTAGCGGCGCACATCGATTCCCAGGAAGCGCGTGCGCAACTGGTTTTCGCGCATGTTTCTGAGCACATAGCCGAAGGGCGAGCGGGTGATTCGCCACATCACCGCCGCCGCGCCAAACACGATCACCAGCGTCAGGTAATAGTACGCCGTCGCGTCGCGGAAGAACGGCGGCGGCAGGAGCCGCTGTATGCCGTCGTCGCCACCGGTGAAGGTGTACCAGGAGAACACGACGTAAAACAAAAGCTCGCCGAAGGCGAGGGTCAGGATGGCGAAATAAATGCCCGTCAGCCGCACGCAGAAGTATCCGACGACCAACGCGCCCAACGCGGCCACCGGCGGTCCCACCGACAGCGCGACAAAGAACTGGCCCATCGTGATCGCACCCGTGCCGCCACTGAGTTCCCGGAACAGGATCGCCGTCCCATAGGCGCCGAGCCCGAAGAACGCCGCGTGGCCGAACGATATCTGGCCCATGTAGCCGTAAATGAGGTTGAAGCTCATGGCGAACAGCCCGAGAATCAGGATCTCGGTAGCGACCTCGGTCCAGAACATGCCGGGCAGGGCCGGCACGAGCGGGAAGCCGACGACCAGGAGCACCATGACGGGTCCGGAGAGTCCGCCCCAATCGTAGAGACGTCCTATCCAGTTCCGCCTTTTCCGGTCGCCGTTCGGCGTGCCCACTCTTTCCCCCCTTTTTTCCTGCGTTCGCTCAATACCTGAGCTCGGTGCCGAACAGGCCCCACGGCCGCCAGATCAACACCGCGATGACGATCAGGAAAACCACCGCCAGCGCCCCGTCGGGCCAGATGAGGATGGAGAACGAATACACCACGCCGACGATCACCGATGCCACGAACGTACCCAGGATGCTGCCGAAGCCGCCGATAACGACGACCGCGAAACATTGGATGATGAGGTCGATATCGACCCCCAATGCCATCGGCATCAGGGGCAGGAACACGCCCGCCGCGAACGCCGCGATGCCGATACCGAGGGCGAATACCCCGGCGTAGATCAAGGGGATGCGGATGCCCAGGGCGCTGACCATGTCACGGCTGTAGACCGCGGCACGGACGATCATTCCGTACCGGGTTTTTTGCAGAAACCACCACAGGCCGGCGCCGACGGCGGTGCCGGTGGCGACGATGACGAAGTAATAGGGATTAACGTAGGTATCGAGCATCTCCATGGGCTCGATCGGCAGGAAGATGGAACGGTCCTCCACCCCCCACACGAGCTTGATGAGGTCGCCGATTATGAGGATCAGGGCGAAGGTGAGCAGAAGCTGCTCGGGCAGTTCGCGGCCGTACATGCGGCGGATGAGGAACCTTTCGATCAGGTAGCCCACCCCGACCATGATTGAGGTGCCGAGAACGATGGCCAGTACGAGCACCCAGCCGTTCTCGCCGAGAAATTCGCCGAAGTACGAAAAGATGCTGTACGTGATGTAGCCGCCGAGCAGCCAAAGGGTGGCGTGGGCGAAATTGAGGATGTTCATCACGCCGAAGGTCAGCGACAGGCCGGACGACAGCAGGAACAGGATCATCGCCCGCGACAGGCCGCCGAGCAGCTGGCCGAAAATGACGCCCGGGTCTAACAGCATGGCGTTTCCCTCGCCTACGGATAGCGTGCCGCGCGGAGGCGCCGCCACGGAAACCGAACCGGTTCCGGCTTCCGTGGGCGGCATGCCCCGTCAGGAAGGCTACGCGCGCTTTTTCTGGAGCTTCCGAACGTCGTCACAGGTCGGGGTCCAGACTTCCTCGGCCTTGACGATGATCATGGTGTCCGGATTGAAGATGGGGAACGGGTAGTCGGGGCTGTCCCACACCGCACCAACGTAGCCCGCGGGAATGTTGAGCTGGTTGTTGCAGTCACGGAACGTGGCCTTGCCGCGGCAGGTGTCCATGGTCGCCCCCTTGAGGGCCGCCTTCACCGCCTCGGTCCCGATGTTGCCGGTCTTGTTGATCGCCTGCTCGAGGCCATAGATGGCGTCGTAGTGCATGCACGCCCAGTCGGTGGGATAGGCGTCGTGCTTGGCCCGATGCATCTTGATGTACTTCTGCATCAGGGGCTG
>Ga0209997_10000897_pt1 | contig 10543 bp, 10 predicted proteins | sample CR04metaG_FD_182079 | JGI IMG/M metagenome (GOLD analysis project Ga0209997, IMG submission 182079) | Deep subsurface microbial communities from Mariana Trench to uncover new lineages of life (NeLLi) - CR04 metaG (SPAdes) (version 2) | ecosystem: Environmental > Aquatic > Marine > Ocean trench...
ATTTCAAAGTAGATGGTGACAAAGTAACAAGAATCAGAAAGATTTGTTCAAGATGTGGAAAAGGTGTATTTATGTCACAACACAAAGACAGACACACGTGTGGAAAGTGTGGACTAACAGAATTTATCCAGTGAGACTTTATTGAATCCAGAATTTTTTGCAGAGAGATTCGAGTTAAATGATGATTGATTTGAAATTTTTTTGTTTTAGATGAGTAAATTAGATAGAATAATACTGTTTAAATTAATTATGTGACTTAACACTACTAGTTTACATGGAAACTTTCAAATTAAATTCTAATTGTCTGCGTTGTGGAAAAAATTCTTTATTGACTGATGAAAATACGGGAGAACAATTTTGTGAAAAGTGTGGTTATGTTATTTCTGAAAAATTACAATCATCAGGTCCAGAACGAAGATTATTTCAAAATGATGGCTTAGATTCAGCAAGAACTGGTATGCCAGCATCGCTTGCGATACATGATATGGGATTATCGACAGTTATCAATCCTCAAAACAAGGATGCAACAGGAAAACCACTAACGGCTTCTATGAAAGCCAACATTCGAAGACTTAGAACTTGGGATAGTAGAAGTCAAGTTAACATATCTGATTCTAAAAATTTAAGACAAGCATTCAGTGAATTAAGCAGACTAAAAGACAAGGTTTCAGTCTCTGCAAATGTTGTTGAAAAAGCTGCTTATATTTACAGAAAGGCGATGGAGAAAAAACTAGTTCGTGGTAGATCTATCTCTGCAATGATTGCTGCATCACTTTATGCTGCATGCAGAGACACTGAAACACCTAGAACACTAAGAGAAATTGCCTATGCTGGTAATGTTAAACGAAACGATATTTCAAGATGTTACCGATTGTTGCATAAGGAATTAGAATTAAAAATGCCCGTTGTTGATCCAATTCAATGTGTTGCAAGAATTTCAAGCAATTTGAAGATACCAGAAAAAACAAAACGTTATGCAGCCAAAGTACTCAAAGAGGCACAAGAACGTAAAGAATCATCTGGAAAGGATCCAATGGGTCTTGCTGCATCGGCATTATACATATCATGTGTTAAAAATGGTGTATCTATTACTCAACGACAAGTTGCACAAGCTGCAGGTATTACAGAGGTCACTATAAGAAATCGAATCAGGGGATTAAAGCAAGCAAACATAAAATCTGGGATTCTGATGTTTATGTCCTCTGATGTTATCTTTTGGGCATCATTATAAAATAATGATTGAAATTTTAGCTTTAATTCATTTTGGTTTTTTTGGCGTTATGGTTATCGTTATGAAAGCATACGCAAAAATGAAGGATTCAAAGGATTTTTGAAAAATTTAGATTCTAAACTCTTTTTTTCGTCGCTGATTAGTTAATTCAGTCCTTCCTAACGGATATGCAAACTCACACCACTACGATACTATACTATGCACAATTTGTCTAATATAGTAATCACTTTTTCTGGATGTTCTTTTGTCAGTTTCTTAGATTCTAAACTCTAGTCTAAAGGCAGTCTTCGATACTTTTCAGATAGGCGTTCTTTATCAGAATGAATGAATTTATTTCCAAGACCTGAAATGATTTCTTCAAAGATTTTTTCTCTTTTTTCTTTTGTCATAATGTAATAGGCAGTTCATCATACATAAAGAAAGTATAAATCCAAAATTCCAATACGCTTTAGCCCACATTTTTTGTGCAATTACAGAATTCAAACAATAAGAAGCGTCGATTAGTTTACGTTGTTTACTGAAAATTGTAACATTTTCAATTTACAGTTCGTATCAAATGTTAACGTCTATTGTTAACTGCATATCTTACTTTGTCCATTTCATTGTCATAAAAAGAGGTAACGAATGTGTGTTTCAAGCCACTAATTGTAACAGTACCATCAGAATTTCTTATTACTGTGTTTAAGAGTCCAGTATCTGGATTGGTTGCACTGTTACCAGGCGAACCCACAGTAGCAGGAATGGTAATGCCAAATGTACATGATGTTAGGATTTCAAGTATGGAATTTGTTGGAAGATCAGATATGCATATTGTGTCTCCTGGTTCTTCCCCTGTAGGAATTGGGAGTGTAAGCTTCTTTGTTAGTCCTACTGGGAGTATTGCCTTTTCTGTTATTGCGCCAGGTTCATCTGGATCTGGACTTATTGTTATTAGTATTTTTTCACTAGGTCCAGAAGTCTGTGTTCCTGGCGGAAATGTAAATGTAAATTCCTGACCACTAGGAATATGCTTCACCTTAATCTCAATAGTTCCATCCGAAAACTGTATTGCATACATGACCTGTCCTTCGGGAACATCGATGCCAAGTCCACCAACAATATCTTCAATGTTATCTCTAATGCCATCACCATCTGCGTCACATGCATCACCTACACCATCAGAATTGGAATCTGTTTGTGATGGATTGGGAACAGTAGGACAGTTATCTACATCATCATAAATGCCGTCGCCATCACTGTCCACTGCTTCCGTAAATACGTCCTCAATTTTATATGAATTACCTCTGGCAGTAGTTACAATAATATCAAAAGCATCTCCAGATATCCAATTGTACGATTGTTCAAAAGAAACAGTTTCTTTTGGCTTTAGACCACCAATGACTGAAAATGAAGCTAAAGTTGCTCCATCAGAGGAATCTACAATCTCGATATCAGTTATGCTTAATCCCACCTCTCCCATATTGACAACAGTAATGTTCACAAATTTTGATAAGAATGCTGGGGGACCGCCAATCCAATAATGTTCAATGAAAATAGATTCCTTAAGCAAATTGATCTTTTCTGAAAGTGTGTTCTCTAAAGATGCTGAGCTTTCTGTAATATTGCTGCTCATGAAGCTAACTACTGTAGCTCCCATTATGGCAGTAGCTGAAAGTAATATCGCAACTGTGATAACAGTGGATAATCCGCGCTTGGTTCTTTTACCAACTCTTTTCATTTAGATCTCACTTGTTTGGTGATAATCTAGGCTTTCAAAGGGTCTATGAATTTTAGTTCAGTACTCTACAAGTTATCCTTGAGCAGGATTTTTTAATTAATCAACATTTTTTGTGGTACAACAGAATTTATCCAGTGAGCTTTTATTAATTAAACAAATTTTCATTCAACAATAAGCAGTGATGAGTATTTTTCTGGCAACGTCTTTTACAATTTAGAACTAAAATTAAACACCAAATGATTGGGATGTTTTTTCACATCTAGGACACTTTGATCCGTTTATCTTAATCCCGCACTTTCTACAATGCATATCAATTCCTACTACATCACGGGAAGGTGTTTTAGTTGCCTTGACAATCAGAATTATTACTAATAGAATTCCTACTGCAATTCCTATCCATATGAGTACCAACTACTCTATTACACTACATTGTGTATTATCTCTTTATTTCTGTTAAACGTAACATGAACTCCAAGAATTATTTTTGTAAACTTCATTTTAAGTACAATCAGGACTTTATCATCAAGAATTCTTACCAATTTTTGATTCGTTTCATGTTAAATTGATTAAAAAACAAGAATGCATTAATATGTAATGATAAGTGAACTTGAACCTTGTCAAAAATACAAAATGAAATTATAAGTTATAAACAACAAGTATATAACCACTTTTCAGCTGTTGCCTCAAAATATCGAAACATAAGAACGCTTGATATAAAACCAATCTTATACATTAAAGATAAACTAAAAGTAAAATCTAAAATCAACATGGCAGATATTGGTTGTGGTGATGGACGATATTCCCTAGAGTATTTGAAATGCTTTGATGATTCATTTTATATTCACTGTATAGATTATAATGAAAATATGCTAGAATCTCTGAAATGTTATCTTAGAGAGCATAACATGACAAACTTTTGTGTAAGGCAGGGTAACGCAAAACGACTGCCACTAGAAAATCGTTCAATGGATTGCATTGTTACCTTTAATGCAATACACCATTTTGATGTTCCAAAGTTTTTGTCTGAATCACTAAGAATACTCAAAGATAATGGGCATTTGTTTATCTATACTAGACTAAGAAATCAAAATTTTAGGAACATCTGGGGAGAACACTTTCCGTTATTTGCAGAGATAGAGAACCGCTTGTTTGAGTTGGATGAATTAGAACATTACATACAAAATGCAGACATGAGTATTAACTCCACTAGAGTGTTTGGATATTCTAGAACATCTAGTCTAGATAGACTAGTTCACCAAGCTCAAAACAGTCATTATTCCACCTTTGCCCTATACAATAAAGAAACCTTTAATGAATCTCTAGAAATATTCCAACAAAATATCAAGAAAAACTTTGATGATTTAGAGGAAATCAAATGGCATGATGAGAACATTTTAATACAAATAATAAAATAATTCTAGAAAAACCATTTTTTGAAACACTTACAATCATAGTCAAACATTCCTACCCATCCCATACACTGATTATAATGCTCAGGATAGCATTTCTCACATGTAACGATAAATCATATCAATGAATACATTTTAAATCTCTTTAAATGTAGTCTCTTTGATTTCTAATGCCAGTCACTAAACCCATAATTGAAATTGTAAATGTTGTAGCATCAGCTACGATAGACCAGAAATTGGATCTTTATGATATTCAAAAAAAATTTCCTGGTGTGGAGTATAATCCTGATCAATTCCCTGGTGCAGTCTTTCGCATCAAATCCCCTAAAACTGCAACATTACTCTTCAGTACGGGAAAGATGGTCTGTACTGGTTCAAAATCAGAAGAGATGGCAAAAAAGGCAGTAAAAATAGTTGTGCAGAAACTTCGAAAAGAGGGAATTAAAATCAAAAAAGATGCAGTTGTGACAGTTCAAAATATTGTATCGTCAATAAACCTTGGTGGAAGAATCCATTTGGAACAAGCAGCAAGAACATTGCCAAGAAGCATGTATGAACCTGAACAGTTTCCAGGGGTCATTCACAGAATGCTTGATCCTAAAACAGTAATTCTACTTTTTGCATCAGGAAAATTAGTCTGTACTGGAGCTAAAACTGAGAAAGATGTGTATCGCTCAGTGAATAATCTTCATAGTATGCTTGAAGAAAAAGGCTTGATGATTTATGATTAGACTTTAGAATAGCTTAACTTAACAGAATTTAATCAGTGAAATTTTAAATTTTAAAAAAACTTGTAATCATTTTCAAAGATAGAATAACTGATTTAGTATAATCTTTTCTTACGAATTTTGGAACTTTTTTCTTCTAATTGTTCAATTTTTGAAATAAACGCCGGATCTAGTTTAATTTTAGAAAGAGATTCTACAGATAATTTTACAGTGTTAGTATCCAAAGAGATATTAGATTTAGGAAGATTTCTGTCAGCCCAAAATTTTATAGCCTTATCTTCGAGTTTAAAATCACGAAAACCAGCTGGGAATTTTTTTGTGATATGATCTAACAAAGCACGATCTTTGAATACGACTCTAGGTTCAAACAGTCTAGTTTCATCACTGTAAACATTTTCAAATAAATTTCCAGAAATTTCATCAGAAAGTAATTCCATCTTTGAAATTTTTCTCATTAATTCCAGAAAATGTAAAAACTCATGTGCCAAAATTGCATGAATTGTTCCTTTGAGTCCATAGGCAATCAGAGGTGCAGAAATCTGAATTACAACCTGAAATTTTTCTTCAAACATTACAGGAATTGTTCTTGCAAACAAGATTCCATACTCGTAGGAATTTGGGTCTGGAGATGATATTACAAGAGAAGGTTCTACATACGCAATAGGAAATTTAATTCCGGAGGCTTTTTCAATTCTATTTATTCCTGCAACAGTGATAGGAAAACGTTCTACTATAAGATCATACACATCATCAGGAATTATTCCTTTGGTATGTGCATCTTTCAAACGTACTAATGGATCCAACGTTTCTCTTCGACAATTTTGAATGTAAAAAGGTTGATTTGGTCAGGATCTAGGTTTTCCAGATTTTGCTTTCTTTTTTCTACGTCTATCAGCCGTTTGATCAGCATGTCTTTTGTGTTTATTTTTTTTTCTTATTGGCATACTGTTTTAAAATTTCAACGCTAGTTAATTGTTATCATTGTACTTCAATGTCAAGAAAATCAAATTCCTGACACATACACGACGTATTAAGAATTTGAGAAATTCCGGGTGAGACATCATCACTATTTACAAATCTCTTTATTGGTAAACCACCCTCAGCTTTGATAAACAAAGTAAAAGTATTACCAGAATTCTTTTTGTATTTTACAGAAAAAACTTTCTTCTCAGAACGTTTTCCGGATTTTTCATAAACTACAATCGGATGTTTTGGGAGATTTTTTAATTTTTTTAGATTTTTTGAATCAATTTCATCTTCTGTAGAAATTTTCACTTCTAATGATGAATTAAACTTGAGAGGTTTTTTTGGAGATTCTTGGACAATTTTAAGATTAATTATTTTGAGAAAATCAAACGTTACAGAAGTTAATTTCAAATTTCTTTTAAGAGGGTTTTGAATTTTAACAAAAAAGGGTCTTCCAGTGCCTAAAACTAGACTAGATTTGTCTTCACCACCAATCCATGTAAATTTAGCAGTGGTTCCACCAAATTTTTTAAAAAAGAATTGAGAAATTATTCCTTCAATACTATCAAATTCTGAAATTCCATGGAAATTGCAAATTCTGCATCCTTTTCCAGAACAATTTGCACAAGACTTTTGCTTTTGTGGAATTCCTCTTAATGTTTTAACATATCTTCCAGAAAAAGATATTGATTTTGAACGCAATTGGCAAGATTCATCTTTCAAGTTTATTGTAAAAGTTACATTTGGATCCAATAGATCAATAATTTTTTTTGTTTTTCTGGAAAATGATTTTCTTAATTCTTTTGATATATCGGTCTTTACGCTATCAATTCCTTTTAGTTTGTATTTTGAACGAATGTAATCATCTCTATCAATAACAGAAGGTTTGATCATAGCTCCTACACTAAATGATGAAAAGGAATAATTTGACGAGACATCAAGCATCAATTTCAAAAAATGATTTAGATTATCGAACAGATTTTTACAGATATAGCACTTTTGAGCAGAGTTTAGATTTTTTTTGAGTTTTTTGCCAAGAAGTTTGTTTGATGAAAGATGTAATTGTTTTGAGAATAATCTACCTAAGCAATGATCACACAATTCATATTTTTTTAAGATTTGATTTGCAATAGGGATAATTTTTTGATAATCAGACATGCTAGAAGAGAGTTTGATGTGTAAGATTATCCTAATCCCATTCTTCTAAGTGTGCTTTGCATTTGCCGTCCTTTGGAGGCCTTCATCATATTTTTTGAGTTTTTGTAATTTTTTAGAAGTTCTTTAACTTCACCTTCTGGCCATCCAGAACCACGAGCGATTCGTTTGATTCTTGATGAATTAAGCAAGTCAGGATCCGCTTTTTCATCTTTGGTCATACTTTGAATGATATATCTCCATTTTGATACTCTGTCTTCCATCTGATTTAGTTGATCATCTTTTATCATTCCTGAAAAACCAGGCATGCTCTCAAGAAATCCTTTCAATGAGCCTACTTTGGTAACTTCTTCTAATTGATAAAAGAAATCATCCATGTTCATTTTTCCACTAGAAATTCTTTTCATTCTTACATCATCTCCCTCATCTTCTAACCGTTTTGCCAAATCTAATACTGCTTGAATATCACCCATTCCAAGTAATCGTCCAACAAATCGTGTAGGAGAGAATTTTTCTAAATCATCAATTCGTTCACCAGTACCAATGTACATTATTTGTGCACCAGTAGCTGCTGATGCTGCAAGTGCACCGCCACCTTTTGCAGAGCTGTCCAATTTTGTAATAATTACACCGCCTACAGGGATAGTTTTGTGAAATGCTTCTGCCTGACTGTAACATTGTTGTCCAATGGTTCCATCAATTACAAGTAATGCTAAATCAGGTTCTGTAACTTTGTTAATCTTAACCAACTCTTCAAGTAAGTCTTTCTCTTCTTTGTGACGTCCTGCTGTATCAATCAGAATTACATCTAATGGCTGTACTTCAAAATATTTTAATCCATTTTTTACAACGTTAGGAGAATCTTTGTTGTTTTCTTCACCATATACTTCAACATTTGATTTTTCACACATCGTTTTGAGTTGAACTAATGCGCCAGGTCTATAGGTATCAGCACCTATAACTCCAACTTTGTATCCTTGTCTAGTCAAAAATTTGGCAAGTTTTGCTGTAACAGTAGTTTTTCCACTACCTTGAATTCCAAGCAAAATTATCTTATTTTGTTTTCCAGGTTTAAAATCAAAATCAGATTCATTTCCTAATAATTTTGAAAGTTCATCATAGAGTATCTTTACAACATGGTCCTTACGCGAAAGGCCAGGAGGAGGAGTCTCATTTAGTGCACGTTCTTCCAGTTGTTTTGTAATTTCAAGAACTAATCTGACATTAACATCTGATTGCAATAATGCCCTTTGAATATCTTTAGAAAGATCTTTGATAAGTTCCTCATCTATACCTGAAGACTTTACAATCTTCTTAATTGCAGCACCCAAACTTTCCTTAAGTCCATCAAGCATTGTAATTCAATCCCGCATCCATTATTTCAAACCTTCCTCTATATCCATCCCATGTTTTTTTGGCTTGATTAATTTTGATCGAATTTGAAAAGAGAGGACAATCAACCACAAATGTTTCTGCTTCGCCTCCTTCAAAGTTTAAGTTGAATCCAAATTTTTTCGACAAATGCCTTAAAGTATCAATATCAGATTTTGAAATTGGCTTTCCTAGCCATGTGTCATCTAACCCATCAGAAGATACAGTTGTCATAATAAAAACAAAATTAGTGTCTAGCAAATCATTCATGTATTGTTCTGGTTCACTGTCCCACAGTGGTGTAATTGTAATCAAGTCTAATTTTGAGCATAGAGTCTCAAATTTTTCTTTTTGAAATTGACTTTTAATTCCACCATGAACCAGTCCTTCAATATGGAATTGCTTTTTAGCATTTTGCAATAAATTCTCTATTGCAAATAATTGATCGTCAGTTTCATCAGACTCGGAATGAATGGTTAATTGAGGAATTTTCATAGATTCAGATTGTAATTTTGTCCATTGCAAATTGGGATAATGTAGTAAATGACTTTCTTCGGATTTTGTAAAAATGCTTAGAAGGCATGTAACTTTATGTCCTTGTTTTTGTGCAAGATAGATAGCATATGTGCTATCTTTTCCACCTGAAAAAAGAGAACCCAGATTCATGATCTAAAAAATATTTAATTCAACAAACTTTTGAAATTTGTTGAAAAGAGATGCTTCATTACTCATAATCCTCATCAAAACTCAGACGGCTTTTCCGCTCATCATCAGCATCCACATTAGCTCTTAATGCGCATGATTTTAGTTTTATCCATAACAACCCAATATTCTACATTTTGCCCATTTCCTAATTTTCCCTTTACTTCGTCATCAATCATACTTATATCGATTGTCTCAAATGTTTCTGAATCCATTACTTGTACGGTATCGCCATTAATTGATATGATTTGACCTATTTTCTTGTTAATCAAGGGAATGTGAATTTGCATGCTGACTGGTCCTACATGAGGTCTTTTTTGACCATCAAAAATTCCCTGGGCAACAATTCTTGCTTTTGCTGAACCATGTTTTCCTGGTTTTGATGTATCATATTCAACAATTCTGCATGGCTCTCCACTTGGTTGATCAGAATGTGGTAATAGAATGTAAGAACCAATTTTCAAAGAACCAAGATCTGAGGGTTTACTCATGCAAAAACAATTTTTCGTCGAATATTTAACTTTTCTACTTTAGTTGTTCAAGAAGTGAGAGACTCATTAAATTAGTCATTGTCAATCCTTTTCTGTTAACATCACGTCGTGTTTGCTCACAGTATTTCTTTACACTTTGATGACTCTTTTCACTTGCAACTTCAATGACTACAATACTTTCAGAATATGGAAATGTGAATTTTGGAAGATTTAAGCAAAATGTATTCATGTTTCCAAATCCAGCTTTCTCAATTTTGTCTCTTTTTAGCAAGAGATTTGCAATTTCTTGTAGGTCTTCATCATCTTCTCCAAATTCTAGATAATATACTGAGACAAAATTAGTTTCTCCTTGAACATCTCTTTTGAAGAGATCGTCTTTGATATTAAATACAAAGGAGGTTTTTTCTTGATTATACATTGTAAGATCTTGTGATATCAGTTCACTATCTTTGAATTTTGCCAGAAGATAGTGATTAGTAGAATCAGGAAAGTATGGTTTGCTCTCACTAGAAAATGTGCCGGTAACAAAAAATAATTTTTCAATATTTTTTGAATTAACCCAAGTTTCTTTAAGCTCAACAGATCTATGTGTGTGTAAATATGGAGCACAAACATAACCAGAATAGGATAATGCTAGCTTTGACATCAAATCTTCAAAATCTGTTAAGAGTATTTATGCGTATAGTACGTAATACGATCTAATGTGTAAGCCATCTACGATAGTTTTTTAATAGTAGAAATCTTCGTTTTCCTTGTCCCAAGCTAGCTCAGCC
>Ga0209997_10000898_pt1 | contig 10538 bp, 9 predicted proteins | sample CR04metaG_FD_182079 | JGI IMG/M metagenome (GOLD analysis project Ga0209997, IMG submission 182079) | Deep subsurface microbial communities from Mariana Trench to uncover new lineages of life (NeLLi) - CR04 metaG (SPAdes) (version 2) | ecosystem: Environmental > Aquatic > Marine > Ocean trench >...
AGGATAAAATCATTCCGAGTCTCATAATCCTACACAAGATTATGAAATAACAAATCGATTGTCATACCTAAAAAACTGCCTAAGTGTCAAATTCCATCCGCTAAGTACATACCTCAACTAATTTTGAATTTTTTCTCAAGTAGCCTAATATAGGACATTGAAAATCTCAAAACAAATTGCAGGCAGTAACTGATGATCGATTAGCACTTTTTGCTGAAATGGAGTCAAAATATGAGCAAAAAGATACAGAGTATTTTGTTTCTCTTTTAGAAAATTCTGACTATGTAGTTAGAACTAGAGCTACCTGTATTTTGGTTGATTTTGGTGGAGAGGATAAAGTTCCCTATATTGCTAAAGTTTTAAAAAACGATGAAAATGAATTGGTGCGACATGAGGCTGCATTCTCATTAGGTCAGATGTGTTACTTTAGTGCAATACCTTCTCTAACTGATGCAACACTCAATGATCCAAGTATGTTTGTACGACATGAAGCTGCAATTGCCTTAGGTGTTGTTGGCTCTAAAGACGCAAAAGAAACCCTGGAAAAAGCATTAAGCGATCCTGATAAATCAGTTGTTGAATCTGCAATTGTTGCCTTGTCTAATATTCATTTTATGGAAACGTTAAGTAAGAACGAAAAGTTTGCAAAATTAACAGGTGGATGAGATGAATTTTGCATATGGTGTTATAGCTATAGTTGGCGTTCTTGCTGCAATAATTTTAGGATTCATTGCTATTTCACCTGATGATATTATAAAGCCAAGAATAATTTCTGTTGAAGAAAAACCATCTATTTGCACAATGCAATGGGATCCTGTGTGTGGTATTGATGGCGAGACTTATGGCAATTTGTGTATGTTGTATGTTGCTGATGTTAACTTAGATCACGAAGGTGAATGTGTTATTGCACAAACCGAGCCTGAATCCGAATCATCTCCACTAACATCTGCAGTTCCTGCACCTCCAGAAACTCATACTGTTAGAATTCCTGATGGTGCTGGAATCCCAGAATGTGAAGAAACTAACGAATGTTATGTTCCAAATTCTCTACAAGTTAGAGTTGGTGATACTGTAATTTGGAATAACATCGATATTGCAGCTCACACTGTAACAAGTGGTTCAATAGATGAAGGACTATCAGAAATATTTGATTCAACTTTTTTTATGCCTGGAGAAACATTTGTGTTTACTTTTGATGAAGTAGGAGAATATCCTTACTTTTGTACTCTTCATCCTTGGATGACAGGTGAAGTTGTTGTCAGCGAAGTTGAAGAAATGATAGTTGTCTCAGAACCAACAGCAGTTGCAGAACCTGAACCAAAAGTAGAACCTGAACCAGAAGCAGAAACATTACCTATGGCACTAACAGTTTCAATTCCTGAAGGTGTTGGAGTACCAGGATGTGAAGAAACTAATGAATGTTATTCACCTTATGAAGTTTCTGTGGCAGTTGGCGCAACAGTAACTTGGAGTAATGATGATACTACTGTACATACTGTAACAAGTGGAAAGAAGATGATACATGATGACTTGTTCGATTCTAGTATTTTCATGTCTGGTGAAACTTTTGAAATTACATTTAGTGATGCAGGAACTTTTGACTACTTTTGTGTGGTTCATCCTTGGATGACCGGAATTGTTCATGTTAGTTAAAGGGCAGTAACTTTACTTCCTTGTTCAGATGATTCAAATTTGTAAATTTTTTCGACAGTTGAATCGTCAAATATTTCTGCATCGTGTGTAATTATTAGAAACTGCATTGGTGTTTCTGAATTTGAAATATTCGATAACTGCGACAATACACCGACTAGTGATTTTTTTCTCTCAGCATCAAGGTGTGTTGTAGGCTCATCAAGTATCATAAGATTGAGATTTGATGCTCCTAGAAGGCTTGCCATACCTAATCGTAAAGCCAGTGCAACACTCACCTTCTCACCTCCACTAAGAGATTCCAATTCTAATACTTCATTTTTTGAATAACAAGTAATGGAAACATCTCTTGTTTTTTCTGATAATAAAATCCTCTGAATTTTTGTATTAAGCAGTGAAAGATATTCTGAAGCTTTGACAGATATTGTATTTAGTGCCCATGATCGTAGACTTGTTGCAACCGGTCCATCTCTGCTAAAAATATTTGTTTGAATTTCATCAAGACTTGTCATGTATTCTTTTACAATCTTTAGTTCTGAAATTGCACTTTGAATTACATCGATTTGCCCTTCTCCTTTAGAAATTTTTTCTGAAATTGCACCAATTTGTTGATCTATTTGAGAGATATTCGTCTGTTTTTCATTTACCATTTTTTTAAGACTTGTAAACTTCTGTTCATTAAATCCACTAGTTTCAATTTCTAATTTTGAAATATTTTCAAAAATCATTTTTGCATGAGAATCTATTTGTGATATTTCTAACAAATTCCCATTAGCGGATAACGGAATCTCCTGTATGTTTTGTCTCTTTATTTCTACATCTTCTTGGATTTTCATCAATTCTTCTTTATTGTTAATTGAATAAGCTCTTAGTGTTGCTTCTGCATCTCTTGCATTCTGTAATTTCTCTGAAAATTCTTTTCTTTTTTGATTATATACATCTCTTTCCTTTTCTTTTGAAATAGTTTTTTCTTTGAATGATGTAATCTCTTGTTTAAGGTGTTCTTCTTGGAAAAGTGGATTTAGTTTTTCAACATGTGAATCACACACTGGACACTTGTTATCTTTTAGCTGTAGTTTTGATGCTAACAATTGTTTTTCTTTTAAGGATGCAGTTTGGTTTGTTAGTTCTTGAATTTTTTTTAAAGTGTCTTCTATTGCCTGTTCTACTTTTTGTATTTTGAACTCTAGATCCTCTTTTAGACTAGCATGCTCAAAACAGCCTTCACAATCACGTATTTTACTCTCATTTTCATTAATTTCATGCTGAATTTCATGGATTGCTTCTTTTACATATGCTAAGAGCTCTCTTTTTCTTAATTCCAGTTGATTGACTTTATCTATTTTTGGGGCTTCTATCTCTACTTTTTTTCTTAGCTCGTCAACCTCACTTTGTAGTTTTTCTTGTTTTGACTCTAATTGATTTTTTTGAGGTTTTGCCTCTTCGATTTCTTTTTGGTGTCTTTGTAAATTTTGTGATAACTTCTCAATATCTGTGTCATCATATCCAATTTTCTCTCTTATTTTTTCACGAAATTCTTTAATTACTATCTTCATTGATTCTGATGCAACATCAAGCTTGTCAATTCCTATAATTGCATTAAGCAATTCTTTGAATTCTTTTGGCTTCGCATTGATGATTGTATTTAATTCCCCTTGTTGAACTATTGATGCTATCTTTAATTTTTCAAAATTAAGACCAATAGTTTTTTCAATTTCTCGAGTCATTGATTCTCCAAATTGTTTTCTTTCACCTGCTGCAAGTTCAATACGATCATCTCCAATTATTTCAGAAAATTTTGCAGAAAGACTTCCTTTACTGTCTATTTTTCTCACTGCTTCGTACTGTTTACCATTAATTGAAAATCCTATTTTTGTAAATCCTTGATTTGATCCACGTTTTATCAAACTTCTGTTTGATTTTCTTGTATGTTGTCCAAACAACGCAAAAGTTATTGCATCAATTATGCTAGATTTTCCTGCACCATTATCTCCTACGAAAACTGTGACTCCATTTTCAAATTCTAGTTTTGTATCTGAATGTGATAGAAAATCTCCAAGTTCTATTGATGTAATCATTGTTTTTTCTCCTTTTTGAATTTCTCAAAATTTTCAATAATTATTTGAGATGCTTCCTTGATTTCTCCAGATGCTAAAATTGGAAGTAATTCCTTTATTGCAAAATTTGCAGATTCTTCAGAACCCAAGGCATCAACTGATAGTCTAAACATCTCATCATCAATGACATTTGGTCTGTCTAAGAATACCGATGAATCAGAAACTTGTTTTGTGATTATTCTCCAAAAACATCTTAGAACTAACGAATTTAGCCTTGCAATTTGTGCTTGTATATGATCTGTTTCTATGTTTTCACCTTGTATTTTTATCTCTATAATCGGTTTTTTTCTAGAATTATTTATTTTTCCATATATTTCATCAATTGTTTTTGATAATTCTTTGTATTCTGTTTTAAATGAAAATTGAGGTCTTGAGTCTACTTTAATCCAATTTGTGGTTGCCTCATCTCCAGAAATATCTACTTCAAAGAATCCTTTTTTTGTCTCTTTAATTCCTTCACTTGTTGTTAATTCAATAGATCCGGGATACGCAATTGGACCATTTAGATGATTAAATTGTTTGACATCTTTATCGTGAAGATGTCCCATAGCATAATATGTAAAATTTTTTGGCAAGTCCGTTGATTGTATCTCTGCTGCAAACTTGTTGAATTCTGTAATCCCTTGATGTAACACTAAAATCTTGTGTCCAGAATAGTTTTGTGCAAGTTTGTCTATCACTGCAAACTTTTCTTCGTATTGTGGAATCTCTGCTTTTCTAATTTTGTCAAATCCCGCAAGAAGTATTCCTTTGTATTCAATTGGTTTTCCTTGACCAATGTATTTTGAAAATTCTAAATTATGGTACACATATGGTATTGGCGTAGTTCTGATCCTACTGATATCATGTTCCCCTAAAATAAAAAATGAATCAATACTGTTTTGTTTTAATCGCTTTAACCCATTCGCCATTTGAACAATTGCAGTTCCATTTGGATTAGGTACATGAAAAATATCCCCTGCAAATATTACAAAATCTACATGATCTTTTATTGACGTATCAATTGCTTGATTAAATGCATCATACACATCCTGCTCACGTTCCTCTGAACCATACTGAACTAGTCCTAAGTGTGTGTCTGAAATGTGAGAAAATAACATTTAGTCTAATAACAAATCTTTTTGAACAAGTCCTTGTGTTGATTCTATTGCAACTTGATTCATTTTATCTGCATTTGTCCAAGCATTAACTGCACTTTGATCTGCCCCCATTATCTTCTCTTTTACTTCCTCAACATGCACCATTGATGGTAGATTTGTCCATTGACCCACAAGAATAGCATCTCCTACATTAAGCGAGGTCAATTGAGCAATTAATTCACGACTGGTAGACTCTGTTGCTGAGGCTATTTGACGCTGGTCATCTTCCTGAATAATCTTCATTATGGCAAATGATCCCATCTGACTGAGTACATTCAGATCTACACTTCGTGGCCTCTGAGATACAATTCCTAAACCCAATCCAAACTTTCTTCCTTCTCTTGCAATTTTTGCAGCCCAATATTTTGCATTAGTATCATGATCTTTTGGAATGAATACATGTGCTTCTTCTATAATCACAAAAATAGGTGAATTAAATTGGTAATTTCTTTCTCTTTTTGTTCTTCCATGTCTTGCAATACTGGCATCTTTTCTATCTTTGAGCAACTGTTGCAAGTAAAATGCAACTGCAACATTGGCTTGTTTTTCTGACAACTCTGAAATGTTAAGAATATTTGTACGCCCCTCTTTAATGAAACTAATTGGATCCCCCATATCAGGATCTAAGATATCTTCAAACCTTCTTTGAGATTCTTCTATGATATCTTGAACTCTATATGCTGATGTTCGAATCTCTTTTAGCTTTTTATCTTCTGAATTTATAATAAAATCAACTTCATTTTCTAATTTACTCCAAAATTCTTTTGATTCTTTTACATGCTTTGTAAATGCCATTCTTAAAACTCGTTGTTGAACATTTGCCCCATCTCTAATCTCTAATACTTCTGAGAGTTGATCTGCATCTAATAATCTAGGATTTATTTTTGCATCAATTACATTGATACGTGGAATGTTGAGAGATGTGTAATCATTATGGTAATCAAAAATTATTACAGTTCCTTTTAATTTTGAAATTTGTTTTGTGATTAGCGAGACCAGATTGCTTTTACCCATTCCTGTCATTGCTAAAATTCCTAAATGCCTTGAAACAATCTTATCCAAATTTATTTTGACATCAATTGTTTTGTTTCGTAAAAGATTTCCAATCTTTACCCATCCTTCATTTTTTGGACTAAAAATTTCTTCAAGATCTTGTCTACTTGGTTGAGTTATTTCCGTACCTGGAATTGGTGGAATTGCAGGTATGATTGATTGACCTTTTCTCAAATTTTCTAAAAATCCTAAAATTCCAATATGTGCAGTGAATGTTTTGTCTCTTTTGTTGAGTTTTGCAATTTCAGTACTTTCTACTGCTTCATCAAAATTTCTAACATCAGTAAAAGCAGCACTTGATACAGAAGATCTTTCAACTAGTCCAAGAATTTCTCCTTGCTCTGAACCTATTTTGATATATTCCCCTACAGATAGTGCTCTTGAAGTAATTGCTGTTACAAATGTGGGTTTTGATTCCCCTACTACAAAACCTAAACTCAACCTAATACCTCCCGCGAACCAACTTCATTACTTAATCCTAACAAACTAACCATTTTTGCAAGCTCCTTGTCTGATATTTTACAGTTATTGTGTGCAAGTTTTAGTGCATATGGATATCCCCCTACACTAGTCTTGTATAATTTGTTCATTACTAACTTGATCTCATCATCATATTGTTCTCCTAGAAATTCTAATTTGATTATTGGAGTTGAGTCACTTAATCTTACAAATGTTGAAGAAATCACTTTATCTGTTCCATATTTTTTTTCTACAAATATCTTACTGAATCCTGGATTGATTGTTACATGATTATAATAAAAAATATCTCCAGCAAGAGAATCTAAACTTTCAAATTGTTTTTTTGTATTTGATGTCTTTGCAATGAATATCACGTTATTTCTTCTCTTCATTGTTTTTACAATCAGTGCTCCTAGAGCTGGTTGTCTTGTCATAAATTGAGAGTACAACGAGCCATCCATCAATACCAAGTCAACCAAATCTACTGTTTTTTCACAAGCGTCCACCTCCATTCTACTTGCAATTCTTGAAAGATCTGTATCAGAACCTAACCCGGAATCATGTAAATCTACTAGAATTTCTCCATCCGATTTGATTGAGACTGCTGTTGTTGCCCAAAGCTCAATTCCTTGAAATTTAGTATTGTTAAAACTACTATCAATTCCTGCTGTAACTACCTCTTCTTTTGTAGGCGTAAATTCTACCCAGTTTTCCCTTGCTTTTTGCAAAATTTGCTCAAATTTAGGACCCTTAAGGATAGATAACATCTTGTCTCTATTGATGATGGCATCTTTGTATACACTATTGAGCACAACAATAGTTCGTTAGTTTGAATAAATTCTTTAGGTTATACTGAACCTTGACAAAACTGATCCATCAAAACCATCTATCCTATTTTACCTTTAAGAATAATTTTTTCATCTGTGTTTGATGGCGTAGATTTATCGATGTATCTTATTTCGTACCAATCTCCAATATGGATTGTTTTACCATCAATCTGACGAGGAATTTTGATTTGTACTTCAAACATGCTTGTGTTTGGACCTGTCTCAACAAGATATCCTCTGTTTGCATCAAACTTGGGATTAGCCAATGTGGTTCTAATTCCACCTTCACCTCTGTACTCCATTTCACTTAATGAAATTTTGTCTTCATCTTTTGAATCTCTGTTTGCATCAGGTTCGTAAAGTCTTACTGTGAACTCATGACCAATTCTTGAACCTCCTCCAAAAGTCTGTAATTTAGCAAATGTCTTTGTTAATGTTACTGACTTTACTAGTACTCTTTTTTCTCCGGAGAAATCAGATTCATCCAAGTATTTTATCAAGACAATGTCATCTTGACTTAACGGTTTTCCATTGATTGTTTCTGGTAATTCTAATTTCACATAAAATTTACCTGTATCTGGGCCTGTCTCAATCATATTTTCAGGACCTTCAATTAGAATACCATTAATTGTAAATTCAAACAATCCTTCAATAGATACTACTTCTACAGCACTATGTGCCAAGTTCAAATCATGATCTGTTATGTAGAAATTTACTATTGACATGCTAGATGCAGGAACTGCTTCAATCTCTTTTTCTGACTTTGTGAATCCACTAGGAATGAATAACATACCTACCTTTTGCATCTTTTCAGCAGTTTCTGGTCTTACACATGCAGCAAAACCATTTATCCTGATTACCAACTCCAAGCCTTCTTTACACATAACATCTACTGCAAGGATTCCTCTTTGCATCTGTTTTCTTGGTGATTCTATCTTAGGCATTTCTACTTGACTAAGAGTAATTTCAGAACAGAGTCTATCTCCACAAACTTTGTCAGAGTTTGTCTCCCACACTGGTTTTCCTGAAGCTTGTTCTGCAAATGATTCTTGGATTCCACTAATACTGAATAAAATCAATGAAATTACTATCCAAACTAGCTGCACAATCTTGATTATGTCATTAGACCTCATAAAGCGTTCTACTAATTTGAGATCAAATCCCGTGGCTCGTGTAGACGAATTAATTAAGAGACTAATCCTAAAATAAACACTTGAAAAAAATTGGTTTGTTGGGTTGCGGAGCAATAGGTACTCAAATAGCACTTGCAATAGATTCAGGTAAGATCCCAGCTACTCTAACTCATGTTTATGACATCTCTAGAGATGCTGCAGTTGAGCTCGTTTCAAAATTAAATACAAAGCCGGAAATTGTTGAAAACTCTCATCTTTTATCCTCACATCCAGTAAATATTATAGTTGAAGCTGCTTCTCAAGATGCTGTAAAAGATGTCGCACTAAGTGTTTTACAAAATAAACGTGATTTGATGATTATGAGTGTTGGCGCATTACTTGATGAATCCATCTACGAAATTTTATCAGATGCATGTAAGGATTTCAAAAAAACAATCTATCTCCCTTCTGGTGCAATTGCAGGCTTGGATGGAATAAAATCAGTCAAAGATGAATTAGAATCACTGTCTATTACTACTACAAAGCATCCACGTTCTCTAAAAGGTGCCAAGTTTTTTGAAAACTCTAAAATTGATTTAGATGCTATTAACACACCTACAACAATCTTTGAAGGAACTGCAAAAGAAGCTGTTTCTTTGTTTCCTGCCAACATCAATGTTGCTGCACTTTTATCATTGTCCGGAATAGGTAGTGAAAAAACAGGTGTGAAAATTGTAGCTGATCCAAATACAGACAAAAACACTCATCATATTGAAGCTGTAGGAAAATTTGGAAAGATGACATTTACAATTGAAAATTTCCCAGATGCTAATAATCCAAAAACAAGTAGGTTAGCAATTTTGTCTGCAATTCAAACTCTAAGACAATACTGCTCAGATGATATTCAAATTGGTACCTAATATGGCAATAATTGCCACATTTGGTAGTTTTTTAGAGAATTATAGACTACTTCCCATTCTTTAAATCCCCACTGAAGCAATTTTTTATGGTTTATGCTAGTACAACAATCTTCAAAACTCAAAGATGAGATTCTAAAACTCAAAAAAGAAAAAGATGTGATCATTTTGGCACACAATTACCAAATTCCTGACGTACAGGATGTAGCTGATTTTACGGGTGATTCTTTGGGTCTTTCAAGACAAGCTGCAAAAGCCAAACAAAAAATAATTCTGTTTTGTGGTGTAAAGTTTATGGCAGAAACTGCTGCAATCATCAGTCCTGAAAAAACTGTGTTACTTCCAGATTTAGAAGCTGGGTGTTCACTGTCTGACTCAATTACTGTCGATGAATTACGAAATTGGAAGAAACAACATCCAGATGCTATTGTATTGGGGTATGTTAATACAACTGCAGAAATTAAAGCAGAACTTGATTACTGTTGCACATCATCAAATGCTGTAAATGTTGTAAATGCAATCCCTGAAGATAAAGAAATTTTGTTTTTACCTGATATGTTTCTTGGTTCTTATGTTGCAAAAATGACTGGAAGAAAAAATATGTACATATGGGCAGGTGAATGTCATGTTCATGCAGGAATCACACCTGAGGATATTACCAAAAAATTAGATTCAATGAAAGATGCTGAATTTGTTATTCATCCAGAGTGCGGTTGTACTACTCCATTCATGTATGATGTTGCAGATGGAAGTTTTGATGACAAAAAAGTTTCAATACTTTCTACAGATGGTATGTTAAAATACGTCAATGAATCAAAATCAAAGAACTTTGTTGTTGCTACTGAAACTGGAATATTGTATAAAATGAGAAAAGAAAATCCTGGCAAAACATTCATTCCTGCATCAGATAAAGCTGAATGTCAATACATGAAGATGATTACACTTGAAAAAGTGTATGACGCATTGGTAAACGAAAAATATGTTATCACTGTTCCTAAAGAAATTGCCGACAAAGCTCGTTTGGCAATTAATAGAATGCTTGAAATAAAATAAACTACGTGACTGCTTTGGTTGGATTATTTAGTAGAACAGCAAAAGATTCTCAAAATAAAGAGAATATTCAAAAGTTCAAAGAACTCAAAAAACTTGTCAAAGAAAAAAAGTATACAGATGCTCTAAAATCAGGCACAGAATATTTAAAAAAAACACCCAACCATCATGATGTTTTGTTTATTGTTGGTGGAATTTACTATATGAAAAACAA
>Ga0209997_10000902_pt1 | contig 10528 bp, 6 predicted proteins | sample CR04metaG_FD_182079 | JGI IMG/M metagenome (GOLD analysis project Ga0209997, IMG submission 182079) | Deep subsurface microbial communities from Mariana Trench to uncover new lineages of life (NeLLi) - CR04 metaG (SPAdes) (version 2) | ecosystem: Environmental > Aquatic > Marine > Ocean trench >...
AAGTCGTTTGATCAAGCATTTAGCCATTTTCAAAAAGCGAATATGCTGTACCGTGAAACCTATTCATACGACCTCAAGGAAACTACCCAATTCGTAGACAGGTTGATTAGCGTTTACTGCGAACGATTTTTTCAAGGAAAGCGAAAGTATGGGTCCGCGTCGCGACTACCCGTTTTCATACTGGGAATGCCCAGATCGGGTAGCACGTTGGTTGAGCAAATCGCTTCCAGCCATCCACGGGTACATGGGGCCGGTGAAATAGAGGCTATTCCGACGATAACGCGCACTATTGCCCAGCAACTTGAACACGCGAATCCCTATCCCGAATGTATGTCCCTTTTTGATGGAGAAATGGCTAAAGAGTATTCTGCGCGGTATCTTCAGGATTTAGCGCTTCACAGCTCCACTGCCAAGCGTATCACTGACAAGATGCCGGGAAACTTTTTCAGAGTTGGTCTTATCAAGGCACTGTTCCCCGATGCTCGTATTGTTCACTGTCAACGCAATAGCCTGGACAGCTGTATCTCGATATTTCTGAATTTTTTTCCAGATTTAAAGTGGTCATTTGAGCTGACGGAGCTAGGCAATTACTATTTGGACTGTCAGCGTTTAATGTCCCATTGGCACAGACTTTTTCCTGGTGAGATATTCGATGTTCAGTATGAGGACCTGGTGATGGACCAGGAAAAGGTCAGTAGGCAATTAATCGACTATCTTGGCCTGGAATGGGACGATAAATGCCTGGATTTTCATAACAATGAACGGGATGTCAGAACCCATAGTAATATTCAAGTCCGGCAACCCATGTATAAGAATTCAATCAACAGATGGAAACACTACGAGAGTCATCTGCAACCGTTAATCGACGTGCTGCAATAGGCACACTAGTGCTGTGGGCGATATTCCTCGCGGCCGCGGGAAATGCCGAGGAAGATCCCCAGACGGCGGGTTTCAGGACAGCCGCCGCTTGCGGCGCCTGCCACTCTCGCGTGTACGACGAATGGAGCAAGTCGTGGATGGCTCGCTCATTTTCTAACGCGACCTTCCAGGCCATTTACGCTTTCAGAACGGAGTCGGACGAGCGAAATAGTACGGACACGGCGCAAGGCTGCCTGCGCTGTCACGCGCCTTTAGGTTTTCTGTCCCAGGACGTCAGCGGTGAACGTGCAGAAACCAAAGAGGGCGTCAGCTGCGACTTTTGTCACCGCGTCGTTGAAGTCAACGAGCGTAGTACCCATCGCTACGTAGCAGAGCTGAGCACCAGCGGTGCAGTCTACGGGCCGACCGGTGGCGTCGATTCACCTGCACATCCTACTCGGCAGAGCACCGTGCTTGCCGACTCAAGTCTGTGCGCATCATGCCATGTCGACAGAAGTGCGGATGCAATCCCGTTGGAGAACACGTATGCGGAATGGAAGGGCAGTGAATTCGCCAAGCGCGGGATTGGTTGCGCGGACTGCCACATGCCTCAAAAAGAGGGGCCTGCAACTGACGTTCCGGGTCTGACGCAACGGCGCTCGACGCATGCCTCGCACCGGTTTCATGGTGGACACGCAAACTCTCCAATGCTGCAAGCGGCGGCTCGAGTCGAGGTCCTATCGGCTGATGCGTCCAGGGAGCTTCAGATCAGCGTCCGCAATTCGTCTGTAGGACACAATTTCCCCTCCAACGGTGCTCACCTCGCCGAACTGGCACTCGAAATTGAAATCATCGGGCCGCAAGGAAGTGTGCTTCGGCGAGAGGTGCGAAGCTACCGCAGCCTATGGTCCAATACTTTCGGTTCCCTGGACTCAAGAGGTCAGGAGGCGGCGGGCGGCAAAACGGTCACCGCCGTTCGCGACACGACGCTTGGCCCTCTCGAAGTGCGAGTCGAAAAGTTTCCGGCAGAACTGCTACGCGGCGGGGTTAGCGGCACGGTGCAGCTGGTCTATCGCAAAATCCCGGAGCAGGTGGTGCTGCGGCAGATGAAACTTGCAGAATCTTATTTTAATGAGAACTACGAGCCAGTAATAATTGATAACGCGAGTTTCGAAATAATTCATGCGACGGAACTTCGCACAGATGCCAGTAGCGACTCTGGAATTAGAGCGGCCAAGGAAGCCTATGACAGAGGAGATTTCACCAGGGCCCGTGACTTGTTTCAGGCGGAAGCTGACAGGGGAGATCCAGAGGCAAAACACTTCATGGCGAGTCTTTACCATCAAGGTCATGGTGTCAAAAAGGACAATGAAAAGACATTGGCTTTGCTCAGCGAAGCGGCTAACGATGACTATGTGCTGTCAATAGCAACTCTCGGTGCAATGTATTTAAAGGGAGACGTCGTCGATCAAGATTACCAAAAGTCCTTTGATTATTTCCTTCGAGCTGCCGAACTTGGTCACCTCCAATCAATAGTCAAGGTGAGCCAATTTTACGTTAATGGAGTAGGTGTTAAGCAAAGTAACGATAAAGCTGCCTATTGGTTTAAAGAGGCGGCGATACAAGGTGACCTTCAGTCACAGCACGCATACGCCTTGTTGTTGGCACAGGGAAAGGGCGTTCCACAAGATTATGTGCAGGCCTATGCCTGGATCAATATGCCTGCGGAAGCCGGAGATGACGAAGCCATAAAAAATAGGGCGCGCTTGCTTAGCCTGATGGGTCCGGAAGACACTCAAAAAGCCATTGAGCTTGCTGAAATATTTAAGACCAAATTTGCTGTAGATAACAAGTAAATATACAAGGCGAAATTATAGTCACCCCAGACCATCCACTAACGGCTGCAGATGAGCTGCATACTTTTTCCAAGCCTCTGAACTACCTTGGTACATCTTCTTTCGAACCTGAGCAGCACTCATTGTTTGCACTACCCTTGTGTTCTGGTGAAAATCGAGGCACTGCTTCTCCCATTGCAGATCACAAAACGCCAGAAGCTTGCGGGTTTCTTCTTCCTGACTCTCGGTCAAATCCTCATAGCAAAGGTCATAAATAGCATTTGGGAAGCGTTCACGCCAGAATGACATCAGGTCAATGTAAAGTTTGTAAAATTCCGCCAGATCGACAAGATCATTGGCGTAGCCATGACCTTTGGTTGAAAAGTAACGCTTATAAATTGACCAACAGATTGCTTTTGGGTCCCTGTTTAGATGGATGATTTTCGCCTCAGGGAATGCGGACAGGATAAAACCGATCCACAGGAAGTTATGCGGCGTTTTGTCTGTAATGATTTTTTCAGGAACGTTTAGTGCTGTAAGCTTCTCAAGATAGCCATCGTGCACTCTCTTAATATCGTTCTGGGACAACTTATTCTGATCAGACAGGTTTGATAGAATAGGAATCGCAAGTTGCCACATAGTTACTAATTCACCCGCACCGTGAACCTGGCTATGACACGCTAGAATCTGCTCCACAAGTGATGTCCCGGAACGGAGCATACCGACGATAAAGAGAGGTTGTATCGATGCCATGCTATCTGGTGCAAGCTCGAGTGCCAGCTTATCTGCAGTGAAAACCTCCTTGATTCTGGTCATCAATTTTCTATCGTCGTCTATGTTGTAGTTCAGCTCCTTCTTACGAAGACGGTTGCCTTCGGCCAGGCAATCAAAACTCTTATCATATTCACCTAAATCGTCATAAACGTTGGCCAGGGCAAAGCAAAGATGCTTGTGATCAAATTCACTACGATCTGAGTCCGCATACAGACTCTCTATTATTGCGATCTGGGCATCATCTGGTTTGAAGTCCTTTTGCATGCTGAGGTGGTGATAGGCCTCTGCAAAGTCAGGCTTGATCTGAATTGCCGTGCTAAAACTCTTCATAGCCTCTTCCAAGTGCCCTACGTCTTGAAGTGCCCTTCCAAGGTTGCTGTAAGCACTTACGTAATCAGGCCTGATCTGGATCGCTTTTTCATAGCTCTTCATAGCCTCCTGCAGCTGCCCCAGTGATTGAAGTGCAATGCCACGGTTATAGTGAGCCTCTGCATAGTCAGGCTTGAGCTGGATTGCCCTGTCATAACTTTTCACAGCAGCCTCCCACTGCTCTACGTCTTGCAGTGCGGTGCCACGGTGACTGTAAGCATTTGGAAAATCAGGCTTGATCTGAATTGCCATGTCATAACTCTTCATAGCATCCTTCAGGCGCCCTAGGTCTTGTAGTGCCTTCCCAAGGTTATCGTAAGCAATTGCGAAGTCAGGCTTGACCTCGATCGCCTTTTCAAAACTCTTCACAGCCTCGACCAGCTGTCCGAGCTCTTGAAGAGCAGTCCCGTAGTTATAGTGAGCCTCTGCATAGTCCGGCTTGACCTGGATCGCCTTTTCAAAACTCTTCACAGCCTCCGCCAGCTGCCCTAGCTTTTGAAGTGCAGCCCCTAAAACATTGAGGACCATTGCTGATCGTGGGTCGATTTTCAGCAATTCTCTACAAGCCCGCTCTGCCTGTGTCATCTGCCCTGCAACATATAGATTGATGACGCCATTAACCTGGTCGTGTGTCAGATCTGAGACGTATTGTTTCGGCACAGGATTTCTGTCTTCCGGTCGTACCGTCGCATTGGGTACCCAGTCAATGATCATGTGAATGCGATCTTCATCGCTCTGATTATCAACAGCATGAAAGGTCGCGTTATTGATTTCCCACATTTCGCCGGGACGCAACACCTTTTGCTCACCCCCCACCGTAAAAAATACGTCGTCATTGCTAATGATTGGAATGTGGATGCGGTAGCATTTGAGTAATGAATATTCCCTATCTGCGTGGCGGGGTATTGTTCCGCGCCCCTGAAGTTTCGCAAAAATCAATCGAACCACAAATCCATCGTGTTGATAATTCTCGGCGATGAAATCGAGCAGTGGTTTTAGTTCGCCCTCAAACTGTGAATAGGTATCGAGATAAGTTGGATTGCAATGGCGAAAATCATCGTCGTAGATCAGCAATAATGCCTGGGTTTGCTGATGAATTTCAAATTGATGTTCTCGATCAGATTGCCCCCAGGCGTCTTCCGGGACTTGAGCCAGTTTCTCTTTAATAGGCCGAACGTCGATATCGGAGCGGAGCAACAGGAAATTATTGTCCTTGCCAGAAAGTTTCTGAAAATCGTCTTGAATTCCATATATTTGCACGCTCGGAAACTCAATCACTTTTTCAGAGTCGGTTGATTGCTCGAACTCATAGCCATACTTGTCGATCAAATAGGCGTCATTCTGGGCGACAAGATCACGTAAGTCGTCGTCATAATATCGCGAGTAATGGCTGTGACTGGATTCATTTAAACGCGTGGAACCATTGAATTTTTCTCTGATCGCCTGCGTTTCGTCGACAGAAAGCTGATCCATAATTGATACGAACTCGTCGCGCAGGTTTTCGAAGCGACCAATGTAAGTGGTTTTACTATCCGGATCACCGTGCATGCGCTTGAACAGCCAAGAGTAGTAGCCACAATCGTCATCATTGAAATTTCGCACGCAGTTCTTGGTTAAACCGGAACCCCGATTAGTGTCATCCAGGGATTCGGGCAGGGACTCAACTAGCGCGTTTCGATAGTTCTGGCTTCTGGGGGTGTCCGAGCCAAGATTGATTAAGTTAATAATCGTGTTTTTATAGTCAGCCTGGCATCCGTCTGAAAGAACGAAAAACAACGGGTTTTTTCCCTTCAGGAGAATGTTGTAGGCATACCAGGAGATGTACCAGTCCCAAGGATTTCGCACCATGCCTACGATAGGCAAGTCAGAATATTCAGGGGGCAGCAGGTGACGCGGGTAATGATAACCAATGTTCCGAAAGCTCGGCACGCACTGTTCGATGATTTGAATGATCGACTGACCACCAGTCTTATGCATGTGGATAAACACGAATTTATCGGTGGTGATCACCTAACTCATTCCTTCTTCTGACGATGATACTCTGACGATATCATACGGTTTTTTGAGGCGCAGGCAGTATTATCGCTGCAACAATTGCATCAATTTACCTATACTGTTAGTTCGTCCATAATCCTGAATCCGTCACACATTCACCAAGCCATGCAGAAAAAAAATAGCAGTAATAATGCAGTAGGTGAAGATCTCGCAGCGCTTTCCCGCCAGGCTTTGCAGCATTTTAAGGACGGCCGCCTGCAACAGGCCAAGGATATTTGTCAACGCATATTGCAGAAGAAAGAACATTCCGGTGCCCTGCTTATTTTGGGTTGGATTGCCCACCAGCAACGCGAGTTTGAGGTGGCAGTTGAGCGCTATCAACAGTACCTAAGCGTCAAGCCTGAGGATGCAGATGCTCGCTATACCTTGGGTCTGGCACTTAGGGAGTTGGGAGATGCCCACACTAAACTCCAGCGCTGGGAGGATGCGATAAAGGCCTACCAACAAGTCTTAACTATCAATGCTGATGATGTAGTAACGATAATAAAGTTGGGGAACGTCTTCCATACCTTGAATCGATGGCCAAAATCGATCGCGATGTATGAGGAGGCTCTAGCTTTGCAGCCCGACAATGTCCAGGTGCATAGACACCTGGGAGCTTCACTACAGAAATCGGGCCAAATGAAGGAGGCTATCAAGTGCTTTGAGCAAGCTCTGAGTTTGCAACCGGATTATGTCGATGCACGCATCAAGCTTGCGCAGGTACTGCGAGAGTTGGGCAGAGCAGACGAAGCATTAGTTCAACTTGAAAAAGTTATAGACCTTAGACCCGACGAGACCGAGGCTCATATCATCCTGGCGCTAACGCTTAGAGAATTGGGCCAGGCAGAACGTGCCATAGAGCGACTAGAGCGCCACCTTGGAACCAAACCTGATTGTGGCGCGCTGTACTACCACATCGCGATGATAGAACCAAAGCAAGAGCTTATTCCTGTGGTCGAAAAACTCATTGGCGACCCTGGTCTGTCGAATCACGACGCCGTCTATTGCCATTTTGCCCTCGGCAATATGCTTAATGGCGGCAAGTCCTTTGATCAAGCGTTTCGCCATATTCTTAAGGCGAATGCGCTGTATCGCGAAACCTTTTCCTATGACACTAAGGAAGATACACAGATCATAGACAGGTTGATTAAGGTCTACTCCAAGCGTTTCTTTCAACGTACGCGTCAGCGAGGGTCTGCTTCGCAATTACCCGTATTCATACTGGGCATGCAAAAATCAGGTAGCACGTTGGTTGAGCAAATAATTTCCAGCCATTCCCAGGTATATGGGGCCGATGAACTACATGCATTGACCACGATTGAAACCAGCATCACTCAGCAACTCGAACACGCTAATCCGTATCCGGAATGTATGTCTATTTTTGATAGTAAAATGGCGGAAGTTTATTCTGCGCAGTATTTGCAAGAATTAGCGCTACACTGTCCCACTGCGATGCGCATCTCTGACAAGTTGCTGGGAAACTTTTCCAGAATTGGCCTTATCAAAACCCTGTTCCCTAAAGCCCGTATTATCCACTGTCAACGCAACCCTCTGGACAACTGCATCTCGATATTTTTTCAATTTTTTCCAGAATTGAAGTGCTCCTTCGAGATGACGGAGCTAGGTCGATATTATCTGGACTATCAGCGTTTGATGTCCCATTGGCACAAGCTTTTCCCCGGCGAGATTCTCGACGTGCAGTATGAAGAATTGGTGACGGATCAAGAAACGGTTAGCCGGCAATTAATCGACTATCTAGGCCTGGAATGGGATGAAAAATGCCTGGATTTTCACAACAACAAACGAGATGTCAGGACGTCTAGCAATATTCAAGTCCGGCAACCCATGTACAAAAATTCAATGAATAGGTGGAAACATTACGAAAAACATCTACAGCCGTTAATCGAAGTGCTTCAACAATAATAACGCCAGTAATTGGCAACCATTCCATGCAGCAAACAGATACCAATGATAATTCAATAGATGACGGTATAGCTGAGCTATTCCGCAAGGGTCTACAGCATTATAAGGAAGGGCGCCTGCAGCAAGCCCAGGATGTTTGTCAGCGCATAGTGCAGAAACAACAATACCCCGATGCCCTGCTTATTTTGGGCATGATTTCCCACCAGCAAGGCGAGTTTGAGGTGGCAGTTGAGCGCTATCAACAATTCTTAGGTCTCAAGTCCAATCATGCGCAAACTCACTATAACCTGGGGTTAGTGCTTGCGGAGCTGGACCGCACAGAACCTGCCATCGAGCATTTTAATAAATCCATCGCCATTGCCGCCGACGATGCTGAAGTACATGGCAATTTAGCCGATGCCTACACCAAGCTGCAACGCTGGGACGAGGCGATTAAGGCGCATCAAAAATCCCTTTCGATCCAGGCTGGGGATGTGAAAACGATAATAAAGCTGGGAAATGTATTCCATGCGGCGCAGCGATGGCCAGAATCAATCCCGCTGTATGAGCGGGCCCTGGCTTTGCAGCCCACCAACGCCCTGGTGCATAGAAACTTGGGGGCCTCACTGCAGAAACTGGGCCAACTGCAAAAGGCCATTATTTGTTTTGAGCAGGCGCTGAGCTTGCATCCGGATTATTCCGAAGCACGTATTAGACTCTCGGAAGTACTACGAGACTCAGGCAGAGCAGAGGAAGCCTTGGTTCAGCTTGAGCGGGTTATAGAACTTAAACCGGACGAGACCGAAGCCCAAATCAGCCTGGCACTAACTCTCAGGCAATTGGGCCGAACAGAACTTGCCATCGAGCGCCTGGAGCAACTCCTTACTACCAGACCCGATTTTGGCCTTTTGTATCACCACATCGCGTTGATGAAGCCAAAAAAAGATCTCATACGCGTTGTCGAAAAACTCATTAGCAACCGCGAGTTGCCCAACAGCGACACCCAATATTGCCATTTTGCCCTTGGCAACTTACATAATGAAAGCAAGTCGATGGATCAAGCGTTTAACCATTTTCAAATTGCCAATACGCTGCATCGAGAAACATTTACGTATGATCCCACGGAAAATACACAACACATAAACAGACTGATTAAGGTCTACTCGAAGCGTTTTTATGATCGAAAACACCACTTGGGATCAACTTCGCAAATACCTGTATTTATACTTGGCATGCCCAGATCAGGTAGCACGTTGGTTGAGCAAATAATCTCCAGCCATCCCGAGGCACATGGCGCCGGTGAACTCGGAGCTTTGCCCGGCGTAAAACTTGCCATTGCTAACCAACTCAAACACGCCAATTCCTACCCGGAATGTATGTCCCTGATTGATGAAAAAATGGCTGAAGAATATTCCGCGCGGTATTTGCAGGAATTAACGTCTTACTGCCCGACCGCAAAGCGTATTACTGACAAATTACCGGGGAACTTCTTATGTATCGGCCTTATCAAGATTCTGCTGCCCAATGCCCTGATTATCCACTGTCAACGAAATCCCCTGGACAATTGCATCTCGTTATACTTTCATTGTTTCGAAAACCATAAATTCTCTTTCGAGCTGACGGAGTTAGGCCAGTATTATCTGGACTATCAGCGCTTGATGTCTCACTGGGAAAACCTTTTCCCCGGCGAGATACTCAACCTGCAGTATGAAGAATTGGTGATGGATCAAGAAAGGGTTAGCAAGCAATTAATCGACTATCTTGGTCTGGAATGGGACGAAAAATGTTTGGACTTTCACAACAACGAACGGGACGTTAGGACCTCCAGTAACATTCAAGTCCGGCAACCCATGTTCAAAAATTCAATTAATAGGTGGAAGCACTACGAAAGGCAGCTGCAGCCGTTGATCGACGTGCTGCAGCGGAATAGCGATTGACGAGAGCGTAGACGGGTGCCTTATCTTTTGCCGACTCGAAAGCGGACGGCGTCGTAGACAATATTTCTGTTTCTTTTGCCGATTGCGATCACGAGGACCACCAGCCTTTTATCCTCGTATCTATAGACGAGGCGGTATCCGCTGTTGCGCTGCTTTATTTTGTAATAACCGGGCGGCAGCCCGGAGACCCTGTTCTTTGGTGACGGAGTTTCTTCACCGGAAATGAGCTTCGACAGCTTTTTCTTGAACTGGCTCTGAATCTCATTGTCGAGTTTCCGCCATTCTGCGAGCGCCCGTTTATCGAACCTAAGCGCAAACTTGGATTTCGCTTTCGCTTGCTGCCCCGCCACTATGGGCTACAGGTCGTCTATTGAAACACTGACAATTTTCGGGTCTGCCAAACGGGCTTGAACAAGCTCGGCCATCTCATGGTCATCGAGGATGTCTGCGATTTTTTCAAACAACTTCGCTGACATAGCGTAGAAAACAGGTTTGTTGTGGGACAACACTGCCAGCGGCTTACCGGCAGCGTCCTCAACAGCCTTCGCTGGCCGCGCTTTGAATTCGGAAATACTGACAGTGTAGTCTGCGAAGATCGTTTCCATGATTGTGTCTCGTTAGCTGTTGAAGCGATGATGCATTATTTAGTACGATATTTCAACTAAAATATAACTAAAAATAGTCGTTTTTCTGGACGGACTTATGTTAAAGGCTGCCCAATCTCGACGATGCGGTCATACCAACCTTGATCCAGTCGACGTGTCGGAATGCTCCAGTCATCAATGCGTGCCCGCACGCGGTAGGGCCCTGGGCCCG
>Ga0209997_10000904_pt1 | contig 10523 bp, 11 predicted proteins | sample CR04metaG_FD_182079 | JGI IMG/M metagenome (GOLD analysis project Ga0209997, IMG submission 182079) | Deep subsurface microbial communities from Mariana Trench to uncover new lineages of life (NeLLi) - CR04 metaG (SPAdes) (version 2) | ecosystem: Environmental > Aquatic > Marine > Ocean trench...
CGGAAAATCGGGTCACGCAGGATCGGAGTAATTGAGGCGGAGTATCCTGGCAGCCGCACTGGCGATCACACGCCGCGCGCCATTTTTTTTGCCCGCGGCCCCGGGATTGTTCCGGTCGGGCAGATCAGCGAGACGTCGGTGTTGGATATTGGCCGCACGGTCGAAGCGCTTCTGGGTGTGACGCCCGAGGACATGGACGGCGATCCGATACCGGAAGTTACCGCGGCCGAGCGACACGTGGCCCGGCTGAGTAGCCATCATGACCATGCGCGACGGGAGTAGAGACCGAGAATCGCTGAGTCGAGCGCGAAGTACTCTCCGCCTGTCCACTTCTGCTTATGGCTATAAGCGGAAATCGGGGGCGCCGGCCGAAGCCCAACCAAGGCCGGCCCTTATGAGGGACACGTATTACGCCAGGGCCAGGGCGATGGCGGCGGCGGCGACGATGTCGGCGACGCTGGCGCCGCGGGACAGGTCGCTGACCGGCTTGGCGAAGCCCTGCAGGACGGGGCCAATGGCCTCGGCGCCGGCCATGTACTGGGTCAGCTTGTAGCCGATGTTGCCGGCGTCGAGGTCGGGAAATATCAAAACGTTCGCCCGGCCGGCCACGGGGCTTGCTCCGGTGACCTTCTTCGCGGCGACGCCGGCGATCAGGGCGGCGTCGGCCTGGAACTCGCCGTCGATGGCCAGGCCCGGCGCGCGGCTCCGGGCGATGGCCACCGCCCGCGCCACCTTCTCCACCCGTTGGTGGCGGGCGCTGCCCTTGGTGGAGAACGACAGCATGGCGACGCGCGGCTCCTCGTCCAGCAGTTTCGCCGCGCTCGCCGCAGACGCCAGGGCGATGTCCGCCAGCTCCTCGGCGCCGGGATCGATGGTGACGGCGCAGTCGGCGAAGATGAAGGATCGGCCGGCCCCGCCCTGGAAGCCGGGGACGACCATCAGGAAGAAGCTGGAGGGCGTGTTGATCCCGTCGGCGAGACCGACGGCCAGCAGGCCCGCCTCGATCACCCGCCGGGTGGGGTTGGCGGCGCCGCCGAGCATGGCGTCGGCGTCGCCGGCCTTGACCATCATGGCGCCGTAATAGAGGGGTTTTCGCATCAGCCGGCGGGCGATCTTGATATCCGGTCTCTCCCGGCCGGCCGCATACGTCTCGGCATAGGCATCACGCTTTTCGCCGTGCTCGGGATCGATCGTCGTGATCCCGTCCAGGGACGCGCCGGCCTTCGCCGCGGCGTCCTCCAGGTCTTCGCGCCGGCCGAGGACGATGGCGTCGGCCACGCCGTCGTCGCGCAGGCGCCGCGCCGCCAGCACGATGCGTTCGTCGTGACCCTCGGGCAGGACGACCGTGCAATCCCGCGCCTTGGCCCGGGCGATGAAATTCTCGACCACGTCCATGGGACCGGAGCGATTCTCCTGTTTGCGCCGGTGTTTGTGCCGGCCAACGTATACCATTGATTCGGGCCTCCCGGCTTGTAAACGCCGGGCCCGTTTGACACCATGGCCGGCCGGGAGGGGGGCGCCATGACCGACGATAGCGAACAGATCACGATCCACCGCGGGCTGATGGGCGTGTATTTCGACCGCTCGCCCACGACCCGCATCGACGGCCGCGCCGGCGAGCTCAGCTACCGCGGCTATTCGATCCACGATCTGGCGCAACACTCGACCTTCGAAGAGACGTCCTACCTGCTGCTCAAGGGCGACCTGCCGACGCGTGCCGAGCTGGACGGCTTCGACGGCGAGCTGAAGGCGGGACGCGTCCTGCCCGGGGCCGTCTACGACATCATCCGCGCGATCAAGGACGCCCACCCCATGGAGGTGCTGCGCACGGCGGTCTCGGCGCTGGCGGCGTTCGATCCGGACGCCGCCGACACCTCGCCCGCGGCGACCTTGCGCAAGGGCATCCGGCTCACGTCCCAGGTACCGATCATCGTCACCGCCCACGATCACATCCGCAACGGGGACCAGCCGGTGGCGCCGCGCCCCGATCTCGGCCACGCGGCCAACTTCCTGTACATGCTGAAGGGAGAGGAGCCGAGCGCCGCGGCCGCCGGGCTGATGGACACCGACATGGTGCTGCACGCCGAGCACGGGTCGAACGCGTCTTCGTTCACGGCCCGGGTGGTCACCGGCACCGAGGCCGACCTGCACGCCGCGGTCACGGCCGCGGTGGCGGCCCTTTCGGGGCCCGCCCACGGCGGCGCCGCCGAGGACGTCATGCGCATGGCCCAGGAGATCGGCGATGCGGCGAAGGCCGCCGAGTACGTCAAGACCAGGCGCAAGAACCGCCAGCCGGTGACCGGATTCGGCCACCGCGTCTACCGCACCGAGGACCCCCGGGCGCGGCACATGCGCGACGGCGTCGAGAGGCTGGGCCGCGAGATGGGCCAGCCCCAGTGGTTCGAGATCCTCGAGGCCCTGGTCGAGGCGATGAAGCCCTACGCCCGCCACGGCATCAACGTCAACGTCGATTTCTACTCGGGCGTGGTCTATTACCTGCACGGCATCCCCAAGGACCTGTTCGTCTCCATCTTCGCCGTCGGGCGGGTGCCGGGATGGACGCTCCAGGTGCTCGAGCAGCAGGAAAACAACATCCTGATCCGCCCGCTGCTCCACTACACCGGACCGGACCCGCGCCCGTACGTGCCCATCGACGAGCGTTAGGGGCGAACACGCCGCCCGGGTCTCAGGGCCGGTGTCCTTCCGTTAGTGGTATCCGGGCATGCGGTGCTCGCCGCCGGCGCCGCTCCACCGGGCCGGCGCGAACAGCGCGTCGCCGGCCAGCCAGCGCCCGGGCGCGTCGGGCGTCTCCAGGGCGATGCGCATCGCCTTGGACAGCTCCAGGGTGCCGTCCGCCCCCAGCCCGGCCTCGGCCAGGCCCGCCGACAGGCCGTCGGACACCGCGTTCCACACGATCAGCGGGATGTCGTGGGCGACGACCAGCTTGCGCCCGCCTTCGAATTTCCTCAGGCACTGGTAGACATCCAGCGCGTTCTGGGCGCGGCAGACGAGCGGACGCTTATCGTAGGCCTGGCACAAATCGTCGACGAGAAGGGGACAGGCGGGGCGCGGCACCATGGAAAGGCCGTAATCCGCTTCCTCGAAGGCCGCCAGCCGGGCCGTCAGCTCCTCCTGGGCGGCGGGCGCCAGGGTTCGCTGGAGATCGTCGGCCATGAGCAACACCGTCGGCGCGTCGGTGAAGACCAACAGGTGACAGCAGTACGTGCACCCCTTCGCGCAGGCCAACGGCCGGCTCGGCGGGAACATGGCGGCCATGCGTTCCTGGGTAAGGTCGAAGATGTTCAGCATGTTGCGGGCCAGGGCGAGGACGCTTTCCGACGAGCGCCCCGGACCAAGGAAACGCACGGTCATCTCGCGCACGCTTTCGGTGAGATCGCGGACGAAGCCCTCGGCGATCTCGTCGATCTCACCCACGTCGTCGCTCATGCGTCAACTCCGGCCGGCCGCGGATCTGCGGGGCCGCGACCCGTTGGCGATGCCGTCACCGCCCGGCGGTGCCGCGGCGGCGCAGACGTGGCAACGTATCCCCTCCGGCTCCGTGCGGCAAGGGGCGGCGGCCATTGCCGCACCCCCTTCCGGAACCCCCCGCCGGGGCACAAACCGATCGTGACAATTTGTCGGACATTGTTGATTTCTATAGAGAAATCGCCGGGAATCTCCTTGACACGGTGCGTCGGCGCCGACATTCTGCGGGCCGGGCTTCACCGTCCGTCGGGACCGGCGATCGAAGCGCGGCGCGGCAAACCGTCGAGCGGCCAGGGAGAGCGCGTCTGATGCGGGTGACCAGAATACTGGCCGTCGCGGTCCTGTCCGCCGCGCTCCTGTTCACGCGGTTTGCCGCGGACGGGCCGGCCGGCGGCCCGGCCGCTCCCCCTGCGTCCACGCTGATCCCGGGCTCCCTTTCCCTTGGCACCCCGGCGGCGGCCGCCCCGCTGCAGACCCAGGGTCCGCGCGCGCCCCAGGATACGCCGGTCAACAAGACCCCTTTCACGCAGACCTTGCGGGCCGGTCCGGGCGACACCCTGTCGGGCATGCTGACCGGCGCCGGGATTCCGCGCACCGAGGCCCTCGGCGCCATCGCCGCGCTGAGCAAGCATTACGATCCGCACCGCATCAAGGCCGGCCAGGAATTCACCGTGACCTTCCAGCCCGGGCCCGGCGGGGTGGCGCCGGGCCGGTTCCTGGGGTTAACCCTGACCCCCGATTTCAAACGCCTGATCACGGTCACGCGGACCGAAGACGGCCGGTTCCGGGCCTCGACCGTGAAGAAATCCCTGACCCGCAGGCTGGCGCGGGCCTCGGGGACGATCAAGCAAAGCCTGTTCGACGCCGGCACCCGGGCCGGCCTTCCCGTTTCGGTGCTGATCGAGATGATCCGGGCCTATTCCTGGGACGTGGACTTCCAGCGCGACATCTACCCCGGCGACAGTTTCGAGATCATGTTCGAACGCTTCCACGACGAACGGGGAACGGTGGTCCATAGCGGCCGGATAGTCTTCATCGCGCTTACCCTGAGCGGCACCCGCCGCGCCCTCTATCGACACACCACCGGCGACGGGCAGACCGATTACTTCGACGAAAAAGGTCAAAGCGCGCGCAAGGCCCTGTTGCGCACGCCCATCGACGGCGCCCGGCTGTCGTCTTCCTTTGGCCGGCGCAGGCACCCCGTTCTCGGCTACACGCGGATGCACCGCGGCCTCGATTTCAGGGCCCCTCCGGGGACGCCCATATACGCCGCCGGCAAGGGGATCGTGGAGTACGTGGGACGCAACGGCGCCTTCGGCAGGTACGTCCGCATCCGGCACAACTCCACGTACTCCACGGCCTATGCCCACATGCGCCGGTTCGCCAAGGGCCTCGGCAAGGGCAAACGGGTGGAGCAGGGGCAGATCATCGGCTACGTCGGCAGCAGCGGCCGCTCCACCGGGCCCCACCTGCATTACGAGATCCTGCGCGGCGGGCGCCAGATCAATCCCCTGACCGTCACCATGCCGGCGGGGCGCCGCCTCAAGGGATGGGAGATGTCCCGCTTCCGCTACGCCATGTCCAAGATCAAGCGCCAGTTCGCCGACCTGGCCATCGACCTGGCGGTCGCCGGGGGCAGCGAGTAATACGCAAAAGGGGGACGTTCCGGGCCGCTATCGGAGTGAACCACTGAGAACACAGAGAGCACAGAGGAAGGAACACGGAGGGAATTAAAAGCGGCGCGGCGCGGCGCAACCAGCCGTCTCTGTGATAAGCTCTGTGCGCTCTGTGCGCTCTGTGCGCTCTGTGGTTCTTCTTCTTTCCCGAAGGCCCCGTGGGCGGCCGCGATCCAGGCGAGCCGACCCCCAATGGTCCCATTCGGAACCACCGCTCCTTTCGCCGCGACACCGGCGGCGACGATGATCCTGATCGTCGCCAACATCGCGGTGTTTTTCGTTCAACTGGGCCTGCCCGGGAACGAGGCCACCCGGTTCCTCTACACCTATGCCCTGGTGCCGGCCGTCTACGGCCACCCCGATATGGCGCGCCAGGCGGGACTGGACCCCGACAATTACTGGCCGCTGCTGACCAACACCTTCATGCATGCCGGATACCTGCACCTGATCGTCAACATGTGGACGCTGTGGCTGTTCGGCGCGCCCGTGGACCGCGGCGTGCACCCATAAAGAGCGTCGGCGTTGAACCCACAGCGTAGCCTGCCGATGTCCGCCCGTGAGCCGGAGCGGACATTGTGAACATCGTTAATCGACGTTCAACGGGTTGTTTTCGACCGATTTGATTGGATAAGGGAACCTCAGTCGAGCCCGGCTTTGCGCATACCGTCAAGGAAATGCGGCATCGCGCGTGTGGTGTAGGGAACGTGCTGCTTGACCCACTCGATGGAGATGTTGGGCTGTATGTCCAGGAGTCTTGCCATTGCGGCGCGTGTTTCTTCCGTTTTGCCTGCCTGGGCCAGGCTTGCACAGACGATGCGATGGGCCGCCGTGAAACCGGGACGTTCACTTATCGCTTTCCGCCCCCATTCGATGGCCTTGTCGTATCGACGGGCAAAGTAATGGGCAACGCCCGTGCCAGAGTAGTAGAAAGCGGTGAGCGGATCATGCGGGCTCATACGATGCGCCTGCTGGAAGTAGCGGATAGCCTCTTCGGATTGCCCGTCAAACACGAGTGCCCAACCGAGATAACCATAAGCCGTCGCAAAGTTGGGATTCAGCTCTATGGCTCGCATGTATTCAAGCACGGTCTCTTCGGTCTGCCGCTCCGTAAACGCCAGATAGCCCAACGCAAGATGGGCCCACGGATCTTCGTAGTCCAGTTCGGCCGCTTGGTGGGCCAGTCCGGCAGCGTAGTGGTAGTCATCGCTTTCCGGTATCCAGCCTACATGTCCTGAAACCAGCAGCGCGAACGCCAGCAGGCTGTGCGCCGGTCCGTAATCCGGGTATTGCTGAACGGCCTGCCGAAGTATGTCTATGGCAATTTCGCTTTCCTTCGTGGTCATCCGCCCATAATGGGCCATGGCACGCATGACAAGTTGCCACGCGCCCAGATCTTCGGGAGATCGGCTTTGGGAGCGTATGCCCTCGGCCGCTACAAGCTTAGGCTCGATCGCCGCCGTCACGCTCTGCGTTATGTCGTCCTGCAGTTCGAATATGTCGGTGAGGTCGCGGTCGTAGTGTTGAGCCCAGAGGTGAGATCCGCTTATCGCGTCGATCAGCTGCGCCGTGATTCGTACGCGATTTCCAGCCTTTCGGACACTGCCCTCGAGGATATAACGCACGCCGAGTTCCCGTACTATCTGCTTGATGTCGACGGCTTTTCCCTTGTAGACGAATGTCGAATTGCGCGCGATGACGAGGAACCACCGCAGTCTCGACAGTGCCGTGATGATGTCTTCGGTGATGCCGTCGCTGAAATACTCTTGCTCAGGATCGCCACTCAGGTTGAGGAACGGAAGCACGGCAATCGAAGGCTTTTGCTCGCTCAACGGCGGCGAATCCTTGTCTCCGCGACGTTCTCCGACCGCTTCATCGCCGTGGGCCATCCAGCCTACCGGGCTTTGACGAGTGAGACGGATCCGGTCATACAGCCGCTCCGTCTCCGCGTCGGGGTCAACACCAAGCTCCCGCTGTAAAATCTCGCGGCAGGCTTGGTACTGCTTCAAGGCGAGGCTCATCTGACCCTTGGTCGCATAGTGTTCCATGAGAGTTCGATGTGCGACCTCCTGCAACGGATCGATCTTCAGTAGTCGGCGCGCCGTATGCGCAGCCGAGCCGTGCGTTCCAGCCCGCAGCTGATGATCCATGAGACGGGTGCAGGCATCGACCATCAGTTCGTGCAAACGTTCCCGTTCACCACACAGAAAATCCTCGAATGCTGGATCGCGTACACGGATCCCCGCAAGAAGCTCATCTTGATAAAGCGCCACAGCGGCCTGCAGGGCGTCTGGCGAACCATCGGCCACCAGCTTCTCAAAGATGATGATATCGGTCTCGACGGCAGTTGGATCGAGAGCGATCGTGTCGCCTTCGATAATCAGAGGGCAGGGTTCGAGACCCTCGAGCGCCCGGCGAAGCGCCCATAAGGCCTGACGCAGGCTGCCACGGGCTTGGCTTTCGCCGCGTTCGCTCCACAGCAGCCCCATCAGCTTTTCGCGCGAATGCGCCATGCCCGGCTGCACGGCGAGGTTCGCCAGCAGCAACGCCGCTTTGGTGCCCTCGATGGTGATCTTCCGGTCCGCACCGTCGCAGACATGGAAGCCGCCAAGCAGCGTTAGGCGGAGACACGTCATCGAGATGTTTCCCTCATGAGCCAGTACCGCGCGCTGGCGCCAGAAACCTATCACATTTAACGCCGAATTAACGGCAATCGCAACGGTCCAGCCTGCCTGTTAACGGAGTGCCAGACAGTCTCCGAACGCGAGACGACTAAGTTCCAGGATCATCGAGCCAGTGAATGGAGTTCCCCATGAAACCCTGGACATTGATCATCGCGACGAGCCTCATCATCGCTGCCGGAGCGACCGAGGTGCCGGCCTTTGAGGAAGCGCAGTATCAGGCCGTCAAAAGTGGCCAGAAGGGCTGCCTGTGGTGCGACCTCAGCGGCGCAAACCTCACGGGTCTAAACCTCACGGGCGCTGACTTCACGGGTGCCGACCTCACGGGCGCCAACCTCACGGGCGTTGACCTCACCAACGTCGACCTGACGGGCGCCGACCTGACAGGCGCCATCCTCACGCGCGCCGTCCTCACGGGCACCAAATTTACCGGTGCGGATCTCGACCAGGTCGACCTCACGGGCGCCGTCCTGAAAGGCGCATCCCTCGAAAAGGCCAATTGCGACTGGGCCACAAAATTCCCCGAGGGGTCTGGCTTTTCCTGTGTGGGTGTCACTATTGAACGCAGGTAGCGCCCCTGCCCCGCGACACCGGCGGCGCGGCTCGAAGCCCAGCCAAGCCGGCCCTTAGCGAGCACACACCCTGGTTGGTTCGAGCAGCGCCCTACAGGGTGAACCGGTTGCCCGACGCCGCGCCCCAGGCGGCGAGGAATTCGCCCAGGTGGGGGCGTTCGCCGCGGCCGGATTCGATGAAGGCGATGACGTCGGCGACGGCGCGGTTATACCCCTCGATGGTCAGGGCGCCGGTGTGCACCCTGTAGCGGAGGTACACCAGGTAGGTGTTCAGCACGTCGGTTTCGCAGTAGTTGCGGATGTCCTCGATGCGGCCCTCGTCGTACAGGCCCGCCACCTCCGATCCTTCGATGCCGAACTTGCCGGGAAAGCCCATCACCGCGCACACCTCGTTCAGCCGGACCCTGGCCGAGGCCCCGTAATCGGACAGGACCTCCAGGAGGTCGCAGTGCCAGTCGGCGCTGTAGCGGCTGGTGTAGCTGTTCCACTTGTCGCCCGCCGTGTGCAGGTAGGCCGCCGGGACGCCGTGCACCATGGCCCGGTACTTGAGCACCGGCAGGTCAAAGGTGCGTCCGTTGAAGCTGACGAGGCGCGGCTTCAGCTTTTCGAAGTAGGTGAAAAAGCCCTGCAGGAGCTGTTTTTCGTCGAAGTCCGCCCGGCCGCCGGAGCGCACGTCGCGCAGCAGATAGGTCTCGTTCTGGCCGTCGCGCTCGATCTCCGCCTCCAGGAAGCTGATCGCCACCACCTTGTGGAAGGGCTGGCGCGCGAATGCGTTGCGCCCATCGGTGATGTCCAGGTGATAGCGTTCGAGTTCCCGGCGCCGTTCGGCCACGTCGGCGCCCTCGAACCCGGTCAGTCTGGGCACGACGTCGGTGTCGGGCACGGTCTCGATGTCGAAGACGAAAAGGGTCCGGTGCTGCATGACTCCCACCCGGCCCTGTTATACACTGGCCGGCGGCAACCTCCCACACCCACGGCCGGAGTCCAACCCGCGATGACAAACCTCGCAGACATGATGAAGCAGGCGCAAATGCTCCAGGCCAGGATGAGCGAGATGCAGGACCGCCTGGCCGATGTGGAGGTCACCGGCGCCGCCGGCGGCGGCATGGTGCAGGTGACCCTTTCGGGCAAGGCCGAGGCGCGCAAGGTAAAGATCGATCCCTCCCTGGCGGGGCCCGAGGACGTGCAGGTGCTGGAGGATTTGATGGTCGCCGCCTTCAACGACGCCAAGGCCAAGGTCGAGGCCAAGGTGGCGGAAAAGATGTCCGAACTCACCGGCGGGCTGCCCCTGCCGCCGGGGCTGAAGCTGCCGTTCTAAACAAAAGGCGGATGTCGAGGATTGGGCCGCGCCGGGTTGCGGCGTTTTCCGTTCCGACAGCCGACATCTGAAATGTCCGACCTGGAACGGCTGATCCAGCTTCTCGCCAAGCTGCCGGGGCTGGGGCCGCGCTCGGCGCGGCGGGCGGCGTTGCACCTGGTCAAGCGCCGCGACTCCCTGTTGGTGCCACTGGCCAAGGTCCTGACCGACGCCGCCGACAGCATCCGCCCCTGTTCGGTGTGCGGAAACCTGGACACCCGGGACCCGTGCGGCGTCTGCACCGACCCCAAACGGGACGACTCCGTGATCTGCGTCGTCGAGGAGGTGGCGGACATGTGGGCGCTGGAGCGCACGGCCGCGTTCCGGGGCCGCTACCACGTGCTGGGCGGGACGCTTTCGGCCCTTGACGGTGTCGGACCCGAGGACCTCTCCATCCCCGGCCTCATCGCCCGCGTCCGCGGCGGCCCGGTGAAGGAGGTGATCCTGGCCACCAACGCCACCGTGGACGGCCAGACCACGGCCCATTACATCGCCGACCTCCTGGCCGATTGCGGCGTCCAGGTGTCGGGCCTCGCCCACGGCGTGCCCATGGGCGGCGAGCTGGACTACCTGGACGAGGGAACCCTGAGCGCGGCGCTGAAGGCGCGGCGGCCGGTGTAGCGTCGGCGCGCCCCCGCGACCCCCGGCGCGATGGGCGGCGCGGAGGCATTTCCCCTCCACATTCGTGGCTCACCCCGCACTTCCCGTGGACCGGTGAAACCCCTCTTGCCGTGACCGTACGGCCGGCCCGCCG
>Ga0209997_10000906_pt1 | contig 10514 bp, 13 predicted proteins | sample CR04metaG_FD_182079 | JGI IMG/M metagenome (GOLD analysis project Ga0209997, IMG submission 182079) | Deep subsurface microbial communities from Mariana Trench to uncover new lineages of life (NeLLi) - CR04 metaG (SPAdes) (version 2) | ecosystem: Environmental > Aquatic > Marine > Ocean trench...
TCTTTTTCCATCATGGTTTCTTTTTCCATCATGGTTTCTTCTGTAACTAGTGCTACTACAGGAATTGGTTGTTTTTGCTGTTCTATCCATGCATCTTTACCGCCTGGAATATCAGAACATAACTGTAATCCACAGATATTTGTACTAGAACCATACTGTGAGGTTCCTGTGCCTTTGCTTTTGAGAGCATCAGCATCTGTGAAATAGTCAGTAGTTAATCCCGTAGTAAACAAGGGAATAATTGCAAGAAATGCAATGTATCTTAGACTCTTATTCATTGAAAAATTAATTGATTTTTTCTTTAAAAGAATTTGTCCAAATCAGTCACGTTATACTGGAAGTTCTGTGAATCTATTTTCTACATAATCCCAGTTGATAACATTCCACCATGCCTCAACATAATCAGGTCTTTTGTTTTGATACTTTAGATAGTATGCATGCTCCCAAACATCTAATCCTAACAAAGGAATTTTTTGAAGAGTCCAAGGACTGTCTTGATTCAAAGTTGTAATGATTTCAATTTTATTATATGTCTGATTGAAAACTAACCAACACCATCCACTTCCTTGAATTGTAATTGCTTTTTCTGAAAAAACTTTTTTAAAATTCTCAAAATTATTAAAATAAACATCAATTGAATCTTCTAGTTTTCCACCAGGATTACCATCACTGTTTGGAGTCATTGTTTCCCAAAATAATCTATGATTCTCGAAACCCCCACCAAAAAAGTTGATTGCACTTTGTCCAGATTCAGGAATTGATTTTAGATTAGCGAGTATAGATGAAATATACTGAGGATGTGATGCGCTGCCAACTTGTTCAAGTGATTTGTTTAGTCCATCCACATATGCTTGATGATGTTTTTGATGATGAATCTTCATTGTTTCTGTGTCAATGAATGGTTCTAGTTCATCATATCCATATGATAATTTTGGGAGTTCATATCTAACCACAAGTCAAATTATTTGAATCCACATATATTCTTGGAGACCAATACAAAATATGAGAAAACTAGGAACAATTGATTTAGAAATTTTAGATTTAGCGATTAAAGAGAATGGAGTGTTTAATGAAAACAATCTAGAAAATTCAGAGTTAAAGAGGTTAGGAGTTGGAAGAATTCTAGATGCACTTGCATCACTGAAAGACAGAAAGATGATATCATTAAATAGTGACGGTTCTTTTTCCATCACAGTTCTTGCACGAGAAATTCTTTGGAGTAATAATATTCCAACATGGGCAAAAATTTTGCGTCTTCTTCAAATAAAGTCTTGTAGTATGGAACAAATTATTGACATTCTTAGAATATCTAAAGATAAATTAATAGTAGATGTAGAAAAATTGAGAAAAACTCAATTTGTTCTAATGTCACCGCAAAGACAAAAAGAAAAACTTGTTAAAATTTATGAAATTTTACCTGAAGGAATAGAGAAAATTGATAAAACAGAGACTGATGGATTTGATAATACTAATTTTGATGAATCCAAATCAGAAGTTGAAATTTTGGAACTAATTGATGAAGTTGTAAAAGAACTTAATGACTCTCAGATGGAACAACTGAAAAAAGATAGCATTACTGAAAAATTATCTAAACTAAAAGAAAAGTTAGAAATTTAGGGTGACACAATCTTTTTCATTTCTAGACATTTAGAATCAAATTCATTCAAGAATTGTTTAGTGCTAATTTGAAGTTCTTGAGTGTATAATTCACATGTTTGATAATCTATCAATATACTAGAATTTTTATCATTAGTCACATATTGTAATATGAGAATCCCTACAAGTACAATTATCAAAATAACAGGCACCCTTGTTGAATAAATATCCACAAATTTTGCTAGATTATTTTAAACTTAAGCGTATTGAAAACATTCTTTTTCAATTTGGAACCATGACTAAATTTGGTCTTCTAATGAATAGATCAAGATTCAGTTATTTTGAGCGAATCTTGTCTTGTATCTGAGCTAAGATTAGTTCTGCTTTGTTTTTGTTTTCATAATTATCAGCTGAATCATCAATTATCGCATCAATCTCATAACTCTTGTCCACCAAAATATCTGCAACATGATCATCTAGTGTTCCATTTCCAATCAAGTAATATGCAAAGACAGTATTTTTCTGACCGATTCTGTGAAGTCTGTCTTCTGCTTGTCTATGAATTGCAGGACTCCAATCAAGTTCTGCAAATATAACATATTTTGCTCTAGTTAAGTTGATTCCAACGTTTCCTGCACGAAGACCTGCAATCATTAGTTTTGATTCGCCATTTTGGAATTTGTCAATCTGATCTTGTCTGAATGTATCTGTTTGGCCGCCAATTATAGATACAGGAGAAAATTCCTGTAGACTTTGATGAAGTAATTTGTGAATTATCTTATGATGGCAAAACACGACAACACTTTCTTCAATTTCCATAATATTTTTAACAAAATTAATTACATGAGTAAGTTTTGCGATACCTGCAATCTGTCTCTCACTTTGAATTGCTCGTTGATATGATGCAGATTTGGAGAATTCAGATTCTGCAACTTTTTGCTCTGCTTCAAGCTTCTTCCAGATTTTGTCAAGTTCTTCAAGATAGTAATCAGTATCAGCTTCAATAACTTCTTTATAGCGAACTTTGTCTTTGAGTTCTTTTAGAACATCAGATTTTTTCCGTCTCAGCATTACATGTTTTTGTAATTCATGTCTGAGTGAGGCTCGTTTATTTTCTAAAACAATAGCCTTTCCCTTATCATTAACATAACAAAAGTATTCACAAAATTCCTTAAAGCTTCCAAGTAATCCTGGTTTGATAATATCAATAATTGGCCAAATTTCAGAACCACGATTGAAAATTGGAGTACCAGAAAGACCTATTCTGTATAATACTGAAGGAAGTGCTGCAAGTTTTTTGACTGCCTTGTATTTCTGGGTGGTTTTTGACCGTAAATTATGTACCTCATCACAAACTATAGTCTTTATTCCAAGTTTTGCTAAATCAGGATTTCGTTTGAAAAGTAATTCATAATTAATTACGTAAATGTCAGTCTTTGGGAGTTCTTTTAATTTTCCAGTTCTAATCAATGTGACACTTGGAGATTGTGATTCAATTATTCTTCCATTCCGGCTCTTTTTCTTTAGAAACTTTGCAATTTCTCTCTTCCAATTTTGTAATGTAACTAAAGGTGCAATGACAAGTACAGGAAATGTTTGTTTTTCAGTAGCTACATATGATAATGTCTCCACAGTTTTCCCTAGGCCCATCTCATCAGCTAGCAACGCATTACCAGAAGATTTCAGTAAAAAGTCTAATCCTTCTTTTTGAAAATTCAAAAGTTTTCCTCGGAATTGTTCTCCAGCTTTTGCGCGTTTCAGTTTATGTTTAATTGGAGGTAAAACAGGTTTTGGGGCATAAGTCTTTATGATTTTTCGTTGCCATACATATTTTGATAAAATTTCAAGAGGATACCTATCCATGATTAATTTAAGTTGTTTTACATTTTCAATGCTGTCAGGAATTATTACTTCATTTACATTTTCACCATACCAAGCTTCAGGAACTAATCTTGAGATCATGTTAACTGCACGATCACCTGAAATTTTCCAACTCCAGATTTTTGAGTATTTATCAAGAACGTATTCTAATGTACCAATAGTTTCCATGGATGTTGCCATAATTTGTAGTGAGATTCTTTTTTTGCCTTATGAATCTTTCATGTTGGTTTCGATCAGTGAACAATTAATTAAAATCTACAAGAGTTAAAATATGATTAAATTACATATTATTAGAAAAAAATTGACAGGTGATCTGTAGGCTCAATATGACACAGTTCAAAATGCAAAATAACAAATAATTAACCAAAAAATCTAACTTTAATCATGGTTGAAGAAGGTTTTTCTTGGATTTACCTCATCTTTTTCTTGATCCCACTAGCAAGAATTGTTCCAAGGCTAGTAAGAAAATGGAGGAAAGGGAAAGATAGTGATGAGAATCAATTTATCCAAAATAATCCGGAAATAGAAAAAATGCCGGACACATTTGAAAGGGCAAATTCATTTGAAAAGATAGAATCGTTTGAAAAGCCAAAGTCTAATGATAAACCACAAAACAAAGAAATGCAAGTTTTAGGGGAATTAAATAAAGGAGTAAAAGATTTCAATAAAATTCAAAAAAACCTTGGCATAAATAATCAAGAATTAGAGGATATTTTGAAAGATCTAGAGGACCAAGGATTAATGAAGGTAGTAAAAAGAGGAGGGCTTGTTGGAACTAAAGTAGAACTATATCCAACAGATGAAGGTTTCAAAAAATACTATAGATAAGAAAAATTTTCAAATTACATATGTTTAAAATCCATTGTATTTTAAAAAAATTAATGGAGTTTACACAAGATACAGAACCTACGATTAAAAAACCAATTATAATTGCAGCAATGCAAGACATGGGAAATGTTGGAAGTATTGTAGTTAATTTCATCAATGATTCTTTGAGGACAAAAACATTTAGAATTGCAAGAACGCCAAATCCAACATATGTAGTGGACAGAGGAGGATACATTGAACTTCCAGATGAGAGTTGGGAGTACAAGTATACAGATGACTTGATTGTGTTTGGTGGAGGAAAAGGGCAGCCACAAAGCAATAGTGAAATAAACTCTTTATGTCAAGATGTGATTGATGTTGCAAAAAAATATTCTGCAAAGTTCATCTATACGTTTGGAGGTTTTCACACTAACAGAGTTTTAAATAATTATCCAAAGACATACATCACTACAACATCTATAGAACTAACAAAACAGATGGAAAGACTACATGTTGATATAACTCCTCAAAAATCAATAATTACAGGATTCAATGGATTAATTTTGGGATTTGCAAAGAAAAATGGAATTCAGGGGATAGGAATGTATGGAGAATTAAATCACCCAGAGTTCCCACAATATAGAGCAGCAATTAGCATCATCAAAACCCTTGAAAAATTAACTTATAGAAAGTTAGGAGATACAAGTCAGTTAGAAGCAATGGCGCAAGATATTGAAAGAAAATTCAAGAATTAAGACTAGTGTGATTTCCCAGTAGGATGAGGTTCAGTATTCTCATCATGGCAATCACAGGAACATAGATGTGTTTTATGATTATTCATACAATCAATACACTCGTAATGCTTTCTTGTCTCACATGTAGCGCAAATCATCTTACTAGTCATTAGATGTAGGGTGTTTAAGAATTAGTTGGGATTTAACATATGACTTAGTTGCAAGCACAAAAATATGTAAAATTACTCAAATTAATTTGAAAAATGGATAATTTTTCTTCATACTTTGTCTTAACAACAAAAATCAAAAGAATCCCATGTGTTCAATAATAAGGTCGTATTAATCGGATTATTCTCATTTTTGATGTTATTTTCATTCATTCCAACTTCAGAAGCAGAATTGTGGGAATTAGTTGTAGATGTGAATGTAGAGAAAGAAGCCATTCATTCCGGAGAAACACTGGTGATTTCAGGAACAATAGTTGACCACGCATACAAACCAATGAGAAGCGTAGAAGTATTCATTAGAGCAGGATCAGATACCACTAAAACATTTACTAATCCAGAAGGAGAGTTCAGAGGAGAAATCAAAGATTTTCAACGAATTTCAGGAATATATTCTGTAAATGTGATTGCATCATGGTATGGAATGACTGGGTTAGCAAGTACACAATTTCGAGTAAATGGAGATGTATCTCCAGTTTCTGCATTACAAGAAAAATTATCCACAGATGAAGCAAGAAAATATCTAAGCTCAAATGAAAGTGATTTTGAAAAAAATCCCATTGGCCAAATTTTATTCAAATACTATCATGGATTACTTGATGAATTAATCCAAGAACAGAAAGAAAGCAGAGAGCCCATAGCAGAACAAATTTACCTTGAACAGCAAAGAAGGATTGCCGAAGAACTAAGAAATCAAGCCATTGAATCCCACAATCCAGGTGCTGGAACCTATGGCGGATACCAATATTATCAATACATTAACAGTCTTAATCCAGAGATTAGAGACATAGTTGCAAGCCAACTCGACTTTACAAAGAACACATTTGAAGAAGCACAAAAATTCAGAGATGAGATTCTTGCCAATGGTGGAACATATGAAGAAGCAAGACAAGTATTTCTTGACATGATTTCAATGCCAAAAGAAATGCTTGAGAAATTCAATCAAGAAAGTATAGAGGAAAAATCAGAACAAAGTCAGAACGATAACCAAACTGAAGAAGATTCAGAGAATTAATGAACGATTGATAAATTCTACGTGCGCCTTATATTCAAAATTACATAACAAAATTTAATGAAAATAGATATTCCATTACCCTGCCCATCTTGTGGCGGAAAAATGTATTCTGTAATGTATGAGTCAGTATTTACAATTCTTAAGACAAGAAGTTGGCAAGTATGTAAAGAGTGTAATTTTGAGAGAAATTCTGAAGATTTCAAAAAATCCATCTGCTGCATATAACAGCATTTTTTATTTTTCTAAACAATTTTTAAGCCATTTCAGGCACAAAAAATAGAATTGAAGATATATCATAAACCAACTTGCATTACTTGTAAAAAAGTAATCTCAGCAATCGAGAGAATGAAATCTGACATTGAGACACGCGATTTTTTCATAGATCCTTTTACTGAAACTGAACTGAAAAAGATCATCAAAATGACAGGTAAAAAACCTCACGAAATGTTGAGAAAAAGAGATAAAATGTTCAAAGAACTAAACTTGGAAAATAACAAAAAGACAGATTCTCAGATAATCAAATTAATGATAAAATATCCGGGATTAATTTTGCGACCTATTGTAATTATAAAAAACAAGGCATTTGTTGGGAAGATAGATGTAAAGAATTTAAAATAATCTAAGATTGATTTTCTTGCTTGAAGATTCTAATTGCTTCCAAGTGAGAGCAATTTGCCTTTAACCCCTTACCATGATGAAACTTGTAGAAATTTTTGAACCCAAGACATTCACATGTATTAGAGGTTACAAAATAAGACTGATCAGGATTAGATGAAGATTTTATCTGAAACAAATCATCTTCAATTTTAACAACACCACCACTTTCAACAAGTTTTTTTGCCTTTTTGATAGTATTTGCACTCATAGTTAGACAAAGATCTTATCATTTTTTATTCTTTAATTTTTATGAATTATCTATTATTCATCATACACAAATTAGTTCAAAACAGATTAGAACATTCTAGTTACAATTGAAGATATTTTCATAATTTCATAAAATTCTTGAATGATGTTATATCGCATATTATTTAGACGAAAGGTTTGCTTTTCTGCCTAGAAGAGTGCCTAGAGTTGATACACTCGTCTTTTTTTCTACGAAGTCAAATCTAAGTCATGTGCTAATTATTATAAACTAATTTCAATACTTGAGATTGTTGGGTCTGAAGAGATACGTAGCCACAAGAATGGTGACAATGTTTGGTGTTTTGATGATTACACTGCTGATCACAATCGCTCTCGTAGGCTCTAACATGGATATAATACTGAAACAAGGAATTGTCTTCCAGGTAAGAACAGAGATAACAGAAGATCCAGCAATTGCTCAAAGCTTTTCATCAGTAAAAGAGTTTGAAGCTTTTGTTCAGAGTCAGATAGATCAAAGAATTCAGATTTTGGGTTTAGATGAACCATGGTATTCTCCTCAAAGAATTGGCATTACAATGTATAAGATACTGTTACTTGATTTTGGAAATGCAACATTTATCATTAGTGATTCAGGTTCATCGGATGTCAGAGATATAATCTTAGAGAAACTTCCAAGAACAATTCTGCTTTTTACAACAGCCACAATAATTATCTCAATTATAGGAATATTTCTTGGAGCATTATCTAGCAGTAAGGTGGGCTCCATTGTGGATAGAGTGACATCAAGTTTTGCAATAATTAGTTCTAGTTTTCCTGTATGGTGGATTGGAATGTTAATGATATTTCTTTTTGCATTTACATACCAGATATTTCCTGCAAGGGCAACTCCAGATATTCCAGCATCAGATCCAGGATACATTGGGGCATTGTTGTATCACATGACACTGCCATTAATTACAATTGTAATGATTGGTTTTGGTTCATGGGCATACTTGGTAAGAAATTTCATGGTAGGAATTATGCAAGAAGATTTCATCATGGCAAAAAAAATAATTGGTATTAATCAAAAAAAGATCATATACACTCATGCTCTAAAAAATGCAGCCCCGCCAATTGTAACAATTTTGGCACTTAGTTTATCAGGCTCGCTTGGTGGTGCAATTATCACAGAGGCAGTATTTGATTGGCCAGGTATGGGAAGACTATACTTTGAGGCAATTACAGTAATGGACCTACCAATCATTATTGGCTCTACATACGTTCTCACAGTATTTTTCCTTGTAAGCATATTCATTGCAGACTTGCTTTACGGCTATTTTGATCCAAGAGTGAGGACAGGTCAATGAGTAGTATAAGTCCTCAAGAAATAAAGCAAGAATTTCTCAAAAGTAAAATGGGGATTGCAGGAATTACAATTCTTGCAATACTTGTTGGAATATCATTAATTGCCATAATTACAATTCCACTTGAGACATTTCAAGAATGGAACAATCCAGGTCATTGGATTTCATATCCAAAGGTTGCAATTCCAATTTGGGTGAACCTCTTCATGACAGAGAAAATTCCAGAGCATAAAATCTTAGAAACCCCAAATATTCAAATGAATTCTCAAGGAAATGTTTTACTCACATCACACCAATTTGGGTTCAATTATAATTATGATGAATTTCCAAGTGATTTTATCTATGAATTTTCATCAGAATATTCTGGGTCTCCCTTATTACAAATGACAGTGATTAGACCGGATGGTATTAAACTAGAATTGATAACAACATCTCTACCATTCTCAAATTCAAAAACAATTCATAGTGAAAGAATTTTTTCAACAGACAGTGCAATAAAGAAAAACTTGTCATTACAATCAGAACAATTTGCATTTACACTTGATAAGTTATCAGCTGAAGACATTGTTTTTTCAAAAACTCAAACAAATGAATCTCTAAAAGGAAACTATATTTTTTCAATTGACGTATATTCAATAAATTCAGATGTACTTATTCCTGAATCAAAACTAATCATTGGAGGTAAAGCTTTTGGAATAATGGGAACTGATGAGTTAAGACGAGATTTAGCAATAGGATTGTTGTGGGGTACGCCACTTGCATTGTTTATTGGTATTGTTGTTGCAATTTCATCAGTCGTTATGGGATTACTCTATGGAGTATATGCAGGATTCAAGGGCAAGAAAACAGATGAGACAATGATGAGATTTAATGATGTGATCTATGCATTACCAGTACTTCCATTTCTCATCATACTTTCAGTGACAATCAGTAATAGCATATTTGTGATGGTTGGATTTTTGATGATGTTTGGGTGGGTAGGAATTGCAAAAGTATCAAGAAGTATGTCACTTCAAATCAAGACTAGAGGTTATGTTGATGCTGCAAACATGATGGGACAAAAAGACTCAAAAATTATTCTCAAGCACATCGTACCACAATTACTGCCTTATGCATTTGCAAGTATAGCAATATCAGTTCCTGCTGCAATCACTACAGAAGCTGGTCTTAGTTTTTTGGGATTAGGAGATCCATCGTTTCCAACATGGGGACAAATACTACATGATGCAAACATATTTGGTGCAGCGGCAAGAGGGTTATGGTGGTGGATATTGCCGCCAGGAGTAATGATTGCCATTACAGGTCTTGCATTTGTCTTTATTGGAAATGCACTTGATGTAATAGTGAATCCAAAGTTAAAACGATAATAAAACTATAGGTCAAATTTTCGAATTAATTCAATAGCACCATCATTCAATTTTATTGAATAGCAGAATGAGTTTTCATCATTGATTGCTGCCAACTTGTTAGCAAATACTTTTTTGCTATGACCGCCATATGATGCTGTATCTGATTCATCAAAGCATATGGTCATTTGTTTCATTTTAAGATTATTTTGTAGAAGAAAAGCAATGAATTTTTTGTAATTTTCAGTTTCAAACCAGTCTATGTTTTTTTCTTGACTTATTCCGATCCATATCTCTATGGAATTTTGGTATAAGACTTTTTTTCTTAATTCTTCTAATGCCATCTTTCTTTCACGATTAAAAATCTGCTCGTTGCATCTTTGAACCACAACGTGGACAAGTACCACCTTTGTGTTTGTTGTTACAAACTAGACAAATGTATTTTACTTTACCAGAACCTTCTTGAGAGCCCATACCAAAGAACCCACCACCACGTGTTTCAGAGTCACCACCATAACCTCGCATACGAGTCATAGCTCGTCTTCTCAGGAATAATGGAAATGCAATGAAAATGCCTAGTGCAGCAGCCAAACCGAATGGGAATGGAAGAATCATCTGCAATCCAATACTAATAACTAGTGATGCAACTAGGAAAATCAAATAAGATTTGTAATTGAACAATTCATTAAAAGTATCTTAAAAAA
>Ga0209997_10000908_pt1 | contig 10510 bp, 10 predicted proteins | sample CR04metaG_FD_182079 | JGI IMG/M metagenome (GOLD analysis project Ga0209997, IMG submission 182079) | Deep subsurface microbial communities from Mariana Trench to uncover new lineages of life (NeLLi) - CR04 metaG (SPAdes) (version 2) | ecosystem: Environmental > Aquatic > Marine > Ocean trench...
TGTCAATGGTCGTGCCGGGCTTGCCCGGAGTTTTTCGGCGCTCCTTGGTATTAGCCCGATTGTTTCCCCGAAAAAAACAAGGGGCCAGCCCTGTTTGGCCAATCCCTTGATTTCATTGGTCGCGACGGCGGGACTCGTCCGCGCGCCGGGCGTCCCACACGCCGGCCCCCGGCACGCGGGTTATCGCGCCACGCGGCTCATGCCTCGGCCAGTTCGTAGCGCACGGGCGTCGTGTAGGCCGGATCGTCGTGCAGCCGCCAATACATGTCCTTGAGCCGCGCCGTCACCGGCCCCGGCCGGCCGTCGCCCACGGGCCGGCCGTCGATGCTGCGCACCGGCATGATGCCGCCGGCGGTGGACGTCAGGAACACCTCGTCGGCGGCGCAGAGGTCGTCCGCGCCCATGCGCCCGAGCCTTCCTTTGATGTTGAGCGCTTCCGAGAGCTCCAGCACCGTCCGCCGCGTGATCCCCTCGAGCACCCCGCGGTCGGGCGAGAGGAGATCTCCGGCCCTGAGCGCGAAGATGTTCCAGCCGCGGCCCTCGGTCACGAAGCCGTCCCGGTCGAGCAGCACCGCGTAGCGGGCGTCCCGGTCGTAGGCCTCGAACAGCGCCCTGACGAAATCGAGGCGGCCGAAGTTCTTCACCGTCGGGTCCACCGCCTCGGCCGCGATGCGGATGGTCTGGGCGATGACGATGTCGCACCCGGTCTCCAGCTCCTCCTCCGAGACGACCGCGGAAAACGGCACCGCCCAGGCGACGAGGCGGTTCTGGCACGTGCGCAGGTCCTTGTGCGCCGTCTCGGGCGAGCCGCGGGTGGCGATCACCGTGACCATGGACTCGGTCAGCCCGGCCCGCGCCACGCAGCCGTGCAGCACGTCGGCGACGCCGTCGCGGTCGTAGCCCAGGGTATCGTAGCGGCGCTGGGTGAGCGAGCGCTGCCAGCGCTCCAGGTGATCGTCGAGGCGGAAGAACCGGCCCTTCCACACGTGCACCGCGTCGTAGCACATGTCGGCGAGCTGGAACCCCATGTCCGTGACCGGCAGGCGAAGCTCGGAAAGGGCCATGAACGCGCCGTCCATGAAGCCGACACCGGCGCTGCCGTACCCCGCCTTCTCCGTCATCGCGCCCCTCCCCCGGCGACCCTCCCCCGTGACACCCGGGGACGCGCCGATCATACCCCGCCGGCGGGGGCGGCAACAGCCCCCGGCACGCGGGTCATGGGTCCGCCGCTCCAACCGACCGGTCCGCTTCGCCCCGGGAAGAGGGCGGGCAGCCGGGCCCCGCCGGTTGTCGGGAGTTCCGCCCGGTGTAAGAATGAGGGGTTCGACGAAATCCGAATGAGGAAGTTCCATGAGCGAGCCCCTGTTTCACATGGTCGCGGCCGGCCCTTCGCCGGTGGCCCCCTTCAGCCACGCCGCCGAGGCCGACGGCTGGGTGTTCCTGGCCGGCCAGATGCCGACGGATCCCGACGACAATTCCCGGCCCCTTCCCGAAGGGATCGAGGCCCAGACCCGGAGGGTCATGGACAATCTGACCATCGTTCTCGGCGGCCTCGGCCTCGGGCTCGAGCACGTGGTCTCCGTCCGTGCGTTCCTCACCCGCTTCGGGGAGGACTACGAGGCCATGAACCGGATTTATGCCTCGTATTTTCCCGCCGACAGGCGCCCGGCCAGGGCCTGCGTCGGCGTCACCGGCCTGGCCCGGGACGCCCGCGTCGAGATCGACATGATCGCCCGCCGCCCCTGAAGACGACTCCCCGCCGGAAGGCCGCGGGGCGGGCGCCTTGTCTTTCCCAGGGCCATGCCGGGGAAGGGTCGCCAATGAGAATCGCGCTTAGCCCTTGAGGCTTTTCGCAGAATCGTGGTACGGATTCAGCTGGGTTCCTATTCCGGCTCCGCCGACTGAGGGGGAGCGGATAATAAGGAGCGTTTCTCAATCAGGGAGGAATTACACATGCGGATTATCATCAGCCTCTTTGCCGCGTTTTTCATGGCCTCGGCCGCCAATGCCGGGACCTTGGAAGACGTCAAGAAGCGCGGCGTGCTCAACTGCATCGTCAACACCGGTCTGCCGGGATTTTCGTACACGGATAAAACCGGCCGCTGGAAAGGCTTCGACGCCGACATGTGCCGTTCGCTGGCGGCCGCGGTTGTCGGCGACGGGGAAAAGGTCAAGTTCATCCCGGCCACCGGCAAGACCCGTTTCACGCTGCTGAACTCCAAGGAAGGCGACGTCATCTTCCGTAACACCACGTGGACCTTCGTCCGCGACGTCGACGTCAAGCTGACCTTCCTGCCCACCACCTACTATGACGGCCAGGGCTTCATCATCCGCAAGTCCAAGGGCGTCAAAAGCGCCAAGGAGCTTGACGGCGCCACGGTGTGCATCCAGACCGGCACGACGACGGAGCTGAACCTGGCCGACTACTTCCGCGCCAACAAGATCAGCTACAAGCCGGTGCCGATCGAGTCCAACGAGGAAGCGCGCAAGAACTACCTGGCCGACCGTTGCGACACCTACACGACGGACGCATCGGGCCTGGCCGCGACACGCGCAACCTTCGACAAGCCTGGCGATCACATTATCCTTCCGGAAATCATTTCCAAGGAACCGCTGGGTCCCGTCGTCCGTCATGGCGACGACCAGTGGGCGGACATCGTGCGCTGGACCGTTTACGCCCTAATCGCGGCAGAGCAGCACGGCATCACCGCCGGCAACGTCGACAAGATGGCCATGGATAAGAGCAACCCCAACGTCAGCCGTATGCTCGGTTCCGAAGGCAACCTGGGCGGAATGCTGGGTCTCGACAAGGAGTGGGCCAAGCGCGTCATCAAGGCGCAGGGCAATTACGCCGAAATTTTCGAGCGCAACGTCGGCTTGAAAACGCCGGTCGGCCTGTCTCGCGGCTTGAACGCCCTTTACACCAAAGGCGGTCTGCAATATTCCCCGCCGTTCCGGTAAAACAGGGTTTGGCCTTGTAAACCGACAAAAGGTAACGCGCCGGGCGGGATTTCCCGTCCGGCGCGTCCTTTTCCCGATATACGAAATCGATGTCCGTCTTATCCGGCCCGGCGCCCAGACCGGATAAGCGGTCAAACAACAAAGGGTGCAAGAACAGGGGGCAAGGGTGTCGGGCGTCGCGAATCAGGCAGGCATAAAACTAGTCGGTATCGAACCCAATTTTCTGCTCAGGCTTTGGCGCAACAAGGACACGCGCTCTATCATCCTGCAGATCCTGACCATGGCCCTGCTGTTCGCGTTTCTGGCCTACATCATCAACAACGCGGTGCTCAACCTGGCGGTTCTCGGCAAGACCTTCAGCTTCGATTTCTTGGGCTTCCCCGCGTCCTACGACATCAACCAACGGCTGATCGAATACACGTCGCAAAGCACCCATTTCCGGGCCATGCTGGTGGGTATCCTGAACACCGCCCTGGTCGCCTTCTTCGGAATCATCACGGCAACCATTGTCGGTTTCCTGCTCGGCATTATCCGGCTATCGAATAACTGGATCGCCAGCCACATCGTTTATTGCATTATCGAATTCACCCGCAATATCCCGGTCCTGCTCCACATCCTGTTGATCCACGGGATCATCGTCCATGTCCTGCCAAGCCCGCATCAGGCCCATACCCTTGCCGACAGCATTTTTCTTTCCAACCGGGGCTTGACCATTCCCGATCCGATTTTCGCGGAGGGGTTCTATTTCACCGTGATCGCCTTTTTCGCCGCCATCGGCATCATCATCGGGTTCGCTAGGTGGGCCAGGAAGGTCCGCGACGAGAGCGGCAGGATCTATCCCGTATTCTGGATTGCCACCGGCATCCTGTTCGGCCTGCCGTTTCTGGTGTTCCTGTTGTCCGGCTCGCCGCTCAGTTGGGTGGTTCCGGAACTCGGGCGTTTCAATCTCAAGGGCGGGATCACCATGATCCCGGAATTCCTGGCCCTGTGGCTGGCCTTGTCGCTGTATACGTCTGTTTTCATCGCCGAAATCGTCCGCGCCGGTATCCTGGCCATCAGCAAGGGCCAGTGGGAAGCCTCTCAGGCGGTCGGGCTCCAACGAAACCGGATTCTGCAATTGGTGGTCATCCCGCAGGCGCTCCGGGTCATCATCCCGCCGCTGACCAGTCAATACCTGAATTTGACCAAGAACTCGTCCTTGGCCATCGCCATCGGCTACATGGATATCGTCGCCACCATCGGCGGCATCTCGATGATGCAGACGGGCAAGGAAATGGAATCGATGATCCTCGTGCTGTCGATCTATCTCTGTTTCTCGCTGGTCATCTCGGCGTTCATGAATTGGTACAACCGACGCATAAAGCTGGTGGAAAGGTAAGGGAAGGCCATGACGCTCGGCAAAGAGGAAAAAACCCTGGCCGTCACCGAGGGCGGCGGTTATCTGCCCGGCACCCATCCGGATCTGCCGCCGCCGTCGAGCGTTCACGGCCCCATCCACTGGATCAGGGTCAACCTGTTCGGGTCCGTCACCGACACCGCGCTGACCCTTCTCGCGATTTATTTCCTGTATTCCGCCATCACCTTCCTCGCCGGCTGGATGTTCATCAATGCCGCCTTTACGGGCGAATCCCGCAACGATTGCCGCGCCGTCGCCGACGGCGCCTGCTGGGCCTTTATCGGCAACCGGCTGTCTCTGTTCATCTACGGTTTTTACCCGGAACCGGAACGCTGGCGGGTCGATCTGTCGTTCGTGCTGTTGATTTTGGCGATCGTGCCGGTTCTCTATGAGGGCATGCCGCAAAGGGACAAGGCATTAACCTATTCATGCCTGTATCCGTTAATCGCCGCCTGGTTGCTGGTCGGCGGTTTCGGCCTGGAGAAAGTTTCCACCGATCAATTCGGCGGTTTGATGCTGAATGTCGTCATCGGGGTTACGGGGATCGCGTTTTCGCTGCCGATCGGGATCGTCCTGGCCCTGGGGCGCCAATCGCAACTACCCATTGTGCGTATTCTTTGCGTGTCGTTCATCGAGATCATCCGCGGCGTGCCGCTGATCACCCTTTTGTTCGTTGCCGCCGTGATGCTGAGCTATTTCGTGCCGCCGGGGACCGATTTCGACCTGTTGGTGCGGATGTTGATCATGGTCACTTTGTTCGCGTCCGGCTACATGGCCGAGGTTATTCGCGGCGGCCTTCAGGCGATCCCCAATGGCCAGTACGAAGCCGCCGACGCCATGGGCCTGAAATACTGGCAGTCCATGCGCCTGGTGGTCCTGCCGCAGGCGCTCAAGATTTCCATCCCCGGCATCGTCAACACCTTCATCGCTCTTTACAAGGACACCACGCTCGTCATCGTCATCGGGCGGCTCGATATCCTCGGCATCGGCAATTCGTCCCTCGCCGACACCAAGTGGCAGGGGCTTTCGACCGAAGTTTACATTTTTGTCGCCCTCTTCTTCTTCTTCAGTTGTTTTTCCATGTCGCGGTATTCGCTGTGGCTGGAAAAGAAGCTTCATACGGGGCATTAATACCAAGGGACGCTGATCATGACCCATAGAGACGGCTTACCAAGGTTTTCGGCTAGGAGCGTGCGCTGTGGCGATGCGGGGCATCGCGAAGCGTGCGCGACGCCGTCCGAAAGCCTTGGTAAGCCGCCGTTGCGGTCGCGTATGCGGCCCGTCGGAGGGCGTCGAAAAGTTTTGACGATGCGCCGCATCGCCTGCAACTTTCCTCCTACCCGACGAGCCGCCTACGCGATCTCTATGAGTCATGATCAGCGACCCTTGGTATAAACAAGGAAACGGGAAAATGGCTTCCACCGAAAGCCTTACCGAAACCAAAACGCAGATCGAGTCGTCGAAAGGCGAAGACGACATCATCCAAATCGTCGCCATGCACAAATGGTTCGGCGAGTTCCATGTGCTGAAGGATATCAACCTGACCGTCAAGGCCCAAGAGCGCATCGTCGTTTGCGGCCCGTCGGGGTCCGGCAAGTCGACCCTCATCCGCTGCATCAACCGGCTGGAAGAACACCAGAAGGGCCAGATCATCGTCGACGGGATCGAACTGACGAATGACCTCAAGAACATCGACCTGATCCGCCGCGAGGTCGGCATAGTGTTCCAGCACTTCAACCTGTTCCCGCACTTGACCGTGCTCGACAACCTGACGCTCGGCCCCATCTGGGTCCGCAACACGCCCAAGAAGGAGGCCGAGGAATTGGCCATGAAGTACCTGGAGCGGGTGAAGATTCCCGAACAGGCGGCCAAGTTTCCCGGCCAGCTCTCCGGTGGCCAGCAACAGCGGGTCGCCATCGCCCGCTCGCTGTGCATGAACCCGAAGATCATGCTGTTCGACGAGCCGACTTCGGCGCTGGACCCGGAGATGATCAAGGAAGTGCTGGACGTGATGATCGAACTGGCGGAAACGGGCATGACCATGATTGTCGTCACCCACGAGATGGGCTTCGCCAAGACGGTCGCCCACAGGGTGATCTTCATGGACGAAGGCGAGATCATCGAAGGGAACGAACCCCACGAGTTCTTCAATAATCCCCGGCACGACAGGACCAAGATGTTCCTGAGCCAGATCCTGGCCCACTAAAACAGACGATTCCCGGGAGGCCCGGGAGGATGGAGTCGGCCCGCGTCTCAGCCGCTCTATCTCGACCGGGCAGAAGTGATGCCAAGGGGCTGAACAACACCCCCGCCAAAACGGCGCACGAAAAGCCCCGAAAACCGGTGTTCCCGGATTTTTTTTACATGGCAGTGGTGGTAGCGGAGGTCCGCTGCCAACGAGAGCCAGCCATTCTCCGTGCGGAGGTCTAGGTTCAAATCACGGGCCCGATGCCACCTTTACCGAACTCGACGTTTTTGGCGTCATGGTTCGCCTTAAGCCAATTCCCGGGCCCGCAATTGCCTTGATTTGCTCCTCCAGGCACCCTGCTTGGCTACAAGAGCAACTGGCTCTTAATCAGCGGGTCCGGGGTTCGAGTCCCCGCGCGCCCCCCAAGTTAACTCAACGGCTTAGCGAGAAATTGCTAGGCCGATTTTCTTCGCCGATGTAGACCGGGGTAACGCTTGGGGTAACAAACCGTCCTTGTTACCCCTCCTTTTCGAGTTTGCTTTCGGGGCCAGTTAGGGCAGGGAGTGAAGAACGCACCGGGTCCCGTTTCAGTCTGATCGGGTACCCGGCGCCGCCCGGATGCGTTTGAACTGGTTTGCTCTCGGGCGGCAGCGACGGGACCGTCCGGCTCTGGACCCTCGATGGCAAGGCCGCCGCCGAGCCCTTCCGGGGCCATGAGGGCGGGGTCTTGAGCGTCGCCTTCAACCCGGCGGGCAGGGCAACGAAACGGAGCAGCCCCCCTCCGGGGGGTGGGGGGGGTGCATCGATGCCGCCGGAGAAGGGGGTTTACTCCGACTGTTATAGATCGCCCGACCGATAGGGCCAGTATCGTGGGGAGATGAAAGGAGATATCTGATTCGCCAAGTGGGTCCCATAAAAGGGAGGTCCCGGCGGTTAGAAAATGCACCTTTGAATGTCCGCTTTGGGTAACAAGCAGACGTAAAGCGGCACCCATCTCGATGTCTGCTTTCGGGGGCAAAGCGGACGTAAATCACTGTGTAGGTGAATGTCCGCTTCTAGCCAAAAGCGGACATTCTGATCCGGCCTCCGCTACATGGAGGCTACAGCCGTATCGGCTTAAAACTGTCGATTAGATCGGCAAACCCCATTTCTCGATGGCGTAACGTGCCTCGGCACTGTCCGGTTTGGCGAAACTGTAGCCCCTAGCTAGATACTTTCTTGCGATCAATCCGTTGCCCTTGTACGCCAGGAATACGGAAAGCACAGTGATGACCGCGCCGGACACCAGGCTGAGGGTGACCACCTGGGTTGTAGCCGGCATGATAAGAGGTAAGGCCAGATCCAGACTCCAGAGAATCACTATGAGCGCGCCCCAAGCGGTCAGTCCTTTCCTGAACAAAGGAATCCCCAGAAAGGAGCTGAAAAAGAAGAACGTCCAGTTCCAGCCGACGGCCAGCGGCTTGCGATCGCCGGTGCTGGTGTCCTCGAGCATGACCACCATTGTTCCACTCCACCTTGGCAGCGCTATAGCACTGCATCGATCTACACGATGCCTATCAATCCTAAAAATAGGATGAAAGCGTGGACGAGACGTGCAGGCGGGTCGAATCCATGGGGAAGTGTGGGCATTGTCACGTTAATCAAGTAGGCCGAATTTGGTACTCCTCAGTGAGGCCAAGCGATTGAAATTGCACATGGCGACCATCAGCGAGTAAGCGCGATTTCGCAGTAAATCCGATTAATGTGACAATGCCCCTCCAGGCCATGGCTCGCAGCAATCCATGCGACGATGCGCTTGTCGTGCACGACAAATGTGTGCCTCGAGTTCGCCAGTGCACGAGACTAGAATAAAGGCTCTCGCGCATCATCGCGCACGACAGCGCTGCAATGGCGTATGGTTATCGCGAACGCCCGGTCGCGCAGCCAAAACAAGTCAGCTCTTTTTGACCGCTACAGGCTTCTTCTGTTTCCGCAACGCCATATTAATGCGGTTGGAAAGTTTTCCGTCGGCAGCCAACCCGCGCAGCTCCGTCAACTCTTTTGTCGGAGGTTTCTTTCGCGTCATATCAACGACAAGTACGGACTTAGGATAAAGTGGACGATTGCCTACCCGCGGCACCAAAACCTTTTCGACACCGTATTCTTTTCCGTCCTTCATCCAGCTTTTTGCAACGCCTTTACCTCTCTTCACCTTCTCACCGGAAGCTAACCGCAATTGAACATCAATGGCGTCCTTAAACTTTTCAATCTCGCTCTTCTTTTTGCGGCCAGCGGCTGCAGGCTTCACTTTTTTCTTCCGCACAAGTTTGAGTGCCACCTCTAATCCCCTTTATTGGACATTGGTGCGTCCCCTTTCAGAGGGGAGCCATGGAATTAAATTAATAAACAATTCGAGAAACTCTTCAAGATCGAAACGCAGAACCATCTCGCTTTATGTCTGATCATCGGCCCAGCCTACCTTCATCGGGCATGGGTGTGTCTGGACAGTTTATCAAATCAACTCGGGTGGGCGATGGCGGGAAAATGTCTGTTCCGGGTCATTAGCGGACGTCGAGGGCAGCCCGCCTTAATGTCCGCTTTGGGTCATAAGCGGACGTAAAGCGGCACCCATCTCGATGTCTGCTTTCGGGGATAAAGCGGACGTAAATCACTGTGTGGGTGAATGTCCGCTAATAGCCATAAGCGGACATTGGCGGGCAAACGAAAACGGCGGCTCAGGAGAACCGGATCGTACACCGCATCTTCACAATCGGGAACGGTCGCGCGAGCGTGACTGGTACTCAATACGACTTGCGGTACACTCGGGGGAAACCTCCCCGGGGAGGAAAACCATGACCACACCGAAAGCCAAATTCGCGGGCCTCGCGCTTATCGCGGCGCTTTGTGGCGGGTTCACGTTGGGCCTGACGGCCCCGGCTTGGGCTGGTTTTGATGAGGGTACGGCAGCCTATGATCGAGGTGACTACGCGACGGCCCTTCGTGAGTGGCGTCCGCTTGCCAAGCAGGGCGTGGCCGACGCCCAATACAATCTCGGCGTCATGTACGGTGAAGGCCTAGGCGTCCCCCAGGACTACGCCAAGGCGGTGGGATGGTGGCGCAAGGCCGCCGAGCAGGGCCACGCCACAGCTCAATACAATCTCGGCGTCGCGTACCACAACGGCGAAGGCGTCCCCCAGAACTACGCCCAAGCCCATATGTGGTATAACCTTGCCGCTTCTAGATTTTCCCCCGGCGAGGACCGCGATAAAGTGGTCAAGAACCGCGATCACGTTGCCAAGAGGATGACTCCGGCCCAAATATCCGAGGCCCAAAAGCTGGCGCGGGAGTGGAAGCCGAAGTAGGGACGGGTTCCGGGACACCCCGTCGCTCAGGTCGTGTTCTCATAAACGAGAGTTGGGTCAGCGGCGGGGCACCGATGTCGGCTTTAGAGCCAACACCGGACGTTCAGTAGACCCGCGCTGGATGTCCGCTCATAGCCGGGGGTGTTGAAGAACTCCCGCGAGGACACTGGCCGCGAAATAAATGAATCATCAAGCGCGTGCATACGAATCTTTGTTGCGGAAGTGGGTTCGCCCTTGAATCATTGTTGCGTCACCGACCGTCGAAAATAGTTCTTCAACACCCTCAGCCATAAGCGGACATCGACGACGTGGGTCCCGTTGACGCCGCCAGGGGAGCCGGGGTGCGTTCGCCGTTCGTCCTGTTCATGGCCCCCGGCCGGGCGCTAGAATGACCGGGTGACGAAAACACCCATGGCAGCCTTGATCCTGGCGCTTGCCGTCGCGCTGGCCGGCGTCGCCGGGGAGGCGCGGGCCGACGAAGGGGAGGCGCTGAGCCTTCGGCAGCAGGCCTACGTGCTGTGGCAGCAGGGCACCCTGCTGCACCTGTTCGGCCGCTATCCGGAGGCCATCGGCCGCTTCCAGCAGTCCATCGACATCCACCCGACGGCCGAAGGCCACACCTAC
>Ga0209997_10000912_pt1 | contig 10498 bp, 10 predicted proteins | sample CR04metaG_FD_182079 | JGI IMG/M metagenome (GOLD analysis project Ga0209997, IMG submission 182079) | Deep subsurface microbial communities from Mariana Trench to uncover new lineages of life (NeLLi) - CR04 metaG (SPAdes) (version 2) | ecosystem: Environmental > Aquatic > Marine > Ocean trench...
CGTACAGCTCAAGATCCTTGATCCGCGCTTGGGCCAGGAAATACCGCTTCCCGAGCGGAGTACCCCGGGATCGGCCGGCGTCGATTTACGCGCCTGTCTCGACGAAACTCTGGAACTCGTGCCGGGCGCTTGCGAACTCATACATACGGGTTTGGCTATTCATCTTGACGATCCAGGCTTGGCCGCGCTGATTTTGCCGCGCTCAGGGCTCGGCCATAAACACGGCATTGTCTTAGGCAACCTCGTCGGCCTGATCGACTCCGACTACCAGGGGGAATTGCTGATCTCCTGTTGGAACCGCGGGGCTACAACGTTCAGAATTCAGCCGGGGGAGCGCATCGCCCAGCTCGTGGTCGTGCCGGTTAAGCAGGTGAACTTCGAACTCGTGGAGTCGTTTACGGCGAGCGACCGCGGCGCCGGTGGCTTCGGTCACACGGGCGGCAGTTAATTCCTGCTGGGCTAGCTGCCGGTCAGCTCCTGAAATCGCCGGATGTCTCTGGCGAAGGCTTCCGTCAGGGTATCTTGTTGATCGCGCGCCCGGACCAGCGTCTCCTCGTAGAGCTTGATCGCGTCCTCGGTACGCGTCAGGTCGAGCTCGAGATACTGAGGCACGGGCCTGGCGTCCGGATCTTCGCTGTACGGCTTAAAGTTTTTGGCAGTCAGTTGTAGCTCACCAAACCGTTCGATGAGATTCTCGAGGTACAGTTCCGTGGCGTTAAGCTGCGATCCCAGCAGCCCGAGACGCCGGTCTCGAAGACTCTCGATCTCCTCGACTGACAGATAGGTATCCAACAACACCTTATCGTTACGGACTCGCGCCAGCACCACCTCTGCTTCGGCTTCCTGCCGGGCTGCGACTCGGGCTCTCTCGGCCAGTTCCTCTTCGGTCGCGGCGCCTTCCACGTGGCGAATAGCAACGCCCTGACCATTCAGAACCTCATGGTCCCGACTGGAATGGACTTGCGGCACATGATCGCTGTAATGAACTACGCCCTCGTCATCCACCCAGCGGTAAAGAGTCTGCTGCGCAGATGCCTGGGCCATTCCCAACAATAGCGGCCCAACGACCAGGAGTTTTAGCCGGATTTTTCCCATCAGATTATGTCAAGAAGTTCTTTCCTGAATAAGATGAACGTATACCAGATTAGGGGGCTGCAAGAAGGTTAACCAGGCCGCGTTTTTGCAAAAAACAGGCCGAAATTGCTCTAACGAACGTCCTCCAGGGGCACGCCGTAGCGGTTTCTGTAGGCGCGGACGCTCGGGAGGAATTTCGCGTAATCGTCGTCCTCCTCCAGATGGTCCACGAGATCAGTCAGCGAGACGATGCTGTGGACCGGGACGCCGATGCTCTCCTCAAGTTCACGTACGGCGGACACTCGGCCTCGCCCACCGACCTCTTCGCGGTCCAGCGCGACGAGTACGCCGGCCGGTTCGGCCCCCGCGGCTCGGATTAGACCGACCGTTTCCCGGACGGCGGTGCCCGCCGTGATCACGTCGTCGAGAATACACACCTTTCCCGAGATCGGTGCCCCGATGCTGGCGCCGCCCTCGCCGTGATCCTTCGCTTCTTTACGGTTGTAGGCGAAAGGGAGATCCAGGTCGTGGTGTTCGGCGAGCGCCGCGGCCGTCAGCGTCACGATCCCGATCCCCTTGTACGCGGGTCCGAACAGCATGTCGCACTCGATGTTTAGCTCCGCCAGCGCCGCGGCGTAGCAGCGACCGAGCTTAGCGGCCGCATAGCCGCTATTGAATAAACCCGCATTGAAGAAATAGGGGCTGACACGCCCCGACTTCAGCTCGAACTCGCCGAACCGCAGCACGCCGAGTTCCAACGCCAACTCCAAGAACTGTGTCTTATACGCTTCCATAGAGACCGAAGACAGGCCGTGCTCTATGATACAGCGCTTCTTTGCTATTAGGGATCGTCCTCGGTGAGAGTCGTAAGTTTCAACGCTAACGGCCTGCGTTCAGCCGCCAAGAAGGGGTTTTTTGACTGGTTCTCCAGGCAAAAAGCGGATGTCCTGTGTGTGCAGGAGCTCAAGGCCAAGGCGGATCAACTCGACGGCTCGCCTTTCGAGCGACGGGGTTACCATCGCTTTCTCTATGACGCCAAACGTCCGGGGTACAGCGGTGTGGCCCTGTATTCTCGCGCCGAGCCCAAGCGCGTCGTCTACGGCCTGGGGGCGGAGGAATTCGATGCCGAAGGCCGCTACGTCGAGGCGATATTCGACAATGTCGCGATCGTCAGCGTCTATCTGCCCTCGGGTTCAGCGGGCGAGCATCGGCAGGCGTCGAAGTATCGCTTTCTCGATCTATTCGAACGGCACCTGGCCACGCTGCGCCGCAAGAGCGTGCCGTATATATTGTGCGGTGACTTCAACATCGCCCACAAAGAGATCGACCTGAAGAACTGGCGTAGCAATCGCAAGAACTCGGGGTTTTTACCCGAAGAACGCGCCTGGATGGATCGTGCGTTAACGACAGGGGGCTTCGTTGACGCATTCAGGGTCGTCAACCAGGAGCCGGAGCAATACACCTGGTGGTCGAATCGCGGCCAGGCACGGCAGAAGAATGTCGGTTGGCGCATCGACTACCAACTCGTGACGCCGGAGCTGGAGAAGAGTATTGGCCGAGTCGCGATCTATAAGAACAAATGGTATTCGGATCACGCGCCGTTGACGATCGATTACGACTGGGAGCTCTAAGCGGCTTCAGACGTCTGATTTTGTCTGCGAGCCGATTCCGTTCGTTTCGACCATGGCGCAATGACGAGTAACAACAACATCCCGGGAATCGCAGCGGCCGTGCAGATCAGGAAGAAGCTGAAGTAGCCGACGGAGTTGATGATGAACCCGGTGCTCGCGTTCGCGAACGTTCGCGGAATGACTGCGATACTCGTGAGCAAGGCGAACTGCGTCGCGGTAAAACTCAGGCTCGTCTGTTTCGCGATAAATGCCGTGAACGCGACGGTACCTAGGCCGACGCCGATGTACTCGAAGCTCACCACCGCGAACAGCGCGTAGGGGTCGTTACCGATCTTCGCCAGCGCGGCGAAGCCCAGGATCGAGATGATCTGAACGACGCCGAACATCCATAGCGCGCGGTTGATGGAGACCTTCAGCATCACGATGCCGCCGAGGGCTGCGCCGGCGACGGAGGACCATAGCGCCGCGAACTTCGCGACGGTGCCCACCTCCGTGCGGCTGAAGCCCAGGTCGAGATAAAATGGCGTGGATAGCGCTGTCGCCATGCTGTCACCGAGTTTGTAGAGCAGCATAAAAGCAATGATTGCCATCGCGGCACGCCAGCCGTCCCGAGAGAAGAACTCGATGAACGGATCCAACACGGCTTGACGAAGCGTGCGAGGCGCGATTCGGTCATCGGCCGTCTCGGGGACGAATAACGTTGTGACGATGCCGACGGACATGAACGCGCCGACCGTCCAATACACGATGGACCAGGGCAAGAGGTCGGACATAATCAGCGCCAGCGATCCGGGTATCAGGGAAGACAACCGGTAGGCATTGACGAAAATTGAGTTACCGGTGCCGAGCTCGTCGTCCGCGAGCAGCTCGCGGCGATAGGCGTCCAGGACGATATCCTGCGTCGCGCTGAAGAGTGACGTCGCGAAGATCAGCCAGATCGCCGTACGCAAGGCCGTCGATGGATCCACCGATCCGAGCATGCCGATGCTGAAGATCAGTAGAATCTGGCTCGCGAGCGCCCAACCACGGCGCCGCCCGAGGAACGGCAGGCGATATCGATCCAGCAGCGGCGCCCAGGCGAACTTCAACGTATACGGCAACGTGACGAGGCTGAGCAGGCCGATCGTCGCGAGATCGATGCCCTCGCTCCTGAGCCACGCCGGGACGAGTTGGATCAGGACATACAGAGGCATGCCCGAGGAGAAACCCTGGAAGATGCAGATCAGCATGCGCCGATTCAGCAGGATCTCCTGCCAACGTCGCGGCTGTGGGGTTGTCTGTTCAGGCACGGGGCGTGCGCCCCAGGCCACAGTCGCGCGTGTGCACTACGGGTCTCTCCAGAAACGGTATGCTTTGACGATTGCGATTATGGCGGGCATTGGGGTTGGATGAGTAGTCCGGATTCGACGATCGACACGATTCGCGTCTGTGCACTCGAAGATATTCCGGATCCCGGGAGCCGGGAATTCAGTTGGGGAGAGGGTGACTGGCCGTTGGAACTCTTCGTAGTGCGCCAGGGTGAGCGGGCATTCGCTTACTTGAATCGTTGCCCCCATGCCGGGTATGCGTTGAACTTGCAGACCGATCGCTTCCTGACGACTGAGCGCGATCTGATTCTCTGTCAGTCTCATGGCGCGCGGTTCACGATCGCCGAGGGGCTCTGTGTCCTCGGGCCGTGTCCCGGCGCCAGCCTGCGATCGATCCCACTGATCCTGCGCGACGGCGATGTGCTCGTCAGTGCCCGCGAGCTGGAGGCGCTGAAGGCGGCCGTCTGAGTCGTTTTCGATAGCTGGCTCGCGCAGCGCGTCGATTGTCGTCAGACGACCTCTTCGGTCTCGCGTCGCTCGTAGAGCAGATCCCAGATGCCGTGGCCCAGCCGTTGCCCGCGACGTTCGAACTTCGTCGGCGGACGCAGACTCCTAGGGTCGGCCTTCAGCCTCTCAGCAGGGACCGCGGTAAAGGTGCCGTCAGCGGTAATGATCTCCCGTGTATGTTCCGCATAATCTTCCCAGTCCGTGGCGATATGCAATAACCCGCCGGGTCTGATGACGCGGGCGAACTCACGCGCGATCGGGGGCTGCACGAGGCGGCGTTTGTGGTGACGTTTCTTCGGCCAGGGGTCCGGGAAGAACAGGTTCACCCCGTCGAGGGACGCATCGGACAGCATGCTGGCCAGCACTTCGACGGCGTCTCGCTGGATGATGCGAACATTGGAAAGATCCGCTCGCTCCAGCAACAATAATAAGTGCCCGATGCCCGGCTCGTGCACTTCCACGCCGAGATAGTCGACGCGGGGATTATTCGCCGCCAAGCTCAATAACGCTTCGCCGGAGCCGAAGCCGATGTCGAGCAGTCACGGCCCGCTGCGTCCAAAGACGGCGTCGAGGTCCAGCTGCCGATCCTGAAACTCGATGCCGAAGCGCGGCATCAGCTCCGTCAGCGCCCTGCGCTGGGCCGAAGTAATCCGTCCGGGTCGGCGAACGAAACTGCGAACCTTACGAAGATGCTTGTCCGCCATGGTCTGATTCTTAGCTATTAGTGTGCCGGTTAAATGATATGGTAAGAGACGTAAAAAAAACATAAGGGGATCTTGATGTTGTTCCATGGAGAGTTCAGCCGCCGCAATCAATTCAAGGCAGGAGCCGCTTACGTGGCGGTGGCCTGCTTGCTCACGGTTATTCACTCGGAGGTCGGCTTAGCGCAGGGTGCCAATGACGAGCCGACTTGGGCCTACGCAATCGCGCCGCAGGCGATCGACGGAGGCACCGTGTTTAGCCTGCCCGGCGTCGAACGCACGTTCACACTCGATCAAATCCGCGACATCTTCGGTCCCGCGGACTGGTATCCGGGCGATCACCCGAGGATGCCGGACATCGTCGCCAACGGCCGCTTCCCGGACGTGTGGGCGTGCTCGTTGTGCCATTACCCCAACGGCAAAGGACGCCCCGAGAATGCCGGCGTCGCGGGTCTTCCGAAGGACTATTTCGTTCAGCAGCTCTATGATTTCAGGGACGGCCTCAGACATAGTGCGCAACCGAGAAAATTCAATACCAACACCATGGTCACGATCGCGCAGGGTATGACCGAGGAGGAAATCCAAGCTTCCGCTGAGTATTACAGCTCGATGCCATGGACGCCGTGGATCAGAGTCGTCGAGACCGAAGTGGTGCCGAAGACTAGGATCGTACTCGGCATGTACGTGCCGTTGGAAGGCGACGCGGCCGGCACCGAGCCGCTAGGCCTGCGAATTATCGAGACGCCGGAGAATCCCGAGCACGCGGAGACACTTCGGGACCCGCGGTCGGGATTCATCGCCTATGTGCCTATCGGCGCGGTCGAAAAGGGCGAGTCATTGGTCACGACAGGTGGCGGGAAGACGATACAGTGCGCCATTTGCCACGGTGAGGACTTGAGTGGCCTCGGTCTCGTGCCGGGGATTGCGGGTCGCTCCCCCAGCTACTTCATGAGACAGCTCTATGATTTCCGGGAGGGATCACGAATCGGTGTGTCGGCAGCGCTGATGCAACCGGTCCTCGCCAACCTCACGGTGGAAGACATGTTAAACATGGCTGCCTACGTCGCTTCGCTGCCTCCGGCAGCAACGCGTGAGGAATAAAGCGGACCCGGCGTCAGCCGTTCTCTAGGTCTCGAATCCGACTTCGATACGTACCTCGGATCAGTAGCGGTCAAAGCCTTCGGTCAGCTCGATGGAGACGCCGGATGGATCGATGATAGTCGCGACCTTTAGTTCGATGTTCTTGATCTCGCGGTACTCGATGTCGAATGCAATACCTTTCGCCGCCAGGATCTGGCAGAAACGTTGGAGGTCGTCGAGTTCGAAACCGATGTGATCGATGGCTCGGCCGCGCGTCGCGACCGTCGGTTCGTCCGCAGTGCCGAAGCTGAGGTTCATACCGGGCACATTCGTCGTCGTTTGGATACTGCCGCGCGGGCGAATCTCCAGTCCGAAGACATCGACATACCAGTCGAGCAATTCCTCGAAATCGGGTGTACGAAAGTGGAGGTGATAACCGGCGACTTCTACCGGCAACATCTGGTCTTCCTGAAGCTCGACCCACACATCATCCGGCATCGTCACGTAGGCGTTCGGTTGGCCTTCGGAGCCGGTGAATTCTCGGTCGACCGAGAAACCCGCGGCGCGCCAGTTCGCGAGGAACTTCGCGAGGTTCCGGACCTTGAAGCCGAAGTGATTCAGCACCGTTCCCTGTGAGCCGCCGGTAGGCTCGCGTTCGCTGAGAGCCACCAGCAGCCCGGGTAGTCGAATCGCGGTCAACGTCCCTTTCCGAGTCACCACGCCGCCGAAGTGCTCGACCCACAGCTTCTGGTGGAGCTCGGGATCCGACACGTTCAGATGCACATGGCCATAGGTCAGGCCAGCATCGTTGGGCACGGCAAGCTGGGCGTAGACCGGCGAGACGAGCGACAGCGCGGCAACGACAATCAGAAGCAGCTTCATGATCGATCCTTCTCGGAGGATTCAGATGATATTCACGATCCGTAGTCGCGTCGAGCATAGGGTGAGAAAATTTTTTCTTAGTGTTTAAAAGACCCTCTAATTCGATTGGCGTCGTATGATCTGGCCGTGGCTGGGGAGTCCGCAGGATTCCAGACGCCCGGTGGTCATGGAGGATGGTTCTGCCACACTCCCGGTGTTGCTCTGGTGCGGGCTATATCTAACGCCGTTGGGCGAATGTCTCCCTCTGGCAGTTCCGCGATCACGCTCATCGAGTGTGGAATGCTCGACCGTGACTCCTGCGACCGCCAGCTTGTAGAATCTAGCGGTATTGGGACGTTTGCGGGCGTAGTTCAAAGGTAGAACCTCAGCTTCCCAAGCTGATGATGAGGGTTCGATTCCCTTCGCCCGCTCCACCGTTACTAGGTTTGTATGAGCTGCGAATCAGAGGCATAGCCGATGGGTAGGATCCTGAAGCTGCTCGGCGTCGTCGTCGGGGCAGTATTGGTTTTCATCGTTCTCGCGACGATCGCTGTGACGCTGTTCGTCGATCCGAACGACTACAAGACAGAAATCTCGGCTGCGGTCGAACGAGCGACCGGTCGGCAGTTCAGCCTGGAAGGCGATCTGGAACTCGATGTCTTCCCGCGGTTGCGTATCACGATCGGCGCGGCAGAGCTCGCGAATGCCGCGGGCTTCGCAGACGGACCCTTCGCGAGCATCGAAGGCGCAGGCTTGGCCGTCGGCTTATTGCCGTTGCTATCGGGACGCATAGAGATCGACGAGGCGCGCCTGGAAGGGCTGGTTCTCAATCTGGCGCGCGACGGCCAGGGCCGGAACAACTGGCAGGACATGGGTGGCGCCTCCGCTGTGGAATCCGCGCCGCCCACTGGCGAGGGCGCCGCTGGCGGCGCGGCCCTGCAATTGGATGTCGATGCGCTCGTGATCACGCGCGCTGAAGTCAACTGGTCGGATGCGGTCGCGGGCACACAGTGGCAGCTCGGTGACTTCAACCTCCTCGCAACCGGCCTCGGCCCGGACACCGCGTTCCCGCTCAGCGTGGACTTCTCGTTGACCGGCGATGAAATCGACGTCGCCGTGACGGCTTCCATGAACGCGACGCTCGGGCTGGCCGACAACCGGTATCGGCTCGAGGACCTGGAAGTCGAGATCGCCGGTGAGGGGCCTGCCTGGCCGGGCGGACAGGGTGACGTCAGTCTCAGCTTCGGCGCGTTCGAGGCGGACCTCGAGGCGGAGACGCTGAGCCTGGAGGACCTGACGCTCGAGATGCTGGGGGTGACCGTGACCGGAACGCTCGCAGGGCGCCAGCTTCTCAGCGATCTGACACTGGCGGGCGAGATCCAAGTCGAGGAGTTTGATCCCCAGGCGTTGCTGGCGACCCTCGGCGTCGAGCTCGAAACGGCCGATCCGGATGTGCTGCGGCGCGCCAGTATCAGCGCCGAACTCGCATACGATGCGAACCGCATGATGCTCGAGGGCGTCGAGGTGGCGCTCGACGACAGCCGACTCTCCGGCCGGCTCGGTCTCGTCGGCGATAGCCTGACATTCGATCTCTCGATCGATTCCATCAACGTCGATCGTTACCTGCCGCCGGCTTCCGCAGGGGCGGCAGAAGACGAGGGGTCGTTGGACGAAGTCGATCTGCCGTTAGAGGCATTGCGCACGCTGAGCGCCGCCGGGCGAATGACCATCGGCGCGACCCGGTTCGCGGGATTGACGCTGAGCGACGTGGAACTCTCGTTCTCTGCCGATGACGGCCTCGTGTCGATGAAACCTAGCGCGGCGCTTTACGATGGCACGTATGTTGGCGAACTCACGATCCGGGTCACAGGCAATACGGTCAGCCTGTCGATCGAGCAGCGCCTGACGGGCATAGACGCGCTGCCTCTGGGCCGGGATTTAATGGGGGCGGAGATCGTATCGGGGACCATCAGCGCAAGCCTGGATCTTGCGGCCACGGGTACCAACCTGGGCGAGATACGCCGGCAGCTGGATGGCGACATCACGTTCGCGTTGACCGACGGGGCGTGGGAAGGTGTCGACATGTGGTACGAGCTTCGCCGTGCGCGCGCGTTGTTCGACGGGGCTCCGACGCCAGCGCGAGACGGTCCGGCGCGGACGCCGTTCTCGGAGGTTTCCGCCTCCGTCGTGCTGGAAGACGGCGTACTGACGAACCGCGACCTGAAGGCCGACCTGGCCTTCATGACCGCGACGGGTCGCGGCACGGTGAATCTCGTGACCGACGCGATCGACTTCGACCTGATCGCACAGTTCGTGGACGGCCCGATCCTGCAGTCCGATCCCGCGATGGCCGGCCTCGCGGGTGATGAGTTGCCGTTGAAGGTCAGCGGATCCCTGAGCAGCCCGTCGGTGCTACCGGACTTTAGCGCGATGGTTCGCGCGCAGGCCGAGGAGGCCATCGAGGAACGGATCCAGGAGGAACGCGAGAGTTTCGAGGACCGGATCCGGGATCGTTTGCGGGGGATCTTCGACCGGTGATCGATCGCGCGGCACTGGGGCTGGCCGTCGTCGGGATCTGCGCCGCTGCGACGGTACGGCCGGCGACGATTCACACCATCGAGGTCGCACATGACCACGGCGTGTACCGGCTGGTCTCCGATGCTTTTATCGACGCGCCTCGCGAGGCCATCTTCGAGGTACTCACCGATTACGACCGGTTCGGCCGAATCTCCAGCGCCTACACGGACTACGGGTTCATGGAGCCGGCGGAGGATGGCGTGCCGATCGTCCATACCACGATGAAGGGTTGCGTGTGGTTCTTCTGCGTGAGCATGCGGCGGGTCGAGCGCATGGAGACACGCGCGCCCGGCTTCATACGCACCGATACCCTGCCGGAGCAAAGCGACTTCAAGTCCAGCGTCTCGGAGTGGACGCTGACGCCTGAAGCAGGCGGAACGAAGATGACCTATCGCTTGATGATGGAACCGGACTTCTGGATCCCACCCCTGATCGGACCATGGGTGTTGAAGCAGCGGTTGGCGCGCGGCGGCGCCGGAGCCGTGAACCGAATCGAACGTCTGGCGCGAGAGGTCGCGGCCCGCTCGGACGGCGTTGACTAGACACGCGCGTGGATGCATTCGCTCGTAGGCTCTTAGCCTGGCACGACGAACATGGCCGTCGCGATCTGCCCTGGCAACGCGCGGCCACACCGTACTCGGTGTGGGTGTCGGAGATCATGCTCCAGCAAACCCAGGTCGCCACCGTAATTCCCTATTTCGAGCGTTTCGTCGCGCGATTCCGGACGGTTGCCGATCTCGCCGCTGCCGGCCGCGACGAC
>Ga0209997_10000914_pt1 | contig 10487 bp, 8 predicted proteins | sample CR04metaG_FD_182079 | JGI IMG/M metagenome (GOLD analysis project Ga0209997, IMG submission 182079) | Deep subsurface microbial communities from Mariana Trench to uncover new lineages of life (NeLLi) - CR04 metaG (SPAdes) (version 2) | ecosystem: Environmental > Aquatic > Marine > Ocean trench >...
CGATGTACGAATTTCTGCGATACGGGCGGACGGTGCGAGAACAAAATTTTCGGTCGTCCTACCTAATCAGGACCAGACACTCGATATCGATTTGAACATGACTGGAAAACACAATGCGCTAAATGCTACTGCCGCGATCGCAGTCGCCTGGGAGCTTGGGGTCAGTCACGAAGCGATGCAGGTTGCCCTGGCCGAGTTCTCAGGTATCAGGCGACGATTCCAGATCAGCGAAAACGTACGGGTAGCCGCGGGTAAGGTCATGCATATTGATGACTATGGCCATCATCCGGTAGAAATCAGGGCAACGCTCGAGGCGATTCGCGAGGCCTGGCCAGAAAAACGCCTAAGCGTAGTTTTTCAACCGCATCGATACACGCGTACCCGCGATCTGTTCGAGGATTTTGCCCAGGTGCTCTCGGAAGTCGATCACCTGGTATTGACCGAAGTCTATGCGGCGGGAGAAAACAATATCAAGGATGCCGACGGTCGGGCGCTGGCAAGATCGATCCGTGTGCGCGGCAAGATCGATCCGGTATTTGTCGAAAATCTCGACGCGCTAAATGAAGTTGTCGATAGTCTACTAGAGGATGGAGATATATTTTTGACCCTGGGCGCGGGCAGTATCGGAGCCTGGTCGGCAGAATTTCTCGCGCAAAGTCATCGGTCAGGGCAGGGAAGATGAACGTGGCCGAATCAATGACATTGCGCGGAAAACTACTGGTAGATGAACCCATGTCCAGACATACCAGTTGGCGCGTCGGTGGAACCGCGGATTACTACTATATTCCAGCCGATCTGGCAGATTTACAAATGTACCTGGCATCACTGGAACCGCGTACAGCGGTTAACTGGGTCGGCCTGGGCAGCAATATGCTGGTGCGTGATGGTGGCATTCGTGGTGTCGTAATAGCGCCGTTAAATGCCCTGAAAGTACTCGAGTTGCGCGATGACGGCAGTATCTATGCCGAATGCGGTGTGACCTGTGCAAAATTGGCCAAATTCTGCCAGAAAAATGAGCTCACTGGTGGAGATTTTCTGGCCGGTATTCCCGGTACTATCGGTGGCGCGCTGGCGATGAATGCCGGTGCTTTTGGCAGCGAAACCTGGCCCTTCGTGGAACGGATCAGGATGATAAACCGGTTGGGCCAGCTACTCGACCGGGCAGCGGCAGAATTTGATGTAGCTTATCGACGGGTGAGTCAATTCCCGGACGAATGGTTTGCTGCCGCGTATTTTCGATTTGCGCCACGTCCTGCCGGGAAGGGATCTAACATCAGGCAATTACTTGATAAGCGCAATGACAGCCAGCCCATCGGGTTGCCGTCCAGCGGTTCGGTATTCAAGAATCCAACTGGTCATCATGCCGCCAAACTGATCGAAAGCGCTGGCTTGAAAGGGCATAAGATCGGCGAGGCCCGTATTTCAGAAAAGCACGCTAATTTTATTATCAGTAGCCAGAAAACCAGTGCCGCCGATATCGAGGCCCTAATTGATTATATCCGGCAAACCGTCAAACAAAAATTCGATGTCGATCTGGAAACCGAGGTGCGTATTCTGGGGCAGGAATCGTCATGAATGAAAATTTAATGCCCAGATCGGAATCAGCCATCCGGTGCGGCCGGGTCGCAGTGCTGATGGGCGGACTGTCTGCCGAACGCGAAATTTCTCTTAAGAGTGGTCATGCGGTTCTACAGGGATTAAAAAAGGCCGGGGTAGATGCCTTCAAGTCCGATCCACATCAAGACTTGCTCCGCCAGTTGCTCGAGCTGAAAGCGGACCGGGTGTTCAATATATTGCATGGTCGCGGTGGTGAAGACGGCACCATCCAAGCGGTACTCGATATGCTTGGCATGCCTTATACCGGCAGTGGTGTCGCCGCTTCGGCTTTGACTATGGACAAGCTGGCGACCAAGCGATTGTTACTCGGCAGTAATATACCAACACCGGATTATATGGAACTCAATAGTGAGGACGACTGTAAACGGCTACCGGGTGATCTCGGGCTTGCGGTTTTCGTCAAACCTGTGCTTGAAGGTTCCAGTATAGGCATGACTCCGGTCTACGATGCAGTTGATCTGGTCCCTGCCTGGCAAAAGGCGAGTGAATTTGGTGATGTGTTTGCAGAGAAACTAATCATCGGCTCCGAATACACAGCTGCATTTCTTGACCAGCATATTTTACCGTTGATCAAGCTGGAAACGCCGCGGGAGTTTTATGATTACGAGGCCAAGTACTTTGCCGACGACACGATCTACACCTGCCCCAGTGGCCTCGATGACGCCATGGTCGGCAATATTAATCGACTGGTCGAGCAGACCATAAAAGTAACCGGTGTGCGTCATTGGGGTCGGGTCGATTTAATGCTGGATACGGAAAACCAGCCCTGGATTATCGAAGTCAACACCACACCCGGTATGACCGATCATAGCCTGGTGCCAATGGCTGCCCGGGAGGCTGGGCTCGACATGCCCGATCTGGTGCTGAGGATTCTGGAGTCGACATTATCAGGAGATAAATCGCATGTTTAGGTTATGGAGTGAAGCCGTTCAGGCTAAACGGCAATCGGTATCAGCGGCTAGATCCGAGTTCAAGTGGCGCCGTTCCTATAGTTGGCTTTTACTATTAATGCCTTTTATTGGGACGGCTGTATATCTGTCTTACCAGGACACATTATTGCCGATAAGGACGATCCAGTTATCCGGTACATTTCGGTATATCAATCAGCAGGAAGTCGAATCAGCCGTACAACCTGCCATTGGTGAAGGCTTCTTTTCGCTGGATATCAATCGGGTGCAGCAAACTCTTGGCGACAAGCCCTGGGTTGAGTCAATCTCGATTCGCCGCATCTGGCCTGATCGCCTGGATATAGCAATTGTTGAAAAAAGACCAGTCGCTCGTTGGGACGATACCCATCTGCTCAGCGATAAGGCTGTCGTCTATCGAGCCCGGGCTAAAGCATTTGCCGAATTACCACTGGTGTATACGGCCGGTAATAATCCAAGGCAGATGTTAGATCTTTACTACCGGCTTGCGGGGCGATTCGCGGAGTTGAATGAAACCCTGGTAGCGGTCCGCAAAGACAGCCGCGGCGCACTCGATATGCAGCTTGCGAATGGGTTGAAAATTAAGGTCGGTAGATCGGATATTGAGCGCAAGATCTCTCGTTTTATGGTGATTTACCGTGCGCATATTCTGCCCAGGCAAGCAGACATTCAAGCGCTTGATTTACGTTATAGCAATGGATTCGCCGTGGTCTGGAAAGAGGAAGTACTGCAAAGTCGAGACGAAGCATCCCTGTGGAGAAACAATAATGTCTAAAAAGGAGACCAATAGCCTCATTGTCGGACTGGATATTGGCACCTCGAAGGTAGTTGCTATCGTTGGTGAAATTACCCTGGAGGGTGGTATCGATATCATCGGTATCGGTACACAACCTTCGCGCGGCCTGAAAAAGGGCGTCGTGGTAAATATCGAATCGACGGTACAGTCAATTCAGCGCGCGGTAGAAGAAGCCGAGCTGATGGCCGGTTGCCAGATTCGTTCAGTTTATGCTGGCATTGCAGGCAGCCATATTCGCAGTATCAATTCGCATGGCATCGTCGCCATAAAGGAGAAGGAAGTTACTGCTGCTGATGTCGCGCGGGTAATCGACGCCGCCAAGGCCGTCGCGATTCCGGCCGACCAACGTATCATACATGTATTGCCACAGGAATTTGTGATCGACAATTCGGAGGGAATCCGCGACCCGATCAGTATGTCCGGGGTGCGCCTCGAGGCCAAGGTGCATCTGGTCACCGGTGCCATGAGTGCGGCACAAAATATTATCAAATGCGTTCGGCGTTGTGGGCTTGAAGTAGACGATATTATCCTTGAGCAGCTGGCTGCCAGTGCTGCAGTGTTGACCGACGATGAGAAGGAATTAGGTGTTTGCCTGGTCGACATAGGTGGCGGTACCACCGATATTGCAGTTTTTTCGGACGGCGCGATCCGCCATACCGCAGTCATTCCAATTGCGGGGGATCAGGTCACCAACGACATTGCCGTGGCATTACGCACACCGACCCAATATGCCAATGAGATTAAAATCAAATACGCCTGTGCGCTTCGACAGCTTGCCGCTGAAGACGAAACTATCGAAGTGCCTGGCGTCGGCGACCGCGAACCGCGGACACTGGCGCGCCAGACTTTGGCCGAGGTAGTCGAGCCACGCTACGAAGAATTGCTGGGTCTGGTACTGGCCGAACTCAGGCGCAGTGGATTTGAAGAAATTTGTGCCGCCGGCGTGGTGTTAACCGGCGGCAGTTCGAAGATGGAAGGTGCAATAGAGCTGGCGGAAGAAATTTTCCATATGCCGGTTCGACTGGGTTATCCACAACATATATCGGGTTTGGTCGACGTTGTCCGCAACCCGATATATGCGACCGGAGTTGGATTGTTGCTGTTTGGAAACCGGCAGCAATCCGCATTGTCCAGCTACCAGCTGGACGAATATTCTGAAGCCGGTATTTGGAGCAGGATGAAAAGCTGGTTTCAGGGTAATTTTTGAGGGCTCTGTCGATCATTCAGAGCATGGTTTATTTTTAGCAAGAGAGGGTATTAAAATGTTTGAACTAATGGATTCACATTCCAGAGATCCGGTGATCAAGGTCATCGGCGTTGGCGGCGGTGGTGGCAATGCCGTACAACACATGGTGTCGGCAGGCATCGAGGGGGTTGAGTACATATGCGTCAACACTGACGTACAGGCACTCAAAAAAATAGATGTTAAATCGACAATGCAAATTGGCTCCAGCATCACTAAGGGTCTGGGAGCAGGTGCGGACCCGAGTATTGGACGCCAGGCAGCACTGGAAGACCGCGAGCGTATCCAGGAGGCGATTGATGGTTCCAATATGCTATTTGTTACTGCCGGTATGGGTGGTGGTACCGGTACTGGTGCAGCACCGGTGATCGCTCAAATCGCCAAGGAAATGGGAATTTTAACCGTTGCCGTGGTGACTAAACCTTTTGCGTTTGAACGTAGCAAGCGCATGGCGCAAGCCGAAGCCGGTATCAAGGAGCTTTCGTCTGTGGTTGATTCATTGATCACAATTCCCAATGACAAGTTAATGCCGGTGCTCGGTAAGGAGACTTCGTTGCTTGAAGTCTTTATGAAAGCCAACGATGTACTCAAAGGTGCTGTTCAGGGTATTGCTGAACTGATTACCTGTCCCGGTTTAATCAACGTTGATTTCGCTGATGTGCGCACGGTCATGTCGGAAATGGGTATGGCAATGATGGGGACCGGCTCGGCGACAGGCGAAAATCGAGCCCATGAAGCCGCGACCAAGGCGATTTCATCTCCGCTACTCGAAGACGTTAATATTTCGGGTGCCCGGGGCATATTAGTCAACGTCACCGCGGGCCTGGACCTGGCAATTGGCGAACTCGATGATGTGGGTACTGCGATTACGGAATATGCCTCGGCTGACGCCAATGTCGTGGTCGGCACAGTCATAGACGCCAACATGCCGGAAGGCGAATTACGCGTCACCATGGTTGCGACCGGTCTCGGCAGAGACAAGATTATTGCCGATACGTCAATTGCCGCTATCAAGCCAGAGAAAAACGGCGAGATAGATTATAAAAAGCTGGAAAGACCGACGGCCGTCCGTCAGAAAATTGTAGGCGATACGGTCGAGATAGCCGGGGACAAGGAGAGCATGGAGTATCTTGAAATTCCTGCCTTTCTGCGTCGCCAGAACGATTAGATATTAGGGAACCTATGATCAAGTCATGGCCGATCATCCTGGGCTCAAAATAATCAATCTCGGCGTCGCCAACATGGATGTGGGTGAGGAGCGGAAGCTTTGCGAAACCTGGCAATAGATCTGCTATTGCCTGCATTCCGCGCCTTGATCTTGATCATTTTTCATCCCAATATGATTCGCCCAGACTTAATCAGAGATTCTCATACCCTCTCGCAAAAAAACCGGTTCAGGGATGAACCGGTATTCTATTCCGCTAATTTACCTGCCGCCAGACCCCTATGAAATGGAATTGATGCGCTCAGCCTGAGACTGCAGACTGGCGAGGGCCGATCGGGCTTCTGCCAACTTTTCGCTCTCCTTGTTGACTACCGCGGCAGGTGCCTTGGCAACAAAATTTTCATTACCCAGTTTAGTTTCAATACGTTTTGTCTCCGCTTCGATTTTCTCAATGTTTTTCTGCAAGCGTTTTAATTCTGCATCCTTGTCGATCAGCCCCGCGAGCGGAATTAATAGACTCATATCACCGACTAGCGATGTGGCCGACTCGGGTGCCGTATCATTCGCTTCGAGCCAGTTGATCGATTCGAGCCTTGCCAGGGATATCAGCAGGGATCGATTTTGGTCAAGTCTTTGTTGATCCAGACTATTGCCATGGTGGCAATAAACCGGCAATGGTTTACCCGGCTTGATATTCATTTCGGAGCGAATTTGGCGGACACCCATGATAAATTGTTTGACCCACTCGATCGCCTCGATTGCGCTGGTATCAATCAGCTTGTCATCGGCCTGTGGATAGGCACAGAGCATAATCGTTTCCCCCTTGACCGACGCCAGCGGGGCGATGCGTTGCCATAGTTCCTCGGTGATATATGGCATGATCGGATGCAGTAATCGTAATACCGTTTCAAGCACGGTAACCAGTGTATGCCTGGTGGAAGATTTTTGCCTGTTGTCGTAGTCATCAGAATATAGAACCGGTTTGGACAATTCGATATACCAGTCGCAGTAATCATTCCAGACAAATTCGTACAAATCCCGTGATACCAGGTCAAACCGATACGATTCGATATGTTGAACGGTTTGCTTCTCGACCTGTTGCAATCGGGAAATAATCCATCGATCCGCGAGTGAAAGTTTGCCAGAACTGCAATCCTGTTGTTCGGTGTTCTGCAATACATAGCGTGTGGCGTTCCATAATTTGTTACAGAAATTGCGATAACCTTCGATTCGACCCAGATCAAAACGAATGTCGCGGCCGGTGGTTGCGAGTGAGGTGAAGGTGAAGCGCAGGGCATCGGTACCGAACGCCGAAATTCCGTCTGGAAAATGTTTTTTCGTCGCTGCAATGATGCGCGGTTCCATCTCGGGTTGCATCAACCCATTGACGCGTTTGGTAATCAGGTCTTGCAGGCTGATTCCGTCAATCAAATCGAGCGGATCAAGCACATTACCCTTCGATTTCGACATTTTATTGCCATCTGCGTCGCGCACCAGGCCGTGGATGTAGACCTCGCGGAACGGTACCTCACCCATAAATTTGAGACCGAACATGATCATCCGCGCAACCCAGAAAAATATGATGTCAAAACCAGTCACCAACACACTTGTCGGGTAAAAGGTCTTTAACGCCGGATCATCCCGATTTGGCCAGCCCAGGGTACTGAACGGCCAAAGTGCGGAGGAAAACCAGGTGTCGAGAACATCCTCGTCCTGTCTCAGTTCCAGGTCTTCGGATAATTTATATTTACTGCGAGCGGCTTCAGCGCTTGCCGCTACATAGTAATTATCACTCGCATCGTACCAGGCCGGGATACGATGCCCCCACCAGAGCTGACGTGAGATACACCAGTCCTGGATATTTTCCATCCAGTTATAATAAGTCTTAGACCAGTTTTCAGGGATGAACTTGATGCTGCCATTCTTGACTGCCTCGATCGCTGGTTTAGCCAGGTGCTCGGTGCGCACAAACCACTGGTCGGTCAGATAGGGTTCAATCACCGACTGGGTTCGGTCGCCGCGTGGCACCATGAGCTTGTGATCGGCAACCTTTTCCACCAGGTCGAGAGCCTCGAGGTCGCGAATGACGGCCTTGCGTGCTGCAAATCGATCCATGCCCCGATAAGCTTCGGGAGCCTGTTCATTCATCTTCGCGTCGATGGTGAATATATTGATCAGTTCCAGATCGTGTCGCTTGCCGACTTCGTAGTCGTTAAAGTCGTGCGCAGGCGTGATTTTTACACAGCCAGAACCAAACTCCGGATCGACATAATTGTCCGCTATCACCGGAATTGTGCGACCGGTTAGCGGAAGCTCGATTTGCTTACCGAGTAGATGGGTATAACGCCGATCATCGGGATGCACCGCTACCGCCGAATCGCCCAGCATGGTTTCGGGTCGGGTAGTGGCGACGGTCAGGAATCCGTCTTCGCCTACTATCGGGTAGCGCAGGTGCCACAGATGGCCGGCTTCCTCCTCGGAGATGACCTCGAGATCTGATATAGCGGTGTGTAGTACCGGATCCCAGTTTACCAGGCGTTTGCCGCGGTAAATCAGGCCCTCGTCGTAGAGTTGTATAAATACAGCCTGTACTGCAGCCGATAAACCATCGTCCATGGTAAAGCGTTCGCGACTCCAGTCCGGCGAAGTGCCCATGCGGCGTAACTGCTGGGTAATGGTCCCCCCGGACTCAGCCTTCCACTGCCAGACACGGTCGACGAAGGCATCACGACCGAGATCGTGGCGGGTTTTGTTTTCAGCAACCAGTTGACGCTCAACCACCATTTGGGTGGCAATACCGGCGTGATCGGTTCCGGGTTGCCACAGGGTATTGTTACCTTTCATACGATGGTAGCGGATCAGAGTATCCATGATGGTGTCCTGAAAGGCGTGGCCCATGTGCAGGCTGCCGGTCACATTCGGCGGCGGGATGACGATGCAATAAGGATCATTACCACCTTGAGCCTTGAAATAACCCTTGTCTTCCCAGTGCTGATACCAGGTCTGCTCAATTGCCACCGGGTCATAGGTTTTATCCATCATCATCGATTTCGGTCATTAGTGTCGGTAAAAATCTAGCGCGCGATTATACAATGAGTTTTGTCGAGATGTGAAAATTCAGTTTTATAATATTAGCCAGACTGGCGAAATTAACCTATCATGCAGATATTGTTACCGACACTGGATCGTATCGATCGATATTGCCAGCCTCTTTCGCATAATTTAAAACCTTCAATTTTCTAGTAATATCGTGCTGGGCTTTTCGCTCCATAATCCTCGACTCCAAAATAGGTAGATAACAGTATAATCTGTCTACCTAAGTCGAGATTTTTATAACCGACCCCAGTCTCTTTGGGGCGATAAATATCCAATTGTGATCCAGTCCTGGCGCAATAAAAGGGGTAACCTATCGGTTTATTTTCGCTACCCTGAGCCGATTCGCAAGGTGATTTATACCACCAATTCGATTGCAGCAGTGCATCGTCAATTCCGGAAATTAACCAAAACCAAGGGTGGTTTTCCAAACCACAACAGCCTGCTTAAATTACCGTATCTGGGCATCAAAAATGCGAGTAAGAAAGGGACCATGCCGATCCATGACTGGAATCAATCATCATTCGCGTTTCGATGATTCGTTCGTTCGCTTCGCTATTTGGTTTGTCTTATAGACTTCCCACCACTTTCTGCTAAAGTGCCGCGCATGAAAAAATCTACATTTCCCCGTGGCACTGGCGTCCTACTTATTTTGTCGTTGTTCTTATCCGGTTGTGGAATGCAAAGCATTCCGACTTCGCTCAACCAGGTTGAGGCCGCATGGTCGGAGGTACTCAACCAGTATAAGCGACGATCTGACCTCATTCCCAATCTGGTCAACATCGTGAAGGGCTACGCTGCGCATGAAAAAGAAACACTCCAGGCCGTAGTGGAAGCCCGCGCAAAGGCTACCCAGACGCAGGTTCCTACCAATCAACTAACGCCTGAGACCTTAAGGAAGTTTTCGCAGGCACAGGCTGGGCTGGGGTCGGCCCTGTCCCGCCTGATGGTCGTTGTCGAGCGCTATCCAGATCTCAAGGCGAATGAAAATTTTCGCGACCTCCAGGTGCAACTCGAGGGTACTGAAAACCGGATTACCGTTGCCAGGTTTCGCTACATAGAGTCCATCAAGGGCTTCAATAATTTGGTCACGGTGCCACCGAGCTCCTGGTACAATTCGCTGTTCCTGAAGCACGAGAAAAAACCTCAGTTTAGTGTCGATAACGAGACTGAAATTAAGCAAGTTCCCGTAGTAGAATTCTGATGCCCAACCGCAATGCATTGCTTCTTTTGAGCTTGCTCGGCTCCTTGTGGGCAAGCTCCGTATTCGCTCTCGAAGTCCCAAAGCTCACCGGTCCGGTGGTCGATCTTGCCGGGGTTTTAAGCCGCTCTGACCAGGCAAAAATCTCTGCCAGTCTGTTGCAGTTTCAGCGAAAATACGGGCCCCAGCTTCAAGTTCTCTTGGTGCCCAAACTCGAAGACGAAACGATTGAAACCTATTCCATTAAGGTCGTAGACAAATGGAAACTGGGTTCAAAGGGTGAGGACAACGGCGTGCTCTTGCTTGTGGCCACCGAGGACCGCAAAGTTCGCATCGAGGTGGGGCGCGGCCTCGAGGGCGATCTTCCGGACGCGCTTGCGGGACGTATCATCCGCGCAGGTATTATTCCTTTTTTCAAACAGGGCCAAACCGGTGCTGGTGTACTG
>Ga0209997_10000916_pt1 | contig 10484 bp, 7 predicted proteins | sample CR04metaG_FD_182079 | JGI IMG/M metagenome (GOLD analysis project Ga0209997, IMG submission 182079) | Deep subsurface microbial communities from Mariana Trench to uncover new lineages of life (NeLLi) - CR04 metaG (SPAdes) (version 2) | ecosystem: Environmental > Aquatic > Marine > Ocean trench >...
TCGAAGACGGATCAGCCCACGCTGCTCCTGCCGGTCTGCGAGTCCTCGAGAAAGTGATGCTGCAGGAGTTCGGTGAGGAAAACGTAGTCCTTTGCTATCCGGATGATCTGGATCAGTTCATCGGTTCCGAGACCAAGGTGGTTGCCGTCTCCACTCATAATCCTCTGGGAGTCACCTTCGCCGCCGGAGTCTACACCTCCATGTTCGGAAGCTCCAAGAAGCCCATCAACTCTCACTATGCCAGTCTGATGTTCGAGAAGATCAAGAACAGCTCTTACCGGAAGAATTTCAAAGTGATCGTGGGTGGTTCCGGAGGCTGGCAGATTAAACAGACCGGTTCCCGAGAGCTGTTGGGTGTGGATTGTGTGGTGGAGGGGCGGGCCGAGTCGGCAGATACGATCGCGCTTTTTCGCAAGGCGATGAAGGGCGAAGAACTCCCGATCGAGACCCATGTTCCTCATCCGACTGACCCCGCTGCAATTCTGTTTCCCGACAAGCCGACCACCTTTGGAGTCGTCGAAATGACGACCGGCTGCGGCAGGCGCTGTCAATTTTGCATGCCCGATCTCAATCCCCAGATCGCTCTTCCCAAGGAAGGGATGATGGAAGCGGTGCGAGCCAATGTGAGAAACGGGAATGACCAGATCTCCCTGGCCACCGAGGACATGTTCATCTGGGGACAGGTAAAAACATCCACCCCATTCTTTTTCCCCAATCGTGAAGCGCTGCTGGATCTTTACTCGGATGTCTCAAACACTCCAGGCGTCAAACACTTTGTCTTGAGCCACTCCACGATGGCTCCGGCTGTGGTGGATCCGGGGTTGATTCGAAGGCTCTCCGATATTCTTCTTCCCAAGAGCCCCATTCATCTTTCCGCCTTGAGCACCCATCCACAAAAGAAGGCCATCGTTCCACTGATCGGGCTTGAGACGGGTTCTGTGCGTATGGCCAAGCAGGTGATGCCCAGCAAGGCCGTCCCTTTCAAGATCGACGACTGGCCCAGTGTGCTTCTTCGGGGACTGGAGGTCATGAACCGAAATAACTGGTTTCCCATGCTGACCCTTATGGTCGGGAACCCGGGCGAGACGGATGAGGATGTGAAGGCCACCCTGGACCTGATGTTCGAGATGGAGCGCAGAAACCTGTTCGGATTCCTGGTGCCTTCGGTGTTCACGCCCTTGGAAGGAACCCGCATGGAGCATGATCGAGGGGTGTCCCAAACCAAGGACCTCTCCCCGCTGCAGTGGCAATTGATGATGCAGTGCTGGAGAATGAACCTTCGACCGGGTCTTCAGAGTTGGTGGGGGCCGATGGTCTTCAGAGTAGGAGGTCTTGGCCTTTGGCTTTTTAGGTTGCGCAAAACCAATGGCCCCAATTTCACCTGGCCCATGATGATGTTCTCGGGTGCGTTTCCCGAAAAATGGATGTATCGCAGGGGCAAGCTCTATGGTGGAACGCCGCTGAAGGTAAAGACGCGTGCCGAGCTGTTGGCTTCCATCAAACCCGTCTACTGGCAGTTTCTCAGGGAGGACAACGGGGACATCCCCAGCGTCCAGGAAGACGAAGCTAAGCCAGTGGCCGCCAGTCTTTAATCGGACGTCGCCACATTTCCACGAAAATTGGGTAGATGGTTACAGCCTGATCTTCATCCCATCGCTGGCGATCTCAGCGGGACCCTCGTACCCCGAACTTCGAATCTCGGAGAGTAGATCGTAATCGTCGCACACCGGATACAAGTGGGTGATGATGAGCTGTTTGCAGCCTGCCTTTTGAGCAATCTTTCCGGCTAATTTCGGGGTGAGGTGGCCATCCATTTTCAGTGCCGACGGCTGGGCGGCATCGATCAAGGCGGCATCAGCATCCTGGGCCAGCTCGATCAGTGCCGTACCATAGTCCGTATCCCCGGAGTAGGCAAAGACCTTCCCTTGGGAATCGGTGAAACGATATCCCACACTGTTTTCGGTGTGAGGAACCGGCAGTGAACGGACATTCCAATCAGGAAATTCCAGCTCATCGTCCCAAATCTCACGAAGGGTGAGACGTCCGCTCTCCAGGCGGATATAAGTGCCGTACAAATCAAGCAGTCCCCGGTGGAGGTCCTTCAATCCGGGGGGGCCCATCAGAGTCAGTTTTTTGGAGCCGAAGTATTCGGAGTTTCGGAGCGCGAAGAGTAAGGGCCCCAGATCTCCCGTGTGATCGGGATGAAAATGGGAAAAGAGAACATAGTCGATGTCCTTGACCCTTGTACCGTGCCGCTCAGCACGGTGCAGGGAACCGGAGCTGGGATCGACCAGTAGGGTGGTCTTGTTGAAACGGATCACCAAACCGGGAGAAGCGCGCTGGGGATGGGGAATCGAGGTCCCGCTGCCTAGGATCGTGATCTGCATAGAGTCATGTGTGGGCCAATCTGTCTCGCAAACGCGAATGTCGTTTTTGTACCCTGTCATTCTTGACCCCGATCGACAAGGCCTTTTTGGTACCCACCATCACCACCAGTTTCTTGCCCCGGGTGACCGCGGTATAAATCAGATTCCGCTGCAGCAGAAGATAGTGCTGCATCAGGATGGGAATGATCACGGCTGGATATTCGGAGCCCTGCGATTTGTGCACGGATATCGCATAGGCGAGAACAATCTCGTCCAGATCGCTATGTTCGTAGAAGACATCCCGGCCCTCGAAGGAGATGGTGACTTTTTGAGAGTCGGAGCCGATGTGGGTAATGCGGCCGATGTCGCCATTGAAGACCACCTTGTCATAGTTGTTTTTGATTTGCATGACCTTGTCCTTAACCCGAAAATTTCTTCCACCTCGAAGAACCCCGCCTTGCCCCGGGTTGAATGCCTTCTGGAGCTCAGCGTTGAGGTTTTCCGTACCCACGATTCCCTTATGCATGGGAGTGAGCACCTGAATGTCATCGAGTGGATCAAACCCAAACCGCCGGGGGATGCGTTCCTGGGTGAGCTCCAAGATCGTCTTGAGAACCGCATCCGGATCTTCCTGCTCGATAAAATAAAAATCATCCAGTTTCAGTCCAGAAGGTGTCAGTGTAGGTAGGTGGCCCTGGTTGATCTTATGGGCGTTGACGATGATGGAGCTTTCCTGAGCCTGACGGAAAATCTCACGCAGCTCGACGACGCGCACAACGCCCGAGGCGATGATGTCCTTGAGAACGTTTCCGGGACCGACAGAAGGAAGCTGATGAATATCCCCCACCAGCACCAGGGTCGCTCTGGGAGGAATGGCCTTTAGAAGGTGGTGCATCAGTACAGTATCGATCATTGAGGCTTCGTCCACGATCAGCAAATCGCAATTCAGAGGATGTTCTTCGTTTTTCTGGAAGCCTCCTTTTCGAAGGCTGTATTCCAGCATCCGATGGATCGTTCTGGCCGAGTGGCCCGTGGCCTCATTCATCCGTTTGGCGGCCCTGCCGGTGGGGGCAGCCAGCATGATGTTGTCCGTCACCTTGGTGAAGATCTTCAGGATGGCATTGATGATGGTGGTTTTTCCGGTTCCCGGTCCCCCGGTGATCACCATAACCTTCTCCTCTAGCGCGCATCTCACTGCTCCAATCTGTCGGGTGGCCAGGTTCATGGGAAGCTGTTTCTGAAGCCATTCGATGGCCTTTTTGATATCGACCTTACGAATGGATTTGGGTGCGGAGATCAAGGTCCTCAGTCGCCGGGCGATGCTGGTCTCGCAGAGATGAAGCGTGGCTAAATAGACCTCCTTGTCGTTCTCTCGAAAGTTTTCGATCTGATCGTTCACATCCTCGATGACAATCCTATTGTCCAAGGCAATGGTGCCTATGCCCTTGAGGATGATCTCCCGATTCACCTGCAGGATCTTCTGACACTTCTCGATGAGAGATTCGTAGGGATAGTAGACATGACCCTCATGGGTCAGCTGATTGAGGACGTAGAGGATGCCTGCCTCTGCCCTCAGCTCTGAATCCTTTTTGAATCCCAGTTTTTCGGCTATGGAGTCCGCTATGATAAAGCCGATCCCAAGGATGTCCGTGGCCAGACGATAGGGGTTCTCCCGCACCACCTCGATGGATTGTCGGCCATACTGTTTGAAAATCTTGGCGGCATATCCTGAGCTGATTCCATGGCTTTGAAGAAACAGCATCACCTCCCGAATTTCCTGCTGCTCGGCCCAGGCCTTACTGATCATGGCGATCCGTTTTTTTCCTATTCCCTGGATCTCGGTAAGCTTCTCCAGTTGGTTTTCGATGATATCGAGAGTTTCCTCGCCGAACCTCTTGACGATTCTCTCGGCCATGACAGGACCAATGCCCTGGATCAGACCGGAGCCCAGGTATTTTTTGATGCCATAGACCGATGCGGGGACCTGAGACTTGAAATGGGAAATCTTGAACTGCTTGCCGTATCGGGGGTGATGGGTCCATTCGCCTTGCATGGTGAGGACTTCTCCCGGAGTCAGAGCCATCAGATTTCCCACTACGGTGGCCAGTCCCCGCTGTCCGGGGACCTTGACCTTGGCAATGGTGAACCGGTTCTCTTCGTTGGTGTAGGTGATTCTTTCGATCTGGCCCTGCAACTCCGTGAGCATGTTAGTGTCACTGAAATCTGTTTGCTTAATGAGGTCTCTTATACCACAATCAAATCGATAGGTTGACGCCGGGACCACAACTTTCTAATATTGCCAACCGAAGTACTGGAGCACTAAAGAACCATTTTGTTGAGCTCGGAAATTCTGAGGGATTCTCTGGCCGGCATTCAGAAGAAGCTTGCCGCCATCGAGTTCCAGCTTGAGACGACCAAACAGGAAATTGAATCCAGTTTTAAGGTACTCGACCGTCTGCCCGAGGGCGAGAGCAACCCACTCAGGCAGACCCCCTCCTCCATCGCACCCGGAGTAGCGCTCAAACGAATGAACGGTGCGAATCAAAAGTTCAGTGCGGGCAAAACCCAGGAAGAGATTTTGACCGCTTATCTTGGGGAAGTAGGAGTTTTCGTGGGCAGGGGAGTGCTTTTTCTAAAAAAGGACGAGCGATATGTGCCCTGGAAAGCGGTCGGCTTTGACCTGCAGCATATCCAGACGCAGGAGAATGGAGACCAGAACAATCCGATCATCCGTGCTGTCCAGCACCGACAGATCGTATCCATTAGAAGAGATCTGGATCGGACCTTCCCCTGGTTGAATAGGTCGGGAGACCTTCCCCGGGAAGCCGTGTGTATTCCGCTCGTCTTTGAAGACTTGGTTCCGGTGGTTCTTTACGCAGACTCATCGGATTCGATCCTTCTTGACGCCCTCGAACTTCTTTCCCACCTTGCCGTGCTCGTTTTGAAGAATCACTATCTGCAAGGGCTTGTGGCTTCCGAAGAGACTCAGGCAGCGCCCAAAGTAGAGAGGAAAGAGGAAGGCAGCGAGTGGATTCCTCCTGGTATACAGGGAATTCCAGAGCCTTCACCCTTGGCCTCGGATTTTCCTTCCGCCATCCCACAGGCCACGGTCATTTCTCATGCCGAGTCGTCACCTTCGCTCAAAAGAGAAGAGAGTTGAACACCTAATAGTTTCTGATTGTCAGCTGTCAGCTGTCAGCTGTCAGTTGTCAGCCGGTCACCATGCCCACTTCACCCAATCGGATCAGCCAGAAGGTCACTCAATTCACCGAGTCCGTCATTCGGGAAATGACGCGTCTGGCCTTCCAGCACGAGGCCATCAATCTGGCTCAAGGCTTCCCTAATTTCCCGGCACCTGAGGAGATTAAGGAGGCGGCCTGTCAGGCCATTCAAGACGATATCAACCAGTACTCCATTACCTGGGGAGCTCCTGGATTCCGCCGGGCAATCAGCGACAAGTACAGGGAGATGTATGACTGGGAGATTGATCCCGAAAGGGAACTCACCGTGGCCTGCGGTTCCACCGAATGCATGATTTCTTCGATCCTGGCCCTGGTCAATCCGGGAGATCAAGTGCTTGTGTTTGAGCCCTTTTATGAAAATTATGGTCCCGACGCCATCATCGCCGGGGCTTCACCCGTTTATATCTCTCTTGATGCCAACCGCAATTGGAGCTTTGATTTTCAGGAACTGGAACAGAAGATTCAGGACGCCGCCTCAGGTGGGGGTATCCGTGCCCTGATTCTCAACACCCCCCACAATCCTTCAGGTAAGGTTTTCTCTCTGGAAGAGCTGGGTAAGCTGTCTGAGCTTGCTCAGGCCTACGATTTTTACGTCATCACCGATGAGATTTATGAGCACATTGTCTATGACGATCATAGGCATCATCCCATTGCGCTCTTTTCGGGGATGCGGGACCGGACCATTACCATCAGTGGACTCTCCAAGACTTTTAGTGTGACAGGATGGCGCATTGGATACATCATCGCTCCCCAGGATCTCACCGATGGGATCCGCAAAATTCATGACTTCCTGACGGTCGGAGCAGCCGCGCCTCTGCAGGAAGCGGGTGCAAAGGCGATGCAAACGAGAGGGCAGTACTATGAGAAGCTGGCCTCGGAGTATCGCCAACGCCGGGATTACCTGGTGGATGTTCTGCAAGATATTGGATTCAAAGTCTGGATTCCTGAGGGGGCCTACTACATCATGGTGGATATCTCTCCTTTGACCGACCTGGATGATGTCCAATTTGTCGATCAGCTGATCAAGGACTATGGGGTTGCTGCGGTTCCGGGAAGCAGCTTTTTTCATCGACCTGAATTGGGCAGACGCTTTATTCGATTCGCTTTTTGCAAGACTCAGGAGGTGCTGCGTGAAGCAGCCGAGCGGCTGCAGCGGTTGCGGGGCTGATGGAGAATAGGGACCTGGCGAGAATTTTCAGTGAAATCGCCGATATTCTTGAGATTCAGGAAGCCAATCCTTTCCGAATTCGCTCCTTTCGACGAGCTGCCCAGATCATCCGAGATCTCACTTTCAATGGGGCGCAGGCCTCCCGGGAAGACCCCGAAAAGCTGCGAAAGATCCCGGGCATCGGTGAAGGCACGATCAAGAAAATCCAGGAGATTGCCGAGACTGGTGCCAGCCAGGAACATGAGGATCTCAAGTCCCAGATCCCTCCTTCACTTCTCACCTTACTGGAGTTACAGAACCTGGGTCCTAAAAAGATCAGCCTGTTTTGGAAGACCCTGAACATCGGCACCATTGAGGAACTGGAAAAGGCGGCGCGAGAAGAGAAACTGCGCTCTTTGCCGGGAATGGGAGAGAAGAGCGAGGCCAAAATTCTTAAGGCCATTGAGGATCATCGTCTCCTCCAGGGCCGCTTTCTCCTGGATGATGGCATCGAAATCTGCCAGGGCTTGATGGATCACCTCAAATCCAAGGTCAAGCTCAAGCGAATTTCTCCGGCAGGTAGCGTGAGGCGCAGACGTGAAACCGTGGGCGATATCGATATCCTGGTGACTTGCGATTCTCCCCTGGAAGCGATTGATGCATTCATTGGGCATCCCGATGTCCAGGAGGTTTTGTCTCAGGGAGAGACCAAGGCCTCAGTGGTTCTTCGCCGTGGCCTCCAAGCCGACCTGCGGGTACTGGAGGATGAATCCTTTGGCGCCGCCCTGCAGTACTTTACCGGATCCAAAGCACATAACGTCGCCTTAAGAGAACGGGCCAAACGGAGGGGCTACAAAATCAGTGAATATGGTCTGTTTCGGCTCGACCAGAGCGGGGAAGAAGATCCTCCAGAGAAAGTCGCTGGCGAAAATGAAGAGGAGATATACAGGCTTCTCGGCCTGTCACTCATGCCTCCTGAGATTCGAGAGAACCGAGGGGAGATTGAAAAGGCGGAAGCCGGCGCATTGCCCGATCTGGTGACACTGGAGGATATCCGAGGTGACCTGCACATGCATACGACGGCCACCGACGGTCGAAATTCGATCGAGGAGATGGCTGCTGCCGGGAGGGCCGTGGGATACCAGTACATTGCCATTACCGATCACAGCAAGGCCCTGGCTATGACCGGGGGACTGGATGAAAAAAGGCTTCTCGGCCAGATGGAGGAAATCGATCAGGTGGCCTCCCGTATGGGCAAGATTCACATTTTCAAAGGAATTGAGGTCGATATCCTCAATGAGGGGGATCTGGATCTCGATGATGACGTCCTCTCTCAACTCGACCTTGTGATTGTCTCGGTGCACAGCCGTTTCAATCTTTCCCGCAAAGAGATGACCTTGAGAATCTGTCGAGCCCTCGAGAACCCCCATGTCAACATCCTGGCTCATCCAACCGGGCGCCTGCTGACCAAACGGGGCCCTTATCAGGTGGATCTAGAGCAAGTGATCCGAACTGCCCGGGAAAACCGAGTTTGCCTGGAGATCAACGCCCACCCTTCTCGCCTGGATCTAAGCGACGTTCACTGTCGCATGGCCCGCGATCAGGGTGTGTTGATCAGCATCAACTCGGACAGTCACAGCCGGAAAATGCTGGGATATCAGGAATACGGTCTTTTTACGGCTCGGCGAGGTTGGCTCGAGGCCAAGGATGTGATCAACACTTTTCCTCTCGAGAAGCTGCGAAAGGTGTTGAAGAAGGAGGAGTACCCGGCCGGAGACAGCCGGCCGGAGGCCGGAAATTCAAAATCCTAAATTCAAAATCCCAAACAAATTCCAAACCTGAAACCTGGAACTTGGAACGCGCGCGAAGCGAGCTGCGACAGCACGAAAGCACGACCGCCCTCGAAGCGCGCATTGGCACAAGGGCAGCCTGTTCGTTACAATAGGGGCCCTCAGGAGGGAAGAGTGATTAAAGACCTGCTTGCCAGACAGGTGGTTTGCACTGCGGTGGGTGGCAAAGGGAAGCCTTGCCACGGAGGACTCAAGCGTTACCACCCTTTCGCCGACTACTATAACGAGCCGGATAAGGAACTCCTTGAAGAGATTAAGGGCGAGTTTCAGGAAGATCCGAAACTGATTCTTCTCAAGTGTGAAACCTGCCAGACCATCTATCGGTTGCCTGAGGAGCTGAAACGAAAACTCAAACAGACCGTTTAAGGCCACGAGCTTTTCTTCTCCTTTTTTTCTGCTACGTTTTTCTCACAGCTCAGGGTTTTGCCTGGGGCCCTGCCGGGCATCGATGGATCACCAACCGGGCCATGGACAACCTGGAGGGGCGTTTCCAGGAGCTGTTCTCAAAACACCGCAGCACGGTCGTTCAACAAACCATGGGCCCTGATTACCGAAAGGATCAGGACCCTGAGGAACCCTCTCGCCACTTCATTGATCTGGAACTCTATGGGGAGTTCCCCTTCTCCGATCTGGACCTGAACTACGACCGGTTGGTGGATCGATTGGGGAAGGAAAGAGTCGAGAAGAACGGGACCCTCCTGTGGGCAGCTCAAAGGACCTTTGAGAAGCTGGTCGAAGCCTTCCATCGCCAGAACCTTGAACAGATTTTGCTTTATTCCGCAGATCTGTCCCACTATGTCGGAGATCTTCACCAACCCTTCCATACCACCAAGAACTTCGATGGTCAGCTCACCGGGCAGTTGGGTATCCATTCTCGATTCGAAAGCGAACTGGTCAATTTGTACCTTGAACGGGTTCCCTTTTTGAAAGCCGCTCCAACCGATTTGGGACCGGTGATGGGGCAGCTTCATGAGGTGGCTGTGGAGAGTTACCAGTGGGTAGACGATATTCTGCGGGTGGATAGGAGAGTCGTCTCCGAATTGGAAATAGACCGAAAGCAATACCTGGGGAAGGCAAACAAGGGGAAGAAATATCCTGATCAGTACTTTAAGCGCCTGTTCGACGAGGTGGGTGGGGTTTTAGAAAATCGCCTCAATCAGGCCGCCTACCGGGTGGGATGCCTGTGGTGGATGGCCTGGGAAAAAGCGGGAAAACCAGATTTTTAGTTCCAGGTTCCAAGTTCCAGGTTCCAGTTTTGAATTTGGGATTTTGGATTTCCGGCCTCCGGCCGGCGGTCTGTCCTCAGTCCTCATCACTCAGTCCTCATAAATCCCAGTAGGTTGAAAAAACTCGCCGGGCCTGTTCTCGATAACTCAGGTATTCTTCTGTGTGCTCTTTCTTCCCGATTGGAAAGGTTTTGGGAGCCATGCTGGTTTCCATGGTGCAAACGACTGCTTCAGACAAGGCCTTCAGATTGTAGCCTCCTTCCAACACAAACAGGATACGACCCTCACACACCTCTTGGGCCAGGGAGTTGAGCAAGGTAACCAGCTGGCCGAATCCCTCCACATCAAGATTCATGCCCGCCAGAGGGTCATTCTTGTGAGCATCATAGCCTGCTGAGACCAGAATCAATTGGGGATCGAACTGGCGAACAATGGGAAGGACCAGGTCACTGAAAAGATGGCGGTAAAACGAATTTCCGGCACCGGCGCGAAGCGGAAAATTGACGGTGAAGCCCTCACCCTGCCCTTGACCCAGCTGGTTGAAATGGCCGGTACCCGGGTAAAAGGGATATTGATGGGTGGAGAGGTACAGGACATCGGAACGGGCGTAGAAGATTTCCTGGGTTCCGTTTCCATGGTGGACATCGAAGTCA
>Ga0209997_10000918_pt1 | contig 10474 bp, 14 predicted proteins | sample CR04metaG_FD_182079 | JGI IMG/M metagenome (GOLD analysis project Ga0209997, IMG submission 182079) | Deep subsurface microbial communities from Mariana Trench to uncover new lineages of life (NeLLi) - CR04 metaG (SPAdes) (version 2) | ecosystem: Environmental > Aquatic > Marine > Ocean trench...
ATTATATCTCAATTAAGGTAGGCTACTAATTGCTCCTTGTTGTTGATAACGGTTCTATCTATACAAAAAACTTAATTAATTTTCTAAATGAAAAAAATATTTTTTTTGAAAAACAAACTCCTCAACTTTTAGACCTTGACTCACTTGAAAATTATGATTCTATTATTCTGTCTGGAAGAAAAAAAAATGAAAAAAAGATTAATGAAATCAATTCTAAAATTATTACCTATTCAATTAAAAATAATATAAAGTTACTTGGAATTTGCTATGGTGCAGAAATCTTAGCTCTTACTTTAGGAGGAACAATCAGAAAGACTTTCTCACTTCAAAAAGGAAATGAAACGATCAAAATTTTCAAAGAAAATCCAATCTCTAGTGATTCTTTAGATGTATTTGAGAGTCATTGGTTTGAGATATCTAAATTACCAAGTGTATTAGTTCCTCTTGCAAAATCAAAGAATTGTAAATACGAAATTATCCAATATGAAAAAAAACAAATTTTTGGAACTCAGTTTCACCCAGAAATGAGTCAAAATGGTCACGATTTGATTGAAAAATTCTGTTCGCTCTGATTGATTTTAATAACTCTGAAAATTTCCTCTGTTTATGGAGCAAGAAGGTCATGAATTATTGTTGCCTCTTATTGATGAAGAAAATATTTGTCTTCCATTGCCCATTAACGTAGTGTCAAAATATTGGAATATTGAATTACCTATGGCCGAAGCCATAGAAACTGCAAAAAAATATTCAGGATTTAATGGTAGTGTTCTAATTGAAGGAATAGAATCTGCAGAAAGACATGGCCTGACATGTAAAATAATTAATTCATCTTTATCTGAATTAAAAAAAATTATCGATTCTGGAATACCTCCTATTGTTATTCTTCCAGGAATTCCAGAAATAACACAACATGCCTCTGTCATTACTGGCTATAATGATGAAGAAAAGATAGTTCTTCACTATATCCAGAAAGGTAACAAAGAGGGAGAACAACAAGAAGGAGCTATACCCCAAGATATCTTTGATAAGGAATGGTCTGAGGAAGGAAGACTATTGATAATATTAGCCCCATCAGAAATCTTGTCTTCTATAAAACTTGAAAATGATTCTAGTAACAAATCAAATCGACTGTGTTTTGTCTCTGAGAGATTAAATATTCTAAAGAATTACTCTGAAGCACTTAAATCATTAAATCAAGCCATAGAACTTGATCCAACCAATTCAACTACTCTCTATCTATTGGGTGCAATGATGAATGAACAAAAATCACCTGAATGTGTCAAGTTTTATGAAAAATGCTTAGAAATCAACAATAGATCATATCTAACTTACAATGGTCTGGGAAATTTTTATCTCAAAACAAATCAAATTGAAAAAGCAGAGAGTTATTACACTAAAGCTATTGAAATTGATCCAAAAAGATCTGCTAAAATTTACAAAAATCGTGCTTATCTTCGAGAAAAACAAAACAAAAATTCTGATGCAAAAGAGGATCTAAAAAGTTATTTGAAATATTTCCCACGAGCTCCAGATAGGGGAGTTATAGAACAAGCAATTAGAGAACTATGATGCGGAGTGCGGGACTTGAACCCGCGGCCTTCAGCTTGGGAAGCTGACGTTATACCAGACTAAACTAACTCCGCTCAGGACATATTTGATAATTATGATTAAATATCTTGATTAGGAAACTAAGATATGGATGCAAGATGCCCAGAGTGTGAAAAAGTTGCAATTTTAGATGATGAAATCACCTATGTAAAATGCCCTCACTGTAACTTTGAAGCAGACTATGATACCTATCTTGAAATCATGAAAGATCATGCAATCAATATGGCATCTGACTATATTCCAGATAGGTCCGGAATGTAATTACCAATAATTTCCTTTATTTGAGCAATCTAAATGAGCTCCACAGTTGGGGCAAAACATATGACATGCTTGCATATCTTCCATCATGTTATTACACTTTGGACATCTAATGTCTTCTTCCATGCCTATCTTTGTGAATCTTGATTTAAAAATAATGTCCAAAGGTTAATTAGTCGTTCAACTTTTTTTTGGAATACTTGACAAACTTCAAACTTACAATTTCAGACATCAAGGGAAAATCTATATCAAAAGAACTCAAAGATAGTGATGCAAATCCCTTACTAGGATTACAACTAGGAAATGAAACTGATGCTGCAATTGTAGGACTAGATGGAAAATTAAAACTCACTGGTGGAAGTGACAAATCTGGTGTTCCTATGAGAAAAGATATTCATGGCGCAGCAAGAAAATATGTTCTGCTTACTAAAGGGGTAGGTTTACAAGCTGCAGAGATTGGACAAAGAGTAAGAAAATTAATGCGTGGAAATACAATATCAGAAGAAATCTATCAAGTAAATTGTAAATATGATGGAGAATTACCAGCTGAAGCACCTGCTGAAGATGCAACAGTGTCTACAGAAAAAAAAACTGAAGATAAAAAAGAATAACTTAACATATACCGATTTTACATTTTGATTTATGCATTGGAGAGAGACACTTCCTGATTGGTACATTAAAAAATATGGGTATCAACCATGTGTTAACATTGGAACTGCCGGTCATGTAGATCATGGAAAAACTACTCTTATTCAGGCATTAACTGGCTCATGGACTAGTGTACATAGCCAGGAACTAAAACGTGGAATCACTATTCGTGTAGGATATTCTGATGCTGCATTTTACAAATGCAAAAGTTGTGAGGATCCGTTAGGATATTCTACAACCCCCAAATGTAATAATTGTGGAAAGGAAAGTGAATTGTCTAGAGTTGTTAGTTTTGTAGACAGTCCTGGACACGAAAGTTTGATGGCAAACATGCTTTCAGGTTCTGCATTGATGGATGGTGCATTATTACTAGTTGCTGCAAATGAGAAAGTTCCTAAACCACAAACAAAAGAACATCTTTTAGCCTTCCAAACTCTTGGAATTCAACAAATAGTTGTGGTCCAAAGCAAAGTTGATCTACTCTCTTACAAAGAAGTCTTAGCAAACTATCAAGAAATTACAAAATTTGTTAAAGGAACCTATGCTGCAAAATCACCTATAATTCCTATTTCTGCACAATCTAGATTAAATATTGATGCATTAATTTGCTCTATAGAGTCAACAATCAAAACACCAAAAAGAGATGAAAAAAAAGATACTATTATGCATGTTTTACGTTCTTTTGATGTAAATAAACCTGGTACAAAAATAAAAAATATCAAGGGAGGTGTTATTGGAGGAAGTCTAATTCAAGGAGTTTTCAATATTGGTGATGAAATTGAAATTAAACCTGGTATTATGAATGAGAAAAAAAAATCTTATGAACCATTAGTAACAGAAATTATTTCTTTAGGAACTGCTGCAGGAATTGTTGAATCAGTAAAACCTGGTGGCTTGGTTGCTATTGGAACAAAATTAGATCCCTCTATGACTAGAAGTGATTCATTTATCGGTTCAGTTGTTGGGAAACCTGATACTCTTCCTGAAAATTCTGCTCAGTTAAAACTAGAAGTGAATCTGTTTGATTCTGCTGTAGGTGCTACTGAAGATATCAAAGTCCAACCAATTCAATCAGGTGAATTACTTCGACTAAATATTGGAACTGCTCCTGTATTAGGTAAGGTTATCAAAATAAAATCAAAAAATATTGAAATTGAACTTAGGAGACCTGCATGTATCTTTGAAGGCGGAAATGTAGCAATTAGTAGGAGAATTGCTGAAAGATGGAGACTAATTGGTGCAGGAATAATTGGTTGAAGTAATCTGTGACACAAATTTTCTAATTCATCTAGCAACTAGGAGAATCAAAAATATTGATAATCTAGATATAGAAATAGGCCAAATCACTTTTGTTGTACCTCAAGTCGTAAAAAATGAGTTGTCTAAATTAGCAAAAAAACCAGAAAAAACCCAAGATATTCAATCAACTTTTAATTACATAAAAAATTTCAAAACAATTCCTATCTTTGGTACATTTGCTGACAAAGAATTACTTGATTATATTTCAAACAACAAAGTCATTGTTGCCACAATGGATAAAGAACTAAAAAAACAGATTAAGAATCATGGAAGTTCTATAATGTCTTTCTCAAATGATAGAATAGTTTTAGAATCTTAGAAAAATTTATCTTTGAGCATTTCTAAATTCTGATATGAGTACTTTTACTTTAGAAAGTGAAGCATTTGATAATGGTGGAGTGATTCCTAGAAAATATGGTTATAAAAATGGAAACCAAAGTCCTCCTCTGAAGATTAGTGGCGTTCCTGAAAATACATTGTCTCTAGCTTTAATCATGGATGATCCTGATGCTATGGACGCTGTTGGAAAAGTTTGGGTACATTGGGTTTTATGGAATATTGATCCAATTAACATGGAATTTAAAGAAAATTCCATTCCATCAGATTGTCTTGAAGGTGAAACCGATTTTGGAGAAATTGGTTATGGTGGACCAGCTCCTCCAGATAAAGAGCATACATACATCTTCAAACTATATGCATTAGATCAAAAATTAGATGCTGATAAAGACTCAACTAAAAAGCAAATAGAAGAAGCTATGAAGAATCATATTATTGCAGAAACTAGACTTGAAGGGAGATATTCTCCGTAAATATCAACTATTTGTGATTTTTTATACAAAGAGTAATAAACAAAGTTTTTTGAGAAAAAACAATTGTTAACAAACACAAAACTTGTTTCTGTAGGTAATTTTGATTTAAAATTAAATCATCTTCTAATAATTGGAATTCTTGCTTTATCATTTACTATTTCTTTTTTACTTCGTTCACAAGCAGCTGATTTTGGTTTTGAATTAAACGAGTTTGATCCATTTTTTAATTATAGAGCTACACAATATATTGTCGATAATGGAATTGGTTCATATTTTGAATGGAATGATAGTCTAAGTTGGTATCCAACAGGTAGAGATGTATCTTCAAATTCTCAAGTAATACTTCATCTAACAGCTGCTACAACTTATTGGATTTTTGGGGGAGGCTCAGATCTTTATGATTTTACTATAATATTTCCAGTAGTCTTTGGTTCTTTATCTGCAATTATTATTTTTGCCTTAGTTAGAGTCATAGGTGGCACTACTGCTGGTTTGTTTTCTGCTATGTTGTTTTCTGTTTCATTACCGATACTAATTCGGGGTCCAATTGGTTGGTTCAAATCAGAACCTCTAGGGTTATTTTTCAGTCTTTTGACAGTATATTTACTGTTAAGTGGGATAAATTCTCAAAACAAAAAAGTAGCATTTGCAAAACTCATTGGAGCTGGAATTTTCACTACACTTTCTATTTCAGCTTGGGGAGGCAATCAATTCTTTATTATTCCAATAGGACTCTTTTTCCTTACATTACCTTTTTTGAGAACTGATCATAAATTCATCATATGGGCTATTCCTCTTTATACAATTATCACTGTTTTGACTTCTTTAGGAATTGAACGAACAAGTTCTAGTTTTATTTTTGGGATGGGGGGAATTTCATTAATAGCTTCTACCTTATTTTTAGTATCTTGTATTTTTATTCAAAATAAAAGTTCAAAAAATAAAACAAGAAATGGTTTGCTGTTCTTGGTGGCACTTTTAATTATTACCCCTGGTATAATGATAATTAATTCTGATTCTCAATTTTTACCATTACCTAGCCATAGATATCTTAATGCACTAAATCCTTTTTTGACTACAACTGATCCATTGGTAGATTCTGTTTCAGAACATGCAACGACAACACAAGCACAATCATTTATGTTTCACTCGATTTTAATGATTTTTTCAGGTACGGGAATATGGATAATTATTAAAAATGTTCAAAATAAAAATTCCAGTTTTATTAAAAATGATATGTTATCTTTTTCATTAATTTTGGGAATTGTTGGCATATATGTGAGTTCAACTTTTGTTAGATTAGAAGTATTTGCATCAGTCGCTATAATTATTTTAGCATCTTTGGGCTTGACTGCTTTAATAAAAGAATTTTTTAAAAATAAACCTAACAATAAGAAGCCAATTGGTAAATTGATTAAACTACCATTTGTTACAGGAATCATCATTCTTTTGATAATTCCTATGATTTATCCTGTAGGTGCAGATCTATTTACTCTATCTAAAGCTCCTCCTACCATTCTAAATGGTGGAAGTGCATTTACAATAAGTACCACTGACTGGCTTGATTCTATGGAATGGATAAAAAATAACACTCCAAAAGATGCTGTAGTTGCAGCTTGGTGGGATTATGGTTATTGGATTTCTACAATGGGAGAAAGAGCCACATTAGCAGATAATTCAACCGTCTCCACTCGTATAATTGAAAATATTGCAAGAATGCTACTCAGTAATCCTGATGAAGCTTGGCATTTATTACAAGAGATGCAGGCAGATTATATTCTTGTTTTTGTAGCCGGTGAAAAATTGAATATTGATTCACCAGATTCTTTCTATGTGTTACGTGGAGGCGGTGATGAATCAAAAAAACAATGGTTTATGAGAATAGCAGGATATGATGAGTCAAAATTCTTACATTCAAATGGTTCTGATGCTACTGATTATTTCTGGAATGAAACTTTACTTGGTAAAATGTTTCCTTTTTCTCCATTAGGATATGTTAATCCTAATAATTTTTCACAACAATCTCCAACTTATGTGCCTGGAACAATTGGCATCTATAGTAAAGATATTAAATTTCCTTCTGATGGTGATGGACCATTAAGATTAGTTTATGCATCTTCAAGCTTTGTTGAAGAAAAAATTGGACCGATGATTGGAGTCTTTATTTATGAAATAAATAAAGAGTATAAACCTGCTTCTTAATTTTCTAAGAATATCTTTCAGCTAATCTATATCTCATGTATTTATCATCCGGTGAAAATTTTGCAGGATGTACAGAAATTGTTTCTTCATTACACTTAGGACATTTTTCTTTTAATGTATAATGATTACACTTTGAACATTTTCTTAATTGGAATTTCATCTTAATTATCTCTGGTTTTCTTTGATTCTTCTCTAGTAAATTTGAATGAACCTTTTTTCTTTTCTATGTTAGTTTGAATTTCAGTAATGATTGGTTTTAGTAATTTCTCAGCAGATTTGAAATTATCTGAAGTTATTGACAGTCTATACTTTGGTGCTCCTAAATATGTAATATCAATAGTAGAATCTTTTTTTAGTTCATCTAATAAGATTTTTTTAATAATTTCTACCCCATCTGTTTTATGGTTTGTAATTTCCATAATTCCTCTAATTTCAACTGATGGAAGTTTTATTTTAGAGCAAATTTCCTCAATTACAATTGCAGTTTTTTTTGCAAGTTTGAGTTCCTTTACAGACTCAATTCCGTTTCTTCCAATTTCAATAAACGCATCATAAACTGAATCAAATTTTGAATAAATCTTGTCTTCTAATTTTTCAACTTCTTCATCTGATAATTTTGCTTTTGCTTGTACATTTTGCAATAACGTTTTACCTTTTTCGAATTTTTTAACTTCTTTTAGTTTTTGTTTTTTCTGATCTTTTGAGATTTGTTTTAATGACAGATCAATATCTCCTCGTTTAGAATTTACTTTCTTTACAAGCAGAACTTTTTTTTCTCCATCTCTGACAAATCTGCTTATTGATCTAATCCAACCTGGAGCAATTTCTGAAATGTGTAAAAATCCTTGAATATCATCATATTAATCTAATTTAACATAAGCCCCATGATCCATTACTTTAGTAACAGTAGCAAGAACAATTTCCCCTTGTTCAGGCATCTCTTGAATTTCAGTAGACATTTCTTCTAAAACTCTCAAGTGTGTAAATTAATGTTACTGGTTAGAAATCGATTCCTTTTTTTGCTTTAATACCACGCTGAAATGGATGTTTTATCTCTCTCATCTCTGTAACTAGATCAGCTACTTCAATAACTTCATCTTTGGCATAATTTCCTGTTAGTACTAAATCTACTCCTTGTGGCTTTGATTTGATTAAATTTAGAACATCATCAACTGAAATTAATTCAAGATTTACTGCATAGTTAATCTCATCTAAAATGACAATATCATAGTTTCCTGATTGGATTTTTTCATTACTAATTCTGATTGCCTCTTTGGCAATTTTTTCATGATCTTTCTTTGGACTCTTATCATCTATGATTCCTACAAATCCTTTACCTATAGCAATCATTTCAAATTCTGGTTCAAGCCTTTTAGATGAATCCATTTCACCATAATGCCATGAACCCTTGATAAACTGAATCATACAAATCTTCTTTTTATAACCTGTAGCTCGTAATGCAATTCCTAATGCTGCTGTTGTTTTTCCTTTTCCCTTTCCTGTATAAACAATGATTAAATCATCTGTTTCCATAGATGATATTCAAACAATCTCACTAAAAACATTGAGTATTTCTCAAAAATAAACCAATTTAAATAAAAAATGATTCTAATCATGCAAATTGAAAATTCCAAGAATCGTATTAGCAGGTGTTACAAGTGGAGTTGGAAAGACATCCATAACATGTTCTATTATTCATGCCTTACAAAAACAGGGTTATTCAGTCCAACCTTTTAAAGTAGGACCTGATTTTATCGATCCTAGTTATCTATCAAGTATTTCAAAACATGAGACATACAACTTGGATGTTTGGTTGATGGGAAAGAATCAACTTTTGAATAGTTTTATTTCTAATTCAAAATCTGATGTATCTATTATTGAAGGCGTGATGGGTTACTATGACGGTTTTGGTGGAGATTCTAATTATGCAAGCACTCATCATGTAGCCTCTATAACAAAATCTCCTGTACTCTTAGTTTTAGATGCAAGTAAAACTGCTCGTTCTATTGCTGCAACTGCTTTAGGTTTTCAAAAATTTCATAGAAATTCTCGGATTTCTGGAATTATTCTCAACAAAATTGGTAGCAAGAAACATGAAATTTTGTGTAGAAGTGCATTGGGAAAAACTAAAATTCCAATTATTGGCGTAATTCCAAAAAATCCTCTGCTAAATATGGAATCACGACATCTTGGATTAATTTCAACATTAGATAACAAAAATCTAAAAAGCCAAATTGAAAAAATATCAAAAATAATTTCAAAATCTTTAGATGTCTCTCAAATTATTAAAATTTTAAAAAATCCAATTGATCTCCCAAAAAAATTAAAACCTGTTCATAAAAAAATAAAAACCACAATTGCAGTTGCCCTTGATACTTCATTTAATTTCTACTACCAAGATAATCTAGAAGCATTGCGTAGAGAAGGTGCAGATCTAAAATTTTTTAGCCCTGTTAAAGATAAAAAAATCCCAAAATGTGATGGGCTTTACATTGGTGGTGGCTTTCCTGAAGTTTTAGGTAATTTACTTGAAAAAAATCAAACTATGAAAAAAACTATTAAGAAATTCTCTGAAGATAACCTTCCAATTTATGCAGAATGTGGTGGATTAATGTATCTAACAAAATCTATTGTTTATCATAACAAAAAACACAAAATGGTTGGTGTGTTTGATGCTGAAACTAAAATGACACAGAAAATGAAACTTAATTATACAAAAGGCAAGATTACTGCAAGAACTCTCATCTCAGAAAAATCACATAATTTTCAAGGCCATGAATTTCATTATTCGCAGTTAGATTCAGTCTCTTCTGATTCTAAATTTGCTTATGACTTGGAAATTGGTGAGGGAATCAAAAAACATCAAGATGGAATGATGCAACACAACACACTTGCTTCATATGGTCATCTCTATTTTGATAGCTCCAATTATGCTCAAATTTTTGTTAAAAATTGCTTAAAATATTCAAGAAGCTGATTCTTCTCTAATTAACTTAAAGATTGCATTAATTATGGCAGATGCTGATGAACTTCCTCCTTTTCTACCTATGTTGGTGATAAATGGTGCTTGTAATTTCAATAACTCCTCTTTTGATTCTGCAGCACAGATGAATCCTACTGGAATTCCAATAATCAATGCAGGTTTTACTATGCCTTCTTTTACCATCTGAATTATTTCCATTAGGGCAGTAGGTGCATTTCCAATGGCTACAACTCCTCCATCAATATCAGATATGGCCGCTCTCATAGAGACTTGAGAGCGTGTTTTTCCTTCCTTTTTTGCCAATTCCATTATTTTTGGATTTGAAATATTACAAATTATGTTATTTCTAAAATCCTTAGGATTTTGTTTATTTAATCCTCCAATCACTCCGTTAACATCAACTATAATACTACAACCATTTCTTAGAGCATTCATGGCACTTTCAATTGCATCTTTATGAAAAATTATTTTATTTTTACCTGCAAAATCAAAATCTGCTGTTGAATGAATAACTCTTCTAACAATAGGCCATTCTTTTTCATTATATTGATGTGTACCAATTTCATCTTCAATCATCTGCATACTTGCATCTTCAATTGATTGACCTTTTTCAGTTTGCATCTTCTACCTCTTTTGCTCTCTCTATTATCAAATCTATCATTTTCTC
>Ga0209997_10000924_pt1 | contig 10455 bp, 8 predicted proteins | sample CR04metaG_FD_182079 | JGI IMG/M metagenome (GOLD analysis project Ga0209997, IMG submission 182079) | Deep subsurface microbial communities from Mariana Trench to uncover new lineages of life (NeLLi) - CR04 metaG (SPAdes) (version 2) | ecosystem: Environmental > Aquatic > Marine > Ocean trench >...
AGGCAAACATGCCCGCAGCTATTGTATCTCTTATTGTTGGTTCACTAATACGATTAATCTTCTTCTTTACAATGCCAGAAGAATGGGCAGGATTAGATACAATGATACCCCCAATCATTGCATTTGCTCTGTTTATCATAGTAGCCCTTGCAACCCAAAACAAGTATCCAGGCAAAGCAAGACATGACGTCAGAGACTATGTACCACCAGAAGAAGATGTAATTTCAGGAGAAGATTTGAAACACTTCAAAGAAGATACTACAGCAACAAGTGCAGGAGGACCTAACTCTAACACCCCTGGACCTGATGAAGACGTTACAACTAAGAATGCGACGTAAAATCAAATAATGTCAAAGTTGCTGTTCGATTGATTTTACGTTCTTTATTTTTTATAAATTTAACTTGTCAGCAAGTATGTTTTAATATCTAAAAGGAGGCTAAAAGTGATGAAATATCCGGGTTTACTTGGTCAAGATATTTCACGTGTTGGATTACGAGAATCACAAATGTACAATCTGATTTCAGGAAAACTTGTTACAGAAATAGTTAAAACATCACTTGGTCCACGCGGTATGGAAAAAATGTACATCGATATTCTTGGAGAAGATACCATAACAAGTCATGGTGGTGCATTTTTGAGAAAAGTTGATGTTGATCATCCAGCAGCTAAATCAGTTATAGAGGCTGTAAACACAGTTGACACTCATGTTGGGGACGGTACAACATCAACAGCTGTTTTGATTGGTAGTTTGCTCAAACATGCTGAAGAATTATTAAAAATTGGAATTCCTGTCGCTGCAATTACAAGGGGCTATGATCAAAGTCTAGATTATGCTTTAGAGACATTAGATGAAATCAAGATAAAGTCAAACAGAAGAGATAGAAAAATAATGAGACAATTACTAACTACATGCTTAGAGGGAAAAGCAATTTTTGATTTGCAGGAAGAAAATACGAAAATTGTAGATATCATCATTGAGGCAATATGTGAGATAGCTAACTTGGAAAGGGGGCAGATAGATATCGACGACATTAAGATTGAAGAAAAGATAGGAAATGTTTCAGAAATACAATTGATCAAAGGTACAGTAATTGACAAAACAATAGATAGTTCAGCTATGCCTAGAACTATCAAAGACGCTAAGATTTTGTTAATTAATGAATCCTTGGAAACAATGAGGACAAAAACAGATGCAGAGATAGAAATAAAATCCCCTGAACAAATGAGTCAATTCCTTGACCAAGAAAACAAAGACTTGCTTGAACTTGTAAACAATATCGTAGATTCAGGTGCTAACGTAGTAATATCCCGGAAAGGAGTAAATGAGTTCGTTCAAGAAGCTCTTGCAAAAAAAGGCATCATCTCAATGCGGAGAGTAAAGTATAATGATTTATGGTGGTTGGAAAAAGCAACGGGTGCTAAGACCTGTAAAAATATCGAGAAAATATCTAGCGATGAATTAGGTTTTGCAAAAAGAGTTTATGAGAAAACTGTAGGTGGAGATAAAATGGTTTTTGTAGAGGGTGGTAACAATCCAAAATCTGTAACTTTGTTATTGAGAGCCAACTCAAAACTATATCTAGATGAATTCCACAGAAATGCTTTGAATGCATTTTATGTGTTAAGAAATTTCATTGAAAACCCATTCATTGTACATGGTGCTGGTTCTGTTGAAGGGATAATCGCACAAAAAATTAGAAAGCTAGCTGTAACTGTTGAAGGTAAGGAACAAATTGCAATAGAAAGATTTGCAGATGCTGTAGAAGAAATACCATTGACATTAGCACAGAATGTGGGAATGGATAAATTAGATACATTAACACAATTTCGGGCAAAATTTGCAAAATCTAATGGCAAGATGAAATGGTATGGAATAAATTCCAATATCCGAAAGATATTCGATGTGTCATCATCTGAAATCATAGAAACAGCGGTTGTGAAACAACAAGTTTTCAAAACTGCAGTTGAAGTAACCAACATGTTACTAAACGTGGATGATGTGTTCATGAAGAATTTGATTGACAATACACATTGTCATATTGATGGAACAGTTCATGCTCATCGTGATGGTGGAAAAACTCACAATCACTTTGAGCAAGAAGGACTAGAACAAAGACAAATGCATCATTATTACTAACTAAAAATAACATACAAGATATGATGATATAATTGCCGAAATTCTCTCTACGTTATTTTCCTAATTTCCTTTATGCATAAAGAGATCCAACATAGTTCGTCCCTTGTCTGTAATCGAATAGATCACATTTGGTCCTACTGGTTCTCTTTTGATAAAGTTGTAATCTACACACAGATGTAGATAACTCAAAAATGACTTTTTCATTCTGATCTTTGACTTTGAATATAAATTCGAAAATGTCAAAGGATTTCCTCTAAGCTGATACAATAACTTCAACAGAGATAGTGTGCTGTAATCTCTTGTTCTTGCTTTTACTGCATCAAGTATTTGCTCGCCTCTTTGTATGATGAAATCTTCGAATTGGTCTGCCACCTCTAGTGGCACATATGTTAGTCTTGTTCGTATCATACTGTATGGTACGGTATATTACTTTATTAGTCTTTAACTTGAGTTTTGTTGATCTATCAAGCTGACTTTTTTACACCTAAATTTCGATAGACAAATTCAGGTTTATTGCAATTGTTAGAATTGTGAAATTATAGCATATAATCTCCTTTAAACAACCAAAATCTGAAAGTTCCTTGTGGAAGTAGCAGTAAGTGCAGTGCTAACTGTAGTTGGACTAGTGATGTTATGTTTTGGTGGAAATTGGTTAGTCAACGGTGGCGTTAATATTGCAAAAAAATTCCGAATAAGTAATCTTGTTATAGGGATGACTATTGTAGCGTATGGTACTTCAACTCCAGAACTTGCTGCTAGTGTTGCTGCAGCAGGAGAACACAGTGCAATTATTTTAGGAAATATTATTGGAAGTAATATTGCAAACGTCGGAATGGTAATTGGTATATCTGCAATTCTTGTTCCTCTTGTAGTAAGAAAATCCATTTTACGAAAAGAAATTCCAATCATGTTGGGAGTTTCTTTTTTACTTGTTTTACTCTCACTTGATGGTGAACTTTCTCAGTACGATGGAATATTGTTACTTGGCGGATTGGGGGTGTTTGCATTTTATACATACAAAGATGTAATGAAACACAGAGAAGAAAACAAAGAGAAAACTGAAAAAGGAAAAAACAACATATATCTGAAATCTGTAGGGTTAATTGGGATAGGTATTGCACTTTTGTATGTTGGTGCAATCCTTACAGTTGATAATGCTATAATTTTAGCAAAAGAGTTTGGATTATCAGAAAAAATTATTGGATTAACGGTAATTGCAATTGGAACATCTCTTCCAGAATTAATAACATCAATAATTGCAATTAGAAAGGGTCATGCAGATATTGGCATTGGAACCATTATTGGAAGTAATATCTACAACATCTTGATGATAATGGGAGTTGGTGCTGCACTTGGTGGTGTGTTGATTGGCTCTGATGCTTATGTTGACTATGCAATAATGATTATCTTTAGCCTTTCATTACTAATTGCCATAAAAACTGGAATTATCAGTAAAGCAATGGGCATCTGTTTGACTGTTGGGTATGTTGCATATCTGGCAGTCACGTTTTTCAAGTAATTTATGCCTGAATTTGGCATTTAGATGGAATTTACCATAATATTTTCAACTTTAATTGACGGAACAATCGATGGAAGTGATGCCCATTGAATTACATTTTTTTGATTGTTTCCAATTTCTGAAATATTTTTCATCATAGTTGTAAGGTTGTGAATTATTCTTACTGATTTTCCAGGGCCCTTTATCTCCCCATTTTCAATAATTCTTATCCCACTTCTTGCTGTACATGAAAAATCGCCTTTAATTGGATTTACTGCATATGTATACCATAACCTTCCAACTAACAATCCATGTTTTGTATCTTTGATCATGTCTTCTTGAGAAATATTTCCTGGATTTATTTTGAGATTGTGAGGTGCTGAAATTGGAATTGGTTCAGAGCTTCTTCCCATTGGTGATCCTGATCTTGATGCATTACCTGAAGTTTGTTTTCCTTCTTTGTAACTATCAAACAGATTCGAAAAAGTATTTTTAAAAACTCCTTCTTCTATCAAACTCCTTCTTTGAGTTTCTACTCCTTCATCATCTACAGATTTTGTTCCAATACCCTCTGGAATGTGAGGATCATCAATCAAACTGAGTTGCTCAGTTGCTATTTTCTCTTCAAAATTATTTGAAAAACAACTTTTCTTTTCTGAAAATGTTTTAAAATTGAAATTTGCAGCAACAACAAATGCTAATAATTCTCCTACTGAATATGGTTCAAAAATTACAGAATACTTGTCTGAATCAATTTTTTGTGGATTTATTGATTCAATGCACATAATTTTTGCATCATTTCCAACTTGTTCTGCAGAAAAATTTGATAAAGTTCGACCACTCGCGTGCCCTATTCCTGACACTGGCAAAGATCCATATTCTGATTCTGCGTTAATAATTCCTGAAATGTATGTTGCCTTATCATTTAGATTCAATCCATTGGAATTTGCTATCTGAAAATTTTCTGAAACTATGTTTAGTGATCCCGTAATCGTATTTACCATGTTATTAGTTGCTGAATTTATCATGTTTTGTGCGATATCCATTACTTTTGCACCGGAAATCTTCTCTAGTTTTTCATCAAATGTTCCGTCAAGTTGCTTGAGGGTTGTGTCATGAGGCAATCCTCCCCAAAAATCTCTTGTCTTAAGTTTTGATGATGTTTTAAATGCACTATCAATTGTTTTTTTTATCTCTTCCTGGTCAGTTGTTTGAATTGATGTAATTTTTTTGTCATGAATTAATCTTATGCCATAATTTTCATCAAAGTTTTGCTTAATTTCTGCAATCTCAGAGTCAGTGATTCTTACGGTAATGATCTTTTTTTTTACAACAATTATCTCGCATTCATTGATTCCTATGTTCTTTGAATGATTCAATGCCTTATCTAAGGCAGACAATCATTTTCTCCTTGGATTTTTATAATTGAATTTATTAATTTTAATCAACTCTACATATGATCCAAATCGAGAAGTATCTGTAACTTTGTCAAGCTCACTTTCAACCTCATTTCCATTATCAAACTTTCTTAGAATCTTATAATTGGTATCTCTTTCTGCTGGGATTCTTCCAATTTCTTTTATCAGTCTCCTTATTTCTTTTGGTCTTAATAACTGACCGTGCTCTGAACCTGCAGATGTTGATATGCTCTCATTGATCAGTGTTCCTCCAAAATCGTTTGCACCCCACATCAGTAATAATTGTGACATTTTTTGACCTTCTTTTACCCATGACATCTGAAGATTATTAATAGAATTGTTCAACATAATTCTCGCAATTGCATGTGTAAGTAAAACATCATTTCCACTTGCCCCATCTCTAATTCCTTCATGTAACTGATGCTTGTACATTGGTGCTTCATCGGGAATGAAATTTAGGGGAACAAATTCTGTAAATCCTCCTGTCTCCTTTTGAATTTCTCTTAGTTTTGCAATATGCCTCACTCTATCTTCAAGTGTTTCCAAGTGACCAAACATCATAGTTGATGTTGTATTGATTCCCATTTTGTGAGCAGTCTTGATAACCTTCTCCCAATCTTTTACACTTATTCTGCCTGGGGAAATTTTGTCTCGGAGTTTTTGATTAAGAATTTCAGCAGATGTTCCTGGAAGTGTGTTTACTCCAGCTTCTTTCATTCTCTTTAGAAATTCTTCAATTGTGGTCTCTGATCTTGTTGCTCCATATAGAATCTCTTCAGGGGAAAATCCATGAATGTGAATGTCTGGAATCTCTTTTTTAATTTCTCTGCATATGTTTTCATACAAGTCCCCTTCCATGTCTGGTGGCAATCCTGCTTGAATACAGACTTCAGTTGCCCCTAACTGATGTGCCTCTTTTGCTCTCCGTACAATCTCTTCAATTGGTAGGAAATATCCTTCTTCTTCTCGAAAATCTCTGCTAAATGCACAAAAACCACATTGCTTGATGCAGACATTTGTAAAATTAATATTTCTATTTACTACATATGACACAATATCGCCGACTCTTCTTCTTCTAATTTCATCTGCAACAAGCCCTACTAGATGAAAGTCAATTCCAGTTGTATTGTATAATGTCAAAGCATCTTCTACAGAAATCTCCTTATCTGATAATGCATTGTTTAGGATTTTGGATACTATTGGGTCTGCATTTTTGAAAAGCGAATCTATGTTACTGGTCATCTCCAATACTCCTCTTTTACCAATCCCTCTCCATTTTCAATAACTGACATCTTGTCTCTTAACTCTTTACTAACAAAAGAAAAGAACTCTGGATATATTGGGAATCTACACTTTAATTCAAATCCTGCATTTTTTGAATTTTCATCTACTTTAATGATTTCTGGCCAGGAAAATTCTGGATTAACAAAATCTGGAGTTAATGGTGATATGCCTCCCCAATCATTTATTCCAACTGATAAGAAACTTTGATATGATTTTGGGGATAGATTTGGTGGAATCTGTATGTTCATCTTTGGCATGATGATTCTTGATAACGCAACAATTATTTTGAAAAATTTTTCATCAGCTGGTGGCGCATTCTTCATCACAGTATCTGATTTTGGTTGAAAATTTTGCAAAATTACTTCTTGAATGTTTCCATATTTTTGGTGCAACTGTTTTATTGCGAAAATTGAATCAATAATCTCCTCTACTGTCTCTCCAATCCCCACAAGAATTCCTGTTGTCATTGGAATTCCTAATTTTCCAGAATTTTCCAAGACTTCTAATCTTGCTTTTGGTCTTTTACTTGCAGCCAAATAATGTGGCATTCCTTTTTCTGTTAATCTCTCACTGACATTTTCAAGCATTATCCCCATTGACACATTTGTTTTCTTCAATTCTCTCATTTCTTCAAAATTCAGATTACCTGCATTTGTATGTGGGAATAATCCTAATTCTAATGCTAATTCTGATGCATGAATGAGATATTCAGCAGTTGATTTGAATCCATTTTCTTTAAGCCAATCTCGCGCCTCTTGATATTTCTGTTCTGGTCGCTCACCTGTGACAAAAAGTGCTTCAACACATCTGTATTTTTTTGCAAGTTGTAACAGTTCAAATATCTGCTGTTTTGACATCAAAGATAGTTTTTCTTCTTCTGGTTCGGCTTTGTATGTACAGTAAGAACAAGTATCTTTGCAGAGATTGACTATGTTGAAAAATGCTTTTTTTGAAAATGTAACTGAATCTTTTTTGAATTTTTTTCGCAAATTTTGTGCAGCTGAAAAGAGCTCAGTGGAATCTTCCACTGCATTTTGATAAATCCCCATAATATCATGATGGGAAATTGCTTTGTTCTCTAAAACATTGTTTAAACTCTCAGAGTTTAACACAAGCTTGTTCAATAGAAAGAATTCTTGACTAGAAGTATTTATGCTTGTATTGTTCTAATTACCATTTGGCCTCTCTTGGAGAACAATTGTGATGTTTGTTGTTCTACCATCTCTTAGAATCTCTAAAACCATTTCATCTCCAACAGATTTTGCTCTTTGAAGATGTATCAAAATATCGTCAATCTTTCTTACTTCAATTCCATCTACTGATAAAATGATATCTCCACCCATTGGAAAACTGACTCCTTGAACTTCAATGATTTTTTCAGATCCAATTAATCCTGCTTTAGAAGCTGGACTATTTTCTACAACTGTCACTACCAAAAATCCCACTGCATCCTTTTGGCCTAAAACTTTTGCTAGGTCTGGATCGATGTCACGACCTGATATTCCAATCCATGGATGTTTGTATTCTCCTTTCTCAATAAGAGTCGGTACAATTTTGGCAATAGTCTGTGATGGTATTGCAAATCCAATTCCTGTAAATTCACCTGTTAATGATTGAATTGCAGTATTTATGCCAACGACCTCACTTCTCATGTTAAGAAGTGGCCCCCCTGAATTTCCAGGATTAATAGCAGCATCAGTTTGAATTACATCAGGAATGGAATATCCTGAACCTGATGGGAGTAATCTTCCTAATTGACTCACTATTCCTGCAGTCATAGAGCCCGACAATCCAAACGGATTTCCAATTGCAGCTATTGGTTCTCCTACTTTGAGATTAGATGAATCACCCAGTGCTAATGGGCGTAAAAGTTTCAAGTCTGCATTGACTTTGATTACCGCAAGATCTGTAAACTCATCTGTTCCAATAATTTCTGCATTATATGATCTACCATCAAGAAATGTAACTACAACCTTTTTTGCATCAACAACAACATGCGCATTTGTAATTATGTGTCCTTTTTTATCAAAAACAAAACCTGAACCTAACCCATTTGTTCCATCAACTGTTTCACTTCTTTGTACATTAACTCTTACTACCCCTGGTTCAGATTTTTCAAAAATCTCAATTAATGAGAAACTCTTTGAATAAAGTGGGGTTATTTCTCCTATTGTACTTAGTGAATGGCCATTACTTACTATAATCTCAGGTTTTATTGATTCTGGTGGTGAAACAAATAGTACTGCAAATATGACGATGACAATTACAGCTCCGACACCCCCACCTACAAACACACTTGATTTGTCCATGAGATTTTTTATTCTCCGTTTTCTATCTAAAAGGCTTGCTATACGCTAATTGAATTTTGAGTATAATCTTTCATTGTATATCTTCTTTCTTTCCATATAACAGATGAGGCACTCTTTGCCTGAATTAGTCCACTTAAAAATCCTAAAACTACTACTAGACTTCCTAGTGGTGCAAATAATGCATGAACAAATCTTAACTTAAGTCCAACTTTTACCTCAACTATTGCACCTATGTAAATTAGAATTGAAGCAATTGCTGCAGTAATGCAAAGTATCTTTGCAGATGTGGTTTCTACTGGTAACAATGCAGATGCAGCAAATATTGGAAACGGAATAAACAACAAAAATAATACTGCAAAGAAAATACCAATTGCAATTTTTCCATTTTGAAGGTATAGTGGAACCATTAATCTTTTCAGTGCATTCCACAAAGTACTTTTGTCTCGAGCCCAAACAGCATCAATCAGATGGTCTCCTCTTACCATCTTCATTTTATATCCAGATTCTTTTACTTTTTTCCCAAGTGCACCGTCTTCAATAATTTCTTGCTTCACTCCTTCATGCATACCTACTTCTTCATATGTTTTTTTTCTCAAGATGAAAAAACTTCCAAAGAAATAACCTGTTTTTTTTGAAGGATTGTTTACATTTAATGCTGAAAATCTAGTATGCAAAAATGTAGAAATCATTGGAAGTGTAATCTTCGTCCAAAAGTCAAATGTCAACATTTTTGGAATTGCAGATAATGCATCTAAATTAAACGAAATTAAATGAGCCACTGCAAGTGATAGTACATTTTTAGAATGATTTGTATCTGCATCAGTAAATAACAAAAGTTCCCCTGTTGCTTTTCTATATCCCTCCATACATGCCCAGTTTTTGCCTATCCATCCTTCTGGTTTAGGTCTTGCAGAAACTGGAATTATTTTAGAATCTCTTTTTGCATACTCAGAAATTATTTCTCCAGTTGCATCATTTGATGAATCATCAATAACTATAATTTCATAATTTTCATAATCTTGTTTGATTAACGAGTCTAAACATTTACCAATAAACTCTTCTTCATTTCTTGCTGGAATAATTATTGAAACCTTGGGAGATGATTTACAAGTATTTTCAAATTTGTCAAGATATGGTGTAAATCTAAATGAATCAACCATTGATTTGATAAGGAATACCCATGCTCCACAAACCCCTATTAGAATTGCAGTTAGTGAGTAGTTGAAAACATCGATAATTAATTCCATGAATCTATCTCTCACTTTCTTCTTTGATACTTTGCAATGCTTGCTCAGTGCCACTTTTGATGTGTTTTTTAATCATACCTGTAAACAACCCCATCATTCCTGTTAGTTTAATGTCCCAAACCGTGCAAAGTATAGTTTTTTCATCTTTAGGAATAAGAGATATGATTTTTTCTCCACTTATGATGCCTTTTGTGAACTTTGCCTCTATCTTCTCTTTAGGTTGAAGTTTTACTTCTTGCAGGCATTTTTGATCTCTGAATGCTATAATGATCTCTCTCTTGACAATGTTCCCATCTTTGGACAAGTTTTTGATTTCTTTTATTCCCTTCCAAAATTTTGGTTCGTTGTCAATATCTGAAACAATATCCCAAACTTTGTCAACTGTGGCATTGATTTCTACTTCAACCTCAATTGTTGCCATATTCAACACACATTTGTTCCGCATTAAATATATTAGATTACTATTTGATTTCAAATAGACTGTGGTGGGCAACATGCCTAAAATCCGGAACAGTAACTCCAGTTCCAATGGCCTTTGCCACTCTTCCATCACAGTCACTT
>Ga0209997_10000925_pt1 | contig 10451 bp, 9 predicted proteins | sample CR04metaG_FD_182079 | JGI IMG/M metagenome (GOLD analysis project Ga0209997, IMG submission 182079) | Deep subsurface microbial communities from Mariana Trench to uncover new lineages of life (NeLLi) - CR04 metaG (SPAdes) (version 2) | ecosystem: Environmental > Aquatic > Marine > Ocean trench >...
GACAATTGCGCCGACGCGCCTGCAACAAATTCGCAAGGAGCGGAGGGCGCTTGGCCGCTACTCATCTGCGCAGCAAGTACGCTACGAGTTAAGAGAGTCTGAGAAAATATTCAAACGCTACGGGATCCAGAACGTCGACACGACAGAGTTCTCGATCGAGGAAATCGCGAGCAGAATTCTGGATAGTACAGGTGTTGAACGCAGAGTTCGACCATAATTTTTTTCAAAAAACGCGAAAAGCGGAACTATTTTTGCATGCCTTTCGAATAGTGGTTGCTGTGATATATTTACTTAATGTTGCTCGAATACCGACTCGTACCCGAGACGATTGCAAAGCCGCGAAGTTTTGTCGGCCTCATGTCTCTGTATGAAAGTAATTATTTGCGTCTGCAACAATTAGTTCCTGAGCTTGAACGGCTTGACGGTTATTATCGGTCGCGTGTTGCTGGTGCCTGTGATTTGCACGTCGAAATTATCGACCGGAGCAGGTACACGGTGACGCTGTCACTGTCGTATTTCTTTTATGAGTCTGAACGGCGTATTGCTGAACCGGACATGCAAGTTCGCGCTTACCTGGATGGACAACTGGCGGAAGCGATGAATTTTTGCGGCGATCGTCGTCATGCAGAACTCAGACGGCCGTCGGGCTCGCACAGGGAGGAACTCGACCGGCGATGGCATCGCAATGTCGTCCTCAACAAGTGGCTGGAATTCCTTATGGATCAGGGCCACATAATCTTCGAACGGTAGTCACAGTTCCCGGCAAGCGCCCAGCCGCAGATCCGAAAACTGTCGATTGAGTCAAGGAGTGACACCATTTCACTTGTCATTATCCGGGCAGGGTAGTCCTCAGCGCCTCGCCTTATTGGCGTGGATTATGTAAAAGGAGCATGGGTTGTCGAGCCTCGCCGCAATTTTCGGAAATTCGCCGGAAAAGTCGCAGGAAAGCGAGAAGCTGCTGGACTTGTATTGGAATCGAGCGGCACTCAAGAAAAAATTTGCCGGTATGCGCAAGGAGCAGTTCAAGCTTCAGGACAAGATCAAGCAACAGGAAGGAGTTATCGGCAGATTGCAACAGAAACTGGATCATCTTGAGGATCTCCTGGTCGACCCGGATTTGGCGCACAATGTCATTGTTTTTTATCAGTTACGGGGACTGGCGCTTCGTTGTCAAAGAAAGCTCACGAACTTTGCCGAACAACTAAAACAACAACGAGAGCAGAAGCTATACGATCGCCTGCTCGTTTCGTGGAATGAAGAGCGTACGAGAGAAGAGAGAGGGCTGGAAGGGCAGATTTCAGAAATACGCGCTACCGTTCAGCAACTCGAGGACCAGCTGCAAGCAGAACATAATCGCCTGGATTCGATGAGCGGTTTCCTGAAAATATTCAAACGCCGATCGGTAACGGCGATGCTATCTGACGTGGCCGGGCAAATCGCTGTTACACAGCTGGAAGAGGATAAGCTGCAGCGGCGTGTCGATGAAATTCATAACCGCGAGCCGCCCGACAACGAGGGTCTGGATATTCCGACCAAGCGTTCCATCAATTTGATGATAATCGCTTTCGCCCAGGATCTGTTTTTGACTTTTTCCGATGTGGAACTCGCGGCAATGGCGAAAGAAGCAAGCGACAAAGGTGTCGGGGCGATCAACTACGGTACGCGTGATGAGTGTGATCAGCTTCTTGCAAAAATATATAAGCGAATTGAAATGATGGAGCAGGCTTCGGACTTTGCAGAAAGTCTGCAACAGCGGTCGAAACTGCTCGGGGAACATGCCGAATTCAGAAACGATACGGATGTCGTACCGGTTGCCGGAACTGTTGCAACGCTTTACAACATAGGCAACAACGGTCTCGTCAAAGAAAGTGAAACCAACATTCTGGGCGAAAACTGGTGGGGAATCTCAAAGGTCCTGAGCCGCTAGGGGTCCAACAAGGCTGAGCTACGAAATACTGGGCCTGGTCACGCCAGTGCTCTGCCAAGGTGATATTGATGGAGTACCAGGGTTAGATGTCCGTTCGGAACATCTGCCGTTGAAAACGTGGAACGGCTTCTACCTCCGCAGCCGACGCTGGATCGATCAGCTCCGACGAGTCGGCTTGAGACGCGTCGCCCGCGACCGGTGACAGCGGCGACTCGTCCTGCGACAAGGATTGGGTCGCCAATGACTGGGCCGTATCAGGGGACTCTAAGGGTGGAGTTTCAATGGCAACGGCAGAGAAGACATTCTGCAGAATTACTGCCACGCGGGGCGCCAGGTAAAGGATCGGTGCGGCGGATCCCACCTGTGCAGGGAGGGTGTTCAGCGATTCGTCATTGTCGTCGCCAGGCTCGACTGCGATATGGCCGCCAACATTTGCAGATAGATCGCTGACCGGCACCTCCAGACTTCGTAGATCGGCCGTGAGATCGCAGGCCGTCGTCGCAGCTGTAGCCCCCAGAGCAGTGGCACACCAAGAAGCGGGGACCAGTACCAGGATCGCCAGGAACGGGATGTGCCGGCCTCCTGACGCAATTTCTGAACGGTCCGGCGGTACTGCTCTTCGTGTCACCGCAGCTCCTGATTGCCTGAATCAGCAAAGTTAGTGTTGTAGTACAGTACAACACCTGCGTGCCCGAATGCAAGCGGTGATTCTCGGCTATTGCCGGTTATTGACCGGCAATAGCCGCTTATTTCGGACTAGTGGTCCATCAATACAATCTTGTTGAACCACTAGGGCCGGACCTGGGCGGTCTGGGCCGGCCGCACATCGATTTCCCTCAACTGCGCCAAGTCTGTGACGATTGCCGCGGCCTGGTCAAGATGCACATCGGGTGGCTCCAAAGCCTCGAGTTCTTCCAAGGTTGCAACAGGTTCCAGCTGCAACGCTGCCCGGCGCGCATTCTCTCTATCCAGACGGCGATTGATCGTATCCTTACGCTCGGCACGGCGGACTTCAATTTTAAGGGACACGCTTTTTTGTGCACGGACCTGTTCGATGTCGTGAATTCCCGCCATAAGGTATTGGTAGTCGGGGTCATCTTTACTGCGCGAGTTGTGGCTGGCCATAAGCGATGAAATCGTGCTGTCCAGCGGCGCGCCAGCCTGGAATTTGGTCGTTCTTATGGTATCCCAGGGCAAGGCAGTTTCACGAACGCTTTCACCGACCAGCTCGGTATCGATCGAGGATGGCAGGGCGATATCCGGCTTCACACCCCTGTGTTGGGTGCTCTCGCCTGTCACCCGGTAGTATTTTCCAATGGTCAGCGTCAGCTGGCCGAGGCCTGCCTCATCGGGCCTGCGAACGTACTGATCGAGCGAATAGAGGTTTTGCACCGTGCCTTTGCCAAAAGTCTGCTGGCCGATAATCACGCCGCGCGCATAGTCCTGAATCGCGGCCGCAAAAATCTCCGAAGCCGAGGCGCTGTAGCGGTTGACGAGAACGGCAAGCGGTCCGTTGTAGGATACCCGCGGTACCGGGTCGGGATCGTCGAGACGGCTGATCCGGCCGTTCGAGTTGCGCAACTGGACTACGGGCCCATTGTCAATAAACAGGCCAGACAATGCGGTTGCTTCCGTAAGGTGACCGCCGCCATTGTTTCGGAGGTCGATAATCAGCCCGTCGATTCCCTCGTCCTCCAGCTCCCTAATCAGGCGTCGCACGTCCTTGGTCGTGCTCGTATAGTCCTTATCGCCGTTACTCAAGGCGCGGTAGTCGCGGTAGAAACTCGGCACTTTAATCACGCCGATTGACCAATTTCTTCCTTCTCGCGGAACCGTAATGGTTTCGCTTTTTGCGGCTTGCTCTTCCAGCTTGACCTGGTTTCTGGTCAGGCTGATGATCTTTTCCGGTGCGCCCGGTAGTGCGCCAGCAGGCATTATTTGCAGTCGCACGACGGTGTCGGCTGGTCCCCGAATCAGCTGTACGACGTCGTCAAGTCGCCAGCCAATGACATCGATCAAGTCACCTTGTTCTCCCTGCGCGACACCGGTAATCCTGTCCTTGGGCTGGAGTTTTCCGTCAATTGCCGCAGGGCCGCCCGGAATAATATTGATGACCATCACATAGTCATCGTCGATTTGCAGCGATGCACCAATTCCGAAATAGGAGAGGCTCATCTGGATACGATATTCTTCAGAGTTTCGCGGTGATAAATAACTTGAATGCGGATCGAGCGTATGGGCAAACGCATTCATGAAAGTTTCGAACACGTCGTCACTCTTGATCTGATCCATGCGCTTGAGGAAACGCAAATAGCGCTTGCGCAGGATCTCCTGAGTCTCCGTCCAGTCCTTTTCGGCAAGTCTGAGATTCATGGCGTCATTCTTGACACGCTTGCGCCAGAGGTCGTCCAGTTCGGCTTCAGTCTGCAGCCAGGGTAGATCCTCCCGGTCAAACACATAGGTTTCATCGATACTGAAATCGGGCTCGGTTTCGAGCTGCAGAAGGGCGAAATTCAACCGTTCGCGAACCCGTGCCCGGTATACCGCGAATATTTCGAAGACCGGATTCAGGGGCTCGGATCTAACCATGTCATCGAGTCGGTAGCGTTGCGGCTCGAAGCTCTCAACATCGCTGGCCAGCAGATACATGCGGTTGCTGTCCAGGGCATAGATATATCGATCGAGGACCTTCGATGACAGGGCGTCATCGACGGCGGTGTGCCGGTAGTGAGACTTCTGAATAAATTCGCTGACCAGCTGGCCGATCTTCTCGTGCCGAGCCTCCGGGCCCAGCTCGTTGTCGGATATGACTGCAGGTATCGCAGCGATGCCGGACAGGGCCCACAGGCATACGAATGCTGCAAAGATCCAGCGGCGGCAACCGGTGTCAAAATTCTTCAAACTTTCCTCCATAAATGGCAATTGGGGATTCGAGCCCTTCCCTTACGGGCTAGGCTAGTGGGCATAAGCGCTTCAATCAAGGGCGCAATTGGCAAAAAGCCATGGATTGTGGTCATTCGACCGCAGTCTGGCCCCCTGCAATGCTATGACCGCGATTTCGTTCCTGAGTTTCTGGGTAGTCGATAATTACCGGCAGAGGCCGCATCGCGGGCCGTCCTGTCCCTGGCAACCCTTATGTAAGAGCATATCCAGGACTATTTCCGTCACCGACCTCCCAATTCAGCATATTTCACCGGGTGGTCCATCAACAAGCCTTGTTGGACCACTCGAATCGCGGACCAGAATCAAAGTAGCCGCATGGGCGGGCCGCTGTCAGAGCGGTCGTTACCATGCTTGTGCCGTCGCCTCATGCGTGACTGCAGCGCCTTGCGCCGGGTTTCCAGCCATTGTTCGCGAGTAACGTCACTGGTTTTGTTTCTGATGCCGGGTTGCGGGACTCTGTTGGCGCGGTAGTCACAGAAGTCCCGATAGGCCTCGATTTCATGACGCAGCTCGCGGACAACCAGTTCGATCATGATGGCATCGTCAAGGAAGCCAAGGCCTGGTATGTGATCCGGTATCAGGTCTTCCGGCTCACAAAAGTAGGCGAGGGCGTTCAGTACTCTCGCCGACTCCTGTTCCGGCAGAGCCCATTCGTGGTCGGACAGCATGCGGATCATGATTTCCAGTTTTTCGAGCCGATCGGAAACGAACTTTGGGATACCCGTAGTGCCGATATCTTTTATGAGATCCTCGGCCGACGCAACAATGTCTTCAGGCGAAGCGTTTGCCGCGGCTTTTCGCGCCTCGCGCATAATTAAACGAAAATGTCTCAAGTCATCGTCATTAAGCTCGAAAGAAACCCTGAGTCCCATGGACAACGCTCCGGCAGGATGGATCGACTGCAGACTACCGGCGGCTTGAAATGCCGTCAATTGGGCGGCTTGAACAGCCGTCAATCTGATACTGATTAATTACGTCGGATCAGCACTGCATCCGAAAAGCCGGCCGGCACTACTTTCTGTTACGCAAGTTCCAGAACTTGGAGCGGTCAAATCGGCCTGTGTTGTACGGATCGCATCCGGATTCTTCGTCTTCAACCAGAGAATCGTCGATTATCTTGAGCGTCTCGTGTGTACCGGTGTCCTCACGCACATACTTGTTGCGTATCAGAACATTCTTGCCCGGACCACCGTCTTCAATGCGCCCACCGAGCGCCGTCTCAAGATCTACCAATCCGTCGCCCGGAGCCTTTGACGTTGGCGGTTTGGGCTTCACGTTGCCCCTGCGGGTGGTTTGACGGAGGACTGATTCCGGCTTAGCTTCCTTCGCAAATAGCTTCGATCCCAGCCATGTCAGAAAGCGCTTCATTGTGTGTTTCCGGTGGTTCTGTGTGCTCGACCTGATGATAGATGAATAGTGTCGGAGCAAGGCACGATCATGCATCATTGTTTACATAAATTCTATGAAAACTACCTTAATCTCATGTTCGGCAAAGACAAAATGTGACAAAGGTCACAGTCAATTGTAGCCATTCTTTGCAGTGCGAAGTAACGGTCCACAGCGTTATCTGGCGTGGCTGCTCCTGCGAAAAGCCCAGATCGTAAGGCGGAGCAGCATCAGGATCAGATAGGGCGTTAGCACCAGGAACCAGACCGCAGGCCGGCCATCCCGTATTTCGCTGCTCAGGCGGCCGTAGAAATCTGAAAAACCCGCCCCACCGTACTCGCCAAACACGGATTGGCCGGTGAAGTAAATTGCCAGCGGCAGCAAAACCAGACCTGCAAAGATGAATGAGAGCGCAAGCGCCGTTTCATTCAAAGCTTTCTGTTTGAACGGTTTCTTCTCTATTGACACAGGTCATCTGTAATCGCGTGAAAAACACGCGCCATCCTTGATCACGTGGGCGCCAAGGTCAAGCAGAGCAGGATTAGTCTGTCGGAGTCTGGTCCGGCTGGTCGGAATCGCTCCGATGGGGACCTTTTCGCTTTCGATAGACGGCCCATGACAGGTGCAGACAGGCCGCGGAGAAGAGAATGTAATGCGGCAGCACCCAGAACCAGTCACTGATATACAGGGTGGCAAAAAAAGCCGCGAAACCGGCTGTCAGATAGAAATAAGGGAGGCAATCGTAAAGGAGCTTTGGTAACCAAATCTTCCGGGACGCCAGGTTTCCGGCACGGCGTGCTACTTCCTGGGTGGAGCTAAGGTCGAGATGTTTTGGCGCGGTCTTTGTCAGCATTATCTGGGCTTATTTATGGTAACCGTGCTCATGGTGACAGACGGTAGCTGAACGGATCCTGAAAGTCCGTGATTGTCCTCACATAACGATGTGTCAACGCCTTGCGACACATCGAAGCGTTCAAAAGAATTTACGGGAGGATCCTGTCGGCCGAAGCCAACAGCTATTAGCGCTTTGGTCTCTCTTCGAACTTAAAGTCTGCTGAGCCTATCGTTACGACGTCGTTGTTTCGGAGGATCTGCTCCGTGACGCGCTTCGAGTTGACATATACGCCATTCTTGCTGCCCGAGTCGATGATCCTGGTGCCGTCTTCATCGGTCACGATAGCGGCATGGCGCCGGCTGATGTACGGTGCATTGATTTGAATGTCATTATGTACAGTTCGCCCTATGGTGAGCCTGTCCTTGAACAGCGGGAATCTGAGTTCTTGGCCGTCAATGTTGCCAATGAGAAGTCGCGTGACTCGCGCTCTCTCAACGCCGCTCCGATCATCGATTTGTTCTGATATTCTGTCATCCAGTTCATGGATAACGTCTTCTATTGCGTCAGTTGATTTTATTGCTTTGCTTTGCTTTGTCAGCTCTTGCAACATCCCAGCCAGCGCATTGTCCTTGTTGCTGAGTTTGTAGTTTAGATCATCGTTCAGCGTCTCAATCTTTTTCAGCTTCCTTTTGAGCTTGGCAATAGTTGCTTTGTTTTCTTTTGCAGCAGCGCTGAGCTGAATTTCAAGGCTTGAACTGAAACTCCTGGTGTCAAAAAGATCGGATGTCAGCTGCTGACTGAGGGACTCGCGATCGGCAACAGTCTCTTGCGCCTCGCCAAGTTCGAGCCGAATCAGCCGCAGCTCTTTTTCGAAATTTTCCTGCAGCCTGGACTTTTCATCGATCAGATCCGCGTTTCCGGAGCGCAGCTCTTCGATACGATCGGAGAATTCCCGGACCTCTGCATTTGCACTCGCCAGTGAGGTTTCCAGGTGCTTCGTTCGGGTCTGTAGTCCATCCGTCAGTACAAGCTGGTCCTGAAGCTGTCTGCGAAGTTTGTCCGCGTAGGTCTCAGTGCGTGTAATCTGGTTTTTTATTTCGCTGATTTCGAAGTTTTTACCGGCCAGCACCCCTGTATGCTCCGCCAGCAGCTTCTTGCCTGCCGCCGCCCTTTCCGTGTCCTCGTTCTGTGCCTCAATGCGAAGCTGTGTGATTTCCTTCAGCAGTTCGTCACGTGTTGCGGTAAGTGACGCCAGCCTGCCGTTCAGGCCGTCCTGAATGGTCCGACTGTCCTGCAGTTCCTCGTTCGTGTTTTCGAGCTGCCTGGAGAGCTGCTTGATTTTGTCCTGGCTCTCGAGAAGACGGGAATCTTGTTTATCCCAATCAGATTTTCGACAGTCAATGTCTCGTTGAAGCCCGGATACAGAAGCACGAGACGCCGCGACTTCCTGCTTCAGATTATCAAGCTCGACTGCAAGCAACTGGGCTTGTTCTTTTGTTGCTTGCTGCTCAGACCGTTCAAGCTGTGACTCGTTTGACAGGGCGCTGAGCTTTTCTTCGGCGTCATGCAGTTGTGCCTGAAGCTCCACCACGCGGGATTCCGATTCCTGTCCTTTGTTCCCGATTTTTTCGATCTGCCGGGCGGACTCTTTTAGCGATTGCTCATTGCTGGACAATCGTGATTCGAGCAATTCGATCTCGTTTTCGCGTTTCTCGAGCAACCTGTCCGTGTGCGATAGTTTGGTGTGAGCTGACTTCAACTCCTCCGCGAGTTTATTTGTCGCGTCCTCGCGGACATTGATTTCTTTTTCAAGTCCGATCCATCTCGATCGGAGCTGCTCGATGTCGAACTGCAATTTGTCGATGCTATCAGCCCGTGATTCCAGATCTGCTCTCAGGTTCGAGATAGTTTCATGGGCATCGCCGAGTTCGGTGTCCACCTCCGAAAATTCAACGGTGTTGTCGTCCGATTCGGCTTCGGCTGCCCTGTCAGCCTCGAGTGCCTCACGAATTGCTTCCGGCAGAATCTCGAATTCCACCGTCGGCTCGTCGTCTTGGTCGGAGACTAATTCGTTGATTTTCTTATTTTCATTAGCCATCAAGGGATAATAACACGATAGAAATCAAGGAGTGTGACTATGGGACCGTGCCGCTACGTTGCTTACCGGCGTATCGAGTTGAAAACGTTAGGTTAAATAGGGCGACAGCAGCGCGCGTGTCCATCACTCGCAGGCAACGCAACGCCGGGCTGCCGCTTGGCGAAGCAATCCTGTTTTTCTCGCCATTCAGCTCAGGAAGCTTCCCAGGACCGGTTGCGCATTCCCGGTTTCACCAGCTTGTCCGGCGAGGCCTTTCTCAATTTCGTCGATCCACCGGACGCAGGACGCCATAACGTCGGCCGTTCCTGGCGATTCGCGCAAATTACGCTCGGTCTCTCCGTGATACTTGTGGTACAAGGCACCGAAGTCGAGCTGCAGTAGCGGGCCTCTATCACCACTATCGGTGTTCGGGAACGCAGTATCAGCTCAAGGTCGTGTTGTCTGTCCAAGGACAAGTGCAGTTTTTTGCGTGCTGCTAATCTTCGCAGTTGTTCAGGTCTTTGTCGCTCAATACTTCGCTTTCGCTGCCTGCAAGGTCCGCGACAATCTTGCGAAAGTTCTGTATGGAAATCTTGTCCTGAGAACCGGCCACTCGGCGGATGACGTCGTCGAGATTGTATTTTCTATCAGTCTTTTTTCTGATTTCATCGTTGAGTCCTGCCAGTATGGTTACTGCGCGAGCGGTGACTTCGCCGGTCGATGGATCGGCGCACAATGATTTTGCGCCTTTGCCCCAGCTTTCGAGCTTCGAAAATGCTGTCCGGTACCGTTTTTCGCTGATGGTCCCGCTTCGCCTCAGGATTTCAAGGCTGTAGTATTCCGCCAGCCCTTCGACAATCCAGTCAGCACCTGTCACTGCGCTGGCGCCAAGCCCGATATGAATTGCTTCGTGCATGATCGTACTCGTGCCGTTTTCACTGACCAGCGGGCGGTCCGCATGCACGTAAAATGATCGCGGCGCCGACAAGGCTCCACGCCACATTGGCGCGCCGGCACCGACAATAGTCAGCCGCTTCGGAAAACCGGGAAGCAAGCGGACGAGATCGGGCAATGTCCAGTTAAGCATTGCCAGAGTGTCCATGCGTCTGAAAGCGTGATCCACAGGTGCAGCGACGACGACCCGGACACCGGCAATATTCTCGTGTCTTACGCCAAGTTTTCCAAGGATGATCCAGCCAGTCGGTCGGTCGAAGCGCCGATTGGGATTGGAGACATTGAAAACGTTCGACCGCCTGAAGTACTCGGTCACTGCAGACCAACCG
>Ga0209997_10000927_pt1 | contig 10443 bp, 11 predicted proteins | sample CR04metaG_FD_182079 | JGI IMG/M metagenome (GOLD analysis project Ga0209997, IMG submission 182079) | Deep subsurface microbial communities from Mariana Trench to uncover new lineages of life (NeLLi) - CR04 metaG (SPAdes) (version 2) | ecosystem: Environmental > Aquatic > Marine > Ocean trench...
ACCAACGCCATGTTGGCAAGGAAGTTACGTCCCAGCATCATCTGCTGGTCCAGGTGTGAGCGATCCGCCAGGGTGAACTCGAAGGTTTCCTGAACGTCGCCAAGACGAATTCTCATGGCCACGACCGGACGCCGGGTGCCTTCTCGATCCGCTTGTTGATAGACCCTGACATGGCGGGTGACCGGTCGCTCCAGGAAGGCTTTGTCGCCGTTCAGGATGAGTTCGAATCGCACCCAGTCGTCACCATCGCGCTCGAATTCGACCAGGTTTCCGGCGTGCATGGAGCTGGAATTGGCACCGGTATCCACGCGAGCGATGAGAAATGAGCCTGGGGGCTCAATCCACACCCGCTCCAACTCTCCAACGACCATCTTGTCGCCGCTCATGACGACGGGCAGGATCGTCTGGTTGGCATCACATTCGTTGGACACGGTGCTGGCGGGCGCTGGGCATAGGGCTACCGCAGCTTGCGGAATGCTGGCAACTTCGATGCTGATGGTTTCGAGCGCTTCCAGTAGATGCTGTTGCGTGCTTTGTTGTTCGACCCTCAGGATTGCCAGCGAGGCCTGGGCCGTGGCGATGTTCGCTTGCAACGCCTCGAGCTGCAAGCTGAGCGCCGCCAGGCTCTGCTGCTGCCGGGCTTGCTGTTCCTTCTGCTGGGCTGTCGTGCAACCCAGCAGCACAACCAGTATGGCGCACAACACCAGCAAGTTCGTTTGTTTTGCGAGCCGCTTGGAATCGTTCATCAGGTTGATAAACACCACATGACGAGTCGGGAATGCGCCGTAGTCTACTGACCGCTTTTGGGGCTTGATACTGTATATATATACAGTCTATAGTGGCTGACCTACAAACCTACTGGTAAAGATGAGTATTTACCCGTTGTCATGGTAGTCCACAAAGGCCGGGGTGCCACCGAGAATCCAGGCAGTCGCTTCATCGCCCGTACAAGCGTTCCTGAGGACGACGGTTGGAGCCTGGATCCCGAACCGGTAACCAGTCCCAAGACGGAGTTATTCGCGGATCGTACGATCACTCTCATCACAAAAAACCAGTCTCCCGACGTGCCATTCAACCAATCGATCAACCCCTACAAGGGGTGTGAACACGGCTGCGTGTACTGTTATGCCCGCCCAACCCATGCCTATCTGGATCTTTCTCCCGGTCTCGATTTCGAAACCAAAATTTTCTTTAAAACCGGCGTTCGTGAACGTTTGTGTGCCGAACTTGGTAAACGGAGTTACACGCCTCAGACGATAGCGATGGGGACCAACACGGATCCCTATCAACCCGCCGAAAAAAAATTGGGGGTAACTCGGGAGATACTGGAAACGTTGCTCGAGTATCGTCACCCGGTGAGCATCGTCACGAAGGGTCAGCTCATCCTGAGGGATCTCGACCTGCTCAAGGAGTTGGCAACACATGGTCTGGTATCCGTCATGATCAGCCTGACCACGTTGAGCCGTGAGCTAAAGACAAAAATGGAACCACGCACAGCGAGCCCGGCGGCGCGACTTAAGGTCATTCGAGAGCTTGATCAGGCTAGTGTGCCTGTGGGTGCTTTGCTGGCACCGGTGATTCCGTTTGTGAATGACCATGAGATAGAGGCACTGGTTGCCGCGGGTGCTGCTGCCGGAGTGCGTTCCATGCACTACGTTCTGTTGCGCCTGCCATACGAAGTAAAGGAGTTGTTTGAGAAATGGCTGGATGTTCACTATCCACTCAAGGCGCAACGTGTCATGAACGCAATCAGGTCGACCCGGCGAGGCAAAGCCTACGATTCTACTTGGGGTAAACGCATGCGCGGTGAAGGCGCGATTGCGGAACTTATCGCACAACGTTTTAACAAGGCCTTGAAAGTCAACCATTTGCAAGATGGTAAAATGCCCGAACTCAGAACGGATTTATTCCGATCACCGGGTCACCAACAGATGGCGCTATTCTAGCTCGTCTGTTTGATTCGGTAGCGCAGGACTAACAGGCCGCCGAGTACTGCCCAGGTCAACAGCATAGCCCACTCGTAAGGCCAGATGAGTGCAGAGGGGCTCCAGGGCATATAGGCCGAAAGCAGTGCGAGGGCAAGTACTAACGCGCTGACCCCGACAATACGTGGATAACGAATGCGGAAGGGTCGCTCCATGTCGGGTTCCTTGCGGCGCAGCACGAGAAAGGCAAGCGGTACAAAAAAGTACGCCACCACAACGGCAAAACTCCCGGCGTCGATCAACCAGACGAGTACAGTGCGACCGAATAGTGGCGCCAGGCTGGATAACACACCGATCGCGATGACGCCGACATAGGGGGTGCGGTAACGGGGATGTATGCGGGCGAATATTTCGGGTACGAGCCCGGAATTGGCCAGTGCAAACAATACGCGGCTGCCACCGATCACGAATGCGTTCCAGCTGGTCACGATACCGGCCACCCCGCCGAGTACCAACAATGTACCTGCCAGTGGTGTCCCCCAAAGAGAGGTTGCGGCGTCTCCCGTTGCCATAGAGCTGGCAGCGAGCTCGGTTGAATTCAATCCAAACGCGACGGCGAACGAAATACACGCATACCAGGCGACAGCCATGAATACCGAAATAATCAGCAATCGGCCGATCCGCGCTGGTTCGAGATCGATTTCTTCTGCGGATTGCGGGATCACATCAAATCCCACGAGCATGGCGGGTACCATGATCAGTACACTCAAAATTCCGGTTGCGGGACTTGCGATCCAGGGTTCGGCGTTGCCTGCCTCACCAAATGCGATTGCCCCGGTAACAAGCAGCGCACCTGAGAAGAAGATGAGCCCTATGGCGAAGTTCTGCAGACGTGCAGCGGTTTTGATCCCCAACACGTTCACCCAGGTAACGATGATCGCGCTTACGGCACCGATCAACACAAATCCTAAATCGACGTCTGCATCGAGAACGTTCCAGAGTGTCCCCATGCGAATGGAGGGAACGAGATACTCTATTGCGGTGGGCAGCGCGACTGCTTCGAACAGACACACGTTCACATACGCAAATAGCAGCGCCCAGGTGCACACGAAAGACCAGGTCGAACCGAGTGCGCGATGTGTGTAGACGTGTTCCCCACCCGCTTTCGGCATCGCCGCAACCAGTTCGCTGTAGGTTAAACCGATGAGCAAGATGGCCAAGCCGCCAGCGCCGAAAGCGATCAACGTTCCGAGCGACCCAGCCGTCTGAACCCAGAACCCGGTCATCAATACCCAGCTCCAACCGATCATCGCGCCAAAGGCGAGCGTGATGACTTCGCCACCTTTCAGAACCCGGGCAAAACGGTGGGTAGTTTCAGATGTTGTTTGCATGCGTGTGGCGTCCGCGGGATGGGGTTGTCAGAATGACGAAGCATACCGGAATAGTGAATGATCAAGTGAGGTAGTTGCGGCGTGGGGCAATCAATGGAGTTTTGTCATAGGAACAAAAATTTTTCGATCAAATTGCCAGACGATGGGGCATTGGAGCTATATGTTGATGGCTGCCTGCGTAAGAGTCGCGCTCGTGGAAGACGGGAACCACAATACGTCTGGACTAATATAGAACTCGAGTGGGAGGAACATCAGTACATCGAAGCTCGTTACTGGTCGGGCTCGGGGCAGCTTGAAGTCAGTGTCAATGGGGAGATCCTGTTTGCAGGCCGCGTGACAGACTGATGGACGACTGGGCGCAACAGCTTTTTGCCCGCTCCTGAAACTGCTTCCTGCAGTTTTCATCCCCAACGAATTACCAATCAGGATATGATGAAGGGCTCGAAGTTGAGGAGGAGAAAGCATGTCCAACGAAGAAACCAGCAAAGAACAGATGTCCGGGTTGTTGGAGCGACAACGTGAGGCATATTTACTTGAAGGTGTGGTCAGTGCAGCCACACGAAGGGATCGTCTGGAACGGGCCATTGGTTTGCTGAACACGCACGAATCCCGACTCGTCGAGGCGATGAACGAAGATTTCGGGCATCGCAGCGAACACCAATCGCTGCTGACCGACATTGGCGGTTCCATTGGACCGCTGCGTACTGCACAAAAGAACCTTGGGAAATGGATGAAACCTGAAAAACGCAAGGTCGGACCATTTCCGTTGAACCTTCTTGGCGCAAAGTCACGGGTCGAATACCAGCCGTTAGGTGTGGTGGGCCTCATTAGCCCCTGGAACTTTCCCGTGAACCTTACGTTCACACCGTTGGCAGGAATTCTGGCGGCTGGAAATCGCTGCATGATCAAACCGTCCGAATACACACCGGCAACCTCGCAAGCGATGGCTGAAATATTTCCGACCGTTTTTGACGAACTCGAGATAGCAGTGGTTATCGGGGGGCCGCAGACGGGGCAGGATTTCTCTGGATTGGCGTTTGATCATTTGTTGTTCACGGGAGCCACATCCATAGCACGGCATGTCATGCGAGCCGCGGCGGAGAACCTGGTGCCGGTTACGCTCGAGTTGGGAGGAAAATCGCCCGTGGTTGTCGGGCGGTCCGCCGACATGCAGAAAACCACCGATGCCATCATGACCGGTAAGATGATGAATGCCGGTCAGATCTGCCTCGCGCCTGATTACGTTTTTGTGCCGGAGGAAAATCTCGATGAATTCGTAGAATCTACCCGGCGGTCTGTCGCCAGGCTCTACCCAACCTTGCTGGACAATCCCGACTACACTTCCGTGATCAACGAACGTCACTTCGATCGGATCAACGGTTACATCGAAGAAGCCAGAGAAAAAGGCGCAACGGTGGTGGAACTAAACCCGGCCAACGAAGATTTTCATCAACAACCCCACTATAAGATTCCACCCACGTTGATCGTCGACCCTGACGATACGCTCAAGGTAATGCAAGATGAGATCTTCGGGCCTGTATTACCGGTCAAGAGATACCGCGACATCGACGACACTGTGCAATACATCAATCGTCGTCCACGGCCTCTGGGGCTTTACTACTTCGGCACCGATGATGCAGAGCAACAAAGAGTTCTCTCGCATACGACGTCTGGCGGTGTCACGGTGAACGATGTGGTGATGCATGTTGCGCAGGAAGATCTCCCTTTCGGAGGTGTTGGCCCATCAGGCATGGGCTCATACCACGGACTGGATGGTTTTCGGACGTTCAGTCACGCCAAGGCGATTTTCCAGCAGAGCAAGCTGAATGTTGCCGAACTGGCAGGCATACGCCCCCCGTATTCCGAGAAGACGCTGAAAGCGATCAAGGGGATGAGCTAAGCTGGTTCTGGATGTAGGTATTATGGATAGCTCGCGAGAACACATTCCTGGTAACGCCATAAGCGATCTTGTCCGCCACAGGTTCCTGCGTGACGGGTACGTGGTTGTGCGTGGGCTGTGCGAACCAGCGCTTTGCAACCTGATGCGCGATCAGATACTTGCGAGTCTTGATCCCCTGGTCGGCCCAGCCGAGTTCGAAGCAGACGTAGGCTACCCGGGGGCACCGTCCTCGCGGCGTGTTTTCGGTGGTAATACACCACGCAGGTTATTACATGCATACGCCAGGCATTCCGCATTCCGCCACTGGGCTGCCGGGCCGCAGATGAAGTCTCACCTGGCGGTTTTGATGGACGATCAAGACGTTTACCTGTCTCAATGCCACCACAACTGCGTGATGACCAAACACCCGGGTTATTCGAGCGCCACCTTGTGGCATCAGGACATCCGCTACTGGTCTTTCGATGTACCTGAGCTGATTTCGGTATGGCTGGCCCTGGGAGATGAGACTGGCAGGAATGGCGCCCTCAACGTTATTCCCGGGACGCATATCTTGGATATCGAGCGAGGCCGTCTGGATCGTGATCTGTTTTTACGTCCGGAGCTGAGCGAGAATAGACTGCTTATCGAGCAAGCGGTTTCTGTCGAACTCGGGTTCGGTGACGTGTTGTTCTTCCATTGTCGCCTTTTTCACGCAGCAGGTAAGAACCGGAGCGACGAGGTAAAACTGTCGAGCGTATTCACCTATCACACGGGCGCGAACCATCCCATTCCCGGAACACGTTCGGCCCAATATCCGAGTGTGCGTCTGGCGCAGTAAAGGTCATGACTGAAAACGAATCGTTCAAGGATGCGATGAGCGGCGTTTCGCCGTTGGTGCAGAAACGTGTTCGTCATGAAAAAGGTGTTCAGGAGGCAACCATCAGCCAGATCGAGCGGCGGGAAGCCGCGCTCGGTCACAACAAACCACCGACAGTGGATCCAAACTATTTGAGTGTTGGGGAAGTGCGGCAACGTCAGCCCAGAGACATCCTGGAGTGGAAAAAGGACGGTGTGCAACACGAAGTTTTCCGCAAGCTCAAATCTGGGCGATATTCCATCCAGGGATCGTTAGACCTCCACGGTTGCACCGTCAAAGAAGCGCGCATTGAAATGTTCAAGTTTCTCAACGTTGCACTTGCCAAGGGATGGCGGACGCTGCTGATTGCGCATGGTCGTGGCGAGCTAAGTGCAACACCGGCGCGGATCAAGAGCCGCGTTGCGCATTGGTTGGAACAGATTCCGGAGGTCATTGCCTTTCACAGCGCACAAAACCGCCACGGCGGCACGGGGGCGGTATACGCTTTGTTGAAGAAAACTCCGCTCAAAAAAGATGAAAATCGCGAGCGCTACGGCCGCAAAGGCGACAATTCCGAATCGACTTGAACCTTACTCTGTACTTATCCGCTTAACTAACGACACCGATATGCGGTGAAGTCCTGTGCACCATCTCGTGGTGGACCCATGGCGACGATGGTATCGCCACTGAGGCGGGCCGCTTCGTTACGTGCTAATACGAGTAGCTCTTCACGAACCTTGCTATCGCTGCGGTTGACCACAATCTGATCCTTGGTATGTGTTGAGATAATGCCTACCTTCTGACAATTAACAACGTCCGCTTTAGTAGCGTGACTGACAGTTGTTCCGCCTTCAGTCAATTTGACCCATGTGCAACCAGCAAGCAGAAAAATCTGCGACGTCATGATAATTAGCAACCGGTGCATCATATTCTTCCCTTGTTCAGTTCCAATTTGCCCCTGGCCAGGTTCAGGCGCAGCACGTCGCTGCCGCCCTCGGCGAGACGTAGTGCTCGGACTTTACGATACAACAATTCAAGTGGATGACCTTCGATGAGCGCAACACCGCCTACCAACTGGATCGCAATGTCGACGATTTCTCCGACCGCTTCGCTTGCAAACACCTTGCAGGCAATCCCTTCGTTGACGATGTTCTCTCCTGAATCCGCCAGGCGCGCAGTTCGATACAACATACTGCGAGCAGCGTAAGCCTGGATCCGCAGCTCTGCATAACGCAATCGCACGCCTTCCTTGTCGCCTCTCGTTTGACCGCCTCGAGTCGGAGATTTCAGGTGGTCGGTGAGGTAGTCGAGTAACCACCGCATCCAGCCGACGCATTGAGCGGCGATGGCGAGTCGGGTGTCGCCGATTTGTTTCATCGCTCTTGGCAGCCCTTCGCCGGGCTGGCCGATAATGTACGTCTTCGGAATGCGTACGTCGCGAAACTCAAAAGCAGCGTGGGCGCTGCCGTCCAGAGAGGAGAAATCCCTGACCCTTGCAACACCGGGTGCATCTGTATCGATAACGACCAGCGCTGGTCCGTGCTCTTCGATTTGCACCAGCGTGTTGATGAAATCCGCGTGTGCGCCGCCAGTCACGTATGACTTCTGACCATTGACGATCAGCTCTTCGCCGTCCAGCACTCCCCAGGTAGCGCGCGGTGCTTCATCCGGTTCGGTGAATCCGAAAGCAGATATTTTTTCTCCCGCAATGAGTGGCGCGAGATGAGTTGTTCTGAGCGGCTCTCCTGCGCCCGCAAGCACACCCGGCCCCGGACCAAATACGGAATGAAGAAACGGGGGATTGTGTGCGGCAAGCTCGTCGCGAACGATGCTGAGTTCGAGGGTTGATGCCTCGCCACCACCAAACGCTTTTGGTTGGGTCATCGTAAAAAATGATGCGGCTTTTGCAAGCTTTAGAATTTCTTTGCGTGCTTGCTCACCGCCATCGCGGCGCGGTAGCAGTTCATCTCTGGCAAATATCGCGGCTCGGTTGCGCAGATCAAGCTGCTCGCTTGTCAGTGACTCGGGCATTGGATTGTCCTGTTGTCGTTTTTCGAAGCGAGCAACAGTATTACAGGTTTATTAAATCGTTAAAGTGCCACACCGAAGAGGACCACGACTATCAGCATGATACACAGGAGCATTACCCACATGGCATACAGGATGTAGCTTTCCCGGCGAGCGGCGATTGCCAGAAATCGCTCTACCTCTTCGGGAGATTTCACCGTCATTGTGGTGGTGAGGCGATAGCGGGTAATGCCGTCTGGTCGCCTGGGCAGCTTGATGAAAAGCTCAGGCGTTGCGTTCAGACGCGAGTTGACCTCGGCGAAGCCCATTCCCGTGTATCTCGATATTTGCGACGGATGCAAGCCCACGCCGGGATGTTCGAGGAAACAGTGGTATATGTCCGCGATGCGGCGGAGCTTGCCACGAAACCGAAACGATATAGGGACAAATCCGATAATCATGGGGTGGGAATCCTATTTGCGAGCACGGTGCAGACTCCTAACTAACATTACTCAGGTTTGCGGCCGACGACAACGGCTCGTACAGGTGCAGGATGTCCTTCGACCGTCTGTAGCGGATTCTGTGGATCTAACGCCTCGCGCAATGAGTCGAAACGCATCCAGGGAGTGGCGCGTTGCTCGTCTACCGTCGTTGGGGTTACGTCAACGACCTTGACGTTTACGTATCCGGCGTTGCGGACCCACCCAGTGAGTTCCCCGATCGATGGCACGGTCCATATATTACCCATGCGTGCATACCGACCTCCCGGCCGCAGCGAACTCGAATTTTCGACGATCAGCGACTCCAACACGAGTTGACCACCGGGTCGGGTGAACGAGTACAGTCGCTCGACATGTTGCTCCGGTTCGCGGCGGTGATAAACCACACCCATGCTGAAAACAGTGTCGAATCCCGAGATGGAAAGTTGTTCGAACGGAAGGGGTATCACCCAGTTCTGCAGGTTTCCCAGGTAGCGGTTGATCGCTTGATGTTGCATGCAGAATACCAGCGTTGGATCCACGCCGACGACAAGTGCGGCCCGTGCTTCCAACATACGCCAACCGAAATACCCGTTACCACATCCCACGTCGAGGACACGGCGGTCTGCTAACGCGTCCAGGTGCGGTGCTAGCCTTTGCCATTTCCAGTCGGAGCGCCACTCGGTGTCGATTTTCACCCCGAAGAGATCAAACGGACCCTTACGCCAGGGATGCAGTTCGCGAAGCGCACCTTCAAGTTCCGCGGTCTGCTCAATGCTAATTGCGCCTTTCAGCGTCACGGTATCGGTCAGCCGCACAGAATCCATAGTCAGCTCGGGTAAGTCATGCACGGCGGTTTGCCAGCGTTCGTAGTCCCCATGCCCGGCTCTTGAGAAACGCGTTGCAATGGCATCGCCTAACGTTCGCCATTCGGGAATCAGTTCGAACAGCGGAGCGAAATTCACGGTGAAACGAGAAACGAAGCCCAGTTCAGGCAACGGAACCAAACCTCTGCATGAGAGAAGCCGGCATCACTGAAACGGGCGAGATGCTCATCGATGCTGTCGATGATCATGACATTTTCCAATGCGGAACGCTTCTGACTGATCTCCAGCTCGCTGTATCCGTTGGCACGTTTGTAATGTAGATGAAGTGCATCGTAGTACGACTGAGTTTCGTTATCTTCGAAGCGGATTTTTTCAGAGAGAATCAGGCGTCCGGAAGGAAGCAGGCTGCGTTGTATTTTGCTCAGCAGCGCGAGTCGCTCTTCGGGCTTGACGAATTGGAGCACGTAGTTGAGTAGAACGATGCTGGCGTTTTCCATCTCCAGATCAACTATGTCCGCTTCTTGGAACTGTACCCGGGAATCGGTGACGAGTTCCCGGGCGCGGGCGATCATTGCCGGGGCATTGTCCACGGCGATGATGTCGCAGGGTATATCGTTCAGCTGTCTCAGTACGGCCAGCGTAGTTGCGCCGAGTGAACAGCCGAGATCGTAAACACGGCCCCCCGGCGCGATGTGTTGTGCCGCAATCAATCCAGTGATCGGGATAACCGTTTCGTAGCCCGGCACGGAGCGCCTGATCATATCCGGGAATACGTCTACGACCGCCGCGTCGAATACAAAATCGACGATGTACTGGCTGGGTTTGCTGAACACCCGATCAAAATCTGAGATCTTTGCCATGATAGACTCGTCTACCCTTTGGGTACTCCATTGTAAGCGATGAAAGTCGACTGGCTAAGCAATCCGGAACTCTACATAAACCGTGAGCTGTCTTTTTTAGAGTTCAATCGACGGGTGCTGGCACAGGCTAAGGACAACAGTGTGCCGTTGCTCGAACGGCTGCGGTTTCTCTGTATAGCGAGTTCCGTACTCGATGAATTTTTCGAGATTCGCGTTGCC
>Ga0209997_10000932_pt1 | contig 10431 bp, 10 predicted proteins | sample CR04metaG_FD_182079 | JGI IMG/M metagenome (GOLD analysis project Ga0209997, IMG submission 182079) | Deep subsurface microbial communities from Mariana Trench to uncover new lineages of life (NeLLi) - CR04 metaG (SPAdes) (version 2) | ecosystem: Environmental > Aquatic > Marine > Ocean trench...
CAAGGACGAAGCGCACCCGGGATGTGTGAGCCTTGGTACTACGCCGGGGGTCCGGGCCGTTATCGTTTGCCGGGGCGGCGCTTGGCCGCGGATTTCTTTTTCGTGGCGGCGGATTTCCTGGCCTTGGCGGCGGGTTTGGCGGTCCTGGCGGCGGGCTTTACGCCCAGCTTGGCCTCCAGGCCGGCGATGCGTTTTTCCAGCCTTTCCTGTTCGGTGCGCGCCTTGGCGGCCATGGCCTTGACGGCGTCGAACTCCTCGCGCGGGACCACGTTGGCGTCGTTCAGCAGGCGTTCGATGCGCTGGCGCACCAGGGCGTCGATCTCGTTCTTGATGCCGACCAGGGTGGAGACCGCGCCGTTGGCGACTCGCGCCAGATCATCGAGAATGCGGTTGCTGGTCTGCATGTCGTTCCTTCCCCGCCCGCCGGGCCGCGCTCAGGGGCGCCAGCGCCATTATGGGACCGGGGCGGTGCCGGCGCAACCGAGCCCGGAGGAGCGGACCGCGCGGCGTTGGCCGCCCTCCCTTCGCCCGCCGACCTGCCTTCGCCGAAGCGGAGCTTCGGCTCCGCGCAGGCAGGAGCGGCCTTCCACCCTCCGCAGCGGCAGCGGCGCTGCTGCGGAGGGCGGGTCGCGGAGGCCGGTTGCCGGGCGATGCCGGCGGCCCTATAAGAGCCTGTTTCCAGGAGTGGGGCGGACCATGTTTTTGGTGACGGGCGGCGCCGGCTTCATCGGCTCCAATATCGTGGCGGCGATCGAGGAGCGGGGACTGGGAAAGGTCGCCATCTGCGACCGGCTGGGGAGCGGCGGCAAATGGCGCAACATCGCCAAGCGTGAGCTGGCCGACATCGTCCACCCCGACCGATTGTTCGAGTTCCTCGGGGACAACGGCGCGGGCATCGAGGCGGTCATCCACATGGGCGCCGTCTCCGCCACCACCGCGTCCGACGCCGACCGCATCGTCGACACCAACTTCCGCCTGTCGGTGGCGTTGTGGAATTGGTGCGCCGGCCATCGGGTGCGCTTTGTCTACGCGTCGTCCGCCGCCACCTATGGGGACGGCGCGCATGGGTTCGATGACGACAACGCACCCGACGCCCTGGCCCGCCTCCGCCCCCTCAACCCTTACGGCTGGAGCAAGCACCTGTTCGACCGCCGCGTCGTGCGCATGGTCGCCGACGGCGAGCCCCGCCCCCCGCAATGGGCCGGGCTCAAGTTCTTCAACGTGTACGGCCCCAACGAAGACCACAAGGCCGACCAGAAAAGCGTCGTCGCGCAGATCTACCCCAGGGCCGAGGCCGGGATGCCGGCGCGACTGTTCAAGTCCCACCACCCGGACTACGCCGACGGCGGGCAGTTGCGCGACTTCATCTGGGTCGGCGACTGCGCCGACGTGGTCCTCTGGCTTCTCGAGCACGATACGCAGGAAGGGCTGTTCAACTGCGGCACCGGCGGGGCGCGCTCGTTTGCCGACCTCGCCGCCGCCGTATACCGGGCCCTGGATAAGGAACCCCAGATCGAATACATCCCGACCCCAGAGGCCATCCGCGACAGGTATCAGTACTTCACCGAAGCCGACATGAGCCGCCTGCGCGCCGCCGGGTACGACGAACCATTCACCACGCTCGAGGACGGGATCGGCGCCTACGTGAAGGGGTTTCTGAACACCGACGACCCGTACCGGTGAACCGTATCCTGATGGAACCGTCACCCGCATGACCTTCGTCATCCCCTATCCCAGCATCGACCCCATCCTCTTTCAGTTGGGACCGTTGGTCATCCGCTGGTATGCGCTCGCCTACATCGGCGGATTGCTGCTCGGCTGGTGGTACATGCGCGCCCTGGCCACCCAATCGCCGGTAGCGGCGGAACGGGATGACGTGGACGATTTCCTGGTATGGGCGACGCTCGGAGTGGTGCTCGGCGGACGGCTGGGCTACGTGCTCTTCTACAACCCCGGTTTTTACCTGGACAATCCGTCGCTCATTTTCGCGGTGTGGCGGGGCGGCATGTCCTTCCACGGGGGCCTGCTGGGGGTGGCGGCGGCGGCGGCGCTGTTCGTGCGCCGGCGCGGCATCCGTCTTCTGCCCTTCACCGACCTCCTTGCCTGCATCGCCCCCATCGGCCTCTTCCTGGGACGGATTGCCAACTTCGTCAACGGCGAGCTCTTCGGCCGGATATCGGAGGCGCCCTGGGCCATGATCTTCCCCCGCGGCGGCCCCAATCCGCGCCACCCGAGCCAGCTCTACGAGGCGGGGATGGAAGGGGCGGTGCTGTTCGTGGTGCTCTTTTTCCTCAGGCGCCGCGAGGCCGTGCGCCGGCGCGCCGGCCTGCTCACCGGCGTATTCCTCGCCGGCTACGGGATCGCGCGCACCATCGCCGAGCTGTTCCGCCAGCCCGACGTTCACCTCGGGTTCCTGTCCGGCGGGACCACCATGGGCCAGTGGCTGTCCGCGCCCATGTTCGTGTTGGGCGTCTACCTGATGGTTCGGGCGCGGCGGGAAGGCTGAGACGGCCGTGGCCGGTCTGGCCGATCATCTGCGCCGGCGGATCGCCCGCGAGGGTCCGCTCACCGTGGCCCGGTACATGGAAGAGGCGCTGAGCCATCCCCGCTACGGCTATTACCGGCGCCGCGACCCCCTGGGCGCCGCCGGAGACTTTATTACGGCGCCCGAAATCAGCCAGATGTTCGGCGAACTGATCGGGCTTTGGTGCGCCGTGGTCTGGGGGGCCTTGGGCTCGCCGGCGCCGGTAAACCTGGTCGAGCTGGGCCCCGGCCGCGGGACGCTGATGGCCGACGCCCTGCGCGCCGCCCGCCGGACGCCGGAGTTCCTGGCCGCCGTCGCCGTGCATCTGGTGGAAACCAGCCCGCTCCTTCGCGCCCGCCAGCGCGACGCCTTGCCGGCGGCCGGGCTGGAAGGGACGCCGGCCTGGCACGAGCACTTCGACAGCGTGCCCGAAGGACCCCTGCTGCTCATCGCCAACGAGTTCTTCGACGCCCTGCCGGTGCGCCAGTTCCAGCGTTGCCCTGAAGGCTGGCGCGAGCGCCTGGTGGACACCGAATCGGAAGGAGGGGGCTTCCGTTTCGTCCTTTCGCCGCCGCTCGCCGGGGTGCCCCTGGCGGCGGACACCGTGCCCCCCGGTGTCGACGGCGCGCCCGAGGGCAGCGTGATCGAGGTGTGCCCGGCGGCCATCGGCCTGGCGCGGGCCATCGGCGAACGGGTGGCGGGCCGGGGCGGCGCCGCGCTGATCGTCGATTACGGCCACACGGAAAGCGCCTTCGGCGAGACCCTGCAGGCGGTCAAGGGCCACGCCTTTCATCCCGTGCTGGGCGACCCCGGCGAGACGGACCTCACCGCGCATGTGGATTTCGCCGCCCTCGCCCGGGCGGCGGGCGGCGCCGGGGGGCGCACCTTCGGCCCCGTGGACCAGGGGGAATTCCTCGAGCGCCTGGGTCTCGGCGCGCGGACCGAGGGCCTGCTCGCCAAGGCGCCGCCCGAACAGGCCGCCGAAATCCGCGCCGCCCGCCGGCGCCTTGCGGGCCGGGAACACATGGGCACCCTGTTCAAGGCCATGGCCATTACAGGCGCGGGCATGGCGCCGCCGCCGGGCTTCGAATGAGGGGCCGATGCGACCCCCGTTCCCAACGCCGTCCGATGCACCGATTATACGAGAAGTCACAAACGTTGTGACTTCTCTGGCCCCCCTCAGGCGCCGGGCGGGCGCATCCGCGCCCTTGGCTCGCCGCAGGAGCGGCGGCCCGCAGTCGCGGGCTTCTCAAGTCAAAACGACTCAGTCATTTTGACTTTCGTTATAATGGCCCCATGATTACCGCCGACGAGCTCAATAAGGTCTCCGGCGTCCGCCACGCCTTCTTCACCCGCCGGGGCGGCGTCAGCGAAGGGGCGTACGCATCGCTCAACTGCGGCTACGGGTCCGGCGACGACCCCGAGCGGGTGCGCGCCAACCGGGCGCGGGCGGCGCAGAAGCTGGGGCTTGCCGGAAGCGCGTTGGCCACCGCCTACCAGACCCATTCGGCGGCCGTGGCCGTGGTCGACGGCACGTGGAGTCCCGAGGACGCGCCGAGGGCCGACGGCCTGGTCACGGGCACGCCGGCGATAGCGATCGGCGTGCTGAGCGCCGACTGCGTGCCGGTGCTGTTCGCCGACCCCGCCGCCGGCGTCATCGGCGCCGCCCACGCCGGCTGGCGCGGGGCCCGCGCCGGCATCCTGGAGGCCACCGTGGACGCCATGACCGGGCTCGGCGCCCGGGCCGCCGACATCGTCGTCGGAATCGGCCCGAGCATCGGCCAGGGATCGTACGAGGTCGGGCCCGAATTCCACGCCGAATTCGTCACCGAGAACCCGGAAAACCAGGACTTCTTCGCGCCGGGCGAATCGGGCGCGCGGTACCTTTTCGACCTTCCCGGCTACGTCGGCCGGCGGCTTTCGGCCCTCGCCCTCGCGGCGGTGGAGGCGCTGCCCGTCGACTCGTGCGCCGACGAGGAGCGATTCTTCAGTTACCGGCGCGCCGCCCGGCGCGGCGAAAAGGCCTATGGGCGCGGCCTGTCCGCCATCGTGCTCGACGCCGGCGCCGGGCCCCGGCCCGGTGGCGCGGGGGTGCCGCCATGCCCTACATGATCATCTTTGTCGTCGTCCTTATCCTTGGCCTGATGGCAACCTGCGTGCTGGCCTAGGTATTAGGCGTCGAAGGACTTTCACGCGCCGCGACGCCGGATGTTTTGCGCCCGTGCCGGGGTCCGGGAGCACGCCGTCACGGGGCCTCGGATTCCCGTTTACAGGCCTGGGGGACGCTGATACATTCCGCCGCGTCTCGCCGGGTGGCACGCGGTGCGCCGGCAGGCAAGGGGTTTCCGATGCGAAGGTCTGCGAGAGCCCCCGGAGGCGCCCTTTGAGATGAAAATTCTCGCCTGCAACAGCAACCGGCCCTTGGCCGAGGCCATGGCCGCATACCTCAATGTGCCGCTGACCAAGGCCAGCGTCCGGCGTTTCTCCGACATGGAGGTATTCGTCGAGATCCAGGAGAACGTCCGCGGCGAGGACGTGTTCGTCATCCAGTCCACGTCCTATCCCGCCAACGACAACCTGATGGAGCTGCTGGTTTGCATCGATGCCCTCAGGCGCGGCTCGGCCCGCCGCATCACCGCCGTGATGCCCTATTTCGGCTACGCCCGCCAGGACCACAAGTCGGGGCCGCGCACGCCCATCTCGGCCAAGCTGGTGGCCAACCTGATCGCCCGGGCGGGAGCGGACCGGGTCCTGACCATCGACCTGCATGCCGGACAGATCCAGGGGTTTTTCGACATCCCGCTGGACCACCTGTACGGGGCCCCGGTGTTCGCCAAGGACATCAAGGAGCACTACGACAACCAGCGGCTGATGATCATCTCACCCGATGTGGGCGGCGTCGTCAGGGCGCGGGCCATCGCCAAGCGCCTGGACGCGGACCTGGCCATCATCGACAAGCGCCGCGAACAGGCCGGGGTCTCGGAAGTGATGAACATCATCGGCGACGTGAAGGACCGCAGTTGCATCCTGATCGACGACATCGTCGATTCCGCCGGCACGCTGTGCAACGCCGCCGAAGCGTTGATGGAGGCCGGCGCCACCTCGGTATCGGCCTACGTGACCCACGGGGTGCTCTCGGGCGGCGCGGTGGCGCGGGTGTCGTCGTCTCCGTTGGATACCCTGGTCACCACGGACAGCATCATGGCCACGGAAGCGGTCCGCGTCTCCCACAACATCAAGCAGTTGACCGTTGCGCCGCTGATGGCCGAAGCCATCAGCCGCATCAGCACCGAATCGTCGGTGTCGAGCCTGTTCGACTGATCGACCGCCGTCCCTTAAGGGCGGCATGAGATTTCAAGCGCCGGCACCCCTGGAGGCCGGCGCGCCGGAAAGGAAAAGGAGAACCAGACATGGCACAGGTCACCACCATGACCGCCCAGGCGCGCGAACGGGCCGGCAAGGGGCCAGCCCGCGCGACGCGTCGTGCCGGCCGCGTGCCGGCGGTCATTTACGGCAACAAGATGGAATCGGTGCTGATCTCCCTCGATCCCGTGGACTTGGCGCACCAGATCACGGGACCCGGGTTCTTCTCCCGCGTCTTCGACGTCAAGGTGGACGGCGAAACGCACCGGGTCCTGGCCCGGGACCTGCAGACCGATCCGGTCACCGACCGGCCCCTGCACGTGGATTTCATGCGCTTCAGCGCCGCCACCAGGCTCAACGTCGACGTCCAGGTGCTGTTCAGGAACGAAGATGACTCGCCGGGGTTGAAGCGCGGCGGCGTGCTCAACGTGGTCCGCCATGCCGTCGAGATGATCTGCGCGCCGGACAAAATCCCCGAAAGCATCACCGTCGACCTGACCGGCCTGGAAATCGGCGACAGCGTGCACATCAGCGACATTCCGCTGCCCGAGGACGTTCAGCTCACCATCACCGACCGGGATTTCACCATCGCCACCGTCGTCGCGCCAAGCGCCCTGAAGACGGTCGAGGAGGAAGAGGCCGAGGCCGCAGCCGCGGCGGAGGCCGAGGCGCTGGCGCTGGAAGAGGGAGAAGGCGTCGAAGCCGCGGAAGGGGAAGCCGAGGCCGCGGAAGGCGAGGACAAGGCCGAGGGCAAGGCGGAAGGCGAAGGAAAGACCGAAGCCAAGTCGAAGGACTAGGCCGCCGGGCGGTCCATCGCCATGCTCCTCGTGGTGGGCTTGGGAAATCCCGGCGCGGAGCACGCCTCGAACCGGCACAACATCGGGTTCATGGCGGTGGACGCCATCGTCCGCCGCCATGGCTTCGGCCCCTTCCGCGCCAAGTTCCACGGCGAGATCGCCCAAGGCGACGTGGCCGGCGTGAGGGTGCTGGCGCTCAAGCCGACGACGTATATGAACGATTCGGGGCTGTCGGTGGCCGCCGCCGCCGGCTTTTTCAAAATTCCGCCCGCCGACATGTTGGTGCTGCACGACGAGCTGGACCTGGCCGGGGGACGGCTGCGGGTGAAAAGGGGCGGCGGCCATGCCGGCCACAACGGCCTGAGAAGCATCCACGCCCATCTGGGCGCGGACTACCGCAGAATCCGGCTGGGTATCGGCCATCCCGGCGACAAGGACCGGGTCACCGCCCATGTGCTGAGGAATTTCGCCAAGGCGGACGAGGCCTGGCTGGAGAAGCTCCTGGACGCGGTCGCGGACGGCTTCCCGCTGTTGGTCGAAGGCGACGATCCGGGATTCATGAGCAAGGTCGCGCTGGCCATGAAACCGCCGAAGCCGAAGGCGCCTGAACCGGCGGCGGAGCGGACGCCGGAGCGGACGCCGGACGGCAACGATGGGCTTTAGGTGCGGCATCGTCGGCCTGCCCAATGTGGGCAAATCCACCCTGTTCAACGCGCTCACCGCCACCGCCCAGGCCGAGGCGGCCAACTTCCCCTTCACCACCATCGAGCCCAACACCGGCCGGGTGGGGGTCCCCGATTCGCGCCTCGAGCGCATCGCCGGGATCGTCAGGCCAAAGAACGTCGTTCCCGCCCAGCTGGAGTTCTTAGACATCGCCGGCCTGGTGCGCGGCGCCAGCAAGGGCGAGGGCCTGGGCAACCGGTTCCTGGCCCACATCCGCGAGGTGGACGCCATCGTCCATGTGCTGCGCTGCTTCGCCGACGGCAACGTCGCCCACGTGGAGGGCTCCGTCGATCCCCTGCGCGATGCCGACACCGTCGAAACCGAGCTCATGCTGGCGGACCTGGAAAGCCTGGAACGGCGCGAAGAGCCCTTGACCAAAAAAGTCCGCGGCGGCGACGCCGGGGCCAAGGCCGAGCTCGACCTCGTCCACGGGGTATTGGACGCGCTCAGGGCCGGCCGGCCGGCGCGCACGGCGGACGTCGCCGCCGAACGGCGCAAGGCCTTCGCCATGCTGCACCTGCTGAGCGCCAAACCGGTGCTCTATGTGTGCAACGTGGAAGAGGCGGACGCCGCCCAGGGCACGGACCTGACGGCCAGGGTGGCGGCCCGGGCCGCCGGCGAGGACGCGGCCTCGGTGGTCATCTCGGCCAAGATCGAGGCCGAGGTGGCGCAACTGGACGACGCGGCGGAGAAGGCCGAGTTCCTGGAAAGCCTGGGGCTCGGCGAAACGGGCCTGGCGCGCCTCATCGGCGCCGGGTACCGGCTTCTCGACCTGATCACCTTCTTCAGCGCCACCGGGAAGGAGGCCCGCGCCTGGACCATCCGCACCGGCACCCGGGCGGCCGCGGCCGCCGGCGTCATCCATTCGGACTTCGAGAGGGGCTTCATCGCCGCCGAGACCATTCCCTTCGACGACTACGTGGCCCTGGGCGGCGAACACGGCGCCCGGGAGGCCGGCAGGATGCGCCTGGAGGGGCGCGACTACGTGGTCTGCGACGGCGACGTTCTGCGCTTCCGCTTCAACGTGTAGAAAATAGGGGGAATCCATGGGCCGGACCATCACACTCACCGCGGCGGACGGACACGAATTGGAAGCTTACCGGGCCGATCCCGAGGGGACGTCCAGGGGCGGCCTCGTGGTGGTCCAGGAGATCTTCGGCGTCAACGGCCACATCCGGGACGTCTGCGACGGCTTCGCCGCCGACGGCTACGCGGCCATCGCGCCCGCCGTGTTCGACCGCGTCGAACGCGGCATCGAGCTCGACTACGACGACGCCGGCAAGGTCCGCGGGCGGGAGGTGCGCGCCGAGCTCGGCTGGGAAGGGCCGATGGCGGACGTGGACGCCGCCGCCGGGGCGCTCGAACCCTCGGGCAAGGTCGGCGTCGTGGGGTACTGCTGGGGGGGCTCCCTGGCCTGGCTCGCCGCCTGCCGCCTGGACGTGGCGTGCGCCGTCGGCTACTACGGCGGGCAGATCATCGGCTTCAACGACGAAACGCCCCGCTGCCCGGTGATCCTCCATTTCGGCGAGACCGACGCCTCCATCCCCATGGACGACGTGGACGCCATCCGCGCCGCCCACGCGGACGTGCCGGTCCATGTCTATGGCGACGCCGGCCACGGCTTCAACTGCGACCGGCGCGCCGCCTACCACGTCGAAAGCGCCAAGACGGCGCGCGCCCGCACCCTCGCCTTCTTCGCCGAACACCTAGTGGCCTTTATCAGCTAAATTGCATCCATACGATCGCTTTTCCCGTTTCCTCGGCAGGAGGGGAGGCGCGGGCGATGGCGGCCCATCGGCAGGCCTTCCCGACGCCCCGGGGGGCCACACCGGGGGGTGTCCCCCCGGCTACGTTATGCGGGGGGCGCCCCCGCGACCCCCGAGGGGACGGGAAAAGCGACCCGAAGGGCGGCGTTGCGAGGATTCCGGACGTCGTCGCGCGCCGCTTGTGGTGCACGCACACCAGGGCGCGACGCGCTCCTAGCCGGAAACCTCGCAACGCCGTCGTATGGGCGCAATTTAGCTGATAAAGGCCACTAGGGTAGTCCCTCCCCTTTCCCGGCATTTTTAATTTCAACGCGGAGGACGCAAAGGGACGCGGAGGAAAAGTTAAAGAACACGTCACCGAACAAGGCGCATAGTGCACCAGTTTTCTGGCACACCGGTCGGGCGCCCATTGCGCCTTGGTGTTCCTGGTGTCCTGGTGGTGTAAATTTTCTTGCGGCGCGCCCTGTGTCCCTTGTGCGCCCGGTGGCGGAATCCTCGGCGTTCCTCCGCGTCCTCTGCGTTAATTTATTTTTCAACGCCGACACCCGGGATGGGCGCGGAAAGGCGGCTGCGATCTCTCCGGCCCGCCCCGCCGCCGCGTAAAACCCCGATACCGGTTGAAGCGCCGGCGGGAAGCTGGAAAACTGTGGCCCACCGGGACGGAGGGTCTTATTCATGGCGGAACCGGGCACGCCGCCGGTCATCGGCGTCATCGGCGGCAGCGGCGTCTCCGATATGGACGGTCTTTCGAATGCGCGGTGGGAACGTGTCCCGTCTGCGTTCGGCGAGCCGTCGGACGCCCTGCTGTTCGGCGACCTGGACGGGCAGCCCATGGTTTTCCTGCCCCGCCACGGCCGCGGGCACCCCATTCCCCCCGGCGAGATCAACTTCCGCGCCAACATCGACGCCCTCAAGCGCGCCGGCGTCACCGAGGTCATCTCGATCAGCGCCTGCGGGTCCCTGAAGGAGTCCCTGGACCCCGGCACCTTCGTCATCGTCGATCAGTTCATCGACCGCACGGTCGCCCGCGAAAAAAGCTTCTTCGGGACCGGCCTGGTCGCCCACGTGGGGCTGGGGCATCCCGTCTGCGCGCGGCTCGGCGGCGCCCTGGAGGAGGCGGCGAACGGGCTCGGCACCAAGATGGTGCGCGGCGGCACCTACCTGGCCATGGAAGGTCCGCAGTTCTCGACCCTCGCCGAATCCGAGCTCTACCGCGGCTGGGGCTGCGACGTCATCGGCATGACCAACATGCCCGAGG
>Ga0209997_10000933_pt1 | contig 10429 bp, 12 predicted proteins | sample CR04metaG_FD_182079 | JGI IMG/M metagenome (GOLD analysis project Ga0209997, IMG submission 182079) | Deep subsurface microbial communities from Mariana Trench to uncover new lineages of life (NeLLi) - CR04 metaG (SPAdes) (version 2) | ecosystem: Environmental > Aquatic > Marine > Ocean trench...
CCCATTATATTGAGCAGCCGCCAGACGTTGCTGGTTCAGTTATTTCAGATGATAAAATTTACAAAAATATTTTACAACACAACGGTGCCAAACAGATATCGATGATTTTCTTGCGGTCACTAACTGCTGAACAGATTCAAAAATCATTAAGATCGGGGATAAAATTAAATACCAGTAAAGAAGAATATATGCAAATACTTCCACAGGTTGAGGAATTCATGCATGCTATTTATGAAGATGTTGAGCGAAATGATGAATTTATCATCCGCTGGTTTCCAGATGGATCGGTTGTTTCGATTTTCCAGGGAGAAGAGATTAGTTCAATCAAAAATGACAGATTTGCCAGAACACTATGGTCAATCTGGTTTGGCCGTTACTCCGTAGTTGACAGAAAATCCCTGATCAAGGAACTGTTAACCAGTTCCTGAAGAAATAAGGCATATTTTGCCATCTTTCTTTGTAACACTGAAAAAATTGAACTACGAAGTGATACTATCATCCTATATACATTTCGGTGGTAATCAACCTGTTAATAAAATCATAAACATTATACGAATTTATATCTAGCTAATGAAAACTATAAAAGGAGAACTTAGCCTGGGACGATTTCTTGTGCCTTACCGCATCTATGGTGAGACGGAGAAGACCATTGTCTGCATCAGCGGTGCCAAACAAACTATGGCAGCCTGGCGCTCATTTGTTAGACACTTTGTTGATGAATATTCAGTCGTCGTATTCGACCTGCCAGGACAAGGACGGGCGACTATATTATCCGGTGCACCCGGCATTACATTTGATGAGCAGGTTGACGTATTACATAACATCGTCAAGGCGACCGACCGTAACGGCTCGGTAATCCTGGCAGCAGCTTCCTGGGGAACTATCATCTCTGCCGCATTAGCAGCGCGTCACCCTGAACTGGTCGACAAAATGATATTGGGCAGTTTTGGTGCAAAACCCAGTAAGGCCGTCATTGATGTGATTAGAGCAGGTCAGGAACTGTTCAATGGCAATAAAACTGACGAGATTGCCCCCTTGATGATAGAGAAGTTCGGTCAGCACATACCTGAGACACACAAAAAGCAGATGATTGAGCAGTTCCGCGGCATGAGCCGGGAACAATTTCTCAGCTTCTATGAACATTGTGAATTTGTCGAGCAAGCATCAGATATCGAAGACTACATTGATCTGGGCAATATCACAGCTTCTACCCTTATCTTGAGTGGTGAGTATGACGCTATTCTGGATCCGAATGACATCGAAAAAGCTTCATCAAGAATTCCTGATTGTGAATTCAAAATGATACCCGGGGCCGGGCACTTCCTGCATTGGGAGCAAGCCGATATCCTCTATACCTACAGTGAGTTTCTTGCCAGATAATGGCCTGGCCGAGTCAGGTCTGGTAGTGCTAGAACATCCCATGTCTGAACTCGAACTGTCAGCTGTCGATAAAGTATCGCTTATCGCGCAGAAAGATTTCTCTGCTTCATATTTCAAACCTCTACGGCCACTGGTCATCCAGGATCTGGCAAAATCATGGCCGGCATCAGAAAAATGGACCCCTGATTTTTTCAGAGAAAAGCATGGCAACAAACGGGTAAAGATTTACGATGACAGTTTTGTAGCAGCTGGTAAGCATTACATGTCCAGGCTGAAGACCATCTCCATGGGAGAATACATTGATCTGGTGATGACATCATCACAAGATCTACGCATGTTTTTGTATAACATCAAATCCGAGATACCGGAACTAGTCGATGACATTATTTTCCCATCACTGATTGATGGTCTATCAAGGAATTTTGTTTTTATGTTTTTTGGTTGCAAGGGATCCGTAACTCAGATGCATTTTGACATCGATATGTCGCATGTTTTTCACACCTCCATGTATGGGGAAAAGACTGTTTACCTGTTCCCCTACGAACAAGGAGAAAATCTGCATCGCTATCCATTCACTTGCAGAAGTTATGTGGATATTCAGCGGCCGGATTTCGAACGATTCCCCGGATTGAAAAATGTGAAGGGCTATCAAGTCTTGCTTAAGCCTGGAGAAACATTGTATATCCCCAGTGGTTACTGGCATCACTTTGTCTATGATGAACCGGGCTATTCAGTATCTCTACGCTGCAGTAATCGCACATGGCCGGGTAAATTACACGGTTACTACAATCTGTTCATCATGTCTCCCATTGATCGTTTAATGAATATGATCTCGCCACAGAGCTGGTTTGACTGGAAGGAGCAGCAGGCCTTGAAAACTTATTAGTTGAACTACCTCGATTGTCCTACCAAACCTCGAAAATGAATCTATACTCGTAATAGCCTCATTACACGAAATGCTTACATATCTAATGGATTTACTACTAATAGATCCATGTGAAATCAAATATAGGGAGATTTCTTATGAAGCTATCAATTAAAGCCCTTGCGATCACCGCAGCTATCATTTGGGGCGGGGCATTATTGATCGTTGGCAGTGCCAATATCATATTTCCTGGCTATGGCTCAGATTTTCTTGAAGTCATGGGCTCAATCTATCCCGGCTATCAACCCGGTACAGGATTTCCCAGCGTCATTATTGGATCACTGTATGGCGTTGTCGACGCTGGCATTGGTGCTGCCATATTCGCATGGCTCTATAATTTTATTTCGGAGTAAGAACAATGGATTCCACATTGAAGAAAGCAATACTATTTCCCAGCTTACTACTGAGTGGCCTCATAAGTGAAAATGTACCCGCTGAACAATATTGGGGAATTCCTGACACAAGACTTCCATATATCGCAATGGTAAGGAGAAATCCTAATGAAACTACTATAGTGATTTACAACCCTGATACCTGTAAGGAGATCGGTGCAGCCTGTGGTTTCTTTATAGAGCACGCAGGTGCACATGCGCATCGTAACCATATACTTTTACCACCTGACGCCTACCCGGCTACGCTTGAAGCCGAAGCGGATTGTTGGGCTGCGAAAAATGGCAAATCCAAAGAAGTCTATGCAGCTGTTCAGCTTTTTCTAAACGAAAATCGCAACCCGAACTTGAATTTAACAGGAGATCCAGCTCAACGTGCTGAAAATATACGTGCATGTGCAGAAAAATCGGGCAATTGGATCGAATACTAGTTTCGCCCTACTATTTCTTTAGTATAAAAAAAGCCTCGCATTGCGAGGCTTTTTAAAACAGAAACTATCTAGTTTATTTTATTGCGCAACCACGTTGTTTGCACTTGGGCCTTTAGCACCCACCTCGACATCAAAGCTTACGCTCTGACCTTCGGAAAGAGATTTGAAACCTTCAGCATTGATAGAGCTGTGATGTACAAATACATCAGCGCTGCCGTCATCCGGTTTGATAAATCCAAAACCTTTACTATCGTTAAACCATTTTACTGTGCCTGTAGCCATTCTAGTTACCTCATTAATTATTAAAAGAATAATGTATTAGCATGCATAATGTTGACGAAATATCACGGAACGTTTGCTGCTATACACTGCGAGGAACTAACCGAAACCGCTACAAAAACTGCTAATGACCACAACTTATCTCATTCTGCACCAAAAAACCATCTTTTTGTCTTGTTTTGGCACATCTATGCTGATACCTGCTCTGACTCCGCTGTTAATTCCACAAAACCAATGTCCCCATAATGGCGTACATGGCAGGCTAAGCAAAACCTTTTGCCTATCAATTCTTGAAGATCTGGCCTTTTGCCAGCTTACAGAAAGTAGTTGGTAAATATATGGAGGCTGGGGTTGGATTCGAACCAACATAGGCGGCGTTGCAAACCGCTGCATATATCTGCCACCCAGCCGTATATATTAATCTATGGCACTATTTTTATATTTCAATGCTGCTTTTTTATAGATGTCCGGTTTTAACATAAATCACACAACCCTCATCACTATATGGTGTATGTTCACTACCCGGAGGATTACGTATCCAGGTACCTTGCGGGTAGGTGCCATATTCATCGGCAAAGGTGCCTGAGAGTACAAAGATTTCTTCACCTTGCGAGTGGATATGTTTGGAAAACCGGGTACCTGGCTCCCATTTGACTAAAACTACCTGTTCAGTTCCGTATTCATGCAAAGGCATGACTTGTAATCCTTTAATCTGGCCCGCTAACCATTCTGCCTTGTTGGTATCAATACGGACGTATTCTTGATCGTCAGGATCAAATTGCTGAAGCTTCACGAGAATAGTAGTGCCATTCTTGGTATAGGGTTTGTGTCTGGAACCGATAGGGTTTCTAACATACATGCCCTGATGATAGTCACCCATTTCATCTGAAAATATACCATCGAGTACAAGGTATTCTTCGCCGCCACTATGAGTATGCGCACTAAAAAAGGAATCTGGTGCATAATGTACAATAGATGTCGCACGTGCGACTTCCTCACCATCGCGCTCTAGCATACGTCGTTGCACACCTGGAAGCGGCGAATCAACCCACGGTAGTTCGTCACTATTAACGACAGCCCGTTTAATAAATCAGCATGAAGTTGCATTTTAATACTCCCGATTATTTATAAGTCATTATTAAGCGGCTGCACTTTGACGTTGACTCACTTCCGCATACCAACGTTTGAGATGATGACATTCATCGGGCATTGGAATATTGACTGCCGTGGCAAAGTCGATTGCACAAAACGCAGTGATATCTGCAATTGAAAATTTATCTTCCACAATAAATTTATTTTCTGCAAGTTGATTGTTCAGTTGCTTCATCGCACTTATTGCTTTTTCCCGGTTCTTCTCACCCCACTCCTTGTTTCGATAACGATCCGGTTCCCCAAGTCCTTCGGTTGCATGGTGAAAATAGGTAGCGACAGTATTGGATAATGAGTTCTCAACGCGTCGTTGCCACATTTCAATCCTTGCCTTTTCTTCAGCCGTGGTACCCATCAATGGTGGTTGCGGATTGTTTTCTTCAAAGTATCGTGAAATGGCCACGGTCTCACTAATGTATTCACCGTTATCGAGTTTCAGTAACGGAACAACGCCATCTGGATTTTTACTTAAGTATTCCGGTGACCGATGTTCCCCCGCAGGCACATCAACCTGTACACATGGAATGTTGATACCTTTCTCTGCCAAAAACATACGCACACGTCGCGGGCTGGGATAGGGTTCATATTCATAAAGTTTCATCATTGTTTCTCCTGTTAATCAATATTTTAAAATTCGTTTACATCGCACTTCTTTAAGCCGCCAATGTTTCTGCACTTTGACCCAGTAAAATCTTTTTCGATTCTTCCGTAACAGTCGGTATCGTATTAATAGCGATCCCTTTTTCATAAGCACTGATTGTTGCCGCTCGTGACTTTACTTGTTCATACCAGCGTTGCAGGTTTGGAAAATCATTCAGGTCCTGATTTAATCTTTTATATATGGCAACCCAGGGATAACTGGCCATATCTGCTATCGAATATTCACCAGCAATGTATTTCCGGTCTGCCAGATGCTTATCCAATACCTTGAACAAGCGTGCCGTTTCATTGACATAACGATCGATGGCATAATCTAAACGTTCCGGTGCGTAGTGGGCAAAATGAAGATTTTGCCCAGCCATCGGACCCAATCCACCCATCTGCCAGAACAACCATTGCAAAACTTCCACTCGTCCTTTTTGATCTTTCGGAATAAACCGACCTGTTTTTTCTGCCAGGTAAAGCAGGATGGCCCCTGATTCAAAGATGGCTATCGGTTCAATACCTTCTATCGGATCATGATCCACAATGGCCGGCATCTTGTTATTAGGTGAGATTTTTAAAAATTCAGCCTCGAATTGTTCACCCTTGCTGATATTCACCGGAATGAGCCGATAAGGGATGCCGGTCTCTTCCAGAAACTGCAAGACCTTGTAACCGTTTGGCGTTGTCCAGAAATATAAATCAATCATATTAGTTCTCCTATGTATGTTGGCTGACAGCATATGAAATATTTTCTTTGCGATAAATAGGATAATGTGGTAAACACTTATGCATATATTGCAAAGGTACATTTGATGGAAACACTTGCTGGTATGCGTGTCTTCGCAAGGGTCGTCGAGGCTGGGAGCTTTTCTGAAGCAGGCAGACAACTTGGTTTAGCGCCTTCCTCTGTGTCCCGCCAGATCAATGAACTTGAGGATTCACTGGGTGCCCTGCTATTTCAACGAACAACGCGCAAACTGAGCCTGACGGAAGCAGGTGAACTTTACTACGAACGTACCACGAGTATTGTTACAGAAGTTGATGAAGCGAAACTTGCAATATCACAACTGGATGGAACGCCCACCGGAATATTACGATTGAATGTCCCCGGCAGTTTAAGTCGACGCTATATCGTGCCTATTGTGGTTACTTTTCAGGAAAAGTATCCCGGAGTGAAAGTCGTTTTGTTAGCCTCTGACCAAGTGATGGATATGATAGAACATCGTATTGATCTGACCATTCGTCTTGGTGTTTTAAGTGATTCAAGTCTTGTAGCGCGTAAGATTGGTTCAGGCAGACGTGTAATTTGTGCAAGCACTGCATATTTAAAAAAAGCAGGAAATCCAAAATCACCAGAAGATCTTTCTAATCATAATTGCCTTACATTTCGTTCGAATCCTGGTAGTAATGTCTGGAAGTTTAAAAACATAAAAGGCGTAACATCTGAAGTTCGTGCGACAGGAAATCTTTTTGGAAATGATGGTGAATCATTGGTCGCTGCTGCCGTAGAAGGGCATGGCATTATTTTAGTACCTGAATGGTTAGTCAGTTGTGAACTTAGAGAAGGATCACTTCAGGAATTGTTAACAAATTACACATCCATACCAAAAGAAACTCCCATATATGCACTATATCAACGTCAACGACACCTGCCACCGAAAGTGAGAGCGTTTATAGATTTCATAGTTGAGCGATTTGATAATAAATAATTATTCGACTCATTATGTGTTTGGTATTTTTTATCGATAAATACAACCAGGAAGCTGTACGAAACAGGTTTTTGCTCCTGCAAAACCTGCATACACACCATCCATAGTGATAAATAGAAACCGAAGCGAGGGAAAGATATTCTCTGACAGCCTCCGGATATTAGCTGATGGATTCTTCAAACAAGTTCCAGAACCTGGTTGCCAATGGTCCAATCGGCCTATCGTTTCGGCGAACGATATACACTTGGTGTGTAGTAACCTTGTCCTGTATACGTCCTGACTTACCTTTAATATTTCTATTATCTTTATCCAGGTTCAAGATTACTAGTTTGTTCTGTTTAAGATCCGTGTCAATCATATGCTGTGGCATATAACCCCAGCCAAAACCCTCTTTGATCAATTGTCGTTTTGAAGCAAAGTCCCCAACATGCCATATTGTTGCTTCTTGCATGACGTTAATGGATAACGGAGTTTGTTGACTACTGCTAACAACAATTTGAGTATGTTGTTCGAGACTTTGTCTTAGATTGTTGCTATCAATAGCTAATGCATGATTTGGTGAAACAACAGGTACATATGGGATCTCAATCCATGGGATCGCGTCAATCCATATTGGCCGTTCCAGAACCTGGGTAAAAGCTATATCAATCGTTTCTTGGTTTAAACGTTCCATACTACCCAAGTATTCAATATAAAGTTGTATACGCACATGCGGATGATTGTCTTTAAATTTTTTTAAGTTTGGTGTGATCAGATCCAGGGGACAAATGCCGTCGATGGCTATCGCAATCTCTGCCTCTTCACCAATGGCCAATTGTTCGGCGGTATAATTCAGGAAATCGGTTTGCTTAAGAATGTTTAAAGCCTGCCTATGGATTTCCTTTCCCGCCTCAGTTAGTTTTGGGCGATAACCTTCTCGATCAAAGACCGAAATATCAAGTGATTCTTCCAGTTTTTTAATGGCTATACTGACAGCTGATTGCACACGGTTTAACTTATTCGCGGCCGCGCTAAAGCTCCCAGTATCAATAATTGTGCAAAGGACTTTCAGCTGATCCAGCGTCATAAATACTATTCATATAATGAATGATGTTTATCAATATAATATGCTTTTTATTAATCATTTGAAAGCCTATTGTTACTCCCGAAGACACCCAAACCGGGTCATTTTTAAACCACTAGATTAGGGAGAATGAAAATGAAAGCGCAAAGAAGCAATATCGTAAAAGCAATATTAATTAGCTTGATGTTAAACATTGGGCTGATAACTCACGTCGCAGCACAGAACAGCGACATCAGTTACAAAACCGTTGAAATTGAGGGACTGGATGTGTTCTATCGTGAAGCGGGCGATCCCAATAACCCAACCATCTTGTTATTACATGGTTTTCCGACATCGTCACATATGTTTCGTGATCTGATTCCGCAGCTGTCCGATGAATATCATCTCATCGCACCAGATTATCCGGGATACGGTCATAGTTCGATGCCCAGTATTGATGAGTTTGAATATAGTTTCGATAACATGGCCAATATCGTTGACCAGTTCATTGATAAAGTTGGTCTCAAATCATATAGCTTGTATCTGATGGACTACGGCGCACCAATTGGTTTTCGGATCGCCACAAAACATCCGGAACGAATAGAAGGACTGATTATCCAAAATGGCAATGCCTATGATGAAGGGATTGATAACAACTTCTGGGAACCAATCAAGGCTTACTGGAAAGACCGTGATGCAGTTAATCAAGGACTGGATAACGATTGGTGGAAAAACGTAAAAAAGGCATACAACAATCCAAACATGAGCAATGATGATGCCTTACGTTTTCTGTTTACACTCGGTGCAACCAAGTGGCAATACACTAAAGGAGTACGTGATATAAATGCCATTAGCCCAGATACCTGGGATCATGTTCAACCTTTACTCGATCGTGAAGGTAATCAGGAAATTCAGCTGGAGATGTTTTATAGCTACGGCACAAATCCACCGCTTTATCCTGAGTGGCAAGCGTACTTACGTGAGCACCAACCACCTACATTGATCGTCTGGGGCAAGAACGATGAGATATTCCCGGCGGCAGGAGCACATCCTTACAAACGTGATTTAAAGGTTGTTGATTTCCATCTACTCGATACAGGCCACTTTGCATTAGAAGAAGATAGCGAAGTTATAGCGGAACATATTCGTCGCTTTCTTGGACACAATAAGGTGGCTATTCACTAAACAATATAAAATGGGGTCGTTAGTTCATGGCGACCCCCGACACATTGGAGAGGAAACATGAGAGAGTATACAAGTGATATTGCTTTTACCGATACGGTGAAAAAAATACAAAAGCGTAAAGGCTCACGTGATACCTATGCCCATATGGAACAGCGCGGGAGCTGGCAGGATACCGTTACAAAACAACTTGCCGATTTCATTGCAGAACGTGATTCTTTTTATATGGCAACGGTAAATAGTGATGGACAACCCTATATACAACACCGGGGCGGCCCGAAAGGCTTTTTAAAAGTGATCGATGATCACACACTGGGATTTGCTGATTTCAAGGGAAACCGCCAATACATTTCTTACGGCAACCTTGAAGAAAATAATAAAGTGTGTCTGTTCTTCATGGACTATCCAAATCGCACACGCATCAAGTTGTGGGGTACATCAGAAGTTAAGGAAGACGATGAAGCACTAATCAAATCACTTTCGGTAACAGATTACAAAGGGCAGGTTGAACGTGCGTTTATTATTCATGTAGAAGCCTGGGATAGGAACTGCCCACAGCACATCGTCCCGCGTTATACGAAACAGGAAATTCGTGACCTTGACGTCTGCCAGAACTGCGAACCAAAAGAGGTGTAATATTCAGGATGAATGATAATAATTATTTATGACACTGTTATAATTCAGTCATACTATCGTTTTTTGATACCAGGGACGGCATTCATTGAAACAGGGTATTTATTTCCTTGAAAGAGTGAATCTTTATGACTGACGACAATGAACAATCAGTTGAATCTGTAACCAGGATGTCAAATGCCCAGAAAATTGGCATGTCTGTCCTGATCACTGTTTTCGTCGTGATTATGGGAATGATTGTTTTCGGCAGGCAGCATATCAATGTAAGTGTCTTTGCTGCCGCAGGCACTATTGCCATCGCTTACCTTCTATCGGTCCTGTATTTAATCACCAGCAATTTGTTAAAGAAGCTAAATGAAGCCTATGCCGAAATTAATTTGATTTCAATTACGGACGAATTGACTCAATTGCACAATATAAAACATTTTGACGCTTTATTTGAAAATGAATTAAATAAAGCCATTCGTCACGACAGAGATCTCAGCTGCTTCATACTCGATATAGATCATTTCAAAACATTAATAGAAAATTATGGGCAAAAATTTTACGATGAAGTATTGCTGGAAACTGCAGATGTTATTAAAGACAATTCAAGGTCAACAGATATCGTAGCACGATATGCCAGTGATAAATTCATTTGTCTTTTACCAGAGACGGATGTTGAA
>Ga0209997_10000940_pt1 | contig 10405 bp, 9 predicted proteins | sample CR04metaG_FD_182079 | JGI IMG/M metagenome (GOLD analysis project Ga0209997, IMG submission 182079) | Deep subsurface microbial communities from Mariana Trench to uncover new lineages of life (NeLLi) - CR04 metaG (SPAdes) (version 2) | ecosystem: Environmental > Aquatic > Marine > Ocean trench >...
TACTCCAAAAATCACCTCAGCTGAAGGAATAGACGGATATAATGCACTTTTTACCAGTAGGTTTTCCAAATTAAAAAAAATTATTTCAAATCGTCCTGAGGCAAAGATGTTAAAATCTATTTCTTCTACAATCTCTACAAAATCAAATGATGACATGTATGTTTGTGGTCTACTTTCAGAGCGGAGTGTGGAGAGAAATGTCACCAAACTAACAATAGATGATCAAACTGGCTCTATTGAAACTATAGTGTTTGATAAAGATCTGCAAAAAATTGCTGCCTCATTACTTACTGACCAATTTGTAATGGAAAAAATTAGTTTTGGTAAAAAAGGAGGATTTATTGTAAAAGACATTATTATTCCTGATATTTCAGAACATATTCCAAACCGCTCAAAAACAGAAACATATGCTGTTTTTCTATCTGACCTCCATATTGGAAGTATGTATTTTATGGAAAAAGAATTGAATGATTTTATTTCATGGTTATCAAGTCCAGATCCGATAGCAAGAAAAATTCGTTTTGTTTTGATTTGTGGTGATGTAGTTGATGGAGTTGGGATTTATCCTAATCAGGATAAAGAATTAGATTTAGTTGATATTCATGAACAGCTTGAAAAAACAAAAGTTTTGTTATGTAAGATTCCTGAACATATCAAGGTCATTATAACACCGGGAAATCATGATCCTGGTAGACGAGCATTACCACAACCTGCAATACCAGAAATTTACAATCCAGCGTTGTGGAATCAAAAAAATATTTCTTTGTTAGGAAATCCTGCTATTGTTTCGCTTAATGGAGTTAAGGTTTTGATGTTTCATGGTCAGAGTATAGATGATATAGTAAGAACTACGCCAGGATTAAGTTATGATAAACCGGCTCGAGCAATGCGACATTTACTTCAAGCTAGACATCTAAGTCCGATTTATGGTTCTCAAACACCTCTAGCTCCAGAAACCGATGATATGATGGTAATTGATGAAGTTCCTGACATCTTTCATGCAGGACATGTTCATGTAGTAGATTTGGATTTGTATCGAGGAGTTTTAATTTTGAATTCAGGTGCTTGGCAACATCAGACACCATTTCAAGCAGGTGTAGGGATGATTCCAACTCCTGGATTAGCAGTTATTGTAAATTTGAAAACCTTCAAAGTCTATACTAAGGATTTTACAATTAGAGATTAGGAATTAATTTTACAGAATATCTTCAAAGGTTAAATCATCTTTGAAGGTTTCTTTTACCGTTTCTCGAGTTATGGTAAGTTTGTATTTTTTGGTATTTCCATGGATTCCTTGATGGATAATTCTTCCACTGATTATGCCTGATAATTCAATTTCACTAAGCATTTGAGTAACTCGCCTTTGAGTAAGTTCTGGCTGTCTAACTGTCTTACAGAGACCTTTGTAAGCTGTGTAAATCGCCCCAGTTGTTAATTCTGATGTTTTCATAAACGCTACAATTAGTAATTTTTCATGTAATGGGAAAGATTGAAGAGCAGTTACCTCTTTGTTTTCTTCTATTTTATTTCGAGCTAATCTAATGTGGTTTTCGTTGATTGATGTTTTTTGTTCTCGTTCAGCAATTTCTCCAGCTACCCTAAGAAGATCTATTGCTCTTCTGGCATCGCCGTGTTCCCTACCAGCAAGGGCAGAACATAGATTCAAAGCAGAATCTTCTACAGCCCCTTTAACAAACGCCTGTTCAATTCTACCTTCAAGAATTTTTTTGATTTGTTCGACTGAATAAGTTGCAAAAACTACTTCCTCCTCACCTAATGTGCTTAGAACACGTGGATCCAACCTTTCTTTGAAAGTAAGATCATTAGAAATCCCTACAAAGGTTAAGGACCCTTCTTTTAGGCGATCATTTGCTCTGGTTAATTGGTAGAGAATGTCCTTGCCTGTTTTTTTGACTAGGTCTACAAGGTAATCAATTTCATCAATGATGAAAATTGTATTTAGGTGATTTTCATCAATTGTTTTTAATAATCGTTTGAAAACCTCACTTATTGCAAGTCCTGTTGAAGGTAGCGCTTTTTCATCTAGTCCTAACTGTCTACCAAAACTTACCAATAATTGATAGAGGGTCGTTTCTTCTTTTGAATTCACATAAACTAATTTTATTGGGAATTTGGATTTTTCTACTCTTGCCTGAATTTTTAAAAGGATTTTTTTAACAACTAGGGTTTTGCCGGTTCCTGGTTTACCATATATTAGAAGATTTGATGGACGGGATTGTTTCAAAATTGGCATTAATGATTGAGTAACTAAAGCTTGTTCAGAATCACGATGAAAAATCATTTCTGGTATGTATGTAAAATGTAAAATTTCTCTATTTTTAATTAGGGTAATTCCTTTTTCTGCAGCGTCCAGCATTCTTTCAACTGGGTCCAAAGTTGTTGTACTCATGTTCGAGATCAATTCGGATCCAAGCTCAACACTTCAACAGATCCTATCAAAAATTTTTACATATGGGATCGTTCTCATTGACTAGCTATGATCGCATTTGATCGATACTCACACACCTTAATTTCTATTCAACTCTTAATCTCATTCTAATAATAATGAAATAATCAATTAGTTCTTTTATTCTATATTTTGTTTTTCCTAAAAAAAATATGAATAAAAAAAGAGTGGAAACATAGGTGTGTGGGTTTACCAGTTAACATAAAGTTAACTTTATGTGAAGAAAAACCATAAAAACCAAAAACCAACCCTGTAATTTCTAGTCCAGACGTGAAGACATCTGTTAACATTGTTAATATTCAATTTTAGCCCCTTTATTTCGACTCCAGGCATAAGAAAAGGTAGTTATTAAATTCTATTATAATTAAATTTGTTAAATTAAAATAATAGGTTAGGCGTGAAACAGGCAGTCAATCTTAACAAACTATATTGTTAACAAAAATCAGCGGATCTGTTCAATTGTTAACAAATTTCCCGAATGTAACACATTATGTTGAGAAAAAGAATTAGAATCGATATTGAAGATGCTGAAGGCACTAATTACAATCTAAATCTTACAGGAAATATCACAAGGGAGAAGGTACTCAAAGCCTTTGAATTTCTTGATTTAATGAATATTGAAGATTCTACTAACTCACCTCAACTAGACTCGGTAGGGGCAAAAATCTGGAATGTTGTAGATAAATTCTTCCCCATGGGCAAATTTACCTCCTCTGCCATATTAGAAAAATATGAAGACGAATATAATCAACCAATTAAACTTAGTATAATTTCGACATATCTCTCTCGTTTTACAGAAAAGGGAAGGGTTGAACGGGCAAGAACAGGTAGGGAATGGACATATCAATGCATAAAAATATTACAAAAAAGACCTAGTTAGGAGATAGTAACACGCCTAACTATCAAATGATCCCCCTCTAAAACAATCTTGACATAATCACCTTTCTGCATTTCAAGAAATTTTCTGAACTGCTTAGGAATAGAGACAGTCCCTCCAGAAGTGATTTTTACCAATTCTTCATTCTCCAAACTCATAAATAATTTCTATATTTCTAGAATATATATATTAATGTTTTATAATATTATGAATTTATATTAATTTATGAGTGATGGTTAGGCCACAGAATTTTGGAGGTGTTCTAAAATTCCAAGCTTAGCTTTGCCCTTATCTGTGATAGAATAAGTAAAAGGTTTGGTTCTAGTGTTCCTTTCAACATATCCATCTTGGTATAATTTTTTCATTAATCTTGAAGTATGTTCTCTTGATCTCTGTGACGCATTTTGTATGTCACGTGATGTCATTGATTTGTCTGTGATTAATCCTAAAACAAAATCAACGGTATTATGATAATCTGGATTAGATGCATGGTGTGGTTTTGGTATAACTTGCTTTGGTTTTGATTCAGAATACTCATAATTTGGGGTTTTTTCTGAAACCCACTTGGAATCGATTATTTCTCCTGAATAACTTCCCTCACCACTAATTTCTAAAGAATCTAATTTAATTTTCATATCAATTAACTGTCTTTCATAAAATTCTAAACGATCATACGAAGAGGCATCAAACCTTTCTTGTTGTTTAATTGATGGTCTAATCTTATAGAATATGTATAAGGCAAACAATCCCACAAAAAACGATATAATTATTCCTAAAATAATCTCAGGATCAGGAATTTCAATTAACATCACACGCTACAACACTAATCGTGATTTATCGTGATTGAACAACATAATTTCACACTTAACATCAACTGGAATATCATCATATTAAATCACAAACAAAACTAAATAATCAAAAAATCACGAACAAAATCACATTCCAACAATTTGATGAACTGCCTTATCCATCACACTAATAATCTGATCTTCTTTTTCAGGGAAAACATCACTATCTTGCGTCACAGAAATTTGTTCGGAAAGACGAGATATCACATCAATATCATCAGGTAGTATTACGCCTAAACCCCGAAGTAATATTATTGAATAATAAAGACCGATTAATTTACTCCTAGACTGGCTAACCTGCCTGAAATATGCTCCTTTAGAAATACTAAACTTTGATTCAACCAAATTCTTATGATTTAGAATAATTTCAATTTGTCTATGTGTAAATAGTGATTTTTTGATCATTTCATGAAAAATATTGTTAAAATTAGATTGTTCAAACCCTGACATAGCTATACAAATCTGTATACCAGTATGTCAATTAAACTTTAAAGAGTCAAATATGAACAACGGTGGTTATGACAGATAGTGTTGAATCATATCTAAAATCTGAATTAAAGAAAAAAAAATCAGCATTACTCTTTGTCCTGATTGATTCCGAAGTTTCTAACATTAAATCTTCAGTTAAACTTGCAAAGGATGTAGAAAAAATCGGCGCATCTGCTATCCTAGTTGGAGGGTCTTCTGCAATTAATCAAATGGAGATGGTTGAAGTAGTAAAAAATTTAAAAAAGGCAGTTAAAATTCCAAAAATCCTCTTTCCTGGGAATGTAACTGGAGTAGTTCCAGAAGCAGACGCAATCCTATTTAGCTCTCTTTTAAATTCGGAAAATCCTTACTTTATATCTCAGGCACAAGCTTTGGCGGCTCCAAGCGTTCTCAAATTTGGATTAGAACCACTCCCAACTGCATATTTGGTAATAGGTGAAGGAACATCTGCTTGGTTTGTTGGTTCAGCAAGGGGAATCCCTTTTAATAAACCCAAAATTGCGGCTGCTTATTCATTAGCTGCTCAATTTCTAGGCATGCGTTTTGTATATCTTGAAGCGGGTTCAGGAGCAGCCTCTAGTGTAAAACCTGAAATGATTAAAACAGTCCGTAAAGTCTTCAAAGGCTTTCTAATTGTGGGGGGCGGAATTAAGGATCCAAATACTGCCAAAAAAATTGTTAGTGCTGGGGCTGATGCTATTGTAATAGGAACTTTACTAGAAAAAAAAGACAGTCTAAAAAATCTCACAGCAATAGCCAAAGCAATTGGAAGTGTAAAGAAGTAATATAGAATCATGTCAGATCATGCCGTAATTAACAGAATTAAAGACGTCTTAATGCCTGATTATTATTTAGATTATTATAACGATATTTCAAAAAAAACATTTGATATTTTTGAAAAAGCAGCAGTTGCAAAAGCAACATTAGTTGATTCATCAGCCATTGTTGAACCCAAAATCGCCTTTGACTTAGCAGATCGAGTTGCTAAAATGCACGATATTGATATTGCCGAACCATTGCGTGAATTATTAAAAACTAACGGAAAGGAAATATCAACCTTAATTCTATCAAAAGAAATTGCATCTGGGAAATATCTTCCATCCACTTCAACGCTTGAAGAAAGACTTGATCTTGCTGTTAGAGTTGGATTAGCAATTGTAACAGAAGGTGTTACTATTGCTCCATTGCAAGGAATTAGCAAAGTAACAATTAAGAAAAACAAGGATGGTTCTGAATATCTGTCAGTCTCAATTGCAGGTCCAATGAGGTCTGCTGGAGGAACTGAATCAGCAGTTACAATGCTAATTGCAGATCATGTAAGAAAGACGGCAGGTTTATCAAAATACCAAGCAAACTCTTTTGACGACGAAACAGGTAGATTTGTTGAAGAACTTCGAGTTTATGAAAGAGAAGCTCAAGGCAGTTTTCAATTCCATGTTTTAGATGAAGATATAATAACTGTGATTTCAAATCTTTCAGTTGAGCTAGATGGCGTAGAAACTGATCCATATGAAGTTGTAAATCATAGAAATATGGAAAGAATTGGTACGGATAGAGTACGGGGAGGCGCCTTACGAGTTCTTAATGACGGACTTATTGGCAGATCCAAGAAACTTCTAAAACGAATTGAACTTTACAATCTTGATGGTTGGGAGTGGCTCAATGATCTTAAAGGAGCAATTCAAACAGGTGATCGTGAAGATGCAGCTACAAAAAGAATGAGGGAAGTAATTACGGGAAGATCTGTTTTATCAATGCCAAATAAGATTGGTGGTTTTAGACTCCGTTACGGAAGAGCATGTAATTCAGGATTTGCAGCAGTTGGAATTCATCCAGTAGTAGGAGAAATATTAGATCATACTATTACAACTGGAACTCAAATCAAACTTGATTACCCAAGTAAGGGCGCTACTATAGCTTTTGTAGACTCTATTGAAACTCCCATTGTTTTACTAAAAAATGGAAATGTAATTAAAATAAAAGATACACTACACGGAATAAAAATTAAAAATCAAATTAAAAAAATTATTCATCTAGGAGACATCTTGATTTCATTTGGAGATTTTTTGGAAAACAATGCACAACTAGTACCTACAGGTTATGTTGAAGAAATCTGGGTAGAGGAGCTTAGAGAAAAACTTTCTAAATATGAACCAAAAAATTATGAAAACTCTCCTTCAAAATTCCTTACAAGAACACCAACTTTTGATGAAGCCATCACCCTTTCTTTAGATTTTCTTATGCCATTACATCCCAAATTTCTCTATTTTTGGGATTTAATTTCAATACAAGAACTCAAACAACTTCTCCATCCCTTAGAAATTGGAGAATCTTCAATCCGATATTCAAAAAATATAAAACAAATTTTAGAAAAAATTGGGGTTCCACACGAAAATTTAACTGATTCAATTTTACTAAATGAATCTGAAGCTAAAATTTTCTATAATCTTCTTTTGAGGAAACCATTCAAACTTGACGAGTCAAAATCAGTTATTGAAAATATATCTGAAACATCTGAAATAAAAATAAAGCCTAAATTTTCAACATCTGTTGGAGTAAGAATTGGAAGACCTGAAAAGGCAGCTCCAAGACAAATGAAACCACCTGTCCACACACTTTTTCCAATAGGAAATAAAGGTGGTCCTACTCGTGATTTACTAAAAGCCTCAAATACTGAGAAATTTTTTTCTAATATTTCGAATCGATTTTGTAAAAAATGTAACGAACCTTCAATAGGTATTATCTGCCAGAAATGTAAGACAAAAACAAAACTCATTTACAATTGTCGTATTTGTAGAGCAAAGTTAGATTTACCTTTCTGCCCAAAATGTAAAAAAAATGCCTTCGCTTATTCTTATCAACTTTTTCCATTAAAAGATAAACTCATGATGGCGCAAGAACGGATTGGAATACGTGCGCATGAACCATTCAAGGGAGTTAAAGAATTAATCAATCAAGAAAAAGTTTCTGAACCACTTGAAAAAGGACTAATTAGACAAAGTTTAGATTTGACAGTATTCAAAGATGGCACTGTAAGATTTGACGCTACAAACTCCCCTCTAACACACTTTAAACCATCCTGGATTGGAACATCTATTGAAAAACTCAAAGAATTAGGATACACATATGATGTAAATGAATCTCCTCTCACTAACAATGATCAAATAATAGAATTGAGAATACAGGATGTTATCATACCATATAACAGTGGGAATTATCTTGTAAACGTATGTAAATACATCGATATTCAATTAGAGAAATTTTATGAGAAATCAAAATTTTATAATGTAAAAAAAATTAATGATCTTGTTGGTCAGTTAATTATTGGTTTAGCTCCTCACACATCAGTTGGGATTGTTGGAAGAATTATTGGTTTTACAGAGACAAACGTTTGTTTTGCTACACCAATATGGCATTCAGCAAAAAGACGAGATGCAGATGGCGATGCGGATTCCATAATGTTATTGATGGATAGTTTACTAAATTTTTCAAGACAATTTCTTTCAGATAAAATTGGTGGACTTATGGATGCGCCTTTACTAATTCAACCATCTGTTCTTCCACATGAATCTCAGCCTCAAGCACATAACTTTGAAGTTATGAAACATTTACCACTTTCATTTTTTGAGGCAACTCTTCAAAAACAACAAGCAGCTGATGTGACCAGTATAGAGACAGTTAAATCAAGATTAGAAACTAAAGCAGCATTTTATGGATATGAATTCACTCATAGTACTACCACTCTTACTACATCAAGATCTAGAAGCGCGTATTCTACCCTTGGTTCAATGCTTGATAAGCTAGATTTGCAGATTCGAAATGCAGATCTTATTAATGCAGTTGACACAAAAGAAATCGTTTCATATGTTATTACGACTCATCTTGTTCCAGATATAATGGGAAATCTTAGAGCTTATGGCCGTCAAAGGTTTAGGTGCACTGCATGTGGTCAAAGCTATAGGCGAGTACCTCTTTTACAACATTGCACTTGTGGAAATAAATTAATTCAAACTATAACAAGAGGCTCAGTTGTAAAATATCTTAAACTTGCAAAAAGATTAGTTGAAAAATACGAGGTTGGTGCATATCTTACAGGACGGATAAATACTCTTTCTGATGAAATTGATCTAGTCTTTGGAAAAGATAAAGGAGATCAATTGCTTCTTACAGATTATGTAAACTAAATGGCTATTGCTCTCACTGGCGAACCAGTAGCATCTTTAAGTTTCAAAGGTAAAACAATCAACTTAAAATGAATATCAGAAATTTTTTCGAGATTACACAGATTTTCCACAATTAATACGTTATTTTTTGAAAACATATGATGAACAGAAAATCTCCCATCAGTTCCTATATCGATACTTGGTGAATCAATCCCAACTAAATTAACGTTTTTTGAAATTAAATATTTTGCTGCAGACGAGGACAAACCAGGATTATTTTTAAAAAAAGATTTTTTCCCCAAGTTTTTTTGCCAACCTGTTGAAAAAATAACTGTGGCGTTATCTTTTATTAGCTCGTATTTTTTTTCAAAATTAATAATATCAGTTTTGGTAATTAGTTGATGAGAACCTTTTGGTATTTTTATCAGAATAGCATCTGAAATAAATCTTGATGGAGAAATTTGATGAATTTTACTTCCTTTTTCAAAAAAATGGAAAGGAGCATCTAAGTGAGTTCCTGTGTGAGAACTTAGAAAAAGTAATTCAAGATTGTATCCTTCAGTTTTGATTTTAGACCACGGAATAAAATGGGGTTTTGGCGAGCTTGGAAAGCTTTGCATGTTTTGAGATATGGTAAGTGTTAAATCAATTGGCTCCACGCAGAAAAATATTCTAACTGTTTAATCAGTTTTGATACTTTAATGAAAGGTTAAATATTGTCTACTGAAATTCTGAATGTGCCAACAGCTTATGTTTTGTTAAATTCAGATTTAGGTTCTGATGAATCAATTATCTCTAAGGTTAAAGGAATTCTAGATAACGAAGAAAACATCAAGTATGAGATTCAGGGTGTATACGGAGTTTATGACATTGTATTGAAAATATCCACAGGAAATACTGAAGATCTTAGATCAGTAATTACTAATAAAATTAGAAAGATAGACAAGGTTCAATCAACTCTTACAATGATGGTAATTCAAGAACAAGATAAATCATAATTTTTTAATCTCATCTACAACTTTTTGAATTTCGACCTCAGAATTGAAAAAATGTGGGGATGCTCTAATGATTTTTTTATCTCTAATTTCACGAACAGCAAGAACTATCTTTTTCTTTTCAAGTCTTTCAACGACTTGTTGGGGGTCTTGTCCTTCTAAAGAAAAAGAAATAATACTTGTTCTTCCTGATTGCTCCTCTGGTCCATACAAAGAAACTCCAGATATTTTTGATAATTCTTCACGCATAATATAGGATAGCTTCGTTATTTTACTACGTATACTATTCAACCCAAATTGTAACAAATAGTTAATTGATGCTTCTAATCCGACAAAACCAACATAATTACGAAATCCTGTTTGAAATTTATCTGGAATATCTTTGTATGTCAATTTTGTATCGTCATATATCATAGCGGATTCTCCTCCTATAGAATTCGGTTCAAGTAATTTACTAGATTCTTTTTTACAATAAAAAATTCCAGTACCCATTGGTCCACATAACCATTTAGACCCATTAAATGACATAAAATCACTTTTAGTTTTTTTAAAATCATATTCTCCAA